>OMEC01001240.1_pt1 | contig 10834 bp, 15 predicted proteins | sample 1673401 | NCBI WGS metagenome assembly OMEC01 (sample SAMEA103958110, study PRJEB25191) | human gut metagenome | reverse complement strand
AGGCGGAAAAGACCCGCTGTTTGGGCATGTTGACGGTTTTCAGATAGACCCTAATCAAATTCACAAAAAATCTACAAAAAAGGTGCCAGAAGCGCTATATGGCTCCTGACACCTCGTTTGATAGATTACATTTTTCCGTTCAGCAGGTCTTTGCAGAGATACGCATAGTCTGGCAGCTGGTTGATATATGGCTCCCAGCGCCGCTTGATTTCGGCCAATTCCAGCGGATCGGCTGCTTCCAGCGCGTGATCGTTGCCCGTCATATACAAAACATCCGTAGCAACATCATCCAAACACTTGCAGCAGAGATCGGCGGCAGATTCTATCCTGATACCGGTATCCACATAGACTGGATTTACGCCAATCGTCAGCCAGACATAGCCTACCTTGTCCGACCAGAGCAGTTCAAAATCAGGGCTTTGCCGCAGATGTTCCGCAAAGACCTCCTTTACTCGTTCAATTTCATGCTTCTCTTTTTCTGTGTAAAGCATTTTCGTGTCCTCCTTGACAAAAATTTTGGTGCGTACCATCATCAGTTTAGCACAAGGCGGCTTCGTTTATCAGTCTGTCACATTTGCTGAATTTCATTTTTGAGCATACGCTTGATTTTATCGCTCATGGTTTCTGTGCTGGTATTGCTGAAATGGACATGAACCTTGTAGGTTGTCTTTCCGATTTTCTTTACCATCGTCGGCGTGTTTTCCGGCGCTCTGGACGCAGTAGCGGCGTCTGCCACCTGCATAGTACGGGGTTCTTTGTTCATGGCGCTCCTTTCTCCGAACGGGTCTGTGCCGCCCGGTAAAAAATCAGTCGTGCTTACTGTTTACAATGTCTTTTGCTGCCTGTCGGGTAGCACCGGCATTTTCTTCCCGGAAATTATTCCCGTCAAAGAGAATCGGCGCACACCGTTCCAGAATACGGTCATAGATACGAGCGTGGGCCAGGTCAGGCGGGTTTTTGAGTTCGGCCAGCTTCAGGTTGGTGGTGATGATCATGGGCCTGCGGCTGCGGTAGCGGCTGTCAATGACGAAAAACATCTGCTCCATAGCATATTCGGTACTGCGCTCTACTCCCAGATCGTCAATGATAAGCAGGTCATACTCGTCAAAGCTGGCAATAAACTCCGACCTGTCCTCGGAAAACATCCCGGTCAGGCGGTTCAGAATGGTGGGAAAGTTCGTCATCAGCACCGGCACATCCTGGTCAAGCAAAGCGTTGGCAATACATCCGGCGAAGAAAGACTTGCCGGTTCCCACATCTCCAAACAGCAAAAGCCCGATATTGCTCTTATATGCCTCTTTCCAGTTCTCCACATAGGCATGAGCCTTGTCCATCAATGGGTTTTGCCCGTTATCATTGGAAAATGTGTAGTCGTACAGATAACGGTCTTGCAAGCCCTGTGCCTTTCGGCGTTTGATACGCTCCATGCGGCGCTGCCGTTCTTCAGCAGCCTTGCGCTGCTCCTCAGCCTCCCGCTGGCACTGGCAGATGCAGCGCGGCATAAAGTAGCCGGATTTCCCGAAGCATGGCACAACGGTCTGCCTCTGGCCGCCGCATTTCTTACAGTGAATGAGCCCGTCTGACGGGTCTATATACTCGTCCCCGGCCAGTTCCACACCGGCAGCTGCCTTGTCGATCAGCGCCCGGATTTCTGCGGTAATCTCAATCATACAGTTTCATCCTCCTTTACGCTGTAATCCCGGTTGCGTGAGGGTGTGATCGTTTTTTTAGCGTCCTCACCGGCCCAGCGCCGGATGGTGGCTGCATGGCTCTGATAACGCTTGCCGGTAGAAGCCATGTACTCGGACAGTTTTTCGATGTACTGTTCCCATACAGCAGGAAAGCTGGCCTGCAAGTCTGCCAGTTCTTCATCCGTCAGGAAAACATTCTGGTAACGGCCATAGGTGTGGGAAGGGTGCCCCGTTTCAGGGCGTACCTTCTCTATCTCTCTCTTTATCTCTATCTCTTTCTCTAACTCTATCTCTATCTCTGGTGGACGAATGTCGGACAAATGTCCGCCGTTTGTCCGGGGCGCAGAAAGAGCCTTATTTTGAAGCCTTGCAGCCCGCTTTCGCTCGGCCTCGGTAGAGGACTGGCCGATTAAAAGTTCGATGTTGCTCATGTAGAATGTGCCGCTGTCCAGCACTTCCACAAGACCCAGCTTCAAAAAGATCTGCAAGGCTCTCTCCACAGTGCCGATCTGCTGGCGGGTAATGGTGGCGATCATCTGCGCCGTGTAGGGGATGTCCTCGTCAAGCTGGAGCCGCCCGCCATGTTTCAGCGATTTCAGATACAGCTTGAGCAGAATGTTGGAATACAGCACACCATCCTGCATACTTTCCAGCAGCACGATGGAATCATCGTCAAAATAGTTTTCTTTGAGTTTCAGGTAATAATATTTTCGGTTGTCTGACATAGGGTTCCTCCTTGGGGTTTCTCTTGGGATTCTGTACGCATTTTAAGGCCGTTTTAGGGGTCGGAGGATAAATCTATCAGCCTGCCTTTGACACCCTCGAAAAAAGCCTTGATTTACAAGGGTTTTTCAGCCCCTAAAGCGTGACATTTCTCCCGTTGTTTCCGCTTGCGCTTTGCGGCGTTGACCCGCTTCATGCGTGCGGCACATTCCGGGCAGTATTTGGCCCGGTTGGAACCGGGGGTAAACAGCGCCCCGCATACGGCGCATTTCTTCGCATTCAGCCGGTGGAACAGCGCCGTTTCCAGTTCCTTATCCTGCGGCAATACCGCCGCCCGAAACCACCTGCACAACAGGGAGTAGGAAATAGACTGGACACAGACACATTCCTCCCCATCGTCCAGGGCGATACAGTTTCCGTCGATGTAGTTACAGCACTCATGCACCAGCCTCCGCGCTCTGCGGTACTGGCGGTAATCCATGACGGGGATAGGTTCAGTCTTGTCGTTCTTCATAAATGATTTCTCTCACAAAGCAGGTAACCTCCTTGAATGAATTTATTGTTAAATATTCGTGCAAAGTATTGTTTTCTTCGTGCAAATGGCATATACTATAATTGCCAGCAGAAAGGGGTTGATCGTATGGCTGGAAATACCACAAACATCAGTATCCGCATGGACGCAGATTTGAAAGCGCAGGCGGACGCACTGTTTACTGAACTTGGCATGAACCTGACTACGGCGTTTAACATCTTTGTGCGCCAGTCGCTTCGTGAAGGCGGCATTCCCTTTGAAGTAAGGCTGGAACAGCCGAACAAAGAAACGGTTGCTGCCATGCTGGAAGCGGAAAGGATTGCAAAAGACCCGTCTGTAAAGGGCTACAATGACCTTGACGAGTTGTTTGCTGACCTGAAAAGATGAAAGAAACCAAATATACCGTCAAGTACACGACCAGTTTCAAAAAGGACTACAAACGAGCCATCAAGCGTGGCTTGAAGATCGAGCTGCTGGAGCAGGTCGTAGCATTGCTGGCAATGGGCGAACCGCTGCCGGATAAGAACCGCGACCATGACCTGTCCGGCGATTGGGCAGGCCATCGGGAATGTCATATTCTCCCGGACTGGCTGCTTGTCTATCGCATAGAGGATGATGTTCTGGTGCTGACGCTGGCCCGCACCGGCACACACAGCGACTTGTTCGGCAAATAAACAGTCTGCCGCCGTATGGGGAAACCTGTACGGCGGTTTTTCTGTATGCAAAGGTATGTCGTGAAACGCGACGTACTTGACAGGGGTACGCCAAAACGCGGTAGCCTTTACCGCTCCGGCCCACGGTCGTGAGACTTGTCCCTTTCCTGTCGGGACAGCTGCTCGGCGGTTTTGCGGAGCCGTTCCACTGCTTTCAAATCCTCCCTCATGGATTTCATGGCAAGCGTGTCCGTCTGCTTTCCGGCGGTCAGCTGGTCGATCTCCCACTGCCATGCCTTCGGGGTGATTGCCTCGCCGCTGTCTTTCAGTTCTTTCAGATACCGGGCCGCTGCGTCATACAGAATCAGTTCCCGACTGTGGCGCTGTTCAAACTGTTCCCGTTTTTCCGGCTTTACTTTGGCAAGCTGCTTGTGGATGGACTTGTACTGGTTGTACTGTTCCCACATCTCCCCGCGTTCGGTAAGAATGGCGATCCGGCGCTCGGCCTTGACGATTTTTCCCCGCAGGTCATAGTAACAACTGTTCATATCAGCGATTTTTTCATGAAGCTGCTGCATAGACTGGATGCCGTTTGCCTGCAAAAAGCTGAACAGGGCGGCGCTCTCCTGCAAAGCTCGGATTTTGCCGGTGCGGGTGTCAGGCCGCTTGAGCTGCTGCTGGGCCTCCCACAAGTCAATCATGCTGGGCTGTTGGCCCTCCGGCTTTTCGGCTTCGGCCTTAGACCAGTTGTAAAGGCGGGTAATGCGGGCCTTGATTTCCTTGAGCAGCTTGTTGTCGGCGGCGATCTGCCGATTTACTTCGCCCTTGTCAGTGCGGATGCCGCGCTTTTCCATTTGGCTGGCGGCTGGCCCCAGATGGACAGAGGGAATCTTATCAATGCCCTGCCGCTTGTAGCTGCGATGGTCAATGCGTTCCGGTCTGCCGGCAGATTCCAGCGCCCGATTGGTGTAGGCCGCCCACGCTGCCCGCCAAATCTCCACATTTCCTTTATCGTTCCAATCGGTTGTATCCTCACGATGATTTTTCCAGCCGCCTTTCCCATCCGGGATACGCTGTCCATTCTCGTCCAGATCGTATGCCTTGCGGCACTTTGCGCCCCACTGCCCATTTTCTTTCAGAGGCCGGAGCGTCAGCATGATATGGACATGAGGGTTGCCGGTTCCCTTGTCATGGATAGCAAAGTCGGCGCACATTCCTTTGTCTACAAAGTTGTCCTTCACATAGGCGCGCACAAGGGCAAGCTGTTGTTCGCCGGACAGTTCACGGGGCAGGGCTGCTTCGATCTCGCGGGCAAGCTGGCTGTCCCTTGCTTTCTCGATTTGCTCCACGCTGTTCCAGAGGATAGAACGGTCTGCAAACTCTGGCGGGGCGTGGGCAGGCAGCATGATCTCCGCATGGACAATGCCGCCTTTCCGGGTGTAGTCGTGGGTCATGCCGTCCCATTCATTTGTCAGCTTGGTTCCGCTGCGGTAAGCAGCTGCGGCAACAGCAGAACGGCCTGCGCTGCGCTTGATGATACTGATGGGGATATGACAGAAATCTATGGGGAACACCTCCTTTCAGTGAGGGGATAACAGGCTCTGTGGAGCCGGACAAACGCAAAGTGGGTGTCTGGCTGCGCAGAGCGCACAAGGGGTTTGGGGAGCGTAGCTTCCCATCGTGGACGAAGTACGCAACGCCCCCGGCAGGGCGCACAGCACCGGCAACGGTGTATAAGTGCGCCCTTGTAAACAAGGGACTTATGGCGTGTCCCCGGATTTTGGCAGGTTTGCAGTCAATTCCGCAGCCCCCGGAAGATGGGACAGGGCAATCAAAAATGCTTTAACCTCTGCGCCGGAAAGGTCGGGAGCCAACGGGAAAATCCCCTCCAAAACGGCTCCACGCTCAATCAGGCGGCGGGTGCGAACCCTGCGTTCTTCGTTCCGCTGCTTGTTCTCCAAAATCTTCTTTCGGTTTTCAAGCTGCCGAATCTCCTTCAGGACTTTCTCCCGTTCTTCTTTTTGGGGGTGGGCTGTAATTTTTTCGTTCATGTCAGGCACCTCTTTTCTTTGGAAATACTCATAGATTGACCGTCCATTTCTGACGCGCAAAGTACCGGCGCAGCCTCCGCAGTGCGGCATGGATGGATTTTCCCGCCTGTGATGGCGTGATACCCTCCATTGCGGCAATATCTTTCACTTTCATACCCAGCATATAGCGGGCGTGGACACGGCGGGCCTGCATAGGCGGCAGGGAAGAAATGGCTTCGTACAATCGCCGTATCAGTTCTTCGTATTCGGCTAATTCTTCTTTTTCTATCAGGTAGTCCTCCGGCGATGGCTGCGCCCAGCCGATGGCGGCATTTTCGATTCCATCGTTACAATCGAGGGAATAAAACGCCTTATACCGGAACATCTTGCGATCTCTGGCGGCCTCGGCTCTCTTGTCCAGAAGAAACGCTTCGACGATCTCATCGGACACCTCCACAAAAATGTCCTCTTTGCAAAATGGATAATATTGTTTGAGATTGATGGTCTGCATAGGCACGCCCTCACTCTGTTTGGAAAAGGCCATCATAGCAGCGGCGCATATTCCGCAGACCCCGACGGATGGAAACGCTGACCTTGCTGCTGTGGACGCCCTCTCTCCGGGAGATTTCCGGCTGCTTGATACCGGCAATGTAGTAGGCGTGAACACGGCGGGCCTGTGTCGGAGTGGCATGAGCCAGAGCCACCGGCAGAGCTGCAATCAGGTGCAGGCGGGTGGTCATTTCTTCTCGTTCCAGCAAAATATCTTCCGGCGATCTGCTGTGTTCCAGTGCGTAATTTTCCAGCCAGCTGTATGCGTCCAGAGAGTAGTAGGCGCGGTGGTAGACTTTCCGACGCTCATAGTTCTCCATCTCCCGCTGGGCCTGATACATCGCTGCCCATACCTCGTCCGTAACATCCACAAACTCGTCATGCCGGTAGTGGGGATACATCCACCGCAGATTGATTGTTTTCATAGGCTTACCTCCTGAAAATCGGAGAGGCGGACAGCTCGTCCGCTGTCCGCCCCTCGCTGAGATAAGGGAAATGATCCCTTTCACTTGGTAGCCAGAAAACAGGTCATTCGTTAAGCCTGTTCTCAAAGAAATTTATAAATTTTTTTCTGACCGCCTCCACACTTTGATAAACAGCCACTTTGGAGCAGCCGCACAGCACACCGATCTCTGCAAGGCTCAGCCCGTCAAGCGCATAGAGCAGGAACCGGCGGCGCTGGGCCTCGGTACAGGTGTCCAGAACAGCCATCAGCTCATGCAGCGTTTCCATGCGGCAAAGGTATTCTTCCGGCGTTTCTCCGTAGGCTCCTACGCCTTCGGTGGTAATGATGTACTCGTCAAACTCCCGGCCATCCCAATGCCGCCGCTGTTCATGGAACAGGTTCTCCGTTTTGTGATCGGCCCGGTCAAGAAATTCATAGACTTCCAGCGTGACCTCCACGGCCACAGCTTGTCCGTTATAATTGATGGTAACTTCCATCTGCCTTTCCTCCATTCAGATTTTTTTGGTAAATCTGAATGAGGCGGCGGGGAGCGGCACCGGGGATAAAGTTCGGGCCATGCTGACCCGATGTTCCGGCTCCATAGGGACAAAAAAGCGCCCGGACGGCATAAAGCCATACGAGCGTAATAGAGTATATTTTGCTGTTTAGTTACATGGTATAGTGCATACTTCTGACCGCATTGCTCCGCTGCTGGGAACAGGCTTTTTTTAGCTGGTGCAGATCATGGATACTGCGAAAAAGAGAAAAGGACACGGTAAATTAACCTCCAATCGGCTACCGTGTCCCTGCAAGTCGTCATAGGTTTGTGTAAACGCAAAGAAACGGCGGCTCTGAAAATCAAAGCCGCCGTTTCATAGGCGCGTGAAAATGTGTCTGCTGTACGACGGCTTTTTTTCTTTTGCCGTCGTGCGGCAGCGTCTAAATCAACTTTTGTACGCTGTTAATCGGCAGTAGTGCTAACCCAATTAGGACTGAAAGTTGTCATGCACTCAGTATCTCCATCCACGGATTTAGATACGAGAAGTCCGTTTTTGATGTCATTCAAGGTTTGCTCATATTCAGCAATACACTGATCTGTCATTTCCTGTGTCCACTCGAAACGGCCTTCGCTGGTTTCAACCATTGTGTGCTCATCCGCCATTTCTTGAAGATTTTTCTTTTCCAGTTCCAGCCATTCTTTGTACTCATCATAGGTCCACCAGTCGTAGTTAATTGTGGGGTGGCTGCTTTCATAATCTTCTTCAGACACCCAGGTTACGCCGTTGTCCTCACTGACAAAGGTCTTTCCGCTCTCCTTGTCCTTGTAGCTCATAACGCCATCGGAATCATCCGTTGTGGACACGACCGTTTTCTGCTGTGCAGAATTGGCAACAGGTGCGTTTAGCGCATGAGCTTCTGTGACCCCATGCAAGGGACTTACTGCACCCAGTCCCATCAATACCGTCAGAGCCAATGCTCCGAATTTAGCTTTTACCATTTTGCTTTGCCTCGCTTTCAAAAATTATAGCTGTCCTCTTGAGGACAGCTATAAGATAACAAAATGATTTGGATATAGTTTGCAAGGAATATGGAGTTTAGATGGAGTTGATAGCACCTCTTTCTTGCGGCATTTCAAGCCAGAACACCACACCTCTGCTTGTGTTTTGGATACCATATTTTGCGTGGTGCAGTTCCATGATTTTGCGGACGATATAAAGTCCTAGGCCTGTTCCCCCAGTATTACGATTACGGGAGGTATCCGCTCTGTAAAATGCTTCAAATAGATGGGGTATCATTTCCTCTGGAATATGGACGCCTGTATTTTCAACTTTGCAGGAAACGGTATTTTTATCGTTCGATAAGGATATATAGATTGCCTCGCCATTCGGTGAGTAGCGAATGGCATTTACCAAAACATTTTGAATGGCTCGTTCCATCTGTGCCTGGTCTGCATCACACAGGATTTTGTCAGGAATATCCACGGAAAGGGAGATTTCTTTTTCAGACAGCAAATCGGTCACATCAGCTATTTGTACCCGAAGAAGCTCTGCAAAATCAATCGTCTTATATTCTGTTCTCTGTTTTCCGTCTGTTTTAGATACATAGAGCAGTTCTTTCACTAATGTTTCCATTTTTTCAACAACGGCCAGCGACCGCTCCATATACGACTCTTGATTTTCATATCCTTTGACCTTATTGAGCATCCCCATTAAATGACCTTTCAGAATTGTCAAAGGCGTTTTCAGTTCATGTGATGCCGCCGAGAAAAATTCCTGTTGCTTTTTTTCAAGTTCTCGCTCTTTTGATATTTCGGCCTCTAACTCGGAATTGCTTTTTTTCAGTTCTGCCAATGTATGCTGTAAATTATCCGACAAAGTATTTAAGCTGTCCGAGAGTATTCCTATCTCGTCTGAACGATTAGAATTTCCGTGCGGCTCAAAATTGAGCTGGGCCATTTTTTGCGATGTGCTGCTTAATTCAATAATCGGTTTTGTTATAAGCCTAAGAAGCGCAAACTCTTTGCTGGTCAAAACAACCTCGTTTCCGCTTTGATATACATGGAATCCGTCAACGTCCATACTCAGTTCTTTATAAGTAAGCAGGGATTGATTTTGATTTTCCGCAGTCCTACGGCGAAGAATAGCCGCGATCTTGCATAGCAGGATTTTGGGCGAAAAGGGCTTTGGAATGTAATCGTCAATCTGCTGTTTGAACCCCTTTAGTTGGTTTTCTTCGTCCGAGAGCGCAGTAAGCATAATAATCGGAACTTGCGACTTTTGGCGAATGACCTCACATACACCATAGCCATCAATCTTGGGTAGCATGATGTCCAGCAGGACAAGACTAATGGTATCATCAAACTTTGCAATTCCGTCTACACCATCGTCAGCAATCACAACCTCATATCCTGCATCGGTCAAATGGTTTTTTAATATATCTTGAATGTCAATATCATCTTCAACAACTAAAATTTTCTGCATAAGTCTACCTCCTAACATTCAATTATAGCAAAGAAATATGTATCTATTATGGAGAGCTCAAGATTTAGAAAGATTATTGTAATTATAAGTTACCTCTGTGTTGCAAAGCAAGCGCGAATATGAATTATAAACTTCAACTAACATGCATATAGCAACATTTCACGGGCGAAGTATGAATTATACAATGTAACCGGGTGATGTTATATGGCGAAAGTTGAAGATTGTCCCGGTTTTGAAACCTTCGGTGCAGATGTCAAAGCTGCACGAGAGGCAAAGCGTCTGGCACGAAAAACATTGGCAGAAATGGTTGGGATTGAATGGCGGTATCTTGCCAACATTGAGAATCAAGGTGCGATTCCGAGCCTGCCTGTGATGATCCAGTTGATTAAGGTCTGCGGACTTCCCGTGGAACGGTATTTTAACCCGGAGATCATGCGGGAAGAAAGCGAACAGCGGCAACGGGTCAGCCACAAGCTGAAGCTTTGCCCTGAAGAATACCTGCCGATTATCGAAGGTGCCATAGACGGGGCGCTCAAAATGGAACAGACTGCGAAGCAGAAGGAGGACGCATAATCGCGGCCTCCTTCTGGCGTTTCTATATCAAGTTTCCCGGCACTTTTCCCAAAGTTCCCGGCACCTCTGCTGGATTTCTCCGGTTTCTGTCACAGTCAGGTCACGGTCATTTCCAGTAATCTTATCTTCCAGAAAGTTGGCGTATGTACCCAACAAAGCGTTCCGTAAATCCTCCGGGGTTTTCTGTATTTCAGCGCTGTACCAGTCATTCCGGTGGGGTTCCCATGCCATCAATGTATAACCGTGGCTGGTCTGAACCACCTCATACAGTGGATCATCATCCAGATATGCCTGAAACACTTTCAAAATCTTTTCAAAGGTCAGCATTTCCCGCACCTCCCATTCAGCTGCAAATCAGTTCCCTGATTAAAATTTCCTCAATCTGTGCCGTTAATGTGTTCATCAGCCCCACCCAACGCATAGGGTCACAGGCTTTCAGTTCTTCCGTGACACCCGCAGTCTCCATCATGTGAGGCAACATGGTGTCCACGCGCTCCTGCGCTGTCCGGTCAATCTCTAACAGGTGTGGATACAGCTTCTCGCTCATCAGCAGTTGGTTGTAGAGAATGGGGCGGTGTTTCTTTAGGTAGGATTTTCTCATCCTGCCGTACTTGCCGATAGAAGTTTCCGGCTGTTCAGAAAGTTTTAGGTTGGGTA
>OMEC01001235.1_pt1 | contig 10866 bp, 8 predicted proteins | sample 1673401 | NCBI WGS metagenome assembly OMEC01 (sample SAMEA103958110, study PRJEB25191) | human gut metagenome | reverse complement strand
CCCCGCCGTCTGCGATGCATCGACGATAAACGTTATGCCATGTTCATGCGCAAACGCGCCTATGCGGGCAACATCCAGCATATCACCCGTAAGGTTGGATGCATGCGTGCAAACGATTGCCCGCGTGTTTGGCCTTACCAGCCGCTTAAAGTCCGCATAATCAACCCCGCTGCGCTTATCCAAAGGAACGAAGCTAAGCTGTACGTCGCTTTCTGCCTCAAGGCGATACAACGGACGCAGCACGGAATTGTGTTCGTGTACGCTCGTGATTACGTGAAAGCCGCGTCGTTTTACGCTCCCCAAAATGGCGAGATTCAAAGCCGATGTGCAGTTCTGACTGAAAGCGACGTTGAGCGGGTCGGAGAGGTTGACCATGCGCGCCACCTTGTTGCGTACTTCGGTTATTTTCGCGGTTGCCGCGACCGAGAGACTGTGCCCGCCTCTGTTTGCGTTTGCCGGATTTTTCAGACTGTCGAGAACGCAGTCTATAACCTGCGGCGGCTTGAAAAAGGTTGTTGCGGCGTTGTCGAAATAAATCATGCCAAAAAGCTCCTTTCACATTTTCGGCGGCGGAAAAGTATATTATTATACGGATGTTTTTTCCGCCCGACCGCTATAAGAAATTATATTAAGCGCGATTTGAATTTAATCCTTACATAATGAAAAAGGAGAGGTTTTTATGACATACTTGATAGCAACCTTCAGGTCGCGCAGCGCAACGACGAGCGCATACAACAGACTAATCGAAAGAGGAGTAAACTGCGCCATAACAAGCACGCCTCAGGCGGCAAACGTGGGCTGCGGTCTGAGTATAAAATTTTTGCCGCAGGATAAAAATATCGTTGCGGCAACGGCTAAAAGCTACTCAAGCTTTTCGGGCTTTTTCGCGGTGACGGAAATAAACGGAAGAACGGTGGTCGTGCGCGCCTGAATGCTTCGAAAGCGGCGCGCGCCGTCTGAGTCGGGCAGTGAAAGTCAAAAATGCTTGTTAAATACGACGCTTTGATATATAATTGTCGTATGGAACAGAAAACCAAAGAAATTCTCGATATACTTGCGGAAGAATTTCCTTCGCCCAAAAGCGAACTCGTATTCAAAAATCCGTATCAGCTGCTGGTGGCTGTGATTTTGTCTGCACAATGCACCGACAAAAGAGTCAATCAGGTGACGCCTTTGTTGTTCGCCGAAGCGGATACGCCTCAAAAAATGGCAGATTTGCCCGACGAAAAGCTTGAAAAACTTATATATTCCTGCGGATTTTACAAAAACAAAGCAAGATTTATCAAGGAAATGTCGCGGGATTTAATTGAAAGATTCGGCGGACAGGTGCCCGACAATCTCGAACAATTGAGGACTCTTTCGGGCGTCGGGCGCAAGACCGCCAACGTAGTTTATGCCGTAGGCTTCGGCGGACAAGCCATAGCAGTGGACACGCACGTTTTCAGAGTTGCCAACAGGCTCGGGCTGGCTCATGCCAAAAACGTGCTCGACACCGAAAAACAGCTTTGCCAAGCAATAGACAAAGAGCTGTGGTCGGACAGTCACCATTACTTGCTTTTGCACGGAAGATATGTATGCAAGTCGCAGCGTCCCGATTGCGCCCGTTGCAGGCTGAAAGCTCTGTGCGAATATTTTCAATCGGGCGGTTTAGAAAAATCCAAGGAGAAAAATTGAATTGTTTGCGGATAAGGTAAGGATATTCATAAAATCCGGCGACGGCGGCAACGGCGCCGTGTCTTTTCACACCGAAAAATACGTGCCAAACGGCGGTCCCGACGGCGGCGACGGCGGCAAGGGCGGCGACGTGGTTTTTGTGGCGAGTTCAAGCGTAAACACGCTGAGCGAATTTTATTACAAAAAACATTACCGCGCGCAGAACGGCGAAAACGGCGCGGGGCAGAACTGCTATGGCAAGCAGGGGCAGGACCTTAAAATTTTCGTGCCCGTGGGCACGGTTGTGCGCGACAGGGAAACGGGCAGAATCATGGCGGATATGTTCGAGGACGGACAGACTTTCGTCGTTATGCGCGGGGGCGAAGGCGGCAGGGGAAACAGAAAATTTGCGACAAGCCGCCGTCAGGCGCCGTCATTTAGCCAACACGGGGTCAAAACGGAGGAAAAGGAAATCGAGCTGGAGCTTAAAACCATTGCCGACGTGGGACTGGTGGGCTTCCCGAATGTGGGAAAAAGCACCTTGCTGTCGGTGATTTCGGCGGCACGTCCGAAAATTGCCAATTATCATTTCACGACGTTAAACCCCAATCTCGGCGTGGTCAACGTGTTTGAGGACAGCTTTGTGGTTGCCGACATACCCGGACTGATTGAGGGCGCGGGCAGCGGAGCGGGACTGGGCTTCGAGTTTTTGAGACACATAGAACGCACCCGAATGCTTGTGCACGTCGTCGATATGAGCGGAAGCGAGGGCAGAAATCCCGAGGAGGATTTTTTGCGTATAAACAAGGAGCTTGAAATTTACAGCAAGGATTTGACCAAGCTTAAACAGGTTGTTGCGGCAAACAAAATGGATTTGCCCTGCGCGGAAGAAAATTTGCAGTCTTTCAAACGGAGATTCAAGGACGTTTGCGAGGTTTTTCCCGTTTCGGCAATGAGTCGGGAGGGCGTCAGGTCGCTTCTCGAATACGTTTCGCGCGCCCTGAAAGAAATTCCTCCCGTCGCTCCGTTGGAATTCGAGCCTTTTGTATATGAAAGAAACGACGGGGACAGCTTCGAGATTGTTGTCAACAACGACGGAAGCTTCGAGGTTGTCGGAGCTCTTGTTGACAGTCTCGCCCGCAAGGTGCTGCTCGACGACTACGACAGTTTGCGCTATATGCAGAAAACTTTGAAGAACAAAGGGGTTTTCGCCGCACTCAAAAAGGCGGGAATGAAGGACGGCGACACCGTCGTCATCGGCGGAGTGGAGTTTGACAACGTGGAGTGACAACCGAATCGAGCTTGCGGCGGCAAGCATCGTTCATTGCGGCGTAAAAAGCGTTCGCGATTCAAATCAAAAAAAGTTATTTTAGAATTATTTAAATTGCTGTTTTAAATTGATTTCAAATGTAAAAAAATGCAGAAAAACATAAATGTCTGTCGAATAATGTCCGACAGACATTTGTTGTTTTGGGGAAAGTATTGTGGTTGAAAACTTGACTTTTAAGCTTTAAAATGGGATAATAGTTCTAATTAAATTTAAAGAATATTTTGCGCAAATAAAAAACTCTTTCATGAAGAAAGAGTCGAACGCACCTCGTGCGTAACCGTAAAAACGGCGTCTTGGAAAAACTTTATTTGAACTAATGGTGCAACTTCAAAGGGTAGTCAAGCCTTTGATTGATATTATTATATACCGAAAGACAAGGAGTGTCAAGCAATATGAAACAAGATTATTACATAGGTTTGGATATGGGAACGGAATCTGTAGGTTGGGCGGTTACCGACGTCGAATACAATCTCGTTAAAAAACGCGGACAGGATTATTGGGGCGTTTATTTATTCGACGAAGCGAAAACTGCGCAAGGTCGCCGCGCTTTTAGAACGAATCGCAGACGCCTTGCAAGGGTAAGGCACCGTCTTAACCTTTTGCAGGAATTGTTTGACAGCGAAATAAGCGCAAAGGATTTCGGATTTTTTTACAGACTTGAAAACAGCAAATATTTTGATGAGGACAAGCCTGAAATTGCGCGGGGAAAATTTCTTTTGTTCAATGACAAGGACTTCGGAGACAAGGAGTACTATAAAAATTATCCTACGATTTTTCATTTGAGAAACGCTTTGAGAACGCAGGAAATAAAAGACGTACGCCTGCTTTATCTTGCCGTGCATCACATTTTGAAAAACAGAGGTCATTTTTTATTCGGGGAACAGGATTTTAATGTCAACGACGCGTCGGACGTCAGCGGCGAATTTGAAAAAATAAACCGTTTTCTGAGAGAGAACGACGGAGCGGAATTGGATAGAGAAAAGATACCCGAAATATTTGAAACGCTTTGCAATGAGAATTTGGCAAAAAGGGAAAGAAAAGAAAAAATACTCAAATTGTCGGGGAATTCAAAAAACAAGTTGCTTGGCGAAGCCTTAAACGCCGTTGTCGGGCTTGAATTTTCGCTGTCAAAGATGTTTGGAGAAGACAGAGACTTTCAGGATATTAAAAAAATGTCGTTAGCAAACAGTTCTTTTGAAGAAGATTTTGCAAAGGCGAAAATGGCGCTGGACGACGACGAAGCGGATTTTTTAGAGACTCTTAAAAAAGTACAGTCAGTTGCAAGCCTGCACAATATCCTGCACGGAAAGGAGTTTATTTCCGAAGCAAAAACGGAAGCTTACGAAACCCACCGCAGAGATTTGTCCGAGCTAAAAAAATATGTCCGTGAAAATTGTCCGGAAAAGTACGCGCTTGTTTTTCGCCGTCAGGCAAAAAAGGTCAATAAAAATACGTCGGGCGCGGACGAGAATGAAAAAGACGACAAAAAAGTCAACAATTATGCCGCTTACATAGGCATGGACAAGGGAAAAGGGTTTGCAAAATGCAAAAAAGAAGAATTTTACGCTTTTCTTAAAAAAGAGATTGGTATTAATGACGAAAGTTTACTCGCAAAGATAGACGAGGGAATATTTTTGCCCAAACAGATTTCTGCGGAAAACTGCGACATACCTTATCAGGTGCATCTGGCGGAGTTGAAAGCGATACTTGCCAACGCCGAAAATTATTTTCCTTTTTTAAAACAAAAGGACGAAAACTGCGAGATGACGGTGAGCGAAAAAATAATTTCGCTCATGAAATTCCGCGTGCCTTATTATGTGGGACCGTTCACCGACAAAGAAACCCGTTTCAGCTGGATGATAAAAAAGGAGGGGTTAAGTACGCAAAAAATTACGCCTTGGAACTTTGACGACGTCGTGGACAGGGACGCCTCCGAACAGAAATTTATCGAGCGTATGACAAATTTCTGCACGTACCTGACCGGTGAAAAGGTGCTGCCCGCGTCGTCTTTTTTGTACAGCGAATATGCGTTTCTGAATGAATTGAACAATCTGAAAGTCAACGGAACAAAGGATTTGCGCGTAAAAAATATTCTTTTTGATTTTGCAAAAACAAACAAAAAGCTTACGCTCAAAAAGTGCTGCGAGCAGCTTGTAAAAAATGGTTTGTTGCCCGAGGGCAGCAAGGCTCGGGACGTTTTTTCCGGTACGGACGGAGATTTCAAAAACTCTTTGTCTTCTTACATAGATTTCAAAAGGATTATCGGAGACAAAGCCGACCTTTATAGGGATATGTGCGAGGAAATCATTTTATGGATAACCATAATATCCGATAAAGAAAGATTGGTAAAAATAATCAAAGACAAATACGGAACCGTTTTGAGCGACGAGGAAATCAAAGGTTTAAAGGCGCTCAATTATACGAAATGGGGCAGGCTTTCCGCAAAACTGCTTGACGGAATATTTGAAACCGACTCCGAAGGCGAGGTCGGAAACGTATCTATTATCGAAAAAATGCGGACGGATACGGAAAACTTTATGGAGCTGCTTTCAAATAAACACAATTACAAAAGAGCGATAGAACTTGCAAATTCCGAAAGTATTGTAGATGAAAAGGTGACTTACCGCGCGGTGGAGGAGCTGTATTGTTCGCCCGCAGTCAAGCGGTCGATTTGGAGCGCGTTGAAAATCGTCCGTGAAATTGTGAAAGTGCAGATATTTGTAGAAACAACGCGCGAAAAGCCCGACGGAGCGCGCAAGGGGCAACGCACGGAATCTCGAAAACAGAGGTTGCTGGATAAGTATAGAGAAAATCTGCGCAACGAAAAAGAGTTGATTAAAAAAATTGAGGGAACAGAGGATTCAAAGTTCAACAGCGACAAATTGTTTTTCTATTTCACGCAAATGGGCTTAGACGCATATACGGGTGAAAAAATAGAATTCGACGATGTGTTCAAGACAGAAAAATATGATATAGACCATATTTATCCGCGCTCCAAAATCAAAGACGACAGCTTGGACAATCGCGTCCTCACAGGAAAGAAAATCAATCAAGGAGTGAAACAGGACATATATCCTTTGCCTGCCGAAATCAGGAACAGGATGGAGGGTTTATGGCGTCAACTTAAAGATAAGAAGCTTATCAGCGAAGAGAAATTTTACAGACTTACGCGAAGCACGCCTTTGACGGAAAAAGAATGCGGCGATTTTATCAACGCTCAGCTTGTCGCCACAAGTCAAAGCGCCAAAGCCGCAATTCAGCTTTTGAAACGGATGCTGCCCGAATCGGAAATAGTTTATTCCAAAGCCGGCAATGTAAACGAATTCAAAAACAGGCTGAAATTCGTGAAGATAAGAGAACTGAACGATTTGCACCACGCAAAGGACGCTTATTTCAATATCGTGGTGGGCAATGTGTTCAATACCAAATTCAACCATAATGCCGCAGTTTTTTTACGGAATAACGGTACGGGCAATTATGATTTAAAACGCCTTTATGATTTTGATATCACAAATGCCTGGAAAGCGGGAGACGAAAACAGGATACGTTCTGTTGCCGAGAAAAACACTTGCCGTGTAGTAAGATTTTCCAAAACGGAAAAAGGGCAGTTTTACGACGCTACCATTTATCCCGCAGGAAAAAACGACAAGCTTGCGCCCGTAAAGGGGAAGGCGCCGCTTAATGACACGTCGAAATACGGCGGATACGACAAAGAGACAACAGCCTATTTTATGCTGGTAAAGAGCAGGGACAAAAAGAAAAAGGACAAGACTTTGCTTTCTCTGGAATGCGTGACTGTGCTTGCGGATAAAAATTTCCGCACTGCGGAAGATAAGTTGAAGTATTGCGAAAAAGAGTTGGGACTCAAAGAGCCTGAAATACTCATAGAAAAAATAAAATTGAACACATTATTCAAAATTAACGGCTCTTACGCCTGGATTCGCGGAAAAACAAACGACAGATTGGTACTTTGCAATGCCAATCAGCTTTGGCTGGACAACGGGAGCGCAAAGGAGCTCAAAAAAATCTCAAATCATTTTCGGGACGTTAAAAAATACAATAATAAAGATTTACCCGTCAGAGAAGAAGAATTCAGCAAAGAGCAAAATCTTGCTTTGTACGATTTGTTTACTGAAAAGTTGGGCGGAAAAATATATGCGGGACTGCCTGTACAGGGACAGATAAAAAATCTTGAAAAAGGCAGAGACAAATTCGAGGCTTTGGAATTGAAAGACCAATTGTTTGTGTTGATGGAAATATTGAAATTTATGCAATGCAACAATATGACGAGTAATTTAACGCTTATCGATGGCAAAAGTCGAGCGGGAGCAAATTATATAAGCAAATATATACAAGACTCCGACGTTAAAATGATATCCTGTTCGCCTACCGGCTATTTTTGCAAAGTCGTGGACTTCAAGCGGTTCCTATGAGCTGGCGGGTTGTAGTGGTAAGGGGACGTTGCAAGCTGGAATACAAGCTGGGATATCTCGTCTGTCGCGGCGAAGAAGTCAAAAAGTTGTTTCTTAACGAGATATCCTCGCTTGTGGTGGAGTCTACCGCGGTTTCTTTGACGGCAGCTTTGTTGAGCGAGTTAATCAAAAACAAAGTCAACATTGTGTTTTGCGACGAAAATCACAATCCGGTTTCACAGCTGTTGCCGCTTTACGGAAGACACGATTGCAGCGGAGTTTTGCGGCGGCAGCTCAATTGGAAAGAAGAACACAAAAGCGCGGTGTGGACGGCGATTGTACGTATGAAAATAAAAAAGCAGATGGAATTTCTTTCCGAACTTTGCTGCCCTCAGAGCGAACTTTTGAAAAGTTATGTCGACGGTACCGAATTGAATGACAGAACAAACCGTGAAGGACACGCGGCAAAGGTATACTTCGACGCATTGTTCGGTCTGAGTTTTAAAAGAGGAGACAAAACCTTTCTGAACGGGGCGTTGAACTATGGATATACCATTTTGCTGTCTGCGTTCAACAGGGAAATCGCGGGATTGGGTTTCAATACGCAGCTCGGATTGGCGCACAAAAGCGAGTTCAATCAATTCAATCTAAGCTGCGATTTGGTGGAGCCTTTCAGGGTGATTGTGGACAAAGCGGTGTTCGGAAAGGATAATTGCCAACTTACGCCGGATTTCAAACGATACCTTTGCGATATTCTCAACAGAGAAATAAAGATAGACGACAAATATTTTGTTGTGAACGATGCAATCGGTATATACGCCAAGAGCGTTTTCAACGCGTTGGAAGACGGGGATACGTCAAAAATAAAGGAATATGAGTTTTAGGTTTATGCGGGTAGTGGTTTTTTTTGATTTGCCTACGGAAACGGCGGAGGAACGACGCGATTACAGAAGGTTTCGCGCCGCACTTTTGAAAAACGGTTTTTTCATGATGCAGGAATCCGTTTATTCCAAAATAATACTGAACAACACCGCCGCAAACGTGATAAAAGAAACAGTAAGAAAACTCAAAACGGGCAAAGGGCTGATTCAGATGCTTACCGTTACCGAAAGACAATTTGAAAATATGGAATTTGTTCTCGGAAAAAAACAATCGACGGTTGTAGACACCGCCGAAAGGTTGGTGGTTCTGTGATTCTGTCTCATTTTGACTTGGAAAAGCCGTTGGAGCTGACGCCTGCCGTAGTAAATGTCCTTGTAGTGGAAAACGAAAACAAGTTTTTCGATTTTTGCAAAGAATTTGCATTGCAATCCAAAGGCAATTCGGGGAACTTTGTTCTTTTTGACGGCGATACCAAACTATCCTTACTCAAGGACGTAAAATTGCTGTATGATTTTTTCAATTTTGATTTGGGAGACAAACGCGCGCGGGACGGATTGTTAAATTGTTTGGTGCAAATTGCCGAAAACAACTTTGCCGTCGAGTATTCGGAACTTGTTGAGAAGATTTATGCTTTTTTTGAAAAACTGAACGGAGAAACGGATTTTCCGATAGATTTTGATACGGAAAGCAGTTTGACTCAGCTTTTAAAAGCATACGGAGTGCGCTGGAAGGATGAAAAGGACTGTTTGTTGGAGTCTATAGTTTCTTTTATTCATTTTAATGCGCGGATTTTGGGGATAAAATGTTTTGCGTTCTTCAATCTAAAAAACTTTTTAAACGAAAAGGATTTGAAAAGTCTTTACTATGAGGCGCAGCTGGAGGATGTTTGTCTCTTTCTTTTGGAAAATACTTTGAAAAATAAAACAGACGAAGAATTTGTCACTTTGATTGACAAAGATTTGTGCGAAATCATTGTCTGAATAAGATTTTATGCTATAATATAAAAATAATTGCATTCTGTCCTTTGAATTGATGCGTGTGGTGCGTAAAAATACTCTGATTTGAGGTTTGAGTATGGTGCAATTTTAAAGGGTAGTCAAACCAAGTCATAGGACCATTAAACATAGAATCCGGTTTGAGTATGGTGCAATTTTAAAGGGTAGTCAAACGCTGAGGTGTACGGCAACGCTATGGTGTGCGTTTGAGTATGGTGCAATTTTAAAGGGTAGTCAAACTTGAGAGGGCGACTGTATGAGGACAGAAGAGTTTGAGTATGGTGCAATTTTAAAGGGTAGTCAAACCGGTGTAGCTTGTGCTGTCGCTCCGACTTCGTTTGAGTATGGTGCAATTTTAAAGGGTAGTCAAACTATACTGACGTGTGGAAATATCTTGCCGAAGTTTGAGTATGGTGCAATTTTAAAGGGTAGTCAAACAGAAAATATCCACAAATCCGAATATGTCATGTTTGAGTATGGTGCAATTTTAAAGGGTAGTCAAACAAGTTCTGCCGTCTGCGCTTCCTGATTAGCGTTTGAGTATGGTGCAATTTTAAAGGGTAGTCAAACAATGAGTCTTTCAATACTAATGATTGGAGTGTTTGAGTATGGTGCAATTTTAAAGGGTAGTCAAACACTTCTCTTTTAATATTAAGCTTAACAGGGGTTTGAGTATGGTGCAATTTTAAAGGGTAGTCAAACAAACTCCTTGTAGTAAGTGTACAATTCTTTGTTTGAGTATGGTGCAATTTTAAAGGGTAGTCAAACTTTTGACGGCTCTGCAAATGCTAACATCTCGTTTGAGTATGGTGCAATTTTAAAGGGTAGTCAAACATCACTCGGTCGAAGAAATACTATATCCCGGTTTGAGTATGGTGCAATTTTAAAGGGTAGTCAAACACGTGGAAAGAATACAAGGACTTCCTGCTTGTTTGAGTATGGTGCAATTTTAAAGGGTAGTCAAACTCTTAACCCCAAAAATGCGACGTATTCGAGGTTTGAGTATGGTGCAATTTTAAAGGGTAGTCAAACATGGATATGTCCGAGCTGTGTTCAAGAATAGTTTGAGTATGGTGCAATTTTAAAGGGTAGTCAAACCTTTGCTTATTCATTGTTAATATTTGGATTGTTTGAGTATGGTGCAATTTTAAAGGGTAGTCAAACCTATTGCCGTGCTTTTGCCAACGCCAGGCGGTTTGAGTATGGTGCAATTTTAAAGGGTAGTCAAACCATTGTGTTAGAGGCAACGCAGAGCATTTAGTTTGAGTATGGTGCAATTTTAAAGGGTAGTCAAACCGTTTTAAAGCCATACTTTTGGCACAAATAGTTTGAGTATGGTGCAATTTTAAAGGGTAGTCAAACGAACAGCAACTCTATTACTTTTACATTTTGGTTTGAGTATGGTGCAATTTTAAAGGGTAGTCAAACAGCGTAAAATCAATAAGAAAAGAATTTAAGGTTTGAGTATGGTGCAATTTTAAAGGGTAGTCAAACTTTTGATCGAGTACACAAGGTTTTCCCTCGGTTTGAGTATGGTGCAATTTTAAAGGGTAGTCAAACATCGGCAACGCAAAACTGAATATCGGCGCGGTTT
>OMEC01001231.1_pt1 | contig 10895 bp, 10 predicted proteins | sample 1673401 | NCBI WGS metagenome assembly OMEC01 (sample SAMEA103958110, study PRJEB25191) | human gut metagenome | reverse complement strand
CTGGCAGACTAGTTTCTATCCAATCAGACATTCTTTTTATACTCCGTTGGTGTCATTCCATATTCACCTCGAAATGCCGAAGTAAATTTATTGGGATTTGTATATCCGATTTCTGTTGCGATTTCACCTACAGATAAATTCCCCTCCCGTAATAATTTTTCAGCAATTTGTAAACGATAAGTCCGGAGATACGCATAAACAGGTGCACCATACATTCCCTTAAAACAACGTTTCATTGCCGTAGGTGATATTTCAAAACGCTCTGCCAACTCCTCAATTGTATAATGTTCTTTGATATGTCCTACAATAAAATCATGAATCTGTCTGGTACAGTTCCTTTGCGATTTTGAGAAATAAACATAGTCGTTCTTAATCCTGTCAAAATCCATTTCTGTTAGTATCAATAAAAGCTCCAGAAGCTTTATTCTGATATAACTAGGCTTTATATGTTCCTGAACAGTATATAATTCCGAAAATATATGTTGGACAGTTTCATTTGCACGAACCATATAAAAATCCTGTTTTCCTGCAAACTCTGAAATTCGAGTAAGATTAATAGAAAGAAGTTTCAAGATTCTTCTCATCTCATCTGTAATTTCTTCCAACTCAATCGTTATCGTTATCCCATGATAATGGGAAGTAGGAAATGTTGATGTATGTGATTTCTTATGCAAGGTACAAATGGATAAATTTCCCGCTGCCATATAGCAATAACTACGCTCTCCAAACGCACACTCACACCGCCCCTCCCGACAATAATTAATTTCAATAAATCCAGGACGTGGACTCTGCATCTTATTACAATATTCCATATGCATATCATTATAGACCAGCTCCATTCCTGGAAATGTCTGATATACGGCGATATCTCCTGTACCACTTTCATTCTCAAGATGAAATCTTGAACATATAGCATCTTCTTTTTTTCTCCGGACAGAAGATCCATATAAATCAACACTTCTGAAATCCGATTCCACTTCCGAAGACGCAAAAAGTATATCTCCAGCAACCTTATATGGATTGTCCTCTGTTGTTACTGTTCTCATATTACACTGTCCACTTTCTTCCGCTGCTTTTCTTACTTTTGTCTCCTCTTTCATAAAACATCATAGCTTATCTCCTTCAGCAATTAGTTTTATCTAACTTTCTCATATAAAAAAATGTTACCTTATAAAGCTCCAGTCCCTACAATAGGTAACATCGTTTGAGTTTCTATACTCTTTCAGTGTAACACCGTTAGGACTGACTGACAAGAAAATATAGAAATTCATTATAGCAAATAAATTCGATTTATTGTTCAATAGCCAACATTCTTATTATTCAAGTATATTCTAATCAGAACAGCCCCTACATTTATGACAAAAATCACAAACAGCAGATTAAATGGCAAATATTCCCGTATCAAGTTTCCTAATACCGCAATAAAGGAAAAGCTGGCTATCAAAACCATTTTATAAATATCATCCCATATCTTTCGATACCATTCAATTCCGCCCCATACAAGAAATACACCCCCGACAATTCCCGCCATAATCACAGCACTTGAAAATATTCGTTCAAAAGCTACCTCTCCCGTAGAATATCCCATATAATCCAGCTGTTCAAACCATATCGCATACTTTCTGCACCAATTAACTGGCAACATGATCAGTTGCATTAAATCCCTTTGAAATGCTCCATTCTGAATAAGTGAAAAGAAAATAACACAAAGATATCCCCAGTCCCAGAAAAACTGCCTTTCTTTCATATCCTCAACTTCTGATTTTGCTTTTCTCCTGGCTCTTTGTATCTCCACATCTGCCCGTTTCTTTTCCCTTTCAGCCTGGTACTCTGCCTGCCTTGCCTGTTTTTCTGCTTCTTCCTGTTTCTGCTGTGCCTGTTCAACCGCTTCCACCGATGACTGGTTCACCTGTATCTGCAACTTAGAGTTCCGGTCCCGAACGTCTTTTATTTCTTCTTCGAGCTGCTCTTGCTCGCTCCTGCTCAGCAATCCGTTTCTGTTCCTCAAGTCGTCGTTGCTCTGCTGTAAAGACTGATTGAGTTTCCGCATTTCGGACAGTTCTACTGTCATCTGCTGAATTTCGGCGTTCGACTTCTGCATTTCTTCTTGCATTTCGTGATTCTCGAAGAATAGCTTCTGTTTTTCCATTTTCAGCTTGTGTGTCCTTTCCTGAAATTTCTGGATAAACTCGTTCATCTTCTGATTTCTCAACTGCAACTCGTCCCTCTCTGCCGTCACTTTCTCCAGCGTCTCTGCCTGTTCCTTCGCAAGCTGCTTCCACTTGTCGGTAGTATCCGGCAAGTTCTTCATCTGATCTGCTGTCTCTGTTGGCTGAATCTCTGGCTTTTTTCCTATTTCCATTAAATTCATTCTCCAAGCCCTCCTTGCTGATGTCCAGATGGAATGTTTTGGATAGATTGCTGTCACGCACTTTCTTTCCATCCTGATTCTGGAATGTGATGTGCTTCCGTTTCTCTGTCCAGTTTACGTTCCATCCGAACTGCTTCATTTTTTCTATAAACTTTTCTTTGCTGATACAATTTTCCAGTGCCTTTAACACTGCCATTGCACAATCCGCTACAAAGCTGTCCCTTACCTGTTGCCGGAACAGGTTATATTTATCCTTGTTCCATGCAATAACTTCGCCTTTTTCGATTTCACTGCCGTCAAAGTGTTTTCCTTTTTCTGCAATGGTCAATCCACGTTCCCGGCACATTTGATTGGTAAGCTGTTTCATACGTTCCAGATCCTTTTTGGTGTTATGCAGCTTTCTCCCATCTTCATAACTTACTGAATTGGTAACCAGATGGCAGTGGATATGGTTTTTATCCTTATGCACAGCCACTAAGGTCTGGAATCCACTGAACCATTTTTCTGCAAACTCTTTTCCAAATTCAAACGCCTGCTCCGGGGTGATCTGCTCATCTTTATGCCAGGAAATAATGTTGTGGGCATACATTCTCCCTGTATCTTTATTCCACATCTTCTTTTCTTCCAAAAAGGTTCTGTACACCAGATCATAATTAATTTCATTGTGACAGTACGGGCCTGTTATATAAGTAAGCAGCTCACTTGTCTTGTCCTGTCGTAAAACATATTCAATACAATTTCTCATTGCTCCATGTGTATTTGTCCGCTTATTAATCGTCTTATTAACTGCCATATCCTTTCACTCTCCTTCCGATACTTGAGAATATTTTTATTGAGGAAATACAACATACTGTCGTTTGGGATTTCTCCATCTGTATGCAGTTTTCTTGCAATCTGGTTGATATTTGTCGTAGCTCCCCGGAGCTGACAAAGGATATCCGCAAACATCTGGTTCAGTCTTTTCAGTTCTTCTATTTCCTCTGCCGTTGCTATCTTCAAATCTGCGATTGCTTTTATTACAACTTCCTGCTGTGTTCTTCCTGATTCTTTAACCTTGCTCTGAAACAGATCGTATTCCTCTTTATTCATCCGTATGGTTACTGTATGATTTCGTTTTCTCATAGGCTTTTGTCTCCTTTCATTGCTTGATTTTCATTCTTTGTTAACAGCCACAGCGTTCTGGCGGCATATTGGTAGGAGATTTATAAGAGAGTGCAACGCTCTCTTATACAGGTGCAGGACAGCGTCCTAGTCAATCAGTAAGTGTTCCGTAGGAATGTCCGGTGGACATTTCGCAGGAATACTTACGCCATTGACGTGCCGGGGTTCCAAGGGGCGGAGCCCTCTGGCAAGTTTAGGAACAGCCCAAAGGCTGGCTCCGGTGCAGAGTGGCTTGCCACTTTGCGAAACTTGCCTGTCATCTTCCCACTACTGAAGCAACACTAGCCAAGCAACATTTTCCCCACTGCATTATCAAATCTAAATGGAGATGACGGTGGTTTTGTGGTGCAGGGACAGACTGTGGAAGAAATAGAAAAGCTCCCATTTCGATAGATTTTCTCTTTCTGAAACAGGCTGTTCATGCATCACTCCGATGCGAAGTATCGGACAATCATGTGCCGTATCCGGCACTCTATATTTCTTCTTTGCCTTGCTTATACAACGTTTTCCATCTGCAAATGCCTCTCTGCCATATTTCGCTGTTATTTCTGCTTTTCTTTTTCTGAATCACTTTCCATTTCTGCTGAAAAGCATAAAAATAGCAGTCATGAACATTTCACTGATTTTTACCAATAGAAATGCCATCACTGCCATTACCTTTTTCTGCTATTCTGTTTCCGTAAAGCTTTTCTTACTGTCAATCTATTTTTCTATTACTGCTATTTTATTTTGTCGCAAATTTCAAACAGGTCATGCAATAAATTCTCCAGTTTCATAAGTCTGCGATGCTGATACCAGATCAATCCGGGAAGTCCCACTGCAAGAAAGAACGAAGCACATAAAATCTTTATTGCCTGTCCTCTGCTGCTTATCCCTCCATATCCAAATCCACATACCAGATTCACGAATAAAACATAGAAATATCCACAAAATAAGACAAACTCAAAAATCCACACCAGCACCTTTTTCACTTTCTCTTTCACTCTGTACTTCTCCCTCCTACATTTTTAAATTCAGTGTAGCGAATTTCCCGCTATATTTCAATAGTGAATATCTCGCTAAGTTATTATTATGCTAGAGGTGAAACACATGTATCAGAGAATACGGGATCTGCGTGAAGATCGTGACCTTACGCAGAAGAATATGGGTGAAATTCTGAATTGCAGTCAGCGTATTTACAGTAATTATGAATGTGGTGATGTCGATATCCCTACTCACATTCTGATTAAACTGGCTGAATTTCATAATACCAGCGTTGATTATCTGCTAAACCTGACAGATGATAAACGTCCTTACCCAAGAAAAAAGAATAGCTCCACTTAAGGCAGTCCGATTTATTTTATGCAAACCGGACTGCTTTTCCTTTTTACAGACAGCTAAAAACTATCCGCAAAATCCAGTGCTGCATCCATATCAGCTTCTTTCTCCCAGTCCAGATTATCTTCTGCGATCTCTCCATCCGTTTTCTCCATTGTTAGTGTTCTGTCCGGCAGATTAATTTCTCCTACCGATTCTTTTACAAACGGTACAAGCATTTCCATCAGATTCTTCGCTATAGCCATCGGGGCAGATTCTTTCACTCCATCCCGGACAGCTGTTTCCACTCTTTCCAGAAAAGCATCTTCCTTTTCTCTGGTTTCCAGATACGGATCTGCTTCATTCCTGTACTCTCTGGAAAAATAATCGTTTAAAGCAACTACAACTGCTCTGGTGTACGATTTATATTTTTCCCTGTCCATCGTCTGCAAATATTCCCATGCCTGCCTGTCCTGTTCATCACAAAGATTCAAACGGATATTTGTATTGATGATTTTCCGTTCTTTTCTCATACAAGCATCCCTCCGTTTCTCTGGATTTTCCTTACGGTCATTGCTTCATAGCCTTTCGCTGTGGCACAGATGTCCCGTACAATTGTCACCCGGCTCTTGTCATATTCTCCAAAATTCTGGATCATACAACCGCCACCGCCGACCACATACAGACGCATCAGTTCTGGATTATATTCCCGTTCTCTCAGCTTATGGAAGATTTCTTTCGTATAATCTCCGGCAGCTTTACGAATGACCGTCAGATATTTCTCACCAATATCTGCTGTCCCGGTACGGATCACCTGCTCAATCACCAGATCATCCACCACTGTTCCCAGTTCTTTCAACAAAGATTCCCTGACTGCAAGCACACACTGGTGCGTTCCATATTTCTCTGTAAAGCATTTCTTCTCTAATGGACGGGAATTATTGATATACATGATGTTCATAGTCCCGTTTCCAATATCCACAAGCATGTTGATTCCTTTGAAATCCTGTAAGCGGTAAAAGGCTGCTGCAAATCCCTGTGGGTAAATATCAGCTCCTGCAAACTCCACATGATATTCTTTATTGCGGAATGTAAAATCCACACATTCATTCTGGAGAAGATATTTCTGGAAATCTTCTTTCTGTGTAGCTACCCAGGTAAGTGGAAGTCCGGCTGCAATGTGTACCTTTGCCCGGTTCATACCTTTCCCATCCAGTTCCCTTGCGACAGCTGCCAGTGTCAGCACATAATAGTCCTCGTCCTGCGTTTTCTCTGCACAGAACTCCTTGTGTTCCTCTCCGATCTGGTAATACATGCCATTGTAAACAAGAAGATTATTCTGGAAGATTGGCTCCTTGTCATATCTGGCTACACCGGATGGAAAGCATCTGGTGGCTGTTTTCATGTTTCCATACCCATGATCAATCCCGATCACCATAACTGTCTCATTATTGTTGTTTTTCATCATTCTCATAATCATACCTCATACTTTCTTAATATTTATTTTTGACTTTCTCCCAAATTTGGGAAAAACCTATATTTGTATCAGCTAAAACGTTGATACATGAAAAAGGGCAGTCAGTGTAAAAAAAGCAAAATTTTATGTACTCTGGCAGCTATCTTTGTTATTTCTCCTGCTCCGGTAACATTTCTTTTTGCTTATTTTGCCCTAAATGCCCTTAATTTCCTGATTCATATTTAATTGTAACTGTTTATAATCTATATCTGTTTCTTCAAAAGGTATTCTTTCTTCTGGATCTACAGGACAAAAATCTTCTTCCTTAACTGCAATATCCTGATAATAGAACTCACCATTGTACTGCTTCAGAAGGAAACCTTTATCTGTCATATTCCTGAAAAAGTTGGATTTACCATGCCCCTGTCTGCCATTCTCTTTGCAGTATTCCTCATACATATGGAACACTTCACTTCGTTTCAGGCGTTTTCCTTTGGCACGCACCAATGACTCATCAATAAAAGCACAGATACTATCTGACGTCCGTTGCACTTCTCTTACACATTCTTTGCTGTGTTCGCTCTCCGTGAACTTTCCCTGTTCGTACAGATTTTTCAATGCAATCATCGCCATATGAATTGCATAATCGGATTCTGCCTGTACCTTTTCCTTTAAGTGCAGATCTTTTTCACCACTTTTTACTACCCGGTTCATATCAAGAATCAGTAGTCTGCGATAAAAAGCATCCGACTTATCCTCAAGATTCTGCGGCATTTCATTGGTAGAAAAGAGTAACTTTGCATAAGAGTGAAAATGGATTGCATCCTGTCCCTTTTTCTCATAGATCAGTGTATCTTCACCGACTGCTTTCTTTAATACATCTGTGTTCTCCATTGCTTTACATGGAATATCCGCACAGGCATTTAGTAGCTTTCCGTACATTCCAGTCGCATAAAATCGTTTGTTCAAATCCTGTAAAGAAATGCTGGACATATTGGTGATTCCAACCACATACTGGATTAGCGATACTGCTACAGACTTTCCGGTTCCACCATTTCCTTTCAGTGTAAGGAATTTCTGAAACTGCGTATCCTGTGTCATGCAGTATCCAAAATACTCCCAGAATGTCTGCTGTTCTTCTTTGTTCGGAAGAGAGGATGAAAGATACTTTTTGATATTTTCTCCACCTTGTAACACCTGCTCACGATCCTCTGGATAATAGGGAAATGGAATCTGATTGATTGTCAGATAATCTGGATTGTGTTCCAGCATTTCGCCCGTAACCGGATCATAATATCCATTTTTAAAGTTAATCCACCGCACAGGCTGTTTATTTAATTCATAGGCTTCTCTGTGGACTTTTGGCTGTGTGATCAACAGATTATAGATTCTTTTGATCACTCCACTTTGTACCTGATCTCGATAGATCAGCTTCTGAATACGATATTTCATTCTTACCCCATCATGGTCTTCCAGGAAAACGCCGTGTTCATAATAATAAGGTGTGATTCCCACCACAAAAAACTGAACATTCTCCACCAGGTAATCTACAATCTCCATGTCCCGAACACTTTTCACATTTCCTTTTGCATCAAATAAGTGAAAACGACTCAGTTCCGGTTCTTCTTTTGGATTTCGCTCAAACCGAAGAATATACTGTTCCAGTAATTTCTCAACTTCTTTCTGATTATCCAGTTTGCCAAGATACTCTTTCTCTTTGAACAACTGCCAGCCTGCTTTTCCATCAAGACCAGCGTCTTTGAAAAATGTCTGTAACTTATCATTCATCCACTTCACCGTACAGGCAGTCACATAATGATAGGCACTCTGACAGCTTCCAGTAAACTGAATAGATCTCATTTCCTCTATAAAGGAATCTGCACTGAAATAATATCCGTCATCTTCCTGCACCAGACAAAGTGCCTGATAACCTGACATCACAATATTCAACGCTATATCCTGATTGTCCACCAGAAAGATATAGGTCTGTGCTGTCCCTTCTGGATTGGTTTCCATATAATGCTTCAAAAACTTCTTGTTCAAACTTATCACTTCCTTTCAGGCAAAGAAAAAGACGCAAGCCATATCTTATGACTCACGCCTTACTTCGCTCACAATATTCTATTTTTATCAGTTACCTGCCAGATTGATTACTGGCTATCCTTATACATAAATCAATTCTTTCAGGATAATCTCTTCTGCAATCGCTCTGTGCTGATTGGCAGCTCTTACCCATGCCATCTGATCTTTTTCCTTATCCGGCAGTGGTTCTTTTTCTTCCAACTGTTTCAGAATCACTTCTTCCCGTTCCCTAGCTGCCTTGTCCACTTCTAGAAGATGCTCGCCAATCGTATCCTGTAAAAGCATCACCTGATACGTTGAATTTCGATGGTTCTTCAGATAATCTCTGCGTAAGAATCCATACTTGCCAAGTTGTTCCATCTGCTCACCGGATTTATAGGCGAGGTTCGGAATCAGGTATCCATTTACATTTGTATAAGTCAGTTTCATATCCCTATGACCTCTCTTTCGTTTAAACTGTTGTCTGTAACAGAACCAACTGTTCATGTTACGTCATTGCTACAAATCTTTCTTTCCATATCATTTTGAATCCAACCCGGGCAGATTTTCTTCAAAATCATGGTGAAAGTGCTTCGTTTCTGCGTTGGGAAAATGAACGGAAACACTTGATTTTACTGACTTTCTTCAATGTAACCTTATTATAACGTCCTCCCCCCACCCCACACTTTCATTCGGGTACCGGTCAAACCCGGGCAAGGGCCGGGCGCCGCGGCGGAGATATGCCTTCACTTTTTCGCCCCAGAGAAAAGGATCGTTTCTTCGTGTGATGCCCCATTCCTTCATAAGGGCAGCAGAGCCGGTCACAAATGGGGTCGCAAAAGAAGTCCCCGTCACGCCTGTATAACTGCCACCGACCGACGGTGCAAGGATGTCGACCCCCGGTGCGACCAGATCTGGTTTGGGATAAGACAGATTTTCACCACCCCGACCGGAAAAATCAGCATATGCATTAAGCCTTGAATCATATGCTCCTACAGTGATCACTTTCGCTGCTGTAGATGGAATTGTCAAAGTCTCAGTTGCAACCGGGCGGTAAAATCCGGTCACCGTATTCAGAACATTTCCACCCGGAAGCCACAGATTATAGTTACCTTCTTTGATTCGTCTGCCCTGCAGATGAATTTTCCAGACACCCGGAGTAAGATATGTTCCCCTCGGGATAAAGTCAAAATAGATTTCCTGTGTCACCTGAAAAGGTCCCGGTTTTCCATAATAAATCAGTAATTCCGTTTCCCCGGCCCGGTATCTCTGTATATCAATTTTTTCAGACAGAACCGGTAAATTTTCGCCAGCCGGTGTCTCAAGGAAAATTTCAATTTCATCTGCATAAGCTTTCCACAACTGCAGATTCAGAGTTGTCTCATAAGCACCAATACTCATTTCTACAATCTCACTCTGCCCCTGCTGCAGTCTTCCCGCAGTATGGATACGGTCGTTTCCGTTGTTTCCACTTCCTACGCAAATGACCGAGCGTCCCACATTTGCCACGTTGCTGATGTATGTTTCCAGCAGAGAATCTCCCTGATGTGTTCATTATAACTAGGGGAAAATTACTGTAAAAAAATTTGCAGTCTTTACACTGCCTGTTTTTCTACCGGATAAGGCGACTGATACTTAAATACAATATCAATGCTCTTATCTCCATTCACAACAATTTTTTCAATCAATTCTGTCACAATTTCTCTTGTCACTTCGGATAATGTTCCATACTTGATAAATTTCTCTATCCAGTTTTCATAAGATTCTTCTGCCTCTCCAAAGCTGTCTTTCTCTTGTTCTGCCAACTGAATCTTCGCCCTGATATCTTTATCCTGCTTTTCATATTCTGCCTTATAGGAGAGATATTCTTCTTTATCCAGAACACCATCTACATAATTTTCGTAAGTTTTCTTTTTATACTTTTGGACAGCCGCAAGTTCTTTTTGTAACCGTTCAATCTGCTGGTCTGCTTCTGCACATCGTCTCTGCACCTCCTTCTTCCTATCTGCTACTTTTAATATTTCATCCTTATCACTTTCTTTCAGTGCCAGTTCCGCTTGTCTTTGGATTTCATTTTTTACAATAGAATCCAATACTTCTTTTTTAATGAAATGAGAATAACAAACTGTGTTTCCTTTTTTGTGATAGGTACCGCACTCATAACCGTCCCGACAAGTAACCCTCTGGAAATTATATCCGCAATCTCCACAAACAATAATTCCTGCGTATGGATTTACCTTTCTCACTTCGCTATTAAATCCCGGTGTCCGTGTTCTTTTCTTCATAAGTTCCTGTACCTGCTCAAAAGTATCTTTGCTAATAATTGCTTCGTGCATTCCTTCCACAATATACTGCTGTTCCTCTGGAATATATTGATACTTTTCCACTTTATAGGATATCTTTTCTGATTTATGCTGTACCATAGCCCCTGTATAAACTCTGTTTCGCAAAATTACATTGATCGTAGGATATGCCCAGCCCTTTGCACCCGCTTTTTCTAATGCATTGGCATATTTCAATCCCTGCACCTTTCTCTTATACTCTGACGGT
>OMEC01001229.1_pt1 | contig 10913 bp, 9 predicted proteins | sample 1673401 | NCBI WGS metagenome assembly OMEC01 (sample SAMEA103958110, study PRJEB25191) | human gut metagenome | reverse complement strand
TCATGCCGTGCATCTTTTCTCCAGCCTTCCATGAAAACACCCCCGTTTCCTCTATAATAGCAGAAGCAGGGGCGTTTGCGTAGTTTTTTGACAGACTGAGCAATAAAGCAGCATCCTGCCGGATGCTGCTTTATTGCTTATGGGGGAGAGAAGGGGAAAATGGTGACAGGGATCAGCGCTGTGCGCCGCGCTTTCTGGTCGTCAGCATCTTCTCTGCCGGCGTGACGCCCTCTACCTTCTTTTCGATGGTCAGCGTGCCGGTCTGCGGGTCGGCATCCTCCGGGTCTGTCTCCGGCAAATTGTCGGTGGCAAATGCGGTGGTAAACAGGGACAGTACCGTGATCAGGCACAGCAGTGCGCTGATGATCCTTTTTTCATGATAAAACGAACTCCTTTTCTTGTGATCGGCATGTTAGCACACCGCCCGCTTGAAAAGCGGCGTGTGCGCAAACGATGGACAGAAGGAGTGTGATGCCTCATTTCTCATTTCGTTCTGCTTCTTAGACGGCGGCAGATGGAAAAAGGTTCCTGATTTTTGAAAAATAAAAAAGGCAGAGGGTCTTGCCCTCTGCCTTTTTCGCTGTGTAAGCTATGTCAACGGCCGTTCTGACCGAAGTAGTAGTTGTAGAAGTCGCGGAACATGTCGGAGTAGTCCTGACCGCCCTGCTGCTGGTTATCCTGCTGGTTATCGGTGGTAGTATCCTCGCCGGTGGTCTTAGGCTGCTCGTCGAAGGTCAGGTCAAGGGTGATATACTCGCCGTTGCGGTAGACGGTCAGCGTCACGGTGTCGCCTGCCTTATAGTTCTTCTTGGCGGCGGACAGGTCGGTCATGGAGGTGATGGCGGTGTCGTTCACCTTGGTGATCACATCGCCCAGCTGCAAACCGGCACGCTCACCGGCGCCGCCGCTCTCGGTGGAGTAGACGAACACGCCCTCGGTGATGCCGATGTTATACTGGGCGGCCATCTGCTCGGTCATGGTACCGGCCTTGATGGCCAGATAGGCCTTGCCCGTCACCTGACCGTTTTCGATGATGTCGGTGATGATGGCCTGCACGTCACTGATGGGGATGGCGAAGCCCAGACCCTCCACAGAGGTGTTGGAATAGCTGGAGTACTTGGCGGACACGATGCCCACCACCTCGCCGTACAGGTTCACCAGCGGGCCGCCGGAGTTGCCGGGGTTGATGGAGGCATCCACCTGGATCATGTTGAAGGGGGTGCCGTCCACGTTGATGGCGCGGTCGCAGCAGGAGACGATGCCCTGACTCATGGAGAAGGTCAGCTCGCCCAGAGGGTTGCCGATGGCAAGAACGGTATCGCCCACGTTCACGTCCTCGCTGTTGCCCAGGGTGACGGGGGACAGGCCGGTGGTGTCGATCTTGATGACGGCCACATCGTAATCGCTGTCGCCGCCGATGACGGTGGCGTCGTAGGTGTTGCCATTATACAGGGTGACCTTCACGGAGGTGGCGCCCTTCACCACGTGGTAGTTGGTGACGATATAGCCGTCCTGACTGATGATGAAGCCGCTGCCGGCGCTGGCGGTCTCCACCGCCTGACCGAAGATGTTGGTGCCGCTGGTGGAGGTGGTGTTGATGGATACCACGGAGTTCACTGTGGAGGCGTACACCTCGGCGGGCTCCATCTTGGTCTGACCGTCCACCTGCTTCACCGAGACGGTGACAGGCTCGCGGCTGGACTGCTGAATGACGGCGTTCTGGCGGCTGGCATTGCGGTACAGCGCCGCGCCGCCGAAGCCGCAGCCGGTGCCGATGATGGCGCAGGCCAGCACAATGGCGATCACCTTGGCCGCCGTGCTCCGGAAGAAGCCGGACTTTTTGGCGTGCTTGGGCTCCTCCGGCGTGGGGACACTGCCGGCGGGCTGATAGTCGTCGGCCGGCAGGTTGCTGTTGCGGCCGTAGTGGTACTGATTTTCATGGAAGCGGTCAAAATCATCGTTATACATATGGATTCCTCCTTTATTTTCAGAACGAACTGTGTTATCATTCATCTTGATTATTATCATATACAGTTTTCTTAATTCAACCTTTAAGGAAACCACAAAAATTTTGAACATTTTGTGACAGATGAAAGGAGGCGCGCCATGCTGCGGCTGGAGGGCCTGAAGCTCCCGCTGGACGGGGGAGAGGAACAACTGAAAGCAAAGGCCGCCGCCCTGCTGGGCTGCCGGACGGGCGAGATCGCCGCCTTGCAGGTGCTGCGCCGGGCCATCGACGCACGGGACGGCCTGCGGTTCGTGTACACTGTGGCCGTCACGGTGAAGGACGAGACGCGGCTTCTGAAGCGCTGCCGGGACAGGCATGTGTCCCGCTACGCGCCGGAGGTCTATGCGCTGCCGCCTGCCGTCTCCGGCGGTGCTGTGCCGCCGGTGGTGGTGGGTATGGGGCCTGCGGGACTGTTCGCGGCGCTGGCGCTGGCCCGGTGCGGGGCGAAGCCCATCGTGCTGGAGCGGGGCCAATGCGTGGAGCGCCGCCAGCAGGATGTGGAGCGCTTCTGGCGAAGCGGCGTGCTGGACACGGAGTCCAACGTCCAGTTTGGCGAGGGCGGCGCAGGTGCGTTTTCCGACGGCAAGCTGAACACCGGCACAAAGGACGTGCGGCATCGCTATATTATGGAGCAGCTGGTGGCGTGCGGCGCGCCGGAGGATATCCTGTGGGACGCCAAGCCCCACGTGGGCACGGATATGCTGCACATCGCCCTGAAGAATATGCGGAACGAGCTGACCGCGCTGGGCGCGGATATCCGGTTCGGCCATAAGCTGACGGGCGTTTCTGCGGAGAACGGCCAGCTGTCGGCGCTGACGGTGGAAGGCCCGGAGGGCGCTTATACGCTGCCCTGCCGTCAGGCGCTGCTGGCGCTGGGCCACAGCGCCCGGGACACGGTGGAGATGCTGTATCACGCGGGGGTGGCCATGACCGCCAAGCCCTTTGCCGTGGGTGTGCGGATCGAGCACCGGCAGGAGGACATGGACGCGGCCCAGTATAAGCAGTACGCGGGGCACCCCTGTCTGCCGCCGTCCACCTATAAATTATCCTGCCATCTGGACAACGGACGCAGCTCCTTTTCCTTCTGCGTCTGCCCCGGCGGACAGGTGGTGGCGGCGGCCTCGGAGACGGGGCAGGTGGTCACCAACGGTATGAGCGAGTACGCCAGAGACAGGGAGAACATCAACGGGGCGCTGCTGGTGAACGTGACGCCGGAGGACTACGGCGGCGGTGACGATCCGCTGGCAGGTATCCGGTTCCAGCGGCAGCTCGAAGCGGCGGCCTATAAGCTGGGCGGCGGTGACTATCGGGCACCCTGTCAGAGGGTGGAGGACTTCCTGCTGGGCCGGCCTACAACGGAAGCGGGGCGGGTGAAGCCCAGCTACCGTCCCGGCGTTGCCTATACCGATCTGCACCGCTGTCTGCCGCCCTTTGTGGCGGAGACCATCGCCGGTGCGCTGCCGCTGCTGGAGCGGAAGATCCGGGGCTATGCCGCCCCTGACGCGCTGCTGACGGCGGTGGAGAGCCGTTCGTCCTCCCCCGTGCGCATCCATCGGGATGAGACGTACCAATGCAATATTCGCGGGCTGTATCCCTGCGGCGAGGGAGCCGGGTATGCCGGAGGCATCCTGTCCGCCGCTGCTGACGGCATGCGCTGCGCGGAACAAATGATAAAGGAGATACGACCATGAAAAAGATCGCGGTAGTGGAAAAATTCTTCGAGTCCCACCATCAGCAGCAGATCGAGACTGTGGCCGGAAAGCACGGCTATACGGTGGACTACTATCTGGACGGCGTGCTGCCCAAGGAGCGGGCCGGAGAGTATGAGATCGTGTACGGCATGCCCGACCGGACGGCGCTGAAGGATATGACGCAGTTGAAGTGGTTCTGCGCCAGCTTTGCCGGTGTAGACCGGTATGTGGACGAGGCGCTGTATCCCCACGAGGGCGTGCTGCTGAGCAACTCCGCTGGCGCCTACGGCGTCACCATCGCCGAGCACATTATGATGGTAACGCTGATGCTGCTGCGGCAGATGATGCCCACCATGAAGGCCGTGGGGGAGCGGGTGTGGCTACCGCCGCTGCCGGTGCGCTCCATCTGCGGAGCGAACATCACGATGCTGGGCACCGGCGATATCGGCACCAGCTTTGCCCAGCGGGCCAAGGCTATGGGAGCCAAGTCCATCTGCGGCGTCCGCCGCACCATCAAGCCCGCCGACCCTGCCTTTGACCGGATCGTGACGCTTTCTGATTTGGACAGCGTGCTGCCGGAGACCGACATTCTGGTGATGGCGCTGCCCTCCACCGGCGAGACCGTGGGCGTGCTGAGCCGTGAGCGCATTGCCTTGCTGCCGCCGCAGGCCATCGTGGTCAACGTGGGCCGTGGTACGGCCGTCGATCAGGAGGCGCTGGCCGAGGCGCTGAACGCCGGACGCATCGCCGGTGCGGCGCTGGATGTGTTTGTCCCCGAGCCGCTGCCCCGGGATCATTTCCTGTGGGAGACGAAGAACCTGCTGATCACCCCCCACGTGGCGGGCAACATGTCCCTGGGCTATACCCGCGACAAGGACGTGGACATGTTCTGTGAGGATCTGGAGAACTTCGCTGCCGGTCGTCCGCTGGCCCATCTGGTCAACCGGAAGCTGGGGTATTGAGAACTATCTGTTGTTTGAATAATGATTTCGTCGAAAACAGCCGTGGAAACACGGCTGTTTTCCTGCTTCTTCCAAAAACAGGAAAAGGAATCGACCAAAACAGCAGAGCTGAATGGAATTTTGTTATAACATAAATAGATAGCAGGGCATCGACTTTCCGAACTACCACATGGTTTGTTGATTGTGTTACATTTTTAACAGGAGAGATTTTGTAAAAACGGCAATAATCAACAAAAATCATGATGCAGGAGGAGCAAACTATGATGAACCCCAATGTCGGTCTGGGCACCAAGGCCATTCACGCCGGTAATGTGAAGGACGCGCAGTACGGCGCGCTGACTACCCCCATCTATCAGACCTCTACCTTCGTGTTCGACAGCTGCGAGCAGGGCGGCCGCCGCTTTGCCGGTCAGGAGGGCGGCTACATCTACACCCGTCTGGGCAACCCCACCGTCTCCGTGCTGGAGAATAAGGTGGCGGCGCTGGAGGGCGGCGAGGCCTGCGTGGCCGCCGCCTCCGGCATGGGTGCCATCTCCTCCGCGCTGTGGACCGTAGCCGGCGCCGGCAAGCATATCGTGGCCGACGGCACCCTGTACGGCTGCACCTTTGCCCTGCTGAACCACGGCATGAGCCGCTACGGCGTGGAGGTCAGCTTCGTGGATACCTCCGATCTTGCCGCCGTGAAGGCCGCTCTGAAGGAGAATACCTGTGCCGTCTATCTGGAGACCCCCGCCAACCCCAACCTGAAGATCGCCGATATCGCCGCCGTGGCAGAGATCGCCCACGGCTATAACCCCGCCATCAAGGTGGTGTGCGACAACACCTTCGCTTCTCCCGCTCTGCAGAATCCGCTGGCGCTGGGCGCCGACGTGGTGGTGCACTCTGCTACCAAGTACCTGAACGGCCACGGCGACGTGATCGCGGGCTTTGTGGTGGGCAAGGCCGACTTTATCGGTGAAGTCCGCATGTTTGGCCTGAAGGACATGACCGGTGCGGTCATGGATCCCTTTGCCGCCTATCTGATCCTCCGGGGTCTCAAGACGCTGGAGATCCGCATGGAGCGCCACTGCGCCAACGCCAAGGCCATCGCCGAGTATCTTGACAAGCACCCCGCCGTGGAGAAGGTGTACTATCCCGGCCTGAAGGATCACGTGGGCCACGATATCGCCGCCCGCCAGATGAAGGACTTTGGCGGCATGCTGAGCTTCGAGGTCAAGGGCGGCCGCGCTGCCGGTACCAAGCTGGTCAACGCGCTGCACCTGATCACCGTGGCCGTCTCTCTGGGCGACGCCGAGACGCTGATCGAGCATCCCGCCTCCATGACCCACTCCACCTATACCGAGGAGGAGCTGGCGGCCTCCGGCATCCCCGGCGGTCTGATCCGTCTGTCTGCCGGTCTGGAGAACGCCGAGGATATCATCGCCGATCTGGAGCAGGCACTGGCCCAGCTGTAAAGGGAAATTTATAGCGAAGAGAGAGCCGTAAGGCTCTCTTTTTTGCTGTTTCAATTGCTTTACCGCACCATGTTCCGGTCGATCTCCGCCAGAGAGTGTGCGCCGCACATCAGCATGGTATCCTCCAGCTCGGCCTTCAGCTTGGCCACCAGCACGGCAGGGCCTTCCTCGCCGCCGCCGTATACCATGTTGACGAAGGGACGGGCGATCAGCACGCCCTTTGCGCCCAGCGCCAGCGCCTTGAACACGTCCATACCGGTACGAATGCCGCCGTCCACCAGCACCATCACGTCCTTGCCCACTGCGTCCACGATCTCCGGCAGCACCTCCGCCGTGGCGGGGCACTGATCCAGCACACGGCCGCCGTGGTTGGACACGATGATGGTCTTGGCGCCGGCCTTTACGGCCTTCTCCGCGCCCTTGACGGTCATGATGCCCTTCAGGATAAAGGGCACGCCGGCGTAGTCGGCGATCTCCTTCAGCTGCTCCACCGTCTTGCTGCCGGCAGGCGGCGTCAGGTTCTTCAGGAAGGGCAGGCCCGCGCCGTCAATGTCCATGGCGATGGCCCACGCACCGCACTTTTTGGCCATGTCCATCTTCTGCATCACCAGATCCTGATTCCAAGGCTTGATGGTGGTGACGCCTGCGCCGTGGTTCTCGCCGATGGCGTTGACGGCGGCCTCCATGACGGCGGGGTTCACGCCGTCGCCGGTAAAGGCCAGAATGCCCGCCTTGGCGCAGGCAGTGACCAGAATGTCGTTATAGGTCAGGTCGTCGTACTTGTCACCGTAGTGCAGCTGCATGGCGCCCACAGGGCCCGCCATGACGGGGATGGTCAGCTGATGACCGAAGAAGTCGAAGGAGGTGTCCGCCGGGCCGTTCTCACAGATGGTGTCCATGTTGACGCACAGCTCCTGCCATTTCTGGTAGTTGCGGATAAACCCGGTGCCCAGTCCCTTTGCGCCGGGGCCGGGAACGGTGTTCTTGCAGGCCATGCCGTTGCAGATCTTGCAGGACTTGCAGTAAGGCCCGATCTGATCGCGGGAGCGATCCAGGATCTCTTGATATGTCATGTCTCATTTCTCACTTTCTGATCGCCGCACAGAGGCGGGGAGTATGGCATATCATACCACGATTTAGGAAATATGCAAGAACTTTCGGGACTTTTTTCGTCAAAATACTCAATCCGGCGTCAACCGACCCAGCCCATCAGCTGGAGGAAGCTCCACGCCAGCTTGCAGCCGTAGAAGATGATGACCGCGCCGCAGACCTTGTTGATGATGTTCAGCACCTTTTCGTTGAATTTGCTGCCCAGCAGCGACACCACGGTGGACAGCGTCAGGAACCAGATCACTGACGCGCTGCCAAAGCCGCAGATGAAGAATACGTCCGTTCCGGCGGGAATGCTGGCCCGGAACGCGCCCAGCATCATGGTGCCGTCGATGATGGCCTGAGGGTTCAGCCACGTCACCACGAAGGCGCTGGAGATCAGCTTCCAGATGGGGACGTTCACGTCACGGCCGCCCTCAAGGCTGGCCTTGGAGCGTAGAAGCCCGATGCCGATCCAGATGACGATCAGGCAGCCCAGCCCCAGAATCACCTTTTGCAGCCACGGCAGCGCCTGAATCAGCGCACCGGCGCCCAAAAAGCAGGAAAGCCCCAGCGAAATGTCCCAGAAGATCACGATCAGCGCCGTCAGATACACCCGTCCCCGCTTCTGGGTCAGGGCGCTGTTGATGACGAACAGGTTCTGCAATCCGATGGGGGCCACGTAGGCAAGACCCATGGTCAGCCCCTGAAGATAAATGTTCATTTGCTATTTACTCCTCTTTTCTTACTTGCTATAATACCATCATAGCACGAAGCCCGGAAAACGCAAGAGCGCAGATTTTTAGAACAAGGTCAGGAGGAGCTTACCATGTCCCACTACGATTGTCCCTGCATGGAGAAATGTCCGCTGCACTACGCCATGAGCGTCATCGGCGGCAAGTGGAAGGTGCAGATCGTCTGCGCCCTGACCAACGCCGGAGCCTTGCGGTATAACGCCCTGCGCACCAAGCTGGACGGCATCAGCAACACGGTGCTGGCCACGTCTCTGCGTGAGCTGGAGGCCGACGGCCTTGTGGTGCGCACGGTGTATCCGGAGGTGCCCGTCCGGGTGGAGTACCGTCCCACGGAGGACTGCCGCGCCCTGCTGCCCATTCTGGAGCAATTGAGCGACTGGGCGGAGGCTAGGATGGCTGCTGCGCCGCCCAGTGAAGCATAAGAGTTGCGGTGTGCCGCTGCGCGGCACACCGCAACTCTTATGCTTCTTTTGCTTGGCCCGCTTTATTGGATGCCAAACAGGCTTTTCCCGTTCTCTATGGTCAGTCGGGCCAGTTCCTCCGTGGTCATGCCCTTGATCTGGGCCAGCTTTTCCGCGATGTAGTACACATTGCGGGAGTCGTTGCGCTTGCCCCGCAGAGGGACGGGAGACATATAGGGGGAGTCCGTCTCGATCAGGATACGGTTGAGGGGAACCATCTCCGCCACCTCCACGGTTTTGCGGGCGTTCTTGTAGGTGACAGGGCCGTCGAAGCCTAGATACCAGCCCAGCGCCAGCAGCTCCCGCGCCATCTCCACGCTGCCGGAATAGCAGTGGAACACGCCACGCAAGGCGGGGTACTCCTTCACGATGGCCAGCGAGTCGCCGTGAGCCTCGCGGTCGTGGACGATCACCGGCAAGTCCAGCTCCAGCGCCAGCTCCAGCTGGGCCCGGAACACCTGCTGCTGGAAGTCGCGGGGCGGGTTCTCCGGCCAGTAGTAGTCAAGGCCGATCTCGCCGATGGCCACCACCTTGGGCTCCCTCGCCAGCTGCCGCAGCGCGTCCATGTGCTCCGGCACAAAGTCGCCGCAGTTCTCCGGATGGATGCCCACGGCGGCGTACACATGGGGGTGCCGCGCCGTCAGATCGACAGCCGCCTGAGAGGACGCCAACGTGCAGCCGGGGTCGATCACCAGCCCGTCAAAGGCGGCAAGCACCGCGTCACGGTCGGCGTCAAAGGCCTCGTCGTCATAATGGGCGTGGGTGTCGAACAGCGTCATACCAGCTGCACCTTGCCCATGGCGGTGTCGTCGATGTACTGGGCCTTCAGCTCACGCAGGCGGGTCATATGGGGCTGCTGCATGTGGACGCGTTGATGCTCCTCGGTCTCCCACTGCTCGATCAGCAGCGCCACGTTCTCCTCCTGGGCGGAGAAGTAGTAGTCATAGCGGATGCAGCCTTCCTCCGCCCGGATGGTGGTCAGGATGCCCTCGGACACGATGTCACGGACGTAGTTTTCCCGGCAGCCGGGCTTTGCGGTGTATTTAACGTATAGTGTCAGCATAATAAAATCACGCTCCTTTGCGCCTATTGTAGCGCAAAGGAGCGTGATTGTCCATATAAGTTTAGGGTTTGACGAAGTTAACGAAGTTGGGTACTGTTTTTGCTGTAGGGGCGGACGACTCTGTCCGCCCGCCCGACAACGGAGCGGCCATCGTAGGGGCCGACAGAGTCGTCGGCCCCTACAAAGTTCTATTGATCGTTTTCTATTTCAGCAGAGCTTCGCGCCTGCCGGTACGCTGTCATCAATGATCATCAGCTGTACCTTTTCCTCGCCCTTCTCCTTGTGGACGGCGGAGATCAGCATGCCGTTGCTGGGAATGCCCATCATCTTCCGGGGCGGCAGGTTCAGGATGGCCATGACGGTCTTGCCGATCAGCTGCTCCGGCTCATAGTAGTGGTGGATGCCGGAGACGATGATGCGGTCGGTGCCGCTGCCGTCGTCCAGCGTGAACTTCAGCAGCTTGTCGGACTTCTTGACGGCCTCGCAGTTCTTGATCTTCACAGCCCGGAAATCGGACTTCAGGAAGGTGTCAAAATCCACCTCCTGTTCCACGTAGGGCTCCAGCTCGATGGCGGGCAGAGCGGCCTTCTTCTGGGCCTCCTGCATGGCGTTCAGCGCCGCCAGCGCCTTTTCCGTGTCCACACGGGGGAACAGGTTCTCACCCTTGGCCACCTGCGCCTCGGCGGACAGGGTGCCCCAGACATTGGCCTTCTCCCAAGTGTGATCCTCGGCGGAAGCGCCGATCTTCACGAAGATCTTGTCGCAGCTCTCCGGCATCACGGGGGTCAGCAGGGTGGTGCAGACGCGGATGGTCTCCAGCAGGTTATAGAGGACGGTGGCCAGACGGGCGCGCTTGGTCTCGTCCTTGCCCAGCACCCAGGGCGCGGTCTCGTCGATATACTTGTTGGCGCGGTCAATGACCTTGAACACCTCGTCCAGACCGTTCTGGAGCTGCAATTTCTCCATCTCGGCCTCGTACCGGTCGCGGAGACCGCAGACCGTGGCCTTCAGATCGTCGTCCTCCGGCGCGTTCTCACGGTCGGCAGGCAGCTTGCCGTCAAAGTACTTCTCCACCATGCCGGTGGTGCGGCTGACCAGATTGCCCAGCTTGTTGGCAAGGTCGGTGTTGATGGTGGAGATCAGCAGCTCGTTGGAGAAGTTGCCATCGGAACCGAAGGGGAAGGTGCGCAGCAGGAAGAACCGCAGGGCATCCACGCCGAACATCTCGGACAGGGCATAGGGGTCGACCACATTGCCCTTGGACTTGGACATTTTGCCGCCGTCGATCACCAGCCAGCCGTGGCCGTACACATGCTTGGGCAGGGGCAGACCCATGCTCATCAGCATGGCGGGCCAGATGATGGAGTGGAACCGGACGATCTCCTTGCCCACGATGTGGTAATCGGCAGGCCAGTACTTGTCGTAGTCGT
>OMEC01001222.1_pt1 | contig 10946 bp, 6 predicted proteins | sample 1673401 | NCBI WGS metagenome assembly OMEC01 (sample SAMEA103958110, study PRJEB25191) | human gut metagenome | reverse complement strand
TCGTTGATCATGTCGGCGATCTTCTTGATCATCTCGGCCTTGTTGATCATGTAGGGGATCTCGGTGATGACGATGCACTCGCGGCCCGAGGGGGTGTGCTCGATCTCGGTCCGAGCACGCATGACCACGCGGCCGCGGCCCGTGAGCATCGCCTCGCGGACGCCTTCGTAGCCGTAGATGATGCCGCCCGTCGGGAAGTCGGGACCCTTGACGTAGTGGAGCAGCTCCTCGCCCGTGATCTCGGGGTTATCGACATAGGCGCAGCAGGCATCCACCACCTCCGAGAGGTTGTGCGGGGCCATGTTCGTGGCCATGCCGACGGCGATACCGCTCGCGCCGTTCACGATCAGCAGCGGGATCTTCGTGGGCAGCACCGTGGGTTCGGGGATCGTGTCGTCGAAGTTGAGCGTCCAGTCCACGGTCTCCTTGTCGATGTCGGCCATCACCTCGTCGGTGATCTTCTTCATGCGGGCCTCGGTATAACGCATGGCGGCCGGCGAATCGCCGTCCATCGAACCGAAGTTACCCTGGCCGTCCACCAGCGGGTAGCGCATCGACCACTCCTGGGCCAGACGCACCATGGCGTCGTAGACCGACAAGTCGCCGTGGGGGTGGAACTTACCGAGCACGTCGCCGACGATACGGGCCGACTTACGCGTGGGTTTGTCCGAGTAGAGGTTGAGCTCGGCGCTCATATCGTAGAGGATGCGTCGGTGCACGGGCTTCAGACCGTCCCGCACGTCGGGCAACGCACGCGAGACGATCACCGACATCGAGTAGTCGATGTAGGCCGACTTCATCTGCTCTTCGATATTGATGGGGATGATACGCCCCACCAAACCGGCGTTCTTTTCTTCTTCAGTCAACATAAGGTTTCACTTTTCTGCTTCACGACGGACCGGTGGTCCCGCCGGCTGCCGCACGGGCAGCCCGACGGTGCCGGAGCCTGAGGCGCGGCAACCGTACCGTTCCGCTGTTCCGTCACACTATAATTTAACGAACAAAAATAGTAATTTCCCGCGATTCGGGCAACTTTCCACCCGGAAAACACACCCCCGGAGAGGATATTTTCTCCGCGAAGGGCTGTTTTCGGCCCTTTTCGGGCGATTTGGCGGCATAAAAAAAATCTCCCGACGGGGTGTCGGGAGAAATACGTCTTTTACCGGTGCGGCGACAGGCCCGCCATCCGGCGGCAGGAGCTGCCCGGCGGGCAGGCTACCGTCCCGCACGCCCGGCCCCGCAATGCCACAGGATGCGGACGCCGACCGACAGATAGACATGACAGTAATCCGCAAATCCGCCCTTGTAGGCATCGACATAGCGGATACCGGCACCTATAAAAAGCGGAGTCCACAGGACGTCGGACTGCCAGCGCACACCCGCATCGTATGAACGGAAGTGCCAGTCGCCGCCGAGCGTATTGCCGAACCGGACCGAAATGTCGAGCCGGTCGTGATCGGTATGCAGCGGTGCGTAGCCGAAACCCAGCCCGAGCTGCATGGCATCCTCGTAGTTTTTCGCCTTATCGGCATCGAACAGCCCGACCGACCGCGTAACCGGAACAAGCAGCGAGAAACGCGGATCGAAGCTATACCCGACCGCCAGCTCCTCCTCGAGCACGCGCTGCTTGACTCCCTCGCTTTTCGACTGGAACAGGTTTCGGAACTCGAATTGCCAGATCATGCCTTTGCCGTTATCCACAAAAGACTGGGCGTGCGCAACGGCGGCCGCCCCAAGCAAAGCGAACAATAAAATCCATCTCTTCATACGGGTCAGTATTTTGGTTTTCCGTCTCTTCCTCGTCCGAACCGGATTCGCCCCTACACACAGGGCTGCACCCGACAAGCCTCAGACTCACAAGGCCCTCCCGTCGCCGACATCCATTCAACACACGTTACAAATATAGAAAAAAACACGATGTATAAAGCATCGTTTATACATTTTTAACACCCCAAAAGAAACGATATTAAAAAATACAAAAAAGCCGCAATGCCCGGTTTCCGGCATCATATCCGTCCAACCGAAACATGGCGGCTCCATATCTTGTCCGAAGCACCCGAACATGTCGCAGGGCAGAGACAGGCGGCTCCGTCAAAAAAAAAGCCGGCACACACCGCCCTCGAGACACCCGATACGGGGCGGAAACAGGTTCGGGATTACCGGAAATCGATGAACTCGTAGCCCTCGCAGGCCTTCCGGTCGAAGCGCCGCAGCGGGGCATCGGGCGCACCCACCGAGCGGATCGCGACATCGACCCGCTCGCCGTCGTAGTCGTACGAGAGCGACACGGGACGCATCCGCGACGTATCGACCACGAGGGTGATCTCCCCGGCCGACGAGTCGCTCCCCGCCATCGGGGTCAGCCGCACGGCCGCCTGTCCGTCGCGCTCCCAAAGCAGTTCGCAGGAGTAGTCGCTGCCGATGAAGTCGAACGCCCGCACGGGATTGTTCAGGATGTTGCGGCTCCGGCGGTCCACATCGAGGATCGTCACCTCGCGACGGCCGTTGTCCACCTCGTAGCGGACCTTCCCGTCGCAGAAGACCTCGGCATCGCCCAGTTCGAGGCTGTAGGCCTCGCCCTCGACGACATAACTCCCCGAGGAGCGGTAATCGGCCGTTGCGACCTCGAAGCGCACGGCATAGCTTTTCATGGCGCGGAACCCGTCGGAGATCCCGCGCAGCAGATCGCCGGCCCGGTCGGCCGCCGATGCGCCGCACACTCCGCCCAGAAGGGCCGCCATCCAGACGATTGCTTTCATTCCTCTCATCATCTCAGTCTTGTATTTTCGTTGCATGGTCCGCGCACCTCCGCCGCGTGTCAGAACAACCCCAACTCCTGCAGTTTTGCCTCGAGCGACGGCAGGTCGTGGAAGAGGATGTCGCGCGGCTTGGCCCCCTGCTGGCGACCCACGATGCCGGCCCGTTCGAGCTGCATCATGATCCGCCCGGCGCGGTTGAAGCCCACCTCGTAGTTACGCTGGATCATCGACGTGGAGATCTGTCCGCCCGACACCGCCTCACGGGCGATCTCGGCGAAGAGCGTGTCGTATTTGACCGGGGCCGACGACTCCTCGCTGCTGCCCATGCCCTCGCCGCCGGCGCTCTCGGGCGTATAGTCGGGCAGTGCATAGGCCTCGGTGTAGCCCTGCTGTTTCGAGATGTAATCGACGATCCGCTCGACTTCGGGCGTATCGACGAAGGCACACTGGATACGGGTCAGCTCGCCGTCCTTCGAGATGAGCATGTCGCCGCGGCCGATGAGCTGGTCGGCGCCGGGACGGTCGATGATCGTCCGCGAGTCGATCATCTGCATCACGCGGAAGGCGATGCGGGCCGGGAAGTTGGCCTTGATCTTTCCGGTGATGACATCGACCGACGGGCGCTGCGTGGCCACAATCAGATGGATGCCGATGGCGCGGGCCTTCTGCGCCAGGCGCGTCACGGGCATCTCGACCTCCTTGGCCGTCATGATCAGATCGGCGAACTCGTCGATCACCACGACGATGTAGGGCAGGAAGCGGTGGCCGTTCATCGGGTTGAGCCGCCGCGCGGTGAATTTCTCGTTGTACTCGGCGATGTTGCGCGCCCCGGCCTTCTTGCAGAGCTCCAGACGGGTGTCCATCTCCGTGCAGAGGGCGTTGAGCGTGTAGACCGCCTTCTTGGGGTCGGTGACAATGGCCTCCTCCTCGGACTCCATCTTGGCCAGGAAGTGCTTTTCGATCTTGGCATAGAGCGAGAACTCGACCATCTTGGGGTCGATCATCACAAACTTCAGCTGCGCCGGGTGCATGCGGTAGAGCAGCGAGGTGATGATGGCGTTCAGGCCCACCGACTTACCCATACCCGTGGCTCCGGCCACGAGCAGGTGGGGCATCTTCGCCAGGTCGAAGACGAAGTTCTCGTTCTGGATCGTGCGCCCGATAACCACCGGGAGCGTGGCCTTCGACTCCTGGAAACGCAGCGAGCGGATGGCCGAATACATCGACACGACCTGCTTGCAGCGGTTCGGCACCTCGATGCCGATCGTGCCGCGCCCGGGGATCGGCGCGATGATGCGGATGCCCGACTCGGCCTTGAGGCTCTGCGCGATGTCGTTCTGCAGCCCCTGGATCTTCGAGATCTTGACGCCCTGGGCCTGCACGATCTCGTAGAGGGTCACCGTCGGGCCCACCGTGGCCTTAATGCGCTGGATCGGGATGCCGAAATACTTGAGCGTCTCCTCGATGCGGGTCTTGTTCTCGAAGATCTCCTCGTCCGAGACCTCCGAATCGGAGATGTAGTCCTCGAGCAGCGTCACGGGCGGCTTGCGGTAATTGACCAGATCCTTCAGCGGATCGTAGCTCTCGGTCGGGATCTTGCGTTCATCGACCATCCGCGCCTCGTGCGCCTCGACCGTGACCACCACCCCCTGCGTCGTCTCCCCGCCATCGTGGGCGGGCGCCGCGGCCGTTTCGGAGGGCATCCCGGCCACCGGATGCACGTCCGGCCCGGGGCCCTGCAGCGGCTCGGGACCGTCCGCCGGATCGTCCGCCGTCGTGAACTCCTCGAAGACGGGGCGGTCTTCGTCGTTGCGCGGCGCATACGACGGGCCGCGCCGCACGGTCTCCTGCACTGCGCTGCGGGCGGAAGCCCCGCCCTCGGAGTCGTCGCCGCCCACGGTGATCTCGGTGAACGGGCCCTCCTGTACCGGCTGCCGCACAACGGACGGACGCGCCAGTTCGACCAGACCGCCGCGGCCCATGACCACGCGGTCGCCCGAACGGGAGAGATCCACCTCCGTGAACTCCCCGTCGTCGGCCGACAGGAGTTCAGGCTCCGCCTCATCATCAGCGACAATCGGCCGCCCGTCGGGAGTCAGCTCGAGGAAGGGGCTCTCCTCCCCCGCTTCCGCGGCATTCGCCGCCACCGCCACACCGGCCGTTTCGGCTGCCGGCCGCACGATCTCCGGCCCCTCCCCTGGATGCGGGTCACGGGGCATATCCGTTCCGGCCGCCACATCGCGGAAGACCTCGGCGGCACGTCGCTCCTCGTCCGAGCGGAGCGACGCGCCCCCTGCCGCAGGCTGCCCGGACGGCACACCCGCCTGCACCCGGATCGGGCGCCGCATTGCGGGCGTCTCCGCCTCCGCAGCCGGTGCGGCCGGCTCCCCCTCCTCGCCGGAATGCCGTCCGGCAGCGCGCACGTCGTCCTCCGGGGCAGCCTTCGCTCCGGCATCGGGCGCGGCAGCCCCGGGAGCCGGAGCCTCCTCCTGCAGCCCGCCGCCGAGCGGTTCGTCGGCCGGGGTATGGCCCACGACCTTGCGGCGTACCGTCTCGACGATCCGCTCGCTGCGGTCCACCATGACGTTGCCGGCCTCATTGACCGTATTGATGAAATTGCGGTTGATGAACACGCCCGTGAGGATCCACCCGCCGAGCAGCAGGATGAGCGTCCCGACCACGCCGATGTGGGCGTGGAGCATCTCCGAAACCCCGATGCCGAAGGCGCCGCCCCAGCCGGTCGAGGAGCAGAGGCTCCAGCGGTCGCCAAAGGCGAAACCGAGGGTCAGCGACCCCAGGATGAGGATCAGCAGCAGCGAGAGGATCGAGTGGTTGAGCAGCAGCGGACGCTGGCGGATGATGCGGATGCCGACAAGCACCAGCATGCAGGGAAGCAGGATGCCGAAGACGCCGAACGAGTTGTCCACCAGCATGCGGCCGATGCGCGCACCGGCCTCGCCGCAGAGGTTCTCCACCTCGTCGCCCAACAGTTCGCGCTCCTCGGCCGGACGCTGCAGGATGCTCTGGTCCACGTCCCACGTGAAAAACGAGAAGAAGACCGAGGCGGCGACGAACAGACCGATGAAAAGCAGCAGCAGTCCCGCGATCCAGCGGGCGCTGTCGCTGTTGGAGCGGGCCACGGTCTGCCGCCGGCCCGATGAGGCGGATGTATTGTTTCTGGATGCCATGTGTTTCCTTGACGCTCGATATTATCGAGCGAAGATACGGAAATATTTGCGGATTTGAAAACCGGCGGGTGAAAACGGAGAAAAAATAACGGATACGGCGCTGACCTGCTGCGCATTAAGTTGGCTACTTAAACAAACCGATCCGATTAGCGGCGCCTTCACTCTTTCAATCAGGCGCTTGCGGCAATCAATCCATTGAAGCGAGGGCCTTTGCCTCGAGCCGGGCACGGTAGGTCTCGTCGGCGAAGGTGAGGAATTCGAGCCGGGGAAGGTTGTCGGCCGGAGCACGCAGCCCGTAGCGGTCGAGCAGCTGCACGACCCGCCGCGCCACGGCCGGCGAAGGGTCCACGATCGTCACGCCGCGGCCGGCCACAATGCGCTCCAGGACGGGGCGCAGGAAGGGATAGTGCGTGCATCCCAGCACGATCTGGTCGGCGCCGCGCCGCAGCATCGGCTCGACGGCCTCGCGCACGCAGACCTCGGCCTCGGGCGTCTGTTCGCGGTCCGCCTCGACCAGCTCGACGAATCCGCGTCCGGGGACCGTAAGCACCTCGATGCCCGAGCCGTAGCGGGCCGCAGTCCGGCGGAAAAGCTCCCCGTCGAGACTCCGCTCGGTGGCCAGCACCCCCACCACCCCGCTGCGGGTGGCCAGGCAGGCGGGCTTTACGGCCGGTTCCATGCCGACAATCTGCAGAGAGGCATATTTCGCACGCAGGAAGTCGATCGCCGCCGCCGTGGCCGTGTTGCACGCCACGACGACCATCTTGCAGCCGGCGCCGACCAGCCGCGCCACCGCGGCATCGGCCAGCTGCTGCACCTCCTCACGCGGGCGGGAGCCGTAGGGGCAGTTGGCCCCGTCGCCCAGGTAGACGAGCGACTCCGAGGGCAGTGCACGGCGGATCTCCCGCCAGACGGTCAGTCCGCCCAGTCCCGAATCGTAGACCCCGATCGGGGCCCGGTTTCCCGTTGTCTTTCCGTCGTTCATCGCTCCTTGAGATTCAGTCATGCCCTCCGGCAGCCGGGCGGCAACCCGCGGGAAGGCCGTCGGGGAAGAGCCGCCCGAGGATCTCCCCCACCAGTTCGTCGTCGCTCCGCCCGCCGCACTCGACCGTCAGCGCCGCCTTCCGGTAGAAGGGGTCGCGCACGGCCATGTCGCGCTCCATGAAGCCGACCAGTTCGTCGTCGCTCAGGCCGCGCAGGCGGGGGCGCTTCTGCCGTCCGTAGGGGCTCAGGCGCCCGGCGATCTGCGCCGCAGTGCGGCACAGGTAGACCGTATGTCCGGCGGCATTCATGCACTCCATGTTGTCGCGCCAGACGGGCAGGCCGCCGCCCGTCGAGACCACGGCGGCATCGCTCGAGGCGATCACCCGCTCGAGCACCCCGCGTTCGAGTTCGCGGAAGCGCGTCTCGCCCTCGTAACGGAAGACGTCGGCCACCGAGGCCCCTTCCAGCTCCTCGACCGCGGCATCCGTATCGACAAAGGCCGCACCGAGCCGCCGCGCCAGCTTGCGGCCCAGCGTGCTCTTGCCGCAGCCCATGTAGCCCACCAGAAAGATCGGTTTCATCGTCAGAACAGGTTGAGTTGTTCGGGGTCCACCACTTCGTCGGCATCCCCCTTCGGGCGCTCGATCTCGAACGCCACGCCGCCCGGCGTGGCATCCGTCGGGGGAAGCCCCGTCTCCGAGCGGGTCGGCACGCCGCGTCCCGCCGGGGTGGAGGGACGTTCGGGCGCCGCAGGCCGGCTCTCCGGGGTGCTCTCCCCCTCCGGCCGGCCGTCGGCCGGGTCCGCCCCGTCGTCGAGCGGCTCCTCGTCGTCGGGCTCGGGAGCCGGTTCGGGCTCGATGAAGCGGAGCTCCGCCACATCGTAGGTCGTCAGGCGCTTGCCCTTGGCCCTGTGGCTCTTGACCCCCACGAACTCATCGACGTCGATCCGGTCGGCCGGGCGCGTGGCGTGGGCGCCCTTGTAGGTGATCTCGAGCTGCGCACCCGCCGTATCGGTCACGCAGATAAAATCGGCATCCTCGTCGAGGAAGGCCTGCATGCGGTCGGACATCTCGGCCGTGAAGCGCTTCATGTAGTAGTATTTCTGATCGCGGTCGTAGTAGCAGAGGCTGTAGACGCGGTCGGGTTCGTAGCGGCTCACGTGGATCGTCTCGTCGGGGAAGTGCTGCCCCAGGTCGTAGCCCGTGATGTAATACTGGTTCTTCGAGGTCCAGACGATCAGCTTGTCGTCGCCCTTGAACTCGCCGAGGCACGTGCCGCGGCCGTCGGAGTTCAGGCGGCGGACATCCTCGTCGAACCAGATCGTCAGTCCGCCGAGGGTCGAGGTGCCCCGCTCCTTGAGCACGATCTTGTGGATGCCGTAGCGCGAGAAGAGGTTGCCCTGGCTCTGGCGGCCCTTGATGGCAAGGGTCGAGAAATCGAGATCGACGATCACCTTCTTCAGGCGCGGACGGGGCTTGAAGTAAACCTTCAGCACCTCGGCCTCACCGTTCGGATTCACAGACATATAGAGAATCTCACTCTTGGGCGTTCCCTTCGTGATGTCGTACTCCTTGTCGCGCGTGATGCCCTTGATGGCGCAGCGCTTCATCAGGATCGGGCCGTTCTTGCCGTCGCGGTAGAGGACGTTATAGATCGTCCGCTCGTCGTTGCGCTTGAACACCCCGATATAATAGATATTCTTGTCGAAAAAGGCTTTGTCGCTCACCTTCGTAATCACATAGCGGCCGTCTTTGGTGAACACGATCACGTCGTCGATGTCCGAACAGTCGCACACGAACTCGGAATCCTTCATCGACTTGCCGATTCCGAAGAAGCCCTCCACACGATCGACGTACAGTTTGGCATTGGTGACAGCGACCTTCGTCGCTTCGATCGAGTCGAACTCGCGCAACTCGGTACGCCGCTCGCGGCCCTTGCCGTATTTGTCGCGGATACGTTCGTAATAAGCAATCGTATAGTCGGTCAGATGCGCCAGATGGTGCTGCGTCTGGGCGATATCCTCCTCGATCTGCCGGATCTCGTTGTCGGCCTTGTCGCTGTCGTAACGCGAAATACGGATGAACTTCAGCTCCGTCAGACGCTGGATGTCCTCGGTCGTGACCGCACGGCGCAGCACCTTGGTAAACGGTTCCAGCCCCTTGCCGACGGCTGCGTAAGCCTCCTCGCGGGTTTTGCAGCCCTCGATGAGCTGATACAATTTATTAACGATGAAAATCCGCTCCAGAGAAGCCGCATGCCATGCTTCGTTGAGTTCGTTCAGGCGGATTTCAAGCTCCATTTTCAGCAGCTCGCGGGTATGCTCCGCCGAACGGCGCAGGATCTCGCTCACCCCCAGGAAATGGGGTTTGTCATCGCAGATCACGCAGGCATTCGGGGCGATCGACACTTCGCAGTCCGTAAAAGCGTAGAGCGCGTCGATGGTCTTGTCCGACGACTCGTCGGGCGCGACCTGCACGATGATTTCGACCTTCTCGGCCGTATTGTCGTCCACCTTGCGGATCTTGATCTTTCCCTTCTCGTTGGCCTTGACGATCGAATCCTTGATAGACTCGGTGGTCGTGGTGTAGGGAATCTCGGTGATGGCCAGCGTCCGCTTGTCGATCTTCGAAATGCGGGCACGCACCTTGACCGTACCGCCCCGCAGTCCGTCGTTGTAACGGCTCACGTCGATCATGCCGGCCGTCGGGAAATCGGGGTACAGCACGAAATCCCTCCCCTGCAAATGCGCGATCGCCGCATTGATCAGCTCGATGAAGTTGTGCGGCAGAATCTTCGACGCCAGACCGACCGCGATACCGTCGGCACCCTGCGCCAGCAGCAGCGGGAATTTCACGGGAAGCGTCACCGGCTCCTCGTTACGGCCGTCGTAGGAGCGCATCCACTCGGTCGTCTTCTTGTTGAAAACCACGTCGAGGGCGAATTTCGACAGGCGGGCTTCGATGTAACGGCCCGCAGCTGCTTCGTCGCCCGTGAGGATGTTGCCCCAGTTGCCCTGACAGTCGATCAGCAGGTCCTTCTGTCCCAACTGCACCAGCGCATCCTTGATCGAAGCGTCGCCGTGCGGGTGATACTGCATGGTCTGGCCCACGATATTGGCCACCTTGTTGTAACGACCGTCATCGACGGCTTTCATGGCGTGCAGAATACGCCGCTGCACCGGCTTGAGTCCGTCCTGCACGTGCGGAACGGCTCGCTCCAGGATGACATACGAAGCGTAATCGAGGAACCAGTTGCGGTACATACCCGTCAGCTTGCGCACGCCGCCCTCCTCGGAGAGCAACTTGCCGTATTTGCCCGTCGGAGCGGCGGACTCTTCGGCCCCGACACTCCGTGCAGCGTCATCCGCCGCCGCAAGAACCTCGCCGGGCAGATCGTCCCGTTCCGTCATATCTTCTCTTTGTTCGCTCATAGTCTATGTTCTGTTTTCGGTTTCGCACCGGCACCGCACAAGAAAACCGCACCGGCCGACAAGAAACGGCGGTTACCCGATCGCCAGGTCGCTCTCCACGATATCCTCCTCGATACGCAGGTTACCGATAATGAAGCCCTGCCGCTCATAGGTGTTCTTACCCATGTAGAACTCCAGCATATCGTGGATCGGGTCGTCCTTCGTAAGCCGCACCTTGTCCAAGCGGATATCCTGGCCGATGAATCCCCGGAACTCGTCGGGAGAAATCTCACCCAGACCTTTGAAACGGGTGATTTCGGCGTTGGCGCCGCATCGTGCAACCGCCCGGTTTTTCTCCTCCTCGCTGTAACAGTAATGCGTCTCCTTCTTGTTACGCACCCGGAACAACGGTGTCTGCAACACGTACAGGTGTCCGCCGCGGATCACGTCAGGAAAGAATTGCAGGAAGAAGGTCATCAGCAACAGACGGATGTGCATGCCATCGACATCGGCATCGGTGGCGATCACGACCTTGTTGTACCGCAGGTTGTCCATATCCTCCTCGATGTTGAGCGCCGCCTGCAACAGGTTGAACTCCTCGTTCTC
>OMEC01001220.1_pt1 | contig 10949 bp, 7 predicted proteins | sample 1673401 | NCBI WGS metagenome assembly OMEC01 (sample SAMEA103958110, study PRJEB25191) | human gut metagenome | reverse complement strand
ACCCGCCGCAAGCTGCCCTTCGGCGTTTGCCAGATCGGTAAGTCCTTCCGCAACGAGATCACCCCGGGCAACTTCATCTTCCGCGTCCGCGAGTTCGAGCAGATGGAGCTGGAGTTCTTCTGCAAGCCCGGCACCGATCTGGAGTGGTTCAACTACTGGCGCACCTTCTGCCACAACTGGCTGCTGGGCATCGGATTGAAGGATGAGAACCTGCGCCTGCGTGACCACGACCCCGAGGAACTGTGCTTCTACTCCAAGGCCACCACGGACTTCGAGTTCCTGTTCCCCTTCGGCTGGGGCGAGCTGTGGGGCGTGGCGGACCGCACCGACTACGACCTGACCCAGCACCAGACCGTGTCCGGCAAGGACCTAACCTACTTCGACCCCGAGACCAACGAGCGCTACATCCCCTATGTGGTCGAGCCGTCTCTGGGCGTGGAGCGCAGCGTCCTGGCCGTGCTGGTGGACGCCTACGACGAGGAGGTCGTGGACGCGGAGAAGAACGACGTCCGCGTGGTGCTGCACCTGCACCCGGCCCTGGCCCCCTACAAGGCCGCCATCCTGCCCCTGAGCAAGAAGCTCTCCGAGCCCGCCCGCAAGATCTACGAGGACCTGTCCAAGGAGTGGATGCTGGACTTCGACGAGACCGGCTCCATCGGCAAGCGCTACCGCCGCGAGGACGAGGTGGGCACGCCCTTCTGCATCACCGTGGACTTCGACACCGTGGGCGACGCCGAGCACGCCGGCGACAACTGCGTCACCGTCCGTGAGCGCGACACCATGGAGCAGGTGCGTATCCCCATCAGCGAGCTGAAGGCCTATCTGGCCGAGAAGCTGGCCTATTAAGCGTAAAAAAAAGAAAGCCCCGCGGGGCTTTCTTTTTTTGCTCACATATCCATGACCTGAAGCTCACTTTCGTCCACCTTGCGCAGGTCTTTCTTGTTCATCATGTCGTACATACAGGGCACCACGAACAGCGTCATCAGCGTGGCGTACAGCAGTCCGCCGATACAGACCACGGCGATGGGCTGCATCAGCGCCGTGCCGGCGTTTTTCGCCGTGGCGGTGACGATCAGGCCCAAAATCGTGGTCAGACTGGTCATCAGGATCGGCCGCAGGCGGGTCACGCCCGCGTCGATGATCGCCTCCCGGCGCTCCATGCCGGACAGCCGCTGCTGGTTGATGTAATCCACCAGCACGATACCGTTGTTGACGATGATGCCCACCAGCATCACAAAGCCGATCAGGCTGATGACAGATACCTCGATCCCCGCGATCAGCAGGGCCAGGAAGCCGCCGGTAAAGGCCAGCGGGATGGTAAACATGACGATGAACGGGGATTTCAGCGACTGAAACTGTGCCACCATGATGAAGTACACCAGCACCACGCCCAGCAGCAGCATCAGCAGCAGCTGGCTCATGGCCTCCATGATCTGCTCGTTCTCTCCGTTGAATTCCGCGGTGACGCCCTCCGGCAGCGTCAGACCGCTGACGGCCTGCTGCGCCGCGGAGGTCACGTGGGTGACGTTGTAGCCATCGGCGATGGCGGCGGTCACGGTAACGCACCGGCGCTGCTGGTCACGGGAGATGGTGTTCATGGACACCGTCTCCGTCACGGTGGCCACATCGCCCAGCTTGAAGGTCTTGTCCTCCTCACTGCCGCCGGTCAGCTGCCCCGCGGCGCCGCTGCCGGTCATGCCTGAGGCGCCGCCGGTCATGGCGGAGGACGCGCTGCTCTCCGCCGACAGCTCCAGCTCCAGCAGGTTCTCCCGCTTGAGGACGCTGCCCTCCGCCGCGTCCACGGTCAGGTCCATGTCCTCGCTGTCCAGCGTCACATCAGAGACGCTGGCGCTGCTCTGCAGCGCCGCGGCGATCTGCATATACACCTGAGCCACGGTCAGACCCTTCTCCGCCGCCGCCTTCCGGTCGATGGTCACCTGCAGCGCCGGGGCCGAGGCGTCCAGCCCGTCGCTGACCTCGCCGACGCCCTCCACCTGTTCCAGCCGCCGGGCGATGGTCCGGGCGCTGCTCTGCAGATCCGTCATATCGCTGCCGAACACCTGCAGCGACACGCCGCTGCCGGTCATATAGCTCATCATACCGCTCATCACGCCGCTGGCCGTCACCTCACAGGGCAGGTCGGCACACAGCGTCTCGATCTCCTTCCCCGCCACAGAGCCGAAGGTCCCCTCCGGCATGGTGATGTAGCCCTCCACGTCATAGCTGCCGCCGGAGGCGCCGCCCATGTTCAGGCCGCCCATGGTGCCGCCGCCCATCATAAAGCCGGCGTCCTGCACGTCGTCCACAGTCATCACCCGCTCCAGCACCTCGTCGGCCAGCCGTACCGCCTCCTCGCGGGAGGTGTCCTCCGGCATGGTGATGGTCAGGGACAGGTTGTTCATATCCATCTCCGGCATAAAGGTAAAGCCGCGGCGCAGGCACGCGCCGGCACTGGTCACCAGCAGCACCAGCGACAGCAGCAGCACGCCGGCCTTGTGGTCCAGCGAAAAAGCGATGGCCTTCCGATAGGCGGGATAGACCTTGTCCAGCAGGCCCGGCTTCTGCACCATGGGCCGGCGCAGCATACCGCTGGCCATCGCCGGCACCAGTGTCAGCGCCACCAGCAGGCTGGCCAGCAGCGAGTAGGTGATGGTCAGCGCCAGGTCGGTGAACAGCTGGCGGGTCAGGCCCTCTACGAACACGATGGGCGCGAACACGCACACGGTGGTCAGGGTAGAGGCCGTCACCGCGCCCAGCACCTGGCCCGCGCCGGACACCGCCGCCTGAATGATGGTGGCGCCCTTGGCCCGCAGGCGGTAGATATTCTCAATGACCACCACGGAGTTATCCACCAGCATACCCACCGCCACGGCCAGACCGCTCAGGGAGATCATGTTGATGGTCACGCCGGTGAAGTACATAAGTACGATGGCAAAGATCACGCTGACGGGGATAGATACCAGCGTGATGACCGTTGGCCGCCAATCCCGCAGGAACAGGTACAGAATGACCACGGAGAACAGCGCGCCCCACAGCAGCGACGAGGTGATGGTCTCCACGATCAGGTAGATATAGTCGCCCTGGTCCATCAGCGGCGCGAAGGACAATCCCTCGTACTGGCCCTCCAGCTCCTCGAACCGTGCGCTGATGTTATTGGACACCTCCGCCGTGGCGTAGTTGGACTGCTTGGTAAAGGTGATGAGAATGCCGTTGTCGCCGTTGACCTTGGTGTACAGCTCCCCGGCGTTGTCCGTGACCACCACGGTGGCGATGTCGCCCAGTGTCACCGACTCGATGCCGTCCATGCCCAGGTCCAGCAGCACCATATCCTCCAGCTCCTGGCGGGAGGACACGTTCTCGCCCACGGATACCATGTATTTCACGCCGCTGTCGTCCTCAATGTACCCGGCAGGCATGGCGAAATTCTGTGCCGTCAGCAACTGGCTGACGGCGGAGATGGACAGCATCCCGCCCACGTCCGTCTGGTCGGCGATGGACTTGTACGCCTCGTTGATCTGGTCCATGCCGGCCTCGATCTGGGTCATGGCCTCATCCAGCTGTATCTGCGCCTCCGTCAGCTGGGTAATGCCGTCGATCAGGGAGAGCGTCAGGTCATAGACCTCACTGGTGACCTCCCGCTTCAGCTCGCCGCTTTCCAGATCCTGCATCAGCTTATCCAGCGTCGCGTTCAGCCGTTCCAGCGTCTTTTTCAGCTGCTCCAGCTCCTCCTGCCCGGGCACGGTGATGGGCGGCTCACCGGGATCCGGATCCGGGTCTGGCTCCGGGATCTGGCCCCGGGCCTCCTTCAGATATTCGTACAGCTTATCCACCGCCGCGCCCGCCTTGGCCGCCGCGCCGGCGGCAATGGCCTCCTTGGCCTCATCCAGCTGTGCCTGCCCCTTTTCCACCTGGTCCTTGGCCTTCTGCAGATCCAGCTTCGTCTTGTTCAGTTCGGTACGCACCGCATCCGCCAGCTTCTCCGACAGGGCGTCCAGCTTGGCCTCGTCCAGGATCACATGGGCCTCCCGGGTCACGGCGCCGCTGACCGAAATGCTGGCCACGCCGGACACGCCCTCCAGCTTGGGGGACAGCTCTCCGGTGACGAAATCGCTGAGCGCGTACACGTCCATGTCCTCCCGGGACACGGCGGCCACCATCACCGGCAGCATGGAGGGATTGATCTTCAGCACATAGGGGGCGGAGACGGTGTCGTCCCAACTGCCCTGCAATACGGAGATCTTCTGCTGGATGTCCACACTGATGGTATCCATATTGGCGCCGTCCTCGAACTCCAGTATGACCATGGATACGCTGTCCTGGCTGGTGGAGGTGACGGTCTTGATCTTATCCAGCGTAGCCATGGACTGCTCCACCGGCCTGGTGATGGACTGCTCGATGGACTCCGGGCTGGCGCCGGGATCAGAAGTGACGATGATGACATAGGGAAAGTCCATGTTGGGCAGCAGATCCGGCGTCATTTTCAGATACGCCACCACGCCCAGCACGATAATGCCCAGCACCGTCACAAAGATCGTCAGCGGTTTTTTCACGCTGAAGCCGGCCATACCCGTTCCTCCTTCTTCCGCCTGCAGCGCCCACGCGCCCAGGGTAAAACTGTAATAATGTGTAAGTGTACCATCCCCGCCGCCGACTTGCAAGCGGAACGGCGCAGAATTCACGAAATCGTTACAAATACAGGGTTTTTTCGAAAAAATAGTTCGGAGTTCGTAGTATTCTTTGCGCCGTCTTTACACGTCCGTACGATGAAAAACGCGGACGCACCTGCGTCCGCGTTTTTCGCAAATAAGAAAGAGAAAAGGGAAGAAAACAGCAAAATCAGCCGGTGCCCCGTTACAGCAGCGTGCACAGCAGGCGCAGCTCGGCGGCCAGCCACACCGGCATCAGCATGGCGGTGACACGGCACACGGGGTTGATGTTCCCCGTCAGCAGGCACACCAGCGTGAACGCCAGAATAACCGCGATCACAACAGCGGCGATCGCCTTTGCCGGGGAAGTCTTGGTTTTCGTGTTTGTCATAGGGAACAACTCCTTTTGCGTCGTTTCCCGTCGTTCCCCGTCGCACACAGACGTATCCCGTCGCTTTCCGTCGACCTATGTCGAACACGGACACATTTCGTCGCTTCCCGTCGCAATGTGTCGAATACCGTCCTATCCCCGCCGCAGCTGGCCCCGGATCAGCCGCGTCACCGCGTCTGCCAGCCACCCGATGGCCGGCAGGCGCTCCATGGCCTGTCCGTAGATACGCCGGGCGTCCGGCACCTCCCGGTCGCTTCCGGTGAACAGACACACCGGCAGCACGCCCCGCAGCCGCAGGGCCGCGGCCTCCGCCGCCGTGTCGTCCACGCCGCGCTTCCCGGTGTAGGCCCATCCGCCCAGGCCGTTGGGTATCCGCTGGTCGTCGTTGGGGCTGGCGTCCGAGAGCACCAGCAGCAGCGACTGCTCGCTGCGCCGCTGCCGCAGCAGCCAGCCCATGGCCCGCAGGGCCAGCCCGTCCCGGTTCCACCCCGCGGCCACATAGTCGAATACCCCCTCGTTCTGCTCCGGATGGTCATAGTCCCGCAGCACCCGCAGCACCGTGCAGCCGCTGACGGAGCAGAACGCCGTCACCCGCACGGGGATGCGGCACCGGCTCAGGCTCTCCGCGATGAGATACGCCTGTGTGGCCAGCTTCTCCTGCTGCCGGTTCTGCGAGGCCGAGCCGTCCAGCAGCAGGTCCACGGACAGCTCTCCCGGCTCCTGCGGCGACCGGCGGGAGAACACCCGCTCGTCCCCCAGCGCCCCGGTGCGCCAGGCCAGCTCCGGCCGCAGCCTCCCGGCGCGGCCCGTACCGCCCTCGTCCTCCGCCCGCAGCAGCAGCGTGTTCTGCAGCTTCTGCGTCAGCTGTGCGATGGCCAGCTTGTTTTCCACCAGATGCTCCTGATAATACGCCCGGTTCTTCTCCCGCTGCTGCCGGAAGTGGGCCGCGTCCCAGGCCGCCTCCGGCGCGGGCGCGCGGCCCACCGGTTCGCCGCGGGTAAAGTGCAGCCGGCAGTTCTTGTGCACGCCGGTGCACAGGGTGCGCTCCGCCTCACTGAGCTGCCCCGGCGTCAGCATGGACGCGCCGAAGCAGTCCTCCACATACCGCCGCAGGATCGGCTCCGGCGTCCGGCCCTGCAAAAAGCTGAACAGCGTCTGCTTCTGCAGACCGCCGCTGCCGCCGGGCGCGTCATGTGACAGCGCCCGCAGGGCGTTGGGCCGCACAAAGTGCACGCCGCCGCTTTTGTCCCGCTTTCGGCCTACCCACGCCGCCCACTGGCGGTCGTCGGCGGCCCGGCGGGCGCGGCGGAACCATGTGTACAGCACGCGCTCCGTCCGCTGGATCAGCTGCACCTCCGTGCTGTCCCCCGGCGCGGCCAGCTCGTCCAGCAGCGGCGACAGGGCCGGGTCCTCCGGCTGTTCCAGCACGCGGCAGGCCCAGGCCCGGCGCACGGCGTCCCCGTTCATGCCCTCGGCCACCGGCGTCTGCGCCAGCAGCCGGCGGGCATAGTCCCGCCGCAGCGCCGGCAGCAGCGGCCGTTCCGCCGCGCCGCGGGCGAACACCGCCCCCTCCAGCATCAGGAAGAATATGTCCGTGTACAGTGCCTCCTGCGCCGACCGGTGAAACTCGTTCAGCAGCGGCCGGAACCGGTCAAAGTCGTAATACCGGCAGGCCAGGCCCAGCACCGTATTGCCGTACAGCTCGGCATCTCCCGCCCGGTCGAAGGTCAGCAGCTCCGGCTTGCGGGCATAGTCCCCCCAGCCGTTCCACACCTGATTTTCCGCCCGGCGCGTCTCTCTGTCCTGTCTGTCCATATCAGTCGAACAGCTTGTCCCGGGTGGCGTCCTTGGGCAGGCGCGCCCACACCGCGTCCGCCACCAGCTGGCGCTCAAAGGGCTCAAAGGCCTTGTTGATGATGCCCAGGTCCAGCGCCTGCCCGGAGGGTATCCCCTTCTCGATCAGGTGCAGTGCCGCCAGCAGTCCCCGCAGGTCCAGCGCCTTGGTGGATATCTCGCCGCTGTCGCACTTGGTCCGCAGGTCCCGGAACAGCGCCGTCAGCTGCTCGGCCCACTCCCGCTTCAGGGTGGGGAAGCTGCGCCGCAGCAGCTTCTGCAAATTCTCGTCGGAGATCACCGGCATATCCACCACCACGAACCGGCTCACCAGCGCCTCGTTCAGCTCACGGGTGCCGGCGTAGCCGTAGTTCATGGTGCCGATGAACCGCGCCGCGTCGTCCAGCTGTATGCGCTCATACCCCGGCACGTCGATGACGCGCCGGTGGTCCAGCGTGGCGTGCAGCACGGCCAGCGCCTCGTTCTTGGCCATGTTCACCTCGTCCAGCACGCCGAAGCCGCCCAGCCGCGCGCAGGCGCACACCGGTCCCTCCCGGAACACCACCTTGCCGTCCTTCAGGGTGTCCGCGCCGATCAGGGACGCGGCGTCCACGTTCACATACATGGACACATCCCAGTTGGGACGGCCGAACACGGCGGCAAGGTTCTCCGCCAGCACGTTCTTGCCGGTGGCCTTGGGGCCTGCCAGCAGCAGATGCTCGCCGCACAGCAGCGCCGCCGCCGCGCTCTCCCAAATCTCTTTGCCGTAGTACAGAAAGCGCGGCACGGGAATGCGCGCCTCTGCCTCCGGCGCAGCGGGATACTGGCTGCGGAAATGACGTATTTCATCCAAAAGCGCCGTATCGATGCCCTCGTCCTGAAGCTCTTTCCAAATATCCATGGTCTTACCGCCCTTCTGCGCATATTTTTTGATGGCATATTATAATCCCATACGCCGTTAATGGAGCGTTAAGAATATGGTGAAGGCTGCCATTTTTTGCAGAAAACCGCCGGAGCCATGTGAATGGCTCCGGCGGTCGGTACACTATATTATAGCTTCTTTTCCAGACAGACCAACTGGACGCCGGGAATGCCATTGAACACGCAGGGCATGATGCCCGCCTCCCAATAGCCCAGACCGGCGTAGAGCTTCCGCGCCGTCTTATTGCGGGCGTTGGTGTCCATCCGCAGGTAGGGGCAGCCGTTTTCACGGGCGTAGCCCTCATAGAACGCGACGAATTTCGTGCCGTAGCCCTTTCCGGAACAGGCAGGCTCTACCACCAGTGTGTGCAGCACCATCACCTGCTCATCCGGTACATCGGGGTAGCGCCACGGTACATCGGCATACACCGGCACCTGAATCCTGTTGATGCGGGCCGCCGCTACCACCGCGCCGCCCTCCTCCATGACGAACAGGTCGTCGGCGTCCAGCGCCGCACGGGCCGTATCCGCCGTGGGGTATACGCCGCGGATCCAGCCTACGGTGGACTTGCCGCACTCCTCATTGTCGTGGATATGCTCATAAATCGCCGCAATGTGCGGGATATCCTGTTCGATGCCTTTTCGGATCATGGGAAATCCTCCTGACTGCTTTTTTTCGTATTATAGGCAATGCCGCGCCGCCTGTCAAGCGGTTTGTCCCTTGCCAAATCTCACGGGACATGGCATAATGGGGGCAAAGAAAGGATGGATGCCCTATGAAGAAAATCGCGGTCATCACCGGCGCTTCCAGCGGTATGGGAAAGCGCTTCGCCGAAACCATTGACCAGTTCGGCACATTTGACGAAGTATGGGTCATCGCCCGCCAGTGGGACAAGCTGGAGGCTCTGCGCGACACTGTGCCTTTCCCGATTCGGGTGCTGGCCATGGATCTGACGGATCGCGCCAGCTTCAATATTTACAAGGCGGCGCTGGCGGAGGAACCGGTACAGGTGGGGCTGCTGATGAATTGCAGCGGCTACGGCAAGTTCAGTGCGGTGCTGGACACGCCGCTGGAGGTCAACCTGAACATGACCGACCTGAACTGTCAGGCGGTGGTGGCCATGTGCCAGCTGACAGCGCCCTACATGCCCCGGGGCAGCCAGATCATCAATATCGCGTCGGTGGCGGCCTTCCAGCCCATCCCCTACATCAACGTTTACGGCGCCACCAAGGCCTTCGTCCTCAGCTTCAGCCGGGCGCTGAACCGTGAGCTGCGCCGTCAGGGCGTAGGCGTCATGGCGGTGTGCCCCTTCTGGACAAAAACCGCGTTCTTCGACCGGGCCGTGACCGGCGGCGAAGCCATTGTGAAGAAATACGCAGCCATGTATGACCCTGATGACATTGTGCGCCGCACGTGGCGGGACGCCAAACGGGGCAAGGATGTGTGCAAGTACGGCTTTGTGGCGCGGGGACAGGCCGCGCTGACGAAGCTGCTGCCCCACAGTCTGGTGATGGACGTGTGGATGAAGCAGCAACAGCTGTCGTGATCTCCGGTCATCCGGCGATAGATATCTTTATGCGCGCCTCCACAGCAGGCAGTTGTCCTCAAAGAGCGCCGTCAGCCGTCCGGTGTCCTTCAGCCACGCCAGATACGACTTCACGGTGCTGCCCACCAGCACGTACTGCTCAAAGGTCAGGGTCAGGCCGTAGTCATCAAACAGCTTCTTCAGCAGCTCCTCGAAGATGACAGGCTCGGCGCACAGCTCCACCATGTGGTCGGCGATCTCCAGCACCTTATCGATGTTGTACTGAGCCAGCGGGGCGATATCCTCCGTCACCTCGGCGTGAGCGGGAACGAAAGCGGCAGCCTGCATGGTTTTCACCTTTTCCAGCGTGTCCAGATAGGCGGCCACATCGTAGACGAAGCCGATCTGGTACTTGTCCAGCGTCTCGCGGCTGGACAGGCAGTCCGCCAGATACACCACATCGTCCGGGCTGCGGAAGCCTACCATATGGAAGAAGTGCCCCGGCAATTGCAGCAGTGCAAAGCCCTCCGGCAGCACGCCGGGCGTCAGCTCCTTGGCGTCGCTCTCCTGCGCCATCAGAAATTTGTGGCGCAGATCCTTGGGCGGAAAGCCGCCGTACAGGAATGCAGGCTCCAGCACCGGATGCCGGGTAATGTCGCACTCGATGCCCTGCGCGTAAATTTTGCACTTGGTCTGGCCCTGCAAATAGCGGTTGCCGCCGATGTGGTCGGCATTGGAATGGGTGTTGTAGATGGCGGTCAGATGCCAGCCGTTGGCGTCCAGCAGCTGCCGCACCTTGCGGCCTGCGTCCTTGTCGTTGCCGCTGTCGATCAGGCAGACGTCTGTATCGTTCAGCTTCACAAGACCCATCTTGGAGGGGCTCTGGATATAGTAGCTATTGCCGATAATGTGATTCAATTCGTACATAAGGCACCTCTTTTCTTATGATCTCTTACCTATATTTATATAGCAACAGGGTACACTTGTCAACGAAAAGGCCCGAACCGGCATGCCGGTTCGGGCCTTTTCTCATGGGAGAGCAATGTCAGAAAGCAAAGGTTTGCTTACTTCTTCTTGGCAAGCTTGCCCTCTTTGCACATGGCGACCACCATGCCGGTCAGGGCAAACAGAGCGATGGCGTTGGGAATGACCATCAGGTTGTTGAACATGTCGGTCAGCTCCCACACCAGATCGTTGCTGGCCAGCGTGCCGATGAACACGAACACCAGCGCGATCAGGCTGTACACCACGGTGCAGCGGCGGGGATTCTTCTTGCCGAACAGGTAGTTGGCGTTGATCTTACCGAACAGGTTCCAGCTGAGGACGGTGGAGAACGCGAAGAAGAACAGGCACACCGCCACGAACATGGCGCCGAACTTCTCGCCGAACACGGTGCCGAAAGCGGTCTGGGCCAGATTGGCCTTGGTCAGCGTGGTGCTGGCGGCAGCCGCGCCGCACTCGGCCAGAGGGCCGTCGGCGGTATACAGAGTGGAGATGATGACCAGCGCGTTGAGGGTCAGCACCACAAAGGTATCGATGAACACACCGATCATGGCCACCACGCCCTGATCGTGGGGGTGGGCCACGTTGGCCTGTGCGTGGGCGTGAGGCGTGGAGCCCATACCGGCCTCA
>OMEC01001211.1_pt1 | contig 11024 bp, 8 predicted proteins | sample 1673401 | NCBI WGS metagenome assembly OMEC01 (sample SAMEA103958110, study PRJEB25191) | human gut metagenome | reverse complement strand
GAGCCGCAGGCAAAGATCTGGCTCAACACGCAGAGCTGGGCAGTCCTCAGCGGCCTCGGCACACAGGAGCAGCAGAGACAGGCCATGGACAGCGTGAAAGAATACTTGGATACCGATCTCGGCATCAAGAAAATTCACCCGGCCATGACGACGGACTACCCGACGAAGGAAGAAAACCTGACCTGCTACAACAAGGGCTGCGGCGAAAATGGAAGCGTCTTCTGCCATGCCAACACATGGGCGATTATCGCAGAATGTATGCTGAAACGCCCGGAAAACGCCTGGAAATACTATCACCAGCTTCTGCCGATGATCGCGCAGAAAACGGCAGGCGCGGAGCGCTATAAGGCGGAGCCGTATGTCTATTCGTCGAATATCTTCGGCCCGGAGAGCGATAAATTCGGCCTGGCCAACGTCTCGTGGCTGACCGGAACGGCGGCATGGATGTATCTGGCCGCAACGCAGTATCTGCTGGGTGTCCGCCCAACGTGGGACGGCCTTGAGATCGACCCCTGTCTGCCGGAGCAGCTGCTCCCGGCAAAGGTCACCCGCGTGTTCCGCGGCTGCCGGTATGAGATCACCATTACGAAAAACCAAAAGCTGCTTCTCCCGCATGTGGACAGAAGAAAGCAGCTGACCGTTACTGTATAAAGGAGACCACCAGTCATGCATTGCACACATGACTGGTGGTTCTTTTTCAAACGCTTGATTCTCCGGTTGCTTTCTTTTAAAATCATAGCATGCACACTTTTTAAGAGCAATTGCAATCATGGCGTGATTGCGTATAAAAATGTCATGAATGCACCCTGTTCGTACTGGCTCACATTCTTTTAGAATGTAACTGTCTGCTGTTATCGAAGCGCAGCATTACGTTCTGCAAGAGAAAGGACAGAGAGATCACATGAAAATATCCGGGATTATTTTTGACAAAGACGGAACGCTGCTGGATTTCAACGAATTCTGGATTCCTGCCGCGCAGTGCGTCATCCGGCGCATTCTTTCGGATTACAAAATCCCAGTCACCGATATCCACACGGAAAAAGCGCTCAATTCTATCGGAATTATACAAAATCACGTGCTTCCTGACGGTTCATTCGCGTGGAAAACATTTTTGGATATGGCGATTGACATGAAGCCGACGCTGGAAGCGATGCACGCGCAAGCACCGGTTGACACGCGGGATTTGGAGGGAAAGCTCACCCGGTATTTTGACGAGGAGAGCTTTGCGGAGAACAAAAGTATCAAGGGCATTGGAGATTTGCCGGCCATTTTGCAGCCGCTGCATGAAAAGAGCATTCATTTCGGCGTTGCAACCACGGATACCTGCGAGGCCGCGGTCAAATGTCTGAAAGGCTTGCAGATTCTGCCGCTGTTCTCCTTTTTCGCGGGAGATCAGATGGCAGGGGATATGCCGTTAAAGCCGGATGGGCGCATCATTTCGCGCGCCGCGGCGCAGTGGCACATTGCGCCGGAAAATATCCTTGTTGTGGGCGACACGATAAACGACATGAACTTTGCGCACAACGGCGGCGCAATCGCCGTTGGTGTTTTAAGCGGCGTTTCATCATATAGACGCAGGCGCGCCCGATGGGATCGCTTTTCAGCGCGTCCTCCTGCGTGATATAGCCCTTTTCGGAAAGCAGCGCCCAGATGGCGTCCATGTACGCCGCCGTTCCCTGCGCGGAGGTCAGTATGCCCAGCGGCGCAGCCATCATGTTACTTCGGAGCTGCGCGGCCAGTGCCTCATCCCTGCGGCAAATTTCTGCGCGCAGTTCCTCCATCAAAGAGCGCACCAGCAGAGCCTCCATGCGCAGCGGAGCATCGCTCAGCAGCGGCTTGACTTTGGAATACATTTGCCAGTGATCCTCGTCGATGCCCGGTTTCAGTGCCAGAAGCAGCTTCAGAAGTCTCGAAATGCACTCATCCCAGTTTTGCTGGCCGCGCAGATATGCTTCTTCCCGACTTTCCGTGTGCAGTTCCTCTGAAACGCGGATCATCGCGCTGCGCAGCGCGTCGATCCCGTCAGACTTCGGCAAATAGTCATATGCACCGCACCGGACGGCTTGCTGCGCTTCCGCAAGGTTCGGCGTGTCAGTCAAAAAAATCACGCGGAGGCACGGAAACTGTCTGCGGACATGTCTGGCAAGTTCAAACCCAGACATATCCGGCAGGCTCGTATTTGTGATGAGCACGGCCGCAGCTTCACCTTCCTGCATCCAGCGCAGCGTTCCTTCCGCCACACATTCGCCGCGTACCATGCTGAATCCCAACCCGTAAAAGTCAATGCCGTTGATCACCTCTGTGCGGTATCGCATACAGGGATCCGTAAAAAATGCTTCAAACATAAGCTGCCTCACATCCGTCCATCGGTCCAGTATCCGCTGTATCGCATTCTAATAGAATGCGGGTCAAAAATCATAGGTGGCGAATATGACATTTTTGCGGGTCAAAGTGTCATTTTTGCAGATTGCCTCCCTATATGCGCTGTGTTACGATACGAAAAAGCAGCGAAAAGGAGAACATATATGGATCAATTCGCACAAATCGCGGCAAACGGCATCGGCGGGAACGCTGCGCTTCTGGAGCCGACCGCGCCAATTCCGCATGAAACCGTTATCTGCCGTCTGGAACAGGCAGATGCACAGCCCATCGCAGTCAAGCCGCATCTGTCTACAACGGAAGAACTGAAAACCGAGCTTGCTGCCATGCGGGAAGCATACCGCCCGTTTCTGGAAAATCACGCGCCTGCGTTTGAAAGCCTGCGCCGGCGCATGGATCTCACGTCGTTTCTGCGCGATGGTCAACCGGTCACGATCCCGGAATACGGCGGGCCTATCGGCGTGTGCAAAAAGACATATGAAACCACGTTTGAGCTGCCTGCGCTTTTGGCGGGCCAGTCGGTCTATATCCATTTTGACGGCGCGGATTACCGTGCAGTCATTACCGTCAATGACACATTTGGCGGAGAGCATGAAGGCTTCTTCTCTCCATTCGAGTTTGAGATTACAGGCATCGTCAAAGACGGCACAAACCGGTTGAAAGTTGAATTGTATAATGACCATATTTATATGGGAAACGATCCCGGCGGCAGCGAAGAAACAGAAGGCGACAAGCTTTATGCCGCCACCGGTCTCGGCTGGGACGGTCCGCTGGACGGCTGGCACCACTGCCCCTCCGGGACGGGCATTTACAACCGCGTCTATGTGGAGATCCGAAATTCCGTCCATATCAGCGACCTCTATATCCGTCCGCTGGACGGGAAGGCAGAAGCATGGCTGGAAATTCAGAACGACAGATATGATACCCTCCCGGTCGAGCTTTCGCTTTCACTCTACGGGCAGAACTTCCCCGAGACGGTCTTTGAAGACCACCGCTTTACGCCGGAGACGACGCGCTTTGTCGGCATGGGCGACAGCCTGACGGAGGCCGCCGTCAAGTCCGAGCTTGGAAAGGGCATTCCCATGCCGCTCAAGCACGGAAAGAATCTGTACAAACTCAAATTTGACCTGCCGGACGCAAAGCTGTGGGATCTGGAAACCCCGTATTTGTACCAGCTCCATGCAGCCGTTCTTGTAAACGGGACGTGCATCGACCGCCTTGCACGGCAGTTCGGTATGCGCAGCTTTACGCAGGACACAGAAAGTCCGCAGCGCAAGGGGATGTTCTATCTCAATGGCTGCTCCATCCGTCTGCGCGGGGCCAATACGATGGGCTTTGAGCAGCAGGACGTGCTGCGCGGCGATCTTCCGCAGTTGATCGACGATATTCTGCTGGCCAAACTCTGCAACATGAATTTTCTGCGTCTGACGCAGCGGCCGGTGCAGGATGAGGTCTACGAATACTGCGACAAGCTCGGCCTTATGACGCAGACGGATCTTCCGCTGTTCGGCGTCATGCGCCGCTTCCGCGTCCCGGAGGGCATCCGGCAAGCGGAGGAACTGGCGCGCATGGTGCGTAAGCATCCGTGCAATGTCGTCGTCAGTTATATCAACGAGCCGTTTCCGAACGCCAACAACGAGCCGCACCGCCATCTGCTGCGTCCAGAGTTGGAAAATTTCTTCACCTGCTGTGACCTTGTTGTGAAGCTCTCGAACCCCGATCAGGTCATCAAGCACGTGGACGGCGATTATGACCCGCCCACAGACGGGATGCCGGACAACCACTGCTACCCCATGTGGTATAACGGCCACGGCATTGACATCGGCCGTCTGCACCGGGGCTATTGGCTGCCGGTCAAGCCCGGCTGGTACTATGGCTGCGGTGAATACGGCGCAGAGGGGCTGGACTCGGCGGAGGTCATGGAGGAATGCTACCCGCGCGAATGGCTGCGCGAGCCGTTTGACCCCGGCCATATCGTCCGCAGCCAGACAAAAAGCTTCAGCGGCTTTTTCTATGACGCGCAGGAGGATATGCAGGGCTGGATCAGCCGCAGCCAGCGGTATCAGGCCTTTGCCGCGCGCATGATGACCGAGGCATTCCGCCGCGACGACCGCATGGTCTCGAACGCCATTCATCTGTTCATCGACGCATGGCCCAGCGGCTGGATGAAGTCCATCATGGACTGCAAGCGCATCCCGAAGCAGGCGTATTTTGCCTACCGAGATGCACTCGCGCCTCTGCTGGTGTCGCTACGCACCGACCGCTTTGCCTATACGGCGGGCGAAACGATTCAGATCGAAGCGTTCCTGTGCAATGATACCGCGAAATCCGGCGCGTATACGCTTGCCTTTGAGCTTTACAACGAACAAAACAAGCTGATTCAGACCGGGCGCGTCCCCGCGCACGCGGACGCCTGCCGCGCGGTCTATATCGCCAGCGCCGAATTCCCGGCAGAGACCGCGCAAGACCGCGAAACGCTGACGCTCCGCGCCGTCCTGCTGGACGGGAACGGGGACGTTGTCAATGACGCAGAGCAGAAGCTGACCGTATTTCAGGACGTGACTGTCGTACCGAACGACAATGTTGTCATTCTGAAGCTGGAACCGGGTTTGCATACCGTCGCGGGTGAGACCGTGACCGTCAAGCCCTGCGGCATGCTCCCGCTGCACTTCGTCTCCCGCAAAACGGGGCATCCGGCTGTCGCGGAATTTAACGAGCAGGACTTCTCCTACTGGTATGACGCCAAGGAGGACTGCATCACGCCGCTGCTGGACACGACCTTTACTGCCGAGGGCTTCACACCCATTCTTTTGTCCAACAATATGGACGAACAGGGGAATTGGGGGCCAGTACTGGCTGCGGCAGAAAAGCTATACGAGGGCAAGCACTATGTGATCTGCCAGTTGGATCTGCGGCAGGAAAACCCGGTCGCAAAGCGCTTCCTGAGAAATCTCTACAGGTTGGGTACAAAATGAACAACATCGAACAGGCGATTTCCTTTGCGCGGCAGGAATATACCCGTCAGGGTCTGGACGCGCTCTATCAAAAGGACTTTGAGGAAGCGCTGCTTCCGGCACTTTCTCAGGCCGCCGAAATTTACAGGGCAGACACGCTCCGTTGGAGCGGTGATCCCAAGACGGATCTGCTCGCAGCGCTCCTTTGGAGTCAGAAGCTGCTGAACGATTATCAAAGGCACCAGCTTCCGGACGAGGTATTTTATCATACGATCAACGATATCGGCCGCTGGGCCTCCGAATATTGGAGCTATAGCGGCAAGATCGGCCTTGCCGAAAGCGCATGGCTGACGAATCATCTGACGCTGCGGCTGTTCCAGCTTGGACGACTTCAATTCTGCATGGAGCCGGCGGACTTTTCCGCCCCGGCTTTTGGACTTGAACCGGGCGAGCCGCTGGTGTCTGTGCACATCTGCCGCGGCGGTTCGCTCGATCCTGCGGCGTGCGACACCTCGTTCGCGCGGGCACGCGCATTTTTTCCAAAACACTTCCCAGCGTATGCGTTCCGGTTTTTCAGCTGCCACTCCTGGCTGCTGGATGAAACACTGCTGCCTCTGGTTGGAGTATACTCCAATATTTCATTTTTTCAACAGCGTTTTCAAATCGTCGGACGCACCGCATCCAACGCAGCTGCACGATATGTGCTCCGTTGGGACATTCAGCCGGATGAAATTGCTGCGTTTATCCCGCAAAATCGCTTCCAATCGAACCTCAAAGAGCGGCTTCTTGCCGGGCAGCAATTTTATGAGGCGACCGGCCTGATCGTCTGATAGGGCGTTATACAATAGGAGGAGAGACACGATGGAGCTTGAAATTCTTCTTCCGTTTCCTTCCGCAGAGACCATGACAGAAAGCTGGGCATTTTCGGAAGCGCAGATTGATTTTCGACATGATCCGGAGGCTGGCGCAAGATGTACGATCAGCTATGCTGCGGTGGAGCTTAGAACACATTTGCTGCAAATGGAGCCAGACGCACAGATTTGCTTTGTCTCGCAGCGGCACAACGGAAAAGCAGCGATCGAATTGCACGCCGATTCTCTTACGGCGTCTGGGGACGCATACGCGCTGCTGCCGCAGAAGGATGGTCTTTTGATCCGCGGTGCAGGCCGGGTCGGTGTTTTATACGGCGTCTATGAATTTCTGAAAATGCAGGGCTGGCGATGGCTGGAACCGGGTACAGCGGGAGAATATGCGCCCGAGCCGGGATGCGGCCTTCTCTGGCCGAAGAACGCCGTGCATGATGCGTCCGCTTCCACGCTCGGCCGTGGATTTTCCATCGAAGGCGCGCTCAAGGAGAGCGCGGATCTTCTGATCTGGATGGCCAGAAATCGAATGAATGCGTATGGAGATCGGCCGAACACGCGCGCGCTCATGCGGAAGCTTGGAATTGTCATGCGCGATGGCGGTCATATTTTTGAGGCTATTCTGGCGCCGGATCGTCCGACCCCATCCGGCCGGACGCTTTGGGACGCGCACCCGGAGTGGTACGGAACACCTGCCCACGGACCCAAAAGCAGGCAGACCGCACTGCAGACGCAGTTCTGCGTTTCTCAGCCGGAACTGATTCCATATTTATGCGAGGAACTGCTGCGGCACATCATGGGGCCGTGGCATGAGGCAGATGAAATCGACGTCTGGGGCCTCGATACATGGGGGAGTGTCTGCACATGCGAGCGCTGCCGTGCGCTCGGAAACGGCACAGACCAGATGCTGCATATGGCATCACACTTTCGTTCCTTCCTGGACCGCGCCCGCGCGGCAGGCCGGTTGGATCACGATGTAAAGATGGCCTTGATCGCGTATGAAGGAACCTCCACGCTTGCGCCGCCGGAGCGTCCGATCCCGCAGAATCTTCTGGATGCCGGAGACTATCTCATTTACGCTCCCATTGTCCGCTGCTATGCGCATGGCTTCGACGATCCCGGCTGTTCCTATAACCGGGCATACGCAAGCGCGCTTTCCGGCTGGAATCAGATCCGGCCGCACCTGCCGGTGATGGTGCTGGAATACTACAATGTCAGCAAATTTGAGGATCTTCCGCTGCTGTTTACGCACAGTATGGCGCATGATTTTCAAGTCTACCGCCGCACCGGTGCAGCAGGCTTCGTATATATGCACGTCCCGCTGGTAAACTGGGGAATGCGCGCATTGACACAGGTTTTATTTGCAGAACTGGCGTGGGATCCGGACGCCGATATCGCGAAGATCAAAGCGGAATTTCTTTCGCGCCGGTACGGTGCATACGCGGGACGGCTCCGGTCTGTATACGATCAGATCGACATGGCCTCGCAGCAGATTACAAGCTGGCGGGCGTGGAAGGACAGAAGCCTGCTGAGCCGGCTGCAAAGCTGGAACGGAGGCAGACCGGAGCGTCCGCTGCAAGTCGACGACCACTTTCAAACGCCGGAAGCGTTTGACACAGCCGGGGAGCAAATGCTGTCGCTTCTGCAGGCAGCGCTGCTGACACTGCGGGAAACCCTGTCTGCGGTCAAACACGATACCGCGGCCATCCGTACCGATATCGTCACAGCGGCAAATCCTGCGCAGCAGCGCAGCGCACAGCAAAGCGCGCAGCTGCGTCATGCACTGGAGGAAGACCTCCGGCTTCTGGTCTACGGAACAGATACCATGCAGCTCATGCTCCGCATGGGACAGTATTATACCGCGCTTTATGCAGGACGCGATGACCGCGCCGCACTTTTATGGCGGCAGATCGACACGCTGGAACAGCGGCTGGAGCAATACTATATGCCGCTTACGTTCAGCACGGACTGCCTCGATCTCATCAGCAATGACGCGCTGACCAGAACACAGTTGCGCGAGGTCATTGCGCGGTGCAGAAAATTCAGAATCGATCAACATTGGGAGGATGCTGTATGCTGATCAGAACCATTCAGACAGATACGCTTTTTTCATCCGTATATGATTCGCGCAGTTCAATGGGATACGCTGCCGCAGAAGCGGCGGCCAGCGCCATTCGCGCAGTTCTGGAACGGAAGGAAACTGCAAATGTGATTTTTGCCGCTGCGCCTTCGCAGAATGAGATGCTGGAAAGCCTGCTGCGGCAGGACCTGGATTTTTCCCGGATCAACGCCTTTCACATGGACGAGTACCTCGGCCTTGGTCTGGATGACAGCGCTTCCTTCATCTGCTATCTGACAAAGCATCTGTTCGGCAGGGTAACATTCCGCACTGTGAATCTGATTCCCGCAAAGCGAACGCCGGAGGCAGCCTGCCGCGCCTACACAGAGCTTCTAAAAGACAATCCGCCGGATGTCGTCTGTATGGGCATCGGGGAGAACGGACATATTGCATTTAATGATCCCGCTGTGGCAGACTTTCAGGATCCCGTCTGGATGAAGCCGGTTCAGCTTGATGCGGTCTGCCGTATGCAGCAGGTGCATGACGGCTGCTTCCCCACACTTGATGCCGTTCCGAAAATTGCCCTGACGCTGACAGTTCCCGCCCTGATGCAGGCAGCGCACCTGATCTGCACAGTGCCGGGACGTACAAAGGCTGCTGCCGTCAAAGCCATGCTGACCGGGCCGATCGATACCGCCTGTCCGGCGTCCATTCTCCGCAGCCACGCGCATGCACAGATGTTTCTGGACACGGACAGTGCCTCGCAGCTTCTGTAAGGTGGGCGCGTATGGAACGCATCGCCATTTGCGGCGGCAGACTGCTCACGCCGCAGGGGATCTTGGAGCAGCATATCCTATTGGCGGAGGACGGCGTGATCACCGCGATCATACCGGAGATAACGCCGATCTCCACGGATTATCGCCGTGTGGATGCAAAGGGACAGTATGTATCCCCCGGCTTCGTCGATATCCACCAGCACGGCGCTGGCGGAAGCGACTATATGGAGCCGGATGCCGATACATATTACACCGTTCTTTCCACACATCTGAAATATGGAACGACCTCTGTCATGCCGACCCTGATGTCTGCAAGCGCAGAGCACACCATCCGCGCAGCCAGGCAATATGTCCGCGCGTTGGCCGATCCCCGGATCTCCTGCAATTTACTGGGTCTGCATGTGGAGGGGCTGTATATCTCGCCCGAGCAGGCAGGCGCGCAGAATCAGAAGCAGATCAAGGCCTTTGACCCAGCAGAATATCACGCCATATGCGAGGCCGCAGAGGGGCATCTTCGGCGCTGGAGCGTTGCGCCGGAGCTGCCCGGTGCGGATGAATTTGCCCGCTTTGCGCGTGACAATCGGATCACATTGAGCATCGCACATTCCGACGCCGATTTTGATACAGTCTGCCGGGCGTTTGAGATCGGCTACAGGCATATCACGCATCTCTATTCCGGATGCAGCAGCGTCGTCCGAAAAAACGGCTTCCGGATCGCAGGCGTGGTCGAGGCTGCCTATTATCTGGATGATATGGACGTCGAGATCATCGCAGACGGCTGCCATCTGCCGCTGTCGCTCCTGAAGCTGATCACAAAGCTCAAGAAGCCGGAGCATATCGCTCTGATCACAGACTCCATTCGTCCAACCGGTCTTGATGTCCGGGAGAGCTTCTCCGGCAGTTCCGATGATCCGATCCCGATCGTCGTCGAGGACGGTGTCGCCAAACTGCTGAACCGGCAAGCCTTTGCCGGCAGCATTGCAACCTCCGACCGGCTGATCCGCACCATGCTTCAGGCCGGCATCGCGCTGGAAGACGCTGTGCGCATGGTCACGGTTCATCCCCTTCGGCAGATGGGTGCCGGCATGAAAAAGGGTGTTTTGCAGGAAGGCTTCGACGCAGATCTGTGTATCTTTGACGAGAAGATCCATGTCACGCAGGTTTTGATTCACGGGAAAACGGTGTATAAAGACGCTGCGGCAGCATAACGCGCTGCCGCAGCAGGAATGCATGCTTGATGCAAAAGAAGGGACGCGAGGTAGCGAGTTGTCTTTTTCATCATCTTTCACCTTTCATTTGTACTTGCTCCCGGTGCCGTTTCTTCATGCTCGAAGTTGCTGCAAAAACGGCATCACGCTACTTCTTCCCCAAGATAGCGCGATACCGTTTTTGCATTCGAGGATTGGGCGTGTATGAACTGTGCCTTTATCCTATCAAAGCATTTTTTGATTGTGAAGCTCCCCCGGGGGATGTTTTTTGAAAAATAGACAAAGTTTTTTCGCATATGAGGGCAGCCCGCCATCGGCGGGCTGCTCCTGCTTTGCGTCCTCTTGGCTGCCATCGTTCCGATGGGGGCGCACTGTCAAGGTCGGCGCAGTTTGCGAACTCCGCCGCCGGGCAGGCCGTGAATTCATAATAGATCGGCTTGTCCGGGTCGAAGGGCGCGACGTCCATTTCATAGTCGTGCCACTGGTCGCAGAGGGACTTCGCCCGCGTAAACGCCTTATACATGAGCTTCCTGAAAAACGGCTTGTTGCAGTCCACAAATTTCAGCTTGCGGAAGGAGGGAAGCACCAGATTTTCCTCCATCTCCTCGATCTCCCGGAACGACGTGACGGCTTTGCAGGCCGCATAATAGCTCAGAATGGCAATGCAGTCATAGGTGCCGCCTGCGCCGTTGTGAAAATTCTTCTTGCCGCCGAGGTCTGTGCGCCAGTCGGAAAGAAGCTCTGCGTATCTCAGCTGCACCTGCTCCCAGACCGCCTCGCGCTCC
>OMEC01001204.1_pt1 | contig 11065 bp, 8 predicted proteins | sample 1673401 | NCBI WGS metagenome assembly OMEC01 (sample SAMEA103958110, study PRJEB25191) | human gut metagenome | reverse complement strand
CTTCTTGGGAAGCATATCGAAGGTGCCGTCCTCCTGCATCTTCTTGAGCTGAGCAAGGCGATCGATACGGGTGCGCATGGTCTTGAAGTTGGTGAGCATGCCGCCGAGCCAACGGGCGTTGACATAGTACATACCTACACGGGAAGCCTCTTCCTTGACTGCCTCTGCAGCCTGCTTCTTGGTGCCGACGAACAGGATGCTCTGGCCGTTTGCAGCAACGTCGCGAACGAAGTTGTAAGCCTCTTCGAGCTTCTTGACGGTCTTCTGCAGGTCGATGATGTAGATGCCGTTGCGCTCGGTGTAGATGTAGGGAGCCATTTTGGGGTTCCAGCGACGGGTCTGATGGCCGAAGTGGACGCCTGCTTCGAGCAGGGCTTTCATGGATACGACGTTTGCCATTGCTTGTAGTTTCTCCTTCAAATTTAGTTTTACCTCTGGAGCCTTCATCCCTCCTGCCAACCTGATGGCACAGACAAGAAGTCCGGTCTCCATGCGGAATACCCGGGTATTATACCCCGCTATTTTCAAAATTGCAAGCACTTTTTGAAAAATCCTGTGTTTTTCCCGCTTTCTTTTCCCTTTGCCGCCTTTCCCGCGTCGTTTTCCCGCGCTTTTGCACCCAGAAGTTGTCATTTTCCTTTTTTAATAATGCCTTTCTAAAATTTAGGCTTGCAAAAATGTCGAAAATCCTTATAATATAGTAGGTCTGCTATTGGGGGACTTTTCGTCCGCCGCCCTTTTCAGTACCGGCGGCGGCGCGTGCGGTGCTCTCTGCGCGGGATCTCCTGGCGCGGAAAGGGCTTGTCAATGAGAATGATATCGTCCCCGATCTGCTTGATACACTCCCATGGGATGCAGTATTCCTCTCCCCGGCCGAACAGCCCGAAAAAGCGGTACGGCCCGGGAATGATGAGTGCGGTGAGCTGCCCGTCCGGCAGCCTGCATTCCACGTCGCCCACATAGCCCAGGCGGCAGCCGTCGCAGATGTTGATGACCTCCTTGCAGCGGAAGTCGGCAAAGCGGCAGTTCATGCGCATCCCCTCCTGTTCCCTTTCATTGTATTCCCGGAACAGGAAGTCCTATCCCTCGCATTTTCCGCGACTTCTCTTCGGGCTATGCCGGAGGGAAAATTTTCTCTACGGAGGTTCCCACACATGACAGAGATCCAGCTCAATATGTACCATGCCCTGGCCCTTGGCGCCGCCATGTACGCCCTCGGTCTGGTGCTGACGAAGAAGCTCCCCGTGCTCAGCCGCTTCTGCATCCCCGCTCCCCTGGTCGGCGGTCTGTGCTTCGCGATCTTCAACACCATCCTCTATGCCACGGGCACGGCGGTCATCACCTTTGACGACACGCTGCAAACGGTCTTTATGATCTTCTTCTTTACGACCGTCGGCTTCACCGTCAGCATTCCGATGCTGCTCAAGAGCGGCAAATCCGTCATCATGCTCCTTATTTTGAGCGTTGTGATGATCATTTTGCAGAATGTCGTCGGCAGCGGCGTGATGGCGCTCATGGGCAAAGATCCGCTCTACGGTCTCGCCTGCGGCTCTATCGCGATGATCGGCGGCCCCGGCACGGCGGCGGGTATTGGTCCTGACCTTGATGCAGCCGGTGCCATCGGCGGCACGACGGTCGCCGTCGCGGCGGCGACGTTCGGCCTCATCTTCGGCTCGCTCCTCGGCGGCCCGATCGCCCGCAAGCTCATCGTCAAGAACCACCTGCGCGACGAGCTCGCAGAGCAGACGGTGGAAGAGGATGTCGACGACACGTATTACAACACCCACGCCAATAACTTTGTCTACGGTTTCCTGCTGCTGATGTTCTGCGCCGGCGTCGGCAACGTCGTCAGCGTTCTGCTCACGAACCTCTGCGGCTTCAGCTTCCCCATTTACATTGGTTCGATGCTCGTGGCTGTCGTCGTGCGCAACGTGATCGACCGCTTCAAGATCATGGAGTTCCCCGTCGCCGAGATCAGCACGATGGGCAACATGTTCCTCGCGATCTTCCTCTCGATGGCGCTCTCGGGCCTCAAGCTTTGGCAGCTCGTCGACCTGGCGCTGCCGATGATCGTTGCCCTCGCCGCCGAGGTGCTGCTGATGGTCGTCTTCTCGCTGCTGGTCGTCTTCCCGGTCATGGGCCACGATTACGACGCCGCGATGATCACCGCCGGCTTCATCGGCTTCGGCATGGGCGCTACGTCCAACGCCATGGCCAACATGCAGGCCGTTTCCCGCCGCTACGGTCCCTCTCCCTCGGCCTACTTCGTCATCCCGATGGTCGGCGGCCTCTTCAACGACTTCTTCAACGCTGCGATCATTGCATTCTGTATCGGTCTTCTTGCGTGAGAACCGTTTGAGGGCGCAAAGTCCATCGAAGCGCGCCGAACGATAAAAAATATCCCCGCTTCCCGTTCCGTATGTTTCCGCCGCGTGCGGACATACTGAAAGCACTACGCATGGGAGGCGGGGATTCTTTTTATGCTTGGCAAGGTGGAGATCTGCGGCGTGAACACGACGAAGCTGCCGACGCTGACCGCCGCGGAGACGGACGCGCTGCTTCATCGCGCAAAGGACGGCGACGCAGCCGCGCGCGAAAAGCTCGTCGAGGGCAATCTGCGGCTGGTGCTGTCGGTCATCCAGCGCTTTTCCGGCCGAGGGGAAAACGCGGACGACCTCTTTCAGGTCGGCTGCGTGGGGCTGCTAAAGGCCATCGACAACTTCGACACTTCGCAGAATGTTCGTTTTTCCACCTACGGCGTGCCGATGATCATCGGCGAGATCCGGCGGTATCTGCGCGACAACAGCTCCATTCGCGTCAGCCGCTCGATGCGCGACACGGCCTACCGCGTCTTACAGGCGCGTGAAAAGCTCCAGCGCGAGCAGCAGCGCGAGCCCACGGTCGAGCAGATCGCGCGCGAGCTCGGCATCCGGCGCGAGGAGGTCGTCTTCGCCATGGACGCCGTATGCGACCCCGTGTCGCTCTTTGAGCCCATCTACTCCGACGGCGGCGACGCCGTGTGCGTCATGGATCAGGTGCGCGACAACAAGAACACCGACGAGGACTGGCTCGAGCAGATCGCGCTCAAGGAGGCCATGGCGCGCCTGAGCGAGCGCGAGCGCCAGATCCTCGCCCTGCGCTACTCCGACGGCAAGACGCAGATGGAGGTCTCGAGTGAGATCGGCATCTCGCAGGCGCAGGTCTCGCGCCTTGAGAAAAACGCCATCAAGAGCATCAAGAAGAATATGTAGACTCAGACAAAAAGGAGCGGAAATGTTTCCGTTCCTTTTTCCGTTTCTTCTCTTGACTTTATCCGCCATTTTATTACAATATAGTATGTATTTTTGCGCCGGTGGGATGGTCCTCCGGCAAATCCGGATCAAATGGAGGTTCCTTCCATGCATTACAACGTCATCATCATTGGCGGCGGCCCCGGCGGCATCTTCTCCGCCTACGAGCTGACAAAGGATCGCAGCGACCTGCGCGTCGCCGTGTTCGAGGCCGGTCACAGCCTTGAAAAGCGCCACTGCCCCATCGACGGCAACAAGGTCAAATCCTGCATCCGCTGCAAGAGCTGCTCGATCATGAGCGGTTTCGGCGGCGCGGGCGCATTTTCCGACGGCAAATACAACATCACCAACGACTTCGGCGGCACGCTGCACGAGTACATCGGCAAAAAGCAGGCGCTCGACCTCATGCACTATGTCGACGAGATCAACATGGCCTACGGCGGCGAGGGCACGAAGCTCTACTCCACCGCCGGCACAAAGTTCAAAAAGCTCTGCATCCAGAATAAGCTGAATCTGCTCGACGCCTCCGTCCGCCATCTCGGCACGGACGTGAACCTCGTCGTGCTCTCGAACCTCTATGACCTGCTCAAGGACAAGGTCGACTTCTACTTCGATTCTCCCGTCACCACCATCGCCCGCGAGGGCGAAGGCTACCGCGTCACCGTCGGCGAGACGGACTATACCTGCGATAAGTGCATCGTCTCCGTCGGCCGCGTCGGCAGCAAGTGGATGGAGGGCGTGTGCCAGGAGCTCAAGATCCCCACGAAGTCGAACCGCGTCGATATCGGTGTGCGCGTCGAGATCCCCGCCGTCGTCTTCTCCCACCTGACTGACGAGCTCTACGAGAGCAAGATCGTCTATCGCACGGAAAAGTTCGAGGACAACGTCCGCACGTTCTGCATGAACCCCAACGGCATCGTCGTCAACGAGAACACGAACGGCATCGTCACGGTCAACGGCCACAGCTATGAGGATAAGTCCCTCCAGACCGAGAACACGAACTTCGCGCTTCTCGTCGCCAAGCACTTCTCCGAGCCGTTCAAGGATTCCAACGGCTACGGCGAGTCCATTGCACGGCTTTCGAATATGCTGGGCGGCGGCGTGATGGTGCAGCGCTTCGGCGATCTGGTCGACGGCAAGCGCACGAATGAGCACCGCATGAAGCAGTCGACCGTCCGCCCCACGCTCACGGCAGCGGTTCCGGGCGACCTCTCGCTGACGCTTCCCAAGCGGCAGCTCGATAACATCATTGAGATGATCTATCAGCTCGACAAAATCGCCCCGGGCACGGCGAACTATGATACGCTTCTTTACGGCGCGGAGGTCAAGTTCTACTCCTCTCGTCTTGAGCTCAGCGGCGAGCTTGAAACCAAGTTTTCAAACTTCTTCGCCATCGGCGACGGCGCAGGCATCACTCGCGGTCTCGCTCAGGCAGCGGCCTCCGGCGTGAAAGTCGCACAGGTCATTTCCGAGCGTCTCGGCTGATATAACAGCACAAAATGCCAAACCGGCGGACACGAAGTCCGCCGGTTTTTTACACTATCTTTTCGCTTGAAAACTCGCTTTCGAGCACCTCAAGTCCCGCCCGATTGCGCATGTTCACCGTCCATATGCTTATCCCTGCAAGGCCGAACTCTCGTACCAGCGCAAGCCGCGCGCGGACGCTGCGCGCATCCTCAAACCACACCTCATGCCGCCTTCCGACAGGGTCGGTGTAATTGAAAAACGGTGCCTGAGCTGCCTCATCGAAACGTATCTGCGCAAAGACGCTCGCCGCAAGCGAGGCCGCCGCGGCATTGGATATCACCTGCGCTGCCTGCCCCTGCTTCCACGGCAGGAGCCAGTTGTAGCCGTAGTTTGAAAAGCCGAGCAGTATCTTCGACGGCGGCATTTTTGTCACGGCGTAGGACAGCACCTTGCGCATCTCGTTCACCGGCGACACTGCGCGCGGAGATGAGTAGGTATAGCCCCACTCGTAGGTCATGATGACCACCCTGTCGCAGTATCTTCCGTGCGCTGCATAGTCGTGCGCGGTGTACAGAACGCCGTACTGATCGTCCGAGGTCTTGGGCGCGATGGCGCTTGAGAGCATATATCCGTTTGCGTGCAGTGTTTCGGATATGCGCTTTAAAAACGCGTTGTAGCCCTCGCGGTCGTAGGGCTGAACGTACTCGATGTTGAGATTTACGCCGTAGTATCCGCACCTTTGCAGCGCAGCGAGCGTGTTTTCAATAAGCGCATCCTGCGCCGCCGTGTCGCTGAATATGCTGTGGGCGATATCGCTTGAAAATCCGCCGTTTGTGCCGATGTTCGTCAGCGTAAGAAGCGGCGCGCAGCCGTTTTCCCACGCAGAGCTTATCATGCTTGCATCCTCAATGGGCGTTATGCCGCCCAGTGCGTCAATGTGCCATGAAAACGGGCACAGGTATGTAAGCTGCGGCAAAACGGCGTCAAGCTGCTGTGCGCTTATGCCCGGATAGGCGTAGCCGTTTACCTCCGTTTCGGCGTCCGGCCGCGCCCGGCTGGGAATGACTATCGCCTGCCCGATGCTCAGGCGCGCAGGGTCGCTAAGCTCGTTTATCGCGGCAAGCTCCTGCACCGCGACCGAGTTTGCCCTTGCTATCGAATACAGACTGTCACCGCGCCGTGCAATGTAGATCTTCATACCATCACCTCTGTAAATGGTATGAATATCTGTGTTTTTTAATACAATATCTGCTTTATTATAACATCCGTTCCGCCGAGAACGGTTTTGGCTTTTTCGCCGTAGCGAGGGCACGCGCCTTCGTTTTTCATCAGGTCGTACACAGCATTACACCCGGCGCACAGCGCGCGGCTTTTTATGCTCAGCAGCCTATGCACTGATTCTCGTCAACGTGCGCAGCGCCGCATTTGAGGCAGCGCGCCGTTTCGGCTTTGACCTGCTCTTCGGTGAACACGCCGCGCTCGTCGCGCATGCTGAGCTTCTTTGAAATGTCCACGGGCGGTGTCTGGCGGCCTGCCGTATCGTAGCTGCAAGCGCCTACATTGTCTTTGTCGATAAACTTATACTCGTGCCTGTCGCGACCTGTCACAAGATTGTGCCCCCACGCATAGCGATGCAGGGAGATCGCCGCCTGCTTTCCACCTGCTATCGCGTCGATAGCAAATTTCGGACCTGTGAACACATCACCGGCAACGAAAATATCCGGCTGCGCCGTTTGATATGTAAAGCTGTCGGCAAAAGCGAGTTTCTTGATGCTCTTTTGGAGCATGCCTGTATCGAGTCCGCCCCAATCCACGGTTTGACCGACGGCCGCAATGACGCTGTCGGCGCTTAGCTCCGAAAACTCGCCCGTTCCGACTGGCTTGCGGCGTCCCTTTTCATTCGGTTCACCGAGGGTCATTTTTTCGATCTTGAGCGCCGTTGCGCTTTGCTCTCCGAGCACCGCGACAGGCGCACTGAGGAACTCAAAGCGCACGCCCTCTTCGAGCGCTTCCTCAATCTCTGCTTTGCCCGCCGGCATTTCGCTTTCGCTGCGGCGGTAGACTATCGTGACGTTCTCGGCACCGCAGCGGCGCGCTGTTCGTGCAACATCAAGCGCCACGTTTCCGCCGCCGACAACGACGACGTTATTGCCTATATCCGGCGCTTTATTCTCGTTTACCATGCGCAGAAAATCGATTCCGCCGTATACTCCGTCGAGCTCCTCGCCTGGTATTTTCAGCTTTGCAGATTTCTGAGCGCCGATCGCAAGGAAGAAGCCTTTATAACCATCCTTGCGCAGCTTTTCTATGCTTATATCCTTGCCGACCTCGACGCCGCACTTGAAGGTGACGCCCATGTCCTTGAGAATGTCGATCTCGGCGTTGAGAACGTCCTTTTCGAGGCGGAAGTTGGGGATGCCGAGGGTCAGCATGCCGCCGGGCACGGGGTTGCGGTCGAAAACGGTGACGGGGTAGCCCTTGTTTGCGAGGTAGTATGCGCAGCTCATGCCGGCAGGACCTGCGCCGATGACGGCGATCTTCTCGGTGTACGGGCGGCCGATCTGGTTGACCATCTTGGGCACAAAGCGCGTGTCCTCGTGCAGGTCGTGGTCGGCGATAAAGCGCTTGACCTCGTCGATCGCAACGGCCTCGTCAACGCTTGCGCGCGTGCACTCGTCCTCGCAGCGCTTGTTGCATATGCGGCCGCAGACCGCCGGGAAGGGGTTTTCCTTTTTTATAAGCTCAAGAGCTTCGGTGTATCTGCCCTGAGCGGCAAGCTTCAGATAGCCCTGAACGGGAACGTGCGCAGGGCATGCGGCCTTGCAGGGAGCGGTGCCGGTGTCGAGGGTGTCCTTGAAGTTCTCGCGGTAATCGGGATTGAAGGTTTTCTTTACGAAAACGGTGTTTGTGAGCTTTGCGTAGCCCGGAGGCGTGAGGTTCTCGGTCGAGCACAGCTTCTGGCCAAGCTTGAGCGCATTGCCGGGGCAGGTCTCGACGCACTGGGCGCAGGCAACGCACTTTGCCTCGTCGATCTCGGCGACGAAGTTCGAGCGGATTGCGTCGCGCGCGCCGAACATGAGTCCTGCACGCAGGCCGAAGCATGCGCACGAGCAGCAGTTGCAGATAGCGGCGCTGTCGCCGGCCTCTTCGATGTTGGGGATATCGTGCATCAGGCCGTTTTCCTCGGCACGCAGGATTATCTCCATCGCCTCCTCGCGCGTTATGCGGCGCGCGCGGCCCGAGCGGATGTAGTGCTCGGCGCCCTTGCCCATCTGAACGCACATGTCCTCGTCAAGATGTCCGCAGCCGTCGCCGATGCTGGTGCGCGATGCGCGGCAGGAGCAGGGCGAGACGGAGAAGGTGTCGTACTTATTCAGGTAGTACGAAAGCTTTTCGTAGTCGCTGACGCCGGGGATGTCCTTTATCGCGCTCTCGACGGGGATAACGCGCATCAGGCCGTAGCCGTTGGGAAGCACAGGGCCGAGCAGCTGCATGCGCACGCGCGTGTACTCCTCAAAAGCCCTGCCGACCTCGGGGTGGGCGGCCATAAGCTCCTTGTTGTTTACCATCATCTCGAGTATGCCGGGCGCGAAGATCTGCATGTAATAGACGTCCTCGCCGAGCTTTTCGTCAAATGTGCGGCGGAAAATGCCGTAATAGACGAGGTTATCGAGCAGGGGCTTTATCTCCTCGACGGTTTTGCCGACCTTCTTTGCAAGATACTCGGCCGTGCGCTCCTTGCGCAGGCCGGCGGCGATGGCAATGTCTGCCTCGTCATCGGAAACGATGTTCGCCATGCAGTAGTATTCGGGCGCGTTCTCGTCGATCTTGACGACCATACCGGAAACGCCGCCGATCACCTTTGCAAGCTTGACGATCTTGGGTCTGAGTTGTGCCATAATCAAATTCTCCTCTTCCTTAATTATTAAATGCGCTCACCGGCCATGCCGGACGCAAATATTACATGATGGGGATCTTAATTTTCAGATCGCTCAGCGGATAGGACGAGCAGGCGTGGAACCAGCCCATTTCCTTATCCATTTCGCGCCGCCCGTCGCCGATGGGCGAAACGAATATATCTCCCGACAGCAGCTGGCTGCGGCAGAAGCCGCACTCGCCGTTGCGGCAGTGGGTATCGACCGGGATCGCGCTGCGCTCGAGCGCAACGGCAACGGATTCCGATGCCTTCGCCTCGATGATATCCTCGCGCACACCGCGCACGACGCAAATTTTAAACGTCTTTTTCTCCGTTCCGACGGGGTAGCCAGGCAGGGTGGAGATATCGGCAGGATTGTTGACAACATCGTGGCGGAAGCGCCTTTTTGCAACACCCATCTCGTCAAGCGCCTTGGAAACAAAGCGGAACATTGCGAGTGGGCCGCAGAACATATATGTGCAGTCCGGCGACGAATATTTTTCGATAAGCTCCTTTGTTATGAAGCCCTTTTCGCCCTGCCATGTCGGGTCGTCCGAAAGAACGTGCACGACCTTGACAGCTTTGCATTCGGCGCAGACCTTATCAAGCTCAGCTTTGAGCACGATATCATCCGACTTCACCGAGCCATAGAGTATCGTGAGCGTGCAGCCGCGCATTTTGCCGTGGGCTATCTCCTTTGCCATGGAGTAAAACGGCGTGATGCCGCTGCCGCCTGCGAGGGCGACTATGTTTTTCGTATCGCGCAGAGGCTCCCAATAAAAAGTGCCGAATGGCAGCGCACCGTCGAGCACGTCGCCGGGCTTTACGTTTTCAAACAGGTAGTCGGGCACGAGATACGGCACGTTGCGGCGCACGATTATCTCGAAAAACGGCTTCTCGCCGCGCGCCTCATACGGAGCCGAGGAAATGGTATAAGGTCTTGTGAGCAGGCTCTCGCCTATTCTCAGGCGGAAGTTTACGAACTGGCCGCACTGGAACACGGGGATGTGCCCGTCAACGGACTCAAAGCGGAAGGTTTTTGCGCTGGGTGATGCGTCCGTCACCGAAACGCAGCGGAATTTCATTTCCGCAGGATGCAGCCTGTCGGCAAGCTCGCGGATCGGGTCCCTGGGATCGGGCCTGCTGCTTGCATTTGCAAGCTTTTTGCGGCGCAGCTCGGTAACGCGGCCGGCTCCGCCTATATCTTCAAAAAGTCCTTTAACCTTGATGCTCATTTTGCCGCTGCCTCCTTTTTCGCCATTGCGGCGAGCACGCCCTTTGCGGCGGCTCGGCCGTTTGTTATCTGCGTTCCCTGGCCGTCGCCGGCGACTCCGTGCGCGCCGGCAAACTCAAGGCCCTCGATGAAGTGATCCTCGGCCATCATCGCTTTCTTTGCTATGACGTGGTTATCCATCGAGTGCGAGTAGCCGTAGATGCTGCCCTTCCATGCGCCGACATAGTGCGAAATGGTCATGGGCGTGGATACCTAGATCTCGGCAATGCGCGAGCGGAAGTCAACGCCGCCGACCTTGATGTATTCCTCCATCATCTCGTTTGCCAAACGGCGCTTGAGATCGTAGTATTCCTCTTCCTTTACATTGAGGAAGGGATCCACGGGAACGAGGTTCGTGATCGAAAGGTGCGTATAGCCCTCCGGAACGCAGTCGGGAACCGCGTAGTTGAGACATACGGTGGTTATGAAATTGTAAGGCTCGATTATATTCCGGCTGTTGCGCCAGATCTCGTTCGTGTCCATCGTTTCGCCGGAGAAGGTGTTGTAATTTGTGATGCCGTTTTCCTCCGGCGTGCCCTCGATAACGAGCATGACCGACACCGGGCAGACGTTGAGGCGATTGCCGTTGACGAATTTGACAGCACCCTCGGGCACCTCGCTTTTCGGCTCGATCATCTGGGTGTACGCGCGGTTGGGGTATGCGCCGCATATGACATAGTCGCAGGCAATCTCGTCGCCGCGGCGCGTTCTTACGCCGCGCACCCTGCCGTTTTTGACAAGGATCTTATCGACCTCCTGCCTGAACTCGAACTGCGCCCCGTTTTCCTCGACTCTGCGCTGCATCTTCATGCTCATCTCGTGCGAGCGATGGCGCGGAACAAAGCTTCCGGCAAAGTAATCGGCCATGCAGTAGGCATAGATCGTAAACGGCAGATTATCCATCGGCTCGCCGACATATATCCAATACGGCGTGAGGATGTCCACGGCTTTCTGCGGCAGGTCAAAGGTCTTTATGACCTCCGTTGCGCTGTATCCGGCGACGCGGACAAAATCCGGGTGCTCGCGCAGCATTTTCAGCTTGCTCATGGGCGTTACGGATATGATACCATCGGTTAACAAGGGCAAACACGCCTGACAGCGTGCCTTTTCGGCGCTTTT
>OMEC01001202.1_pt1 | contig 11081 bp, 7 predicted proteins | sample 1673401 | NCBI WGS metagenome assembly OMEC01 (sample SAMEA103958110, study PRJEB25191) | human gut metagenome | reverse complement strand
ACGGCGCGGTGCTGCCGCCGTGCCTTGATTCGCCGGAGAAGGCGGCGGATTTTTACGAGTATCTGCTTTCGCGCGACGTATCGCAGCAGGACGCGGACGGCATTTTCTTTGAAAATGCTCGCACATTCCTGCGGAAAAACCTTGGGTGAGCGCAAAACGCTTGGCAGTGGGCGGCGCACTGTGATACAATCAATAAAAACAGGGGAGGGGAGCACATGGCAAAAAAATCGAGCCGCAACACCAAGGCGCGCATCGTCTCGGCGGCGTGGAAGCTCTTTTACGAGCAGGGCTATGAGGAGACGACGGTGGAGGAGATCATCTTCGAGTCGGAGACGTCGAAGGGCTCGTTCTACCACTATTTTGACGGCAAGGACGCGCTGCTCTCGTCCCTCTCGGTGCTGTTTGACGAGCGGTATGAGGAGCTGATGCAGCAGCCCCACGACGAGATGGACTGCATCGAACTCTTATGCTGGCTCAATCAGGAGCTGTTCACGACGATCGAGAACACGGTCTCCATCGAGCTTCTGGCGCGGCTTTTTTCCTCCCAGCTCGTGACCAAGGGAGAAAAGCACCTGCTCGACCGCAAACGCACGTACTATCGTCTTTTGCGCCAAATCGTCTCTCAGGGGCAGGAGTGCAAGGAGCTGACCGACACGCGTACCGTGAGCGAGATCGTCAAGGCCTACGCGATGTTCGAGCGCGGGCTGATGTATGACTGGTGCCTTTCGGGCGGGGAATATTCGCTTGTGCAGTATGCGCGCGAGATGATGCCGCTCTTTTTAGACGGCTTTCGCAAAAAATAAAATTCGTTTCAAAAACAGTCTACTAAATCGTCTTGCAGAAAATACAGTAAAATCAATCAAAAATTCAGAATTTTGCAGTGCCGTACAGGAATTATTCTGTACGGCGTTCTGTATTTACGTCTGCTTTCTTTTGTGCTATATTGTGCAGGTCTTAACGAAAGCTGAAGGAGAAAATCACATGACAAGCGCACAGATCATTATTGTAGTGACCATCGTTCTCTATCTCGTCGCGATGGTGTTCGTCGGCGTGTATTTTGGCAAAAAGGGCAGTGGCAGCAGCTCGGACGACTTCTACCTCGGCGGGCGCAAGATGGGCCCCGTCGTCACGGCCATGAGCGCCGAGGCGAGCGATATGAGCAGCTACCTTTTGATGGGTCTGCCTGGCCTTGCCTACCTCTGCGGACTGCCGGAGGTGACGTGGACGGCCATCGGTCTGGCCATCGGCACGTATCTCAACTGGCTGATCGTCGCGCGCCGCCTGCGCCGGTATTCGGCCAAACTCGGCGCCATCACGATCCCCGACTTTTTCGCCCGCCGCTTCGGAGATAAGAAGCATTTGCTCTCCTGCATCGCGGCGGTCGTGATCCTCATTTTCTTTATCCCGTACACGGCGTCCGGCTTCAAGGCCATCGGCACGCTCTTCAACAGCCTCTTTGGTGTGGAGTATCATACGGCAATGATCGTCGGCGGCATCGTGGTCGTGCTGTACACGGTGATGGGCGGCTTCATGGCCGTTTCGTTCACCGACCTGATCCAGTCTATCTTCATGACGATCGCGCTCATCGTCATCGTGTGCTTCGGCGTGCAGCAGGCGGGCGGACTGGACACGGTCATCGACAATGCCCGTGCGCTGCCGGGCTACCTTAATATGACGAAGGGCTACGATGCCGCGAGCGGCACAGCCGCCTCGTTCAGCACGCTGAGCATCATTTCGACGCTCGCGTGGGGTCTTGGCTACTTCGGCATGCCGCACATCCTGCTGCGTTTTATGGCCATCCGCGAGGAAAAGGAGCTCAACCAGTCCCGCCGCATCGCGACGATCTGGGTCGTGATCTCCATGTTCATCGCCGTGTGCATCGGCGTCATCGGCTACAGCGTGTCCGCCGCGGGCAAGGTGCCTTTCCTGACGACGAGCGCGGAATCTGAGACCATTATCATCAAGCTTGCAGATCTGATGAGCCAGCACGGCGTGCTGCTTGCCATCATGGCGGGCATCATCCTCTCCGGCATTCTGGCCGCAACGATGTCGACCGCGGACTCGCAGCTTTTGGCCGCGGCGTCCAGCGTGTCACAGGACCTCATGCAGCATTCGTTCGGTATCAAGATGAACCAGCGCACGACGATGCTGGCCGCGCGCGCCACGGTCATCGGCATCGCCCTTATCGGCATAGTGCTTGCGTGGGACCCCAACAGCTCCGTGTTCCGCGTGGTTTCGTTTGCGTGGGCGGGCTTTGGCGCGGCGTTCGGCCCTGTGATGCTCTTCTCGCTCTTCTGGAAGCGCGCGAACAAGCAGGGCGCGCTCGCGGGCATGATCACTGGCGGCGCGGTGGTCTTCATCTGGAAGTACCTCATCGCGCCGATGGGCGGCGCGTGGGCCATCTACGAGCTGCTCCCCGCGTTCCTTGCAGCGTGCATTGCGATCGTGATCCTATCGCTCGCGACGCCCGCGCCGGAGAAGGCCGTCACCGATACCTTCGACGAGATCTGCGGCAAATAAAAGGGAAGAACAGGCGAGGGCTGCGGCCCTCGCTTTTCTTTGTTAGCCAAATGGAGTGAAGTGGAAAAATATGACAAAAAATCCGCATTGACTATTGAAAATGGAATGACTAACGTTTATTATAGATAGCATCTATTTATGGGTGCTGACATCAGGCGGCGGGATACGTGCATTTGTCCTGCCGGCCGATACTACACTGATGGCAAGCAGTGAAAGGAGAAAACAGCAGTGTCAAGACTCGATATTATGACGCCCTCCCATGCCCAGACCGTCATCGACGGGCTGTACCGCGATGTGGAGCGGCGTATCGCCGCAAGCCCTCCGGGACTGTGTCCGGTGGACCTGGCCAAGAGCTTTCTGGATCTCTGCCATGCGCAGACGTGCGGCAAGTGCGTTCCCTGCCGTATCGGCCTCGGCCAGCTCTCTGAGCTGATGGAGCAGGTGCTCGAGGGCGAAGCCACGATGGAGACCATCTCGATCATCGAGCGCGTGGCGCGTGTGATCGTCAACAGCGCCGACTGCGCCATTGGCCGCGATGCGGCGCGCCTGGTGCTTGACGGCGTGCAGGGCTTCCGCGACGACTACGAAGAGCATATTCTGCGCCACCGCTGCCTTGGCGGCATGCGCGAGCCCGTTCCCTGTGTGGCGCTGTGCCCTGCGGGCGTGGATATCCCGGGCTACCTCGTGCTCATCAAGTACGGCCGCTACGCCGACGCCGTGCGCCTGATCCGCAAGGATAACCCATTCCCCTCGGCCTGCGCGTACATCTGCGAGCATCCGTGCGAGGCGCGCTGCCGAAGAAACATGATCGACGACGCGGTCAACATCCGCGGCCTCAAGCGCTACGCGGTGGATAACGCGGGCTACGTGCCGCAGCCCGACTGTGCCGAGCCCACGGGAAAGAAGGTCGCCGTCATCGGCGGCGGCCCGAGCGGCCTTTCCGCGGCGTATTACTTAGCTTTGATGGGCCACAAGGTCACCGTATATGAAAAGTGCGCGAAGCTCGGCGGCATGCTGCGCTACGGCATCCCCAACTACCGCCTGCCGCGCGAAGTGCTCGACGCGGAGATCGCGTCGATGCTGGCGCTTGGCATCGATGTGCATGTCAACGTCAATGTCGGCGACGATGTGACGTTCGACGAGCTGCGCCAGCAGAACGACGCGCTTTACATCGCGCTCGGCGCGCACACGGATAAAAAGACCGGCATCGAGGGCGAGGACGCTGGGGGCGTCATCTCCGCGGTCGAGATGCTGCGCGAGATCGGCGACGATCACATGCCGGACTTCCGCAACAAGGACATCGTCGTCATCGGCGGCGGCAACGTCGCGATGGATGTCTGCCGCAGCGCGGTTCGTCTCGGCGCGCGCAAAGTGAGCTGCGTCTACCGTCGCCGTCAGGAGGACATGACGGCCCTTCCCGAGGAAGTGGAGGGCGCCGTTGCCGAGGGCGTGGAGCTCGTGACGCTTCAGGCACCTGTCCGCATCGAGACCGATGCGAACGGTCACGCCGTCGCGCTGTGGACACAGCCGCAGATCATCGGCGAGATGGATAAAAAGGGCCGCCCCGCGCCCGAAAAGGCCAAGCGCAGCGAAAAGCGCATCGCGGCGGACGTTGTCGTTGTCGCCATCGGTCAGGGCGTGGAGACCCACGGCTTTGAGCAGACGAAGATCGCCATCAAGCGCGGCGCGTTCGTCGCCGAGGCCAGCGGCCAGATCGACAATATGGACGGCGTCTTCGCCGGCGGCGACTGCGTCACCGGCCCTGCGACCGTCATCCGCGCCATCGCGGCTGGCAAGGTCGCCGCGGCGAATATCGACGAATACCTCGGCTTCCACCACGAGATCGACCCCGGCGTCGAGATCCCCACGGCGCGGCTGAACAACAAGCCGCCCCACGGCCGTATCGACACCACCGAGCGCGAGGCAGGCGAACGCAAGCACGACTTCAAGTGCATCGAGTGCGGCCTCACCGATGAAGAGGCGTACTCCGAGGCGTCGCGCTGCCTGCGCTGCGACCACTTCGGCTACGGCATCTTCCGCGGAGGGAGGAAAGGCAAATGGTAAGAAACGTTACACTGACCATCGACCGCAAGAGCGTCACCGTGCCCGAGAATACCACGATCTTGGAGGCCGCGCGCTCGGTCAATATCAATATCCCGACGCTGTGCTACTTAAAGGACATCAACGAGATCGGCGCGTGCCGCATCTGCTGCGTGGAGGTCGAGGGCATGGAGCGCCTCGTCCCCGCGTGCGACAATGTGGTGGCGGACGGCATGGTCGTCTTCACGAACAGCGCCAAGGCGCGCGAGGCGCGCCGCATGAACCTGCGCCTCATCCTTTCACACCACGATACATCGTGCACGAACTGCACGCGAAGCGGCAACTGCACCTTGCAGCAGCTGGCGAACGACTTCAACATGCGCGGCACGCACTTCCCCAAAAAGCTGCGGCACGAGGCGGTGGATTATTCCACGCCGCTCATTCGCGAAAACGACAAGTGCGTGCAGTGCCTGCGCTGCATCCAGGTGTGCGAAAACGTGCAGAGCGTGAAGATCTGGGACCTTCTCGGCACGGGCTCGCGCACGGTCGTGGACGCATCGTACAACCGCCGCATTCAGGACACCGAGTGCACCTACTGCGGCCAGTGCATCACCCACTGCCCGACGGCGGCGCTGCGCGAGCGCGACGACACGGGTCTCGTCTTCGACGCGATCGACGATCCGAATACCGTCACCGTGGCGCAGGTCGCGCCCGCGGTGCGCGCGGCATGGGCCGAGCAGTTCGGGCTCGACAGCGAGTTCGCAACGCCCAAGCGCATGGTCGCGGCGCTGCGCGAGCTGGGCTTCAACTATGTGTTCGACACCGACTTTGCCGCCGACCTCACGATCATGGAGGAAGGCAGCGAGTTTATCGAGCGCTTTACCCACAAGGACCAGTATCAGTGGCCGATGTTCACGTCCTGCTGCCCGGGCTGGGTTCGCTTTGTGAAGTCTCAGTACCCCGAACTGACGGACAATCTCTCCACGGCCAAGTCGCCCCAGCAGATGTTCGGTGCGGTGGCGAAGAGCTACTTTGCCGAAAAGGTCGGTATCGACCCCAAGCGCCTTTTCGTCGTCTCGATCATGCCGTGCGTGTCGAAAAAGAGCGAATGCGCGCTGCCGACGATGAAAAACGACGCGGGCGACCCCGATGTCGACGTGAGCATCACGACGCGCGAGCTGAACATTATGATGCGCGCGAATCACATTGAACCCAAGTACCTGCCCGAGGAGGAGTTCGACAGCCCGCTCGGCTCCGCGACCGGCGCGGCGGTCGTCTTCGGCACGACCGGCGGCGTGATGGACGCGGCGCTGCGCTCTGCGTACTTCCTCATCACGGGCAAGAATCCTGACCCTGACGCGTTCACCGCCGTGCGCGGCATGGACGGGTGGAAGGAGGCGACGTTCAACATCCCCGGCGCGGGCGACGTGCGCGTCGCGGTCGTGAGCTCGCTCGGGAAAGCCCGCAAGCTCATTGAGGCTGTCAAGCGCGGCGACACAGCGTATGACTTTGTCGAGGTCATGGCCTGTCCCGGCGGCTGCGCGGGCGGCGGCGGCCAGCCCATCCACGACGGTACCGAGTTTGCCGAGGATCGCGGCAACGTGCTCTGGCGGCTCGATCAGGGTGAGCTTCTGCGCTTCTCACACGAGAATCCGGATGTCAAGGCGCTCTACAAGGACTACCTCGGCGCGCCGCTTGGCGAAAAGTCGCACCACCTGCTGCACACCGACCACAACGCGTGGCAGATGCCGCAGAAAATGCTGTAAGGACGCAAAAAAACCTCCGTATGAGATTTCTCATACGGAGGTTTTTATTGCTGAATTTTATCGGGTGTACGTGCCGTACTCACTGATGACGGCGCAGAGCTCGCTGAACACCTGCTGCGCGTTGCCGTCGATCTTGTAGGCGACGGCGGGGTGGGCGTCATCGTAGATGAAGCCCTCGTCCCAGTTGAGGTATAGGTCGTGCTTCTGTCCGTCTTCGGGGATCCACCAGACGGTGACATAGTTCTCGTTGTGTGTGAAGCGGGAGAGGAGCGACGTGGGCAGGCGGTAATAGCGCTGCACCGAAATTTCAGACATAGCGCTGCGCAGAGCCGCGGCGGCCTCGCTGTCCGGATAGCCCTCTACCCGGCAGTCGCCGGTGTCGAACGTGCCGTAGCCGTCCGGCGTGGGAACAATGGTCGAAATGCAGAAGAGTCCGTCGACACGGGCGGTCTCAGGCGCGGGGATCAGCTCGCCGAGCGGCTGCGAGCGGCGCAGCAGCAAAAACGCGGCAACGACGAGAAGCACTGCGGCAACAGTAATGAGCAGAGTCCTTCTCTTTTTGTCCATGGGTGGTTCTCCTTTCCAATATCAAACTTGCTTTTGTCGTCTAACAGGGGAGAGGGGAATCGCTTTCTAATAGTTTACCTGATAAAGAGCTTTTTGGCAAGCCCCTCTTCGGGCGTGACATAGAGTGTGCGGTAATTGTCGTAGGTCACCATGCCGGGGCGTGCGCCCGCGGGCTTTTTAACGAACTTCACGGGGCAGTAGTCGACGGGGACGCTGCTGCTCTCCTTCGCCTGCGAGAAGTAGGATGCGAGCATTGCGGCCTCGCGCAGATCATCGTCGCTCGGCGTGAGTCCCGCGCAGCGCAGGATGACGTGTGAGCCGTGAATGTGCTGGGTGTGGAACCAGTAGTCGCGCTTGTCGGCCTTTTTCGTCAGCTGATCGTTCTGCACGTTGCTGCGGCCGACGAGGACCTCAAGCCCACTCGAGGTTTTGAATGTGCGCGGGGCGAAGGCGCGCTTGAGCTCCTTTTTGCCGCTCGACTTTCGGATATAGTTCGTCTCCTGCAATTCGCGGCGGATCTCATTGAATTCCTGCTCGGTCTCCGCCTGCGAAAGCTCCTGCAGGACGCTTTCCAAGTACGCGCGTTCGTTTTCCGCCTTTTCGATCTGCTCGCGCAGGTGGAATTCGGCGGTCTTGAGCTTGTTGTACTGCTTGTAGTTTTTCGCGGCGTTCTGCTGGGGGGAGAGCAGCGGGTCGAGCGGGATGTCGATGGTCGGGCAGCCGTCCTCATAGTAGTTTTCCGCATGCAAGACTTTTTCTCCGCTCTTCATGCGGTACAGGTTTGCGGTGATGAGGTCGCCGCGCAGGCGGAATTCGTCGCGCTTCTGCGTCGCGGCGTAGTCGTGCTTTAAGTTCTCGGCCTTGCGCGCCATGCGGTCGCGCGCGACCGTGACCGCGTGCGTCAGCTCGCGGCCGCGGCGGGCGGAGAGCTCCTGCCGCTCACGCGCGTCGTAGAACTCGTCGAGCATTTGCGAGAAGCTCTCACGCGTCTCGACCTGCGTTTCCGCGCCGTACTGCGCGATGGGACGGTAGGTGAAATCCACGGGCTTGCCGTCGCGGTAGAGGATGACGGGCATATAGTTATCTTCCTTTACAGCGTTGGCTGTATCGGAAAATTCCTGCACCAGCGCCCCGCGCTGCGCATCGTTCAGCGCGCCGAAGCGCACGTCGGTCTCGTGTCCCGCGCGGAAGGCGAATTCGCGCGCGATCAGCGGCGAAATGCCGGTGTAATGGTCGAGCACCCACTTGTCGACAGCCTGCTCCGCGTCGCCGCCGCGCTGCGCGAGGGCGAGGGAGTCCTCCTCCTGCGATAAAAGCGACAGCTTGTCGAGCGGCGTCGGCAGATGGTAGAAAAGGCCGGGCAGCAGTTGGCGCGTGGCGGAAAGGTCCGCGTCCACGCGGCGCAGACATTCGACGATACGCCCCTGCGCGTCGAGCAGGACGAGGTTCGACCGCCGCCCCATGCACTCGAGCACGAGCTGCTTGCGGCTGATCTCGCCGAATTCGTCCGTGCACTGGAGCGTTAAAATCACCATGCGCTCAAGATCCGGCTGCTCGATGGACAGCACGCGCGCGCCGACTAAGTGCTTGCGCAGCAGCATGCAGAACATCGGCGGCTCGGCCGGATTTTCAAAACTCATTTTCGTCTGCTGCAATCTGCCGCTGCCGGCTCCTGCGTCAATGAGCAGGCGCATGTTTTCGCTGCCGCGAACGGAGAGGACGATCTTATCGCGCTCGGGCTGCTGCACCTTGTCGATCCTCGCGCCGATGATCTTCGGCCGCAGCTCGGCTATTATTCCGGATAACAGTATTGCATCAAGCGCCATGGTGTCCCTCCACACAAACTGCGTACAGCTCGTTTATCCGCTGCGTTTTTCCCTGAAGATACAGCCAGCCGAACAGCGCTTCAAGCCCCGTGGCGGCGTGATACTGCGCAATGTCGGCCTTATGCGGCACGGAGTTTACCTTTGCATTGCGGCCGCGCTTGTAGACATACATTTCGTCGTCGTCAAGCAGCGGCAAGAGCCTTTCGGCAGCCTCGGCCTGAGCCGGAGCATTGACTATCGCAACCGTTTTTTTGTGCAGCTCGGTCACTTTTTTGTTTCCGTCGGCGCACAGCATGGTGCGCGTTAAAAGCTCATACACTCCGTCGCCGATGTGCGCAAGGCCGAGCATGCTTATGTTGTTTATATCGCTTCTCTCCATCCGAGGGCAGAAATAATCGTTCATATCAGTCTCCAAATCAAGCAAGGGCGGTCACATTATGTTAACCGCCCTTGTGTTTTACATATCGTCGATCTCGTCGGCAAACTCTGTCTGAATTTGCAGCGTTTCGGTGGGCGCCGTGCCCTGAGTGGTCTGCATTTCGAGCCACTGGTCGCGCGTTATGAGTATCTGGCGCGGCTTAGAGCCCTCGAATGGGCCGATGATGCCCATTTCCTCCATCTGATCGACTATACGCGCAGCGCGCGAATAGCCGAGCTTCAGGCGGCGCTGGAGCATCGAGACCGAGGCCTGCTTTGTGTCGAAAATAACATCGACTGCCTGCGGCAGCAGCTCGTCATAGTCGGGCTTGCCCGACGGCTCGTCATCGTCGCCGCGGCCCTTGCCGTTTGCACCCTTATCCTCGGCGGCTTTTTCGATCTGCGCCATTACATCCTCACTGTACTGTGCGGTGGACTGGCGCTTTATAAACTGGACAATCGAGTCGCGCTCATCATCGCTGACGAATGCGCCCTGCACGCGCAGAGGCTTGCCGCAGCCGATGGGGGCATACAGCATATCGCCCATACCTATGAGCTTCTCCGCTCCGGCATTATCAAGTATGATACGGCTTTCAAGTGCGGAGGACACCGCAAACGCGATGCGGCTCGGTATATTGGCCTTCATAAGGCCGGTGATAACATCGGCCGAGGGTCGCTGAGTTGCAATGACAAGGTGCATACCGGCGGCGCGGCCCATCTGAGCAACGCGGCAGATGCTCTCTTCAACGTCCTTAGACGCAACGAGCATGAGGTCAGCAAGCTCGTCGATGACAATAACGATGCTCGGCATCTTCGGCTGGCCGTTTTCGGCAAGGTGCTCGTTATATGCCTCAAGGCTTCTTACGCCAAGCTCGGAAAACAGCCTGTAGCGCTTTAACATCTCCGTAACCGCCCACTGGAGCGCACCGGCGGCCTTCTTCGGGTCGGTGACAACAGGTATATACAGGTGCGGAATGCCGTTATAGACGCCAAGCTCGACCATTTTGGGGTCGATCATTATGAGCTTGACCTCATCGGGATCGGATTTATACAGAAGGCTTATTATAAGCGAGTTCATACACACCGATTTGCCCGAGCCGGTAGTGCCTGCAATGAGCAGATGCGGAAGCTTTGCGATATTGCCGACAACGGCCTGACCGGCAATATCCTTGCCGATTGCAAAGCTGAGCTTTGACTTGGACGAGGCAAAGCGCGGCGAGTCGATTATGTCGCGCAGATAAACGGTGCTTATGATCTTATTAGGCACTTCGATGCCGACGGTGGATATCTTATCTGGTATCGGCGCAATGCGCACGCTCACAACGCCGAGGGCAAGCGCGATATCGCCGGCAAGGTTTGTGAGCCTGCTGAGCTTCACGCCCTGGTCAAGCTCAAGATCATAGCGCGTGACCGTGGGGCCTCGGGTCGTGTCAACTATTCTTGCCGACACGCCGAAGCTCTTTATCGTATTCTCAAGGCGCTCACGGTTCGTGCGCAGCTCCTCATCGGAGTTTGCCGCGACAGCGTGACCCTTTTTGAGCAGGAATATCGGCGGCTTTTCGTACTCGCCGTCGCTCGTTGCCGACTCGATGGCGTTGCGTATCGCCTCCGTTTCGGCCGCAACCTCGGCTGCCGACGCCTTTTTCGGAGGATCGGACACCGCTGCCGTTTTCACGGCTCCCTCGTCGGTCATTTTCACCGCCGAAATACCCGTCAGGGCCTCGACCTCCTCAATGGTCATAGGCTCAACGTCGGCGGAAGCCTTTGCCGGCTTTGCCTTCGCGCTTTTTTTGCCGAACAGGCCGCCGTCCTTTTTCGGCTTTTTTAATTTTGACGGCAGATCCCCAAAATGGTATCAGCTGTCTGGTGAGGAGGAGCAAATGCAGAACATAACCGGAAAGATTGCATTCGGGGGAATCGCAATCGGAAAAATCAAAGAGATTTC
>OMEC01001200.1_pt1 | contig 11102 bp, 9 predicted proteins | sample 1673401 | NCBI WGS metagenome assembly OMEC01 (sample SAMEA103958110, study PRJEB25191) | human gut metagenome | reverse complement strand
GACCTGCACCTGCCGCCGCGGCGTAGACGGAATCAGCGTCCGTCACCTGCTTGGGCACCAACACATAGCCCAACCGCTCGCCAGGGAGGGAAAGGGACTTGGAAAAGGAGTAGCAGACGATGGTGTCCTTGTAGATCTGCGGTACCCAGGGGACCTCCACGCCGTGAAAGGCAATCTCCCGGTAAGGCTCGTCGGAGATCAGATAGATGGGGTGGCCGTAGAGCGCTTCCTTAGCCCGGAGGATCGCTGCCAGAGTTTCCAGCGTCTGGCGGGAGTAGACCACGCCGGAGGGGTTGTTGGGGGAGTTGATGATCACGCCCTTGGTGCGGCAGGTGACTGCCTGTTCAAAGGCGGAAAAGTCGATTTGAAAGTGCTCCGGCTCCGGGGGGATCACCTTGACCTTCCCCTTGACACCCTCGATAAACACCCGGTACTCCGGAAAGTAGGGGGCAAAGAGGATGTACTCGTCGCCGGGGCAGGTCAGTCCGCCCAATACACAGCAGAGAGACGCCGCCGCGCCTACGGTGAGGTACAGCTCGTCCGCCGTATACTGCTCCCCAAACCGACGGTTCAAGGAGTCAGCAATCCGCTGTCTGGCGGCGGGATCGCCGGGGGCGCTGGTGTAGCAGTGAATCGTGTCTGCCTGTTCCCGCAGCAGCCGGATAGCGGTATCATTCACTTCTGCGGGAGCGGGGACGCTGGGGTTTCCCAATGAAAAGTCAAATACGTTTTCCGCACCTACCTCTGCGGCCCGCTGACGGCCATATTCAAACAGCTCCCGGATCACGGAACGGGCCGTGCCCAGCTGCAGCATCCGTTGAGAAACCATAAACACTCCTCCTGTCCTTCCCATCGGTTGATTTTACAACATGAACGGCAGTTTACCGTATTTTTATTTTACTGCCCGGTCTGGCCACTGTAAAGCGGCATCACCGCTCAATCGAAAGTGAAAAGCCGGGACTTTTTTGTGCCGTTTGACACAGGGGGGCGGAGGTCGGGAAAGGCGGTTGAACACCTTTGTAAAATATTTTTTCGGATGTCAGGAAAAAATAAAAATTGTCTTGACAAACGGGGCGTTTTAGGGTATCCTATATAGGCACTCAATCATACGGCTTCGGTGACATAGCCAAGTGGTAAGGCAAGGGTCTGCAAAACCCTGATTCCCCGGTTCAAATCCGGGTGTCACCTCCATATGAACACCACCCGTATTTCGAACTTTTTTGTCGAAATACGGGTGGTTTCTTATTTGAAAAGCCTTGCGATACAAGGCTTTCCGTTTTTTTGTGTATGGCTAATGTGTATCGGGAAACATCAAAATTGCGAAGATGTTTTCATACGCCGGCATCGTTATATGAACACGGCTTTTCGATATAGCTACCTTGATATGTTACTTCAAATGCTTGCGGTGTCTTGTATTTCAGCGTTTGATGGGGGCGAACCTCGTTGTAAAAGCGAATATACTCATCCACACTCTTCCGAAAATGCCGTTCAGAAGTGTATTCGCGCCGGTAGGCCTCCTCTTTTTTGAATGTGGCAAAGAATGTCTCTGCGACCGCATTATCGAGAGGTGTGCCGCTTGCTGAGAAGGAGTGTTTGACATTATATTGCTGTAAAAGTTTACTGAAGGCTGCGGAAATGTACTGCCCACCCCTATCACTATGAAAGGTCAGGCTTTGCGGATAGCCTCGTTCTGCATAAGCGTTGCGGAACGTGGTTGTGACAAGGCGAGTACTGGCTGCGCGGGATACCCGATACCCTACGACTTTACGGGAGAAGAGGTCGATAATAGCGCAAAGATAGACCCATGCATTTTTGATTTTGAAGTAAGTAATATCGCTCACCCATACTTGATTTGGGTGATTCGTGGTAAATTTTCGATGGAGCAGATTTTGCTTCTTTCGCATTTGATTCTTGTAGACCTTTTTTGCGTCGGTACGAATACTGTGCAAGCCAAGTTCCTGCATAATGGACGAGATTCGTTTTGTGCTGATGCGCAGACCGCTTTCGGCTAAGACGGTACGAATCTTATCAGCGCCATACCGCTGTTCGCTATCATCGAAGATCTGTTTTACTTTCAGCATGAGCTGAGCCTTCTCGGATTCATATTTGCTACGATCTGCGCGACGGAAAATATGATTATAGAATGTACCGCGGGATACATCCAAGGCTTCGCATAATTCGTGAACGCTGTACAAATCAGACATTTCATTGTGAAAATGCTCCAGAGTGGCCAACTTGTCCTGTAGAGGTACTTTGGACAGGTAACCGGATAACTGAATAATAGAAAGCTTGTGCTCGGCTTTTTGAAGCCGCCTGACAAGAGCGTCGAACTCGGCGGGCGTATAGGTATGGGCAGATGTCTGAATAGAACGGTACTGGTTTCGCCAGTGATAGAAGGTGCTTTGCGATATGTGCAGTTCTTGGCAGAGAGCCGGAATGGACTCACCCTTTTCATAGCGACGAATCGCTTGCTTTTTGAACTCGAGCGGGTATTTCTTGGGCATAGCATCATCTCCTCATTTCAAGATAACACCATATTATAATATTTTCTTTATGTATTGTGTAACAACCGGCACCATTTACAGAAGAATGCATTACAATGCCTCTCGACGAACAGGCGATTTCCTGCTATACTGAAGAAAAAGAAGTAACACAGGAGAGCGATGAAAAAGATACTCTGTGTGTATCATGGCAATATCTGTCGCGGTCCGATGGCGGAATTCGTGATGAAGGACTTGGCAGGATGTGTTGGCGGGATGCCAAGGACTTCTGAGAGAATTATTGCAGGAGCGGGGTGAACAGAATGGATAACGAGCTTCAAGCGAACTATACAACAGAGCAAACCTATCATTCAATCCGCCATTCCATTGTATCTGCACAGCGTAGTTTGAGTGTGGCAGTAAACTCCGCAATGGTGACGGCCTATTGGGAAATCGGTGAGCAGATTTACAAAGCCTGCGGAGAAAATGACCGTGCAGGATATGGCAAAAAGCTGCTGCAGTACCTGTCCGCACATCTGACAGCGGAATTTGGGAAAGGATTTGACGAGTCAAATTTGCGAAAAATGCGCCAGTTCTACTGCGCATATCCAATTCGAGACACACTGTGTCCTGAATTGAGCTGGTCGCACTATCGACTACTGATGCGGGTTCCTAATGAGAAGGAAAGAGCTTTCTATGCGGAAGAATGCGCGAAGTCCGCATGGAGCGTCCGGCAGCTTGAACGGCAGATCCACACGATGTACTATCAGCGCATCTTGGCAAGCCAGGATAAATCGCTTGTCGCTGCTGAGATACAAACGACGGAGCCAAAACCGGAATATGAAAAAATCATCAAAGACCCCTATGTAATGGAGTTCCTGCAAATCCAACCAGATACGCATGTGTATGAGGGAGAATTGGAGCAGGCATTGATTGACCACCTGCAACACTTCCTGCTGGAGCTGGGACGAGGCTTTTCCTTCGTAGCCCGACAGAAGAAGTTTACGCTGGATGGTCAGAACTTTTTCATCGACCTTGTGTTTTACAATTACATTCTCAAATGCTTTGTGCTGATCGATTTGAAGATGGGGCAGCTTACACATCAGGATCTCGGTCAGATGCAGATGTACGTCAACTACTACACTCGTGAGTTGATGAACGAAGGGGATACACCGCCGATTGGCATTGTCCTCTGCGCCGATAAAAGTGATGCTGTTGTAAAGTACACTTTGCCGGAGGATAATCACCAGATTTTCGCATCCAAGTACTTTACCTATCTGCCGACAGAGGAAGAATTGAAGCGAGAACTGCGGCTGGATGAGTTTCAAAAGCTGGACGAGTAATACTCGTGTTGAATTCGGACGGGGGTTCGAATTGCGTCAGAGAAAATTTGAAATAATCGCATTCTGAATTCTATGGAAAACTCAAAACCGTTGCGGTGCAAGGCTTCCAAGACGAAAATATCCGAATTGAAGCCGCCTGACAGAAAGTTTAGGAATTCAGGCTTTTGCTTGAATTCCTTTTCTTTTTGCTTTTAAAAGTTTTGGTTTCTTGTTTTTGAATTTGCGGTTTTCTCAAAAATACCCTTCGGGAACAAGGGCCTGTATTTGGAGAAAGCCTGATGAGACGGTAAAAAGGAGCGTAATATAATGAAAATTGGATTGCAATTTGCCATGCCTGCAGAGTTTCATGCCCTGCCGGGGGCCAAGGAGCTGAAGGCATTTGAGACCGTGTCCGGTGTGCCGTTCTACGAGGCTGCACCGGGGATCATTGCCTGCGCCGGCGGTGTCAGCAAGGTGAATGCCGCCATGGCGGCAGAGATCCTGTGCCTGAAGTACGGTGTGGATATGATCGTCAACGCCGGAGTGGCCGGATGCCTGACGGAGCTTCCCACCGGCAGCCTGGTGGTCGCCGAGGACTTTGTGCAGCACGATGTGGACACCTCTGCCATCGGTGATCCCGTAGGATTGGTATCCACGGTGAACCGGGTGTCATTTCCCACCTGGAAGCCGGAGCGGTGCGTGGAACTGCTGGCAGCACTGGGCCGCAAGGCGGCGCTGGGGCGGGTGGCCACCGGAGATTGGTTTGCTGTCCGCAGCGACCGGGCAATCTTCATCCGAGACACGTTCCACCCTCTGCTGACAGAGATGGAGGGCGGCGCGATCGCCCAGGTGTGCCTGCGGAACAATGTGCCCTTCGTGGCGGTCAAATCTGTGTCGGATCATCTGTTCCGGGAGGGCCAGACGGAGGAGTTTTTCGATTTCGCCCACGCTATGGAGGATCTGGGCGCAGTGGTACTCCCACTGGCGCAGGCTTTACAGAAGGAGACGCTCTGAGCGGGGCAAACCGCGCTGCGCCTGCCATATAGTTTCCAGCCGGAACGAGCAATCGTTCCGGCTTCTTTCTTCCTATGGGTATGGGAAAAACAGCCGGAGGGAGCGAAAGTGAGGGCGGATAACCGCCGCCGGGCTGACATACGCCTTTTGTAAGAAGAACCATAAAATGGAACGGGCGTTCGTGAACGAGCAGTGCTTTTTCGGCTTTTTCCGGGAAATTTCATGTTTGGGACCCTAATTTGGAGAAATTAGGGTTAACAAAACGGGGATTCCATGGTATACAGAAGTTAAGCCATATGATCTGCGAATTAAAAACGATAGGGAGCCGACAGGACCCGCTTAAAGACCGTCCCGTTGGCAGAGCTTCAAGTCCTTTGTCGGCGAACGGCCCCTCCGGGAATAATCCGATCCTCTTGGCGGCATCCGTATTCCGGTGACGCAGGACTGTTGAGCGTAAAGGAGGCACAGCTGTGAAAAAAAGATGGACCGCGTTTTTCTTGGCGTTTCTTCTGGGGCTCGGCCTGACTGCCTGCGGCAAAACACCGGGGCCGGACACAAATACGGATGTGCCACCCTCTGCTGCCGACAGCGCGGAGGATACCCGGCAGCAGACCTCCACACCGTTCAGCGCGGACTACTGGACCGCTGTGCGGCACGAGAGCTATGATGCCATGAACGACTGCATGAAAACCAGTGCTATGCCCACGGAGGCGTGGTGGGCGGACCTCTATCTCAACGAAGACGGAACGGCCCAGTTTTGGGATGTGTTAGGCTCGTACTACAATACCAGCCTGCTCGACGGAAACTGGTGGCTGGGCGCGGACAGCACCCTGCGGTTGACGGGAACGATGAATACCGGCGAGCCGCTGACCTTGGACGGTCGGATCGAAAGCACCGATTCTCTGGCGATCGAGACCCCCCTACGGAGATACCTTCTACTTTGCCCCGGCAGAGCGGCCGGGCCCCGGCGGAGAGATGGGGATCGCGGACCTCTACGGAACGTGGCGCATGACCCACTATGAGGAGGACGGCCGGGAATACAGGCCCGGCGAGGAACATATCGCCTCTATGCTGTGCTTTGATTGCCTGTGGTCCGATCTGTTGGAGGGCTATGTGATGAGGGCGGACTGGTACCACGCTGCCGGGCTGGATACGGACACCCCGCAATACCGGTCAGAAAAGCATCTGCTAGCGGAGCAGATAGAGGAACCGCTGATGCCGGGGCTGCCCAATGAGACTTGGAGCGTGCGGCTGACCGACGAGGAGACTGGCGCGGCGTTTTTCGCCGCCCTGACGAACCGGAATAGCCTGCTTGTGCGGATACCTTATGAAAAGAACGGGGGCGCGGGCGTCCGTACCGTCACCTATATGCGCTCCAGCGGCTTCCTGCCGCCGACCTTGGAGAACGCTATGACAGGGGAGCCGGAAAAATCGCTGATCTTCTACTGGCGGGACCCGCCCGCCGAGGTGACGGAGCCGCTGTCGGTGATCCCCATGAACGCATTGGAACCCAACGGACAGAATAAGCTGCTGGTGGGCCGGTGGTACGAAACGGACATCCAATTCAGCGTTGGAACGCCGGTGCTGAACGATGACGGCACCCAACAAAGTTGGATCTCGGAGAAGGTGGTGTATGAGGGGAAAATCAAGATCAATGAGCCGATGTTCTTCTCCCTCACCATTCCAGAGGATACGGCGCGGGTGTGCCTGTTTATGAAGCGGCCCTGGGATGTGAGCTGGTTCACCTGGCCCATTACGGATCAGGCTCCGTTTTATGTCAGTGGAGACACCTTCCTGACGGGAGGGAGCTGAGGCCTTGTTTTCCCTAAAAAACAGGCGATTTTATAAGATGCGATCAAAAGCGAATGCTGAAATCAAATACAACAACAGGAAAAGGAGAGTAAAATTATGGGACTGATCAAAGCGGCAATGGGCGCGGCTGGCGGCGTGTTGGCCGACCAGTGGAAGGAATACTTTTATTGCGAGGCGATCCCCTCTGACGTGCTGGCGGTCAAGGGCAAAAAGAAGGTCACGGGCCGTTCCAGCAACACCAAGGGCGATGACAATATCATCACCAACGGCAGCCTGATCGCCATTGCGGACGGACAGTGTATGCTCATCGTGGAGCAGGGCAAGGTGGTGGACGTCTGCGCCGAGCCCGGCGAATACACCTACGATATGTCCACGGAGCCCAGCATCTTCTCCGGTGATCTGGGCGAGAGCGTGAAGAACGTGTTCCAGAATATCGGCAAGCGTTTCACCTTCGGCGGCGAGGCTCCCAAGGATCAGCGAGTCTACTACTTCAACACCAAGGAGCTGACGGGCAATAAGTACGGTACGCCCAGCCCCGTTCCGTTCCGGGTGGTGGATCAGCGGGCCGGCATCGACATAGACATCGGCATCCGCTGCTTCGGCGAGTACAGCATCAGGCTGATGAATCCGCTGCTGTTTTACACCAACGTATGCGGCAACGTCAGCGAGGACTATAAGACCGAAAATATCGCGGGTCAGATGAAGACGGAGCTGCTGACCGCGCTTCAGCCCGCGTTTGCAAAGATCAGCGAAATGGGCATCCGCTATTCCGCTCTCCCCGGTCATACGCTTGAGCTGTCCGACGCCCTCAACGAGCAGCTGTCGGGCAAGTGGCGTGATCTCCGCGGTATGGAGATCGTCTCCTTCGGTGTTTCCAGCGTGAAGGCCAACGAGGAGGACGAACAGATGATCAAGGAGCTGCAGCGCAATGCGGCCTTCATGGATCCCACTCGTGCGGCGGCACATCTCGTAGGCTCTCAGGGCGAAGCCATGAAGGCGGCGGCCGCCAACACCGGCGCAGGCCCGGCTATGGCCTTTATGGGCATGGGCCTGGCCGGTCAGGCGGGCGGCATGAACGCCCAGAATCTCTTCCAGATGGGACAGCAGCAAATGCAGCAGCAGCAAATGCAGCAGCAGGCGGCGCAGCCTGCCCCCGCTCCGGCGATGCAGGGCTGGACTTGCTCCTGCGGGCAGGTCGGTATCACCGGCAACTTCTGCCCGAACTGCGGCGCAAAGAAGCCCGAGCCGAAGCCTGCCGCAGACAGCTGGAAATGCAGCTGCGGCGCCACCGTCACGGGAAAGTTCTGCCCTGAGTGCGGCAGTCCCAGACCCGCTCCGGCAGCGGACGGCTGGACCTGTGCCTGCGGTGCGGTGAACAAGGGCAAGTTCTGCTCCGAGTGCGGCGCGAAGAAGCCTGCCGGCGTACCCCAGTACAAGTGCGACAAATGCGGCTGGGAGCCTGCCGATCCCAAGCATCCCCCCAAGTTCTGCCCTGAGTGCGGAGACCCCTTTGATGACGGAGACGTCGTAGGATGAAGCACCGGGCGGTCTGGATTTTCCTGCTGGGAGTGCTTGTCGGCATTGCCCTTTCCGTACTGTACAAGCACTTCGTGACCGATCGGATCATGGATCGGGGCGGCATGGAAAATCCGGACTTTGCCTATCCTCTGGACGGCGACCGCACTTATGTGGATAACTCCGCTCTGTGGCCGGTGCTGGAGGGAACGTGGAAAAGCACGGACGGCCGATGGCAGGCGGTCATCGGCGAGGAGAGCGGCATCTTCCTCACGGCGGACGGCGAGACGGTTTTAGAGTCGCCGCTGCATTTTACCTATCTCCGGCCGGGTAAGGTTTTCTTTACGGAGCTTCAAACGGATATCCGCACGCTTAGGAGTCCGGATACAGCGGCTCTCGGCAGGATCGTTGAGCTTTGCCATAATGCAGGGGAGGGCGAGGACGCCGGAACACTGCTGCTGAGGCTGGAATGGCCGGAGGCAGGCGAGGAAACAATACAATTCCAAAAAACAAATATACAGGAGCAATAGACTATGGGATTATTTGATAAGAAATACTGCGATGTGTGCGGAGAGAAGATAGGGCTGCTCGGCAACCGCAAGCTGGAGGACGGAAATCTCTGCAAGGAATGCGCGAGGAAGCTGTCACCCTGGTTCAGCGACCGCCGCAGCTCCACTGTGGAGGAGATAAAGCAGCAGCTGGCATACAGAGAAGAAAACCGGAAAAAGGCGGCTCAGTTCCGCACAACCCGCGCCCTCGGCGAGGACCGGAAGGTGCTGCTGGACGAGGAGCACCGCTGGTTTACCGTCACCCGCGCCCGGGATCTGGAGGAGGCCAATCCGGATATTCTGGACTATGATGCCATCACCGGCTGCCGGATGGACATAGACGAGAGCAAAACGGAGCTGATGCGTGAAAATGCCGACGGCAAGGAGGTCAGCTATGTTCCGCCGCGCTACGAGTATTCCTACGACTTTGAGATCGTCATTTCGGTCCGTCATCCCTATTTTGACGAGATGCGCTTCCGCCTAAACGGAAGCTCGGTTGACTTTGAGCCTTCGGCAATGCTTCGGCCGAAGAGCTTCAACGCCGGAAGACCCGACCCGGAGAGCTGCGCGGAATACCGGAAGTACCGTCAGATGGGCGACGAGATCTGCCTGTGCCTGGAGGAGGCTCGACGCGGAAGTGCGGCTGAGGATGCCGTGCCCGGTGAAGCGCCTGCCGTGCTGCAAACGGAAGCAGCCCCGTCATCGGGACCGTGGACCTGCTCTGCCTGCGGCGGCGCCAACAGCAGGGGAGGCTTCTGTGAATACTGCGGCTCGCCCAGACAGTGAGCTGAAAATAAGCAAAACTCCGCAAGGGATAAAATAAATAAATAGGAGGAAACGATTATGGCAAACCTGACAGGAAACCTAAAGGACTCTATGACCGCAACCTTCCCCCGCGAGTTCGATATTCCAAACCCGATGACGATTCAGGAAATCTATGACAAGATAAATGCCCGTGCCGCGGCGTTCCAGATGCCGTTTTCCATAAAGGGCGGCGTTCCCGGCGAGCGCATTGTCTTTGCAAAGGAGCCGAATCTTGATGTTACCATCTGGCTTCACGTCAAGGACGGCACACACATCAAGATCACACCGGTCACGACGAGCAGCAGCGCCACGATCAACGGCATTGATGTCGGCAAGAACAGTATCATGCGCAAGGGCGTTAAGGGTGTGGCCAGCAGACCGATGCTGCAGGGTGAATATATCGACACCGTGACTGACACCATCAAAAGGATCCTGGCGGATGAAGAGGTGGAGGATTATGTGGCGCCCGAGGTAGCTCCGGGAGCGGACAAGCCCCTGAACTGGCTGACACTGCTGCTGCTGTGCATCTTCGTCGGAGGCATCGGCATCCATCGCTTCTATGTGGGCAAGATCGGAACGGGCATACTGTTCCTGTTAACCGCCGGTCTGTTCGGAATCGGCTGGCTTGTGGACCTTATAAAAATCGTCACCGGAAAATTCACTGACAAGAACGGCAACGTTATTCAGAGAAATTAGATGAGCCGGGCGTGAAGCACGAAAGAACGGCTCAGCATAACTGATGTTGATAAGAGAATTTAAGTATGAAAAAGATAGTATCTCTGGCACTGACTCTGATGATGGTGCTCTCCCTTACTGCCTGCGGCGGTAAGGACGGCGGAGACTCCGCCGACCCCAATCTGGGGAAATATATCGGTCAGAGCGTCACCTCCAGCGGGGACAGCGACTGGCTCTCCATGGACGATGTCTATGACGAGGGCGATAACTACATAGAACTGAAAAGCGGCGGCAAGGGCGAGTTCTGTCTGGACGGCGACAAGGAGACCATCAAGTGGAGCCTTGCCGCGGACGGCACGCTGAAGCTGACCGGCAACAACGTAGAGAGCACCGGTACCCTGAAGGACGGTCTCATCACGCTCAACGATTACTGGGGCATCGATCTCATTATGACCTTTCTGAAGGAAGGCGCGGAAATGTCGGCGCAAACCGGTACAAAGCTGCTCGACTGGTGGAACGGCGACTGGTTCGGCTGGTGGAAGATGACCGACTGCTCGGGCTATTACGAGGACATGGAGGGCGACTGGTGGGATATCTGCGGCACCATTGATATCGGAGCTGACAATAAGGGCACCGTAACGCTTTGGGACGAGGACTACACAAAGGACAGCCCCATGGCCATTGTGAATGTCAGCCTGAGCGGCTCCGGCACCGGTGAGCACGGCACAATGATGTCCGAGGGCGGCCAGTTCACGGACGTAAAGCTGGAGCATGCGGAATGGATCATTGATCCGGGCACGCTGGATTGTGATGATCTGATTCGTATCGACGGTTACTACGAAAACGGCGAAGACGGGTACCACTATGAGATATATCTGCGCCCCTGGGGAACATACTGGGACGATGTGGATGAAGGAACTCATCCCTCCTCC
>OMEC01001189.1_pt1 | contig 11183 bp, 9 predicted proteins | sample 1673401 | NCBI WGS metagenome assembly OMEC01 (sample SAMEA103958110, study PRJEB25191) | human gut metagenome | reverse complement strand
GACCTACGCACCCTCCTCCGTTCAGGAAGCAGTTGACATCATGATGTTCGCATACGACAAGGCAGAGCAGTACCGTATCCCCGTACTGTTCATCGCAGACGGCATCATCGCTCAGATGATGGAGCCTGTTGAGATGCCCGAGATGGTCGATTTCAAGATCGATCCCGAGAAGAAGCCTTGGGCCTGCACCGGCTGGAAGCCCGGCGACGATCCCGAGAAGCGCGGCGTCATCAACTCCATTTACATCGATACCGAGTCCCTTTCCGAGCACAACGCAGTCTTGCAGGCAATGTACGCTGAGGTCACCAAGAACGAGCAGATGTGGGAAAACTACAACTGCGAAGGCGCAGAGTACATCATCACCGCATTCGGCACTGTCGCTCGTATCGCAAAGTCTGCTATTGATCAGCTCAAGGCAGAAGGCATCAACGTCGGTCTGGTACGTCCCATCACCGTATGGCCGTTCCCGTACAAGGCTGTTGCAGATGCAGTCAATGCTGACGGCGTGAAGGCAGTTCTCGACGTAGAGCTGAACGAAGGCCAGATGATCGAAGACGTTAAGATCGCTGTCAACGGCGCAAAGCCCATTGATTTCTTCGGCCATTGCGGCTCCCAGATGCCCACCACCGACGAGATCGTTGCAAAGATCAAGAGCATGAAGGAGGGTAAATAAATGTCCGTAGTATTTGAGAGAACTAAACTCCTTACCGATAAGACTTTCCATTACTGCCCCGGCTGCAACCACGGCATTATCCACCGCCTGGTAGCAGAGTCCATTGAGGAGCTCGAAAAGGAAGGCGTTATCGAAGAAGGTAAGGTCATCGGCGTAGCACCTGTCGGCTGCTCCGTATTTGCATATGATTACTTTAACTGCGATATGTACGAAGCCGCACACGGCCGCGCACCCGCAGTTGCAACCGGCGCAAAGCGCGTTGTCGGCAAGGATACCCTCGTATTCACATACCAGGGCGACGGCGACCTCGCTTCCATCGGTACTGCTGAGATCGTCCATGCTGCACACCGCGGCGAGCACATCTGCACCATTTTCGTCAACAATGCCATTTACGGCATGACCGGCGGCCAGATGGCTCCTACCACCCTCGTTGGCCAGAAGACCACCACTTCCCCCAAGGGTCGTGACGAGGCATGGTGCGGCGCACCTATCCGCGTTGCAGAGATGCTCTCGACCATCCCCGGCGCTTACTACATCGAGCGCTGCGCTGTCAACAACAACGCAAACATCATGAAGACCAAGAAGGCCATCAAAAAGGCATTCACCTATCAGATGCAGGGCAAGGGCTTCTGCCTGATAGAGGTTCTTTCCACCTGCCCCACCAACTGGGGTCTCAGCCCGATCGAGGCTATGAAGTGGCTCGAAGAGAATATGATTCCTTACTATCCTCTCGGTGTTAAGAAAGACAAGGAGGCCGAATAATATGAAAAAAGAGTTTATATTCGCCGGTTTCGGCGGTCAGGGCATGCTCCTGATCGGTAAGTTCCTTGCAATGGCTTGCATGCTCGACGGCAAGCATGTCTCCTGGCTGCCTTCCTACGGCCCTGAGATGCGCGGTGGTACCGCAAACTGCTCGGTTATCGTTTCCGACGATCCCGTTGCTTCTCCTCTGGTTGACATGGCTGATGTCGTTGTTGCCATGAACCGTCCTTCTCTGGACAAGTTCGAGGCTCACGTTAAGCCCGGCGGCGTTCTGGTTATCAACAGCTCTCTGATCGACCGCAAGGCAGAGCGCACCGACATCCAGGTCGTCTACTGCGACGCAAACCGCATTGCTGAGAGCGTTGGCAACCCCAAGGGTGCAAACGTTGCTATCCTCGGCGCACTGCTTCAGAAGGCTCCCGTCGTTGATGACGATAAGATGAGCGAAGCAATCCGCATCGAGCTCGGCGAGCGCAAGGCAAAGTTCCTGCCCGGCAACATGAAGGCTCTTCAGGCCGGCAAGGAAGACGCTGCAAAGCAGTGATTCAAGCTTAATATTCAAAACAGGTACGATCGAAAGACCGTACCTGTTTTTTTCTTTGCCTAAATTATTTTCGCGCATTTTCCATGCGCAAATAACATTTCTCAACAGCGCCGAGTGACACACTTCGGAGAATTACATAAGTATAATTATTATTACTTTATGTAAACTGCGGAGGAGAAAAATGGACGTGAAAGTATCAATCGCGGCGATCAAGGACGCGATAACAAAAAGCGCGGCTGAGCGCACCTCGCCGGAGGTAATAAGCGCGGCTTATGCCGTTGTGCATCTCATCGGAGGTGTGCTGCTTGCGTCGGCGCGCCTTCTCGGCGCAGCAGGGCCATTCGGCATGGCTGCGGTGGCGGCGTCGGGTGCAGGGCTGAACGGTGTAGCCGCTCTCATCGGCGCGGCGATCGGCTACATAATAAGCTGCGGCCTTGCAGGCAGCATACGCTATCTTGCCGCCATCGTACTTGTTTACACGATAAGCTTTGCGTTTCAGGACACAAAGCTTGCGCCAAAAAGCTTGTTCGCGCCTGCAACGGCGGCCGTTTCCGCGCTGTCGACCGGCATTCTTTCGAGCTTCACCTCGGTGTTCACTCAGGCACCGGCAGCGGCTGTCGTGCTAATCGAAACCGTGTTTTCGTTCGGCGGCTGCTGGTTCTTCCGCGAGGCGATGAGCAGCAGAGAGCGCACGACCGAGTCCGAGGAGCTGCACTATGCAGGAAGCGTACTTATAACCGCTGCGGTTTTACTCATGGCGGTGTCGCAGATAGAGATATTCGGTGCCATATCGCTTGGACGGCTTGCCGCGGTTCTTGTCGTCATGACCTGCACACTGCGCTGCGGCATTATGACGGGCTGCACCATCGGAACGGCGTTCGGCATAGCAATGGATCTCACGGCCGGCGGAATGCCGTTTTACACCATGGCTTATGCCTTTGCCGGGCTGCTGTCGGGGATGTTCAATCGCCATGGCAGACTGCTGTTTTTGCTATCGTTTATCATAGCTAATGCTGCTGCGGTTGCATGCGCGTGGGCGTTCCGACAGGAGATGGGCGCGCTGTTTGAGGTGTTTGCGGCATCGGTCATATTCCTGCTGCTGCCCTCGGGATTTTTAAGCCGGGCAGGCTCCATGGTGCAGCCGGTCATCGGAGGCAGCGGCGAATCGGGCTTGCGCCGGTACGTTGCGCGTAAGGTGATGAGCCTGAGCGATGCTTACGGAAGCCTTTACGATATCGTCCGACGCAATGTTGAAGAGCAGTATAACGACGCAGACCCTGCAAAGGTGTTCGACCGCGCAGCAGACAGTGTGTGCCTTAAATGTAAGGAAAAAAACCGCTGCTGGAACCGGGATTACATCGACACACTGTCCGCACTCAACGACGCAACGCCGAAGATGCTCGACCGCGGCACGCTTGAGATAGGCGATATTCCGCGCCGCTTCACGGAAAAGTGCAAAACGCCGGAAGCCTTTGTAACGGCGGTCAACGCGGAGCTGCGTGCGGCCGCATATCGCCGCCAGTTTGCCGAAACTCTGCGCGAGAGCCGCAATACCGCGTGGGGGCAGTATTCGGACATGGCGGAGATTCTCGGTTCGGTATCAAAGGAGCTTGCAGGGACAAACGGCGCAGACCACCTTGCCGAGCGACGGCTCATCCGCTATCTGCTGTCGCTGGATATTGATGCGGACGCGGCGGTATACCGAGATGCGCGCGGAAGGCTGCGCGCCGTTATTGAAAGCGGAGCACTCGCGCGCCTTACAAAGCATGACGATTACCTCGAGCGCCTGTCGGGGGTGCTCGGAGTTCGCCTGTGCAGGCTCAAAAGCCAAAACGACAGCGAGGCAAAGCTCGTACTCATGGAAGCCGAGCCGCTTGCCGTATCGGTAGGCATTGCGGCGCTCAAGAAAAAAGGGGAGAAGGTCAGCGGCGACAGGGGAACCTATTTCAAGACCGACGCAGGTGTTCTGTGCGTTATCCTATCCGACGGAATGGGCTGCGGCGAGGCAGCGGCAAGCGAAAGCCGCCGCGTGATCGAGATACTCGAGAGCTTCCTGCGTGCAGGCGTTGACCCTGCCGTAGCCATGAAAACGCTTAACTCGGTCATGCTGCTCAAATGCGGCGATAACTGGGGCTTTGCAACGGTCGATCTGATGTGCGTGGACCTTTTCACCGGCGAAACGTGCTTTTATAAATACGGCGCTGCGCCCAGCTATGTAAACGGAAGCCGCGGCATACGCAGAATAAAGTGCGAAAACTTCGCTCCGGGCCTAAGCGGAACGGCAGGTGCGGAGCCGGATATCGTGCGAATGCGCCTAAAGCCCGGCAACACGGCGATAATTGCGTCCGACGGCGTTGTGGGTGATGATGACGATGCGTGGCTGCGCGATATACTCACCTCCTGCGGCGACGACATGAAGCAGCTTGCGCGCGATACTCTCAAGGCCGCCGAGCACAGTAGCACATATTCCGACGACATGACAGTACTTGCCGTGCGCGTCGAAGAGCGCGCTTAGGGTATAAAACCATGCTCAGACGGTTAAACTACAAACAGAAAACCGACAACAGGGAGGCAGCCGAGGTGATAAAAGGAGTCGCAAAGCGCGTGATCGTCGTAAAATCGCCCGATCCGAAGGTGTTTGAGGAGGCAATATTTATCGTCCGCGAGGACTATATGAAAACCGCCGGAGTGACGCGCTCGCAGCTCCTGAGCGAGGCGCGCAGAGCCGCCGGAACCTACACCGGATCTATGCGCCGCAGCGAAAAAATTCCGACGGCGCTTGTCGCGGCACTGTCAACGCTCATCGGCAGCGGAGCGGCGGCAGCAATAATGTATTTCATAATGTGAAGTAAATTCCACAGCATATTATTGCTGTGGAATTAATTATTTTCTTGACAAAGTAGCTACTATGCATTACAATATACTCAACTACTATGTAAAACAAGATAGGTGAAATGGATGATACCGTCGCAAATGCTCAAGGGCACGCTTTCCGGCTGTATTCTTGCCATAATCTCAAGGAAAGAGACATATGGATATGAGATAGCGGAAAAGCTGAGCGGATATGGGTTCGGAAAGATAGCGGAGGGTACGATATATCCGCTGCTGCTGAGGCTCGAAAAAAACGGATTTGTCGAAACCGAGTACCGTGCGTCAGAGCTTGGCCCAAAGCGAAAATACTACCGCCTTACGCAGCTCGGTAGCGAGGAGCTTGAGGCGTTTAAAAACAGCTACAATGAGCTTAGCAATGCAGTAAACAGTACGCTAAAAGGAGGAGAAACGGATGAGCAGGGAAGCAAGGATGCTGAGAGATGAAAATAACAAGCTGGAAAAGCAGCTCGATGATAAGACCAACGATATACTGACCGATATAGTGGTTTACATAAGAAGTGCGAATATAAGTGATATCGACCAAGAGACCGTCCGGCGAGATATAACGCAGATGCTCATTGACGCTCGCGGAAGAGGTGAGACGGCGGCCGATGTGATAGGCGGAGACTATAAAGCTTTTTGCGATGCGATAATCGCAGAGATACCAAAGCTGAGTGCGAAACAGCGCATTATGACGGCAATCCGCGATACTTTACCGGCTTTGGGGCTGCTGATCGGCATTTGGGTGGTATTCTCTGTCGCTGAGCAGATCATAAACGGAACGACTTGGTATGTAACTCCGGTCAGCGTTAATGATATTTTGGGCGGCGCCGCAATGCTGATACTTGCGACACTGATTGTGGTTTACATAACTAAAAACTCGTTTAATGCAAAGCCTGCGGCGCTGGTGTGCCTTATCCTGCTGATAACGGCAGTTGTCCTGTGCGCGGCTCTGCTGCTGCCGAGCAGAATAATTTTCAGTCCGAACATCGCGGCAGATGCGGCGCTTGTAATAGTTATTTTTGCCGCACACAAAATCATTGATAACAAGTTATAAAAAACACCGCAGTTCACTGAACTGCGGTGTGAATTTATATTCTACTGAATGATGCGCTTTGCTCCGGTGTAGTGATTTGCATAATAGCTTGAGCTGAGCGAGGTTATAACGACGCAGCCCTTGCCGGAGGAGGCGTGGATGAACTGATTGTTGCCGATATACATGCCGACATGGCCGATGGGATCGACGCTGTCGGAGAAGAACACGAGGTCGCCCGGCTGCAGGTCACTTTTATCGACCTTGGTGCCGTTGTGGTTCCACTGCCCGCCCGCGCCGCGCCAGAGCGAGTAGCCATACTGGCCGTAGAGGTAATACATGAAGCCCGAGCAGTCAAAGCCGCGCGGCGAGGAGCCGCCGTAAACATAGGGCGTTCCGAGATACTGCTTTGCGGTGGCAACGATCTTGTCAGCAACGGCGTTGCCGGTGCTGAGCTTGACATAGTCTGCGCTCATATAGCCGCTGAGACCGTTGTAGCTCACGGCATACCATGAGCCGGTCTTGCCGGTGACCTTGACCTGAATGCCCTTGTTGTAGTAGCCGATGGTAGAGTAGCTTGTGCCGGCTCCGCTTCTCATGCGCACTCCGTCGCCGGTGACGATGCCGATCTTGTCCATCTTCTCGACCGTTGCGGAAGATGCGGTGGAGACGATCTTTATGTAGTCCTTGCTCATGTAGCCGTACTGGCCGTTTGCGCTGACCTCGTACCACGAGCCGGTCTCTCCGGTGATTTTAACGCTTGTGTTCTTATTGAGCGTTGCAATGGCTGCAAAATCCGTGCTCGGACCCATTCTCAGGCGGACGCTGTCGCCGGAAACGCTGCCGCTTTTTGCGGCGCTGTAGCTCTCCGACGGGGTTATGCGCACATACTGCGCGGCCATGTAGCCGGTTTTGCCGTTGTATGATACCTTGTACCAATCCTTGACCGAGCCGAGCGCCGTGAGGCTTACTCCGTTGGAGTAGTAGCCGAGAGTGTCGCAATGGGTGTTTGGCTGGCTTCTGAGCCTTACGCTCGTTCCGATGACCGAAGCCTTGAAGCCGCTGCCTGTCGAGGTGCTCGTTGTGGTCGATGCAGACGTGGAAGGCTTGGTAGTTGCTGCCGACGATGAAGCATTGCCGACCGAAAGCTTCATATAATCTGCGCTGACATAGCCGGTCTTGCCGTTGTAGCTGACCTCATACCAGTTGCCAGATGCGCCGATGACGCTCATTTTCGTGCCCTTGTCCAGTGTGGTTATGATCGAGCTGTTAGTTCCGGCGCCGCTTCTCATGCGGACATCGCTGCCGGATACGGTACCTGTGCCGAAATTGCCGCTGACCTTGCTGACGGTTTTGAGGTAGTCTGCCGAAGCGTAGCCTACGGTGTTGTTGTAGACAACCTTGCACCAGCCGTTCTGCGTCATGCCTACTATGACCTCTGCACCTGACGGCATGGTCATGATTATTGACTTGCTCGTGCTTGCGCCGCTTCTGAGATTCAGAGCCGACGTCGTTTTCGCGCCGCTTATGCCGGCAGCCGAGGCCGGAACGGCGAGCAGCGAAACGCACATTATCACTGCAAGAAGTAAACTTAAAAGCCGTTTTTTCATTTTTAACTCTCCGTGGAATATTTCAAGATGTAATCAAATTGTAACACAGAAGTCGTATTATGTCAACATTGGCGGCTCGCGAGGGGCAAAATTCGGCGTAAACAATCTGTAAATAGCGCATTTTAGCATATATTGTGTTTGTTGCCGATTTCAACAAATAGTTATTGTGTAGCGACGTTTCGCAGAACGCAAATTTTCGGTTTTCAATTGGTTTTATATGTGGTATAATTACAAAATAAATAAAAAATCCCGAGGATAAGATATGAGTCGATTTTTTGCAAAAAGAATGATCGCCGCGGTGCTCTGCGTCTGCATGGCGCTGCCGCTTTGCGCCTGCTCAAGCGACAAGCCCGAGCAGAAGCAGATATTCGCAATGGATACGGTGATGACACTGACAGCTTACGGCAAATATGCCGGCGACGGAATAAACGCGGCCGTCGGCGTGATAAACGCCATGGACGATATGCTTGATCCCGATAATGAGGGCAGCTACACGTCGCTTATTAACAATGCCGAGGGCAAGGACGTTATAGTCACACCGCAGGTAAACGAGATGCTGTCTACTGCGCTGAACGTCTATAATCTCTCGGGCGGCGCGCTCGATCTTTCGGTGTATCCGCTGTATGAAGCCTGGGGCGAGTTCAAGGACGAAACCGGCCGCATCCCGTCCGATGACGAGATAAAGGAGCTTCGCAAAAACCTCGGCTTCGGCAGCACAGAGATCACAAACTTTGAGGGCGAGGCCAACTACTCCGTGCGCATGCCTGCCGGAACGCAGATAAGCTTCGGCGCCGTCGCCAAGGGCTGCGCGTCAAAGTACGCGATCGACGCAATGCGCAAAAGCGGAGTTACAAGCGGCATAGTTTCCCTCGGCGGAAATGTGCAGACTTTGGGTACAAAGCCCGACGGCTCGAACTGGATCGTCGCCGTCGAGGATCCTAACGACACGAGCAGCTATGTCGGAACGCTCTCAGTCGGCGAGACAGCAATAATAACAAGCGGCAGCTATCAGCGCTATTTCATCGGGCCGGACGGCATGAAGTATCACCACATCATCGACCCGAGCACCGGCAGACCTGCGGATAACGACCTTGTTTCGGTCACGATAGTATGCGAGGACGGTACGCTGGCCGACGCGCTGTCAACGGCGATGTTTGTCCTTGGCGAAAATGCCGCGCTCAAATACTGGCGCGAAAACGGCGGATTTGAGATGATAATGATAAATAAGGATAACGAGATAATGTGTACTACCGGTCTGATCGAGGTGTTCACGCTCACTAACCGCACAGATTACACGCTCAAAATGGTAGAGTGATGCCGGATAGAGAATTTTTTCGCCAAGACGCATTGACGCTTGCTCAGGCTCTGGTCGGAAAGCTCATTGTGCGCAGCTTTCCCGACGGCAGCGAAAAGCGGCTGAGGATAACCGAGACCGAAGCTTACTGCGGCGTTGAGGACACGGCATGCCATGCGCATAAGGGTAAAACAAAGCGCGCCGAGATACTCTGGCGTGACGGCGGCACGATATATGTCTATCTTTGCTACGGCATGCATAATCTTATGAACATAGTCTCCGGCAGGGAAGGCGAGCCGCAGGCGGTGCTCATCCGCTGCTGCGAGGGTTTTGAAGGTCCGGGAAAGCTGACAAAGGAGCTTTCCGTTGACCGCAGCTTCAACGGTCTGGATATTCTCGAATGCAGCGAGCTGCGCATCGAGGACGACGGCATGCAGGTTGACATAATCAAACTTCCGCGCGTCGGCATTGCGTATGCAGAGCCTGCCGACAGTGAAGCATTGTGGAGATTCAAACTCAAAAAATGAATTATCTTGATACTGATATACGATACTGCAAGGGCATAGGCGAAAAAAAGGCGCAGCTTTTCAATAAGCTCGGCGTCATTAACGTCCGTGACCTTGTTTCGTATTTTCCGAGGAAATATGAGGATCGCAGCAGCTTTAAGCCGATCGCGCTGACCTGCGACGGGGAGACAGTGTGCATAAACGCCCTCGCGGCGGAGGATGCCCGGCTTGTGCGCATACGCAGGGGACTTGAGCTTGTCAAGTTCCGCGTCGTTGACGAGAGTGGTTCGGTTGACATAACGTTTTTCAACCAGCCGTATATCAAAAACAATATCCATCGCGGCGACTGCCTGAATATCTATGGCAAGATCATCGGCGTTGGCGGAAAACGCACGATGACAAACCCGGTTATCGAGCGTGAGGGCACGGTCGGCGGCGTCACGGGGCGCATAGTTCCGGTGTATAGGCTCACGACGGGGCTTTCGCAAAAGCTTATAATGAGCGCTGTACGTCAGGCACTTGATGCCTGCGCTGCCGAGCTGCCGGAGGTGCTGCCCGAGAGCCTGCGGAAAAAATACAAGCTTGCGCAGACGGGATACGCGTATGAAAATATTCATTTTCCGGCGAGCTTCGAGGATCTCGAGCTTGCGCGTCGCAGACTCGTTTTTGAGGAGCTGTTTCTGCTGGCCTGCGCGCTGGGCAAAATGAAGGGCAGCCACTCAAAGCAGAGCGGCATACCCATGCGCGAGCAGAATATAGATGAGTTTTTCTCAAGTTTGCCGTTTGTGCCGACGGGCGCGCAAAAACGCGCGGTGTCGGACGCTGTGCGCGATATGCAGTCGGGAACAGCGATGAACAGGCTTGTGCAGGGCGATGTTGGCAGCGGCAAAACGCTTGTGGCCGCTGCGCTTGTGTGGTATGCGTGGAAAAACGGCTACGCCTCGGCGTTCATGGCGCCGACTGAGATACTTGCAAATCAGCATTTTGAAACACTCGGAGGCTTTCTTGCACCATTTGGCCTGCGCATAGGAAAGCTAACAGGCTCAATGACAGCAAAGCAAAAGCGCGAGGTCAAGGCCGTGCTTGCTGCCGGGGAGCTTGACCTTATCATCGGAACCCACGCGCTGTTTTCCGATGATGTCGAGTATTCAAATCTCGCCCTTGTCATAACCGACGAGCAGCACCGCTTTGGCGTAAATCAGCGATCGAGCCTGATATCCAAGGGCGAAAAGCCGCATGTTCTTGTTATGTCCGCAACGCCAATTCCGCGCACGCTTGCACTTATAATTTACGGCGATCTCGATATCTCAATAATCGACGAGATGCCGCCGGGCAGGCAAAAGGTCGATACCTTTGCCGTGACGGAAAGCTATCGCACGCGCCTGAACGGCTTTATCCGCAAGCTTGTTTCCGAAGGCCGGCAGGTGTTTGTCGTATGCCCGATGATCGAGGAAAACGAGGAGCTTCCGCCGAAAGTCAAATCCGCGCAGGAGCACGCCGCCGAGCTTCAGAAATATTTCCCCAATCTCAAAGTGGCCTGCGTCCACGGCAAGCTCAAGGCCAAAGAGAAAAATGACATTATGCAGAGCTTCGTTGCTGGAGATATAGATATCCTTGTTTCCACCACGGTGATTGAGGTCGGCGTGGACGTGCCGAATGCGGCGCTTATGATAGTCGAAAATGCCGACCGTTTCGGTCTGAGCCAGCTGCACCAGCTGCGCGGCCGCGTCGGGCGCGGCGAGCACAAAAGCTATTGCGTGCTCGTCTCCGATAATGATAACGAGGCGACTCAGGCGCGTTTGAAGGTCATGACCAAAACGAACGACGGCTTCAAGATATCCGAGGAGGATCTGAAGCTGCGCGGCCCCGGCGATTTCTTCGGCTCGCGCC
>OMEC01001182.1_pt1 | contig 11229 bp, 9 predicted proteins | sample 1673401 | NCBI WGS metagenome assembly OMEC01 (sample SAMEA103958110, study PRJEB25191) | human gut metagenome | reverse complement strand
ACGACGTATCCTGCCCCGACGTTACCATGATACCTCGCATAGCCCAGCTGTTTAACGTATCCACAGACGAGCTTCTCGGCCTCAAGGCAAGCACCGTCAGGCCGGCCGATACTTCTTCATACAGCCATGGAAACGGCGGCTGCTGCAAATCCTCCTCCGCAACTCAGGGCATAGGCTTCGGCCTGCTGCTGATAGTGCTGGGCATAGCTTACCTTGTAAGCCGCAGCACGAACGCTTCATTTAATATATGGGGCATACTGTGGCCCACAGTGCTCCTTGGCCTCGGCGTTTCCTCCGCCATTAAGCACCGTTCCGTTTTTTTCCTTGGCGTCGCGGGCATAGGCTTTTACTATCTCCTCTTCAATCTGGGAAATAAGATGCCCTTTGAAATGAGCTGGAGCATCGTCATACCCTTTGCACTTATACTCTTCGGCGTAGACGCGGTACTGAAAAAGCTGTTTCCCTCCTTTTGGGGCAGGGATGACGGCGGGCATTGGGACGGCGGCAAAAGAGCCGTGCGCAGCTTTTCCTGCGAAAACGGCTTCGTATCCTGCTCCACCGTATTCGGCGAGAACATACTCGGCGCTGAGCCCTGCGACATAACCGGAGGGCGGATAAAGACCACCTTCGGCCACTGTGTGCTGGATCTTTCCGCGTGTACCTTCGCCCCGGATACCCATTTCAGCATTGAGACCTCCTTCGGCAGTCTCGAGTTGATTCTGCCGCGCAATGTTCGGGTGAATTCCAGCGTTGAAGCAGCCTTTGGCGGCGTTGAAACAAAGGGGCATCCGGACAGTGCAGATGCCATACTCAATCTCTGCGGCAGCACCGCCTTCGGCGCAACTCAGATAAGATACAACTAAAGCAATATGGTCACATAAAAGGGCCGCCGGAATACCGGCGACCCTTTTCAGTTGCTTATCTGTTTACAATCCTGTTTATCCAAATGTCTATAAGAAAATCCGCGATGTCGTTAACCGTATCCACCTTCCGTTACATCTGGCCCAGCTCGGTGCTTTCCACGTATTCGCTCTTGAACTCCCTCATTTTGCGCATGTGGTCGCTCTGAAGGTGTATCTGCTGGTCTTCCCTGCTCTCCCATGCTTCCAACAGAAAAAGCTCATCCGCCCTGTCTATGGGAAGATAGTACTCGTACTTTATACAGCCCTGCTCCATGCGGGTATGCTCCGCTATCTTTTCCCTGAGCAGACGCTTTACAAATTCGTCGCGCTTGCCCTCTTTAAGCTTATAATTAACCGTAAGAATAAGCACATTTCCCTCCAAATATCCATGGATTATCATATTCTAACCCATATTATACCATAACAAATCAAAATGCCAATTACGGCTAAACTTTTATGCTATTCCTTTGTCAGTCTATCTTTACTGCGTCTTCCGGCGGCTTGTAGTATTTGGGGCTGGCAGTTCCCCTGCGAGCTTCTTCGTCGTTGCCATTGTAGGTATCGGTATACAGCAGCTTGCTGCCCTCGAGCACCCCGTTGACATACTTGTCCTGATACGCTTCCGCCTTGTAGCCGTCCCTGCGTTCCACCGTAACCACCTTGTATCCCCTCGGTATGGTATCGTCATCGGTATAGTGGACGTTCTTGCGGCGTATAGTCTCGACTATCTTGCTGCGAGTCGCATATGTGACGCCATCCTCCAGCTTTTTGCCGTATATCTCCACGGTTACGGTATTGTGCTTGCTGTCCGAGCCCTCGCCGGTATGGGCAAATATGAATATAGGGCCTCCCGTATCGTTCATGAACTTCAGGTCCTTGTTGGTTATTGAATCCACCGTGGCGTCAAGCCCCTTAGGAACATATGACGACGGTATGCTGTGGGAACGCCTTTCAGTTATGGTTATATTGCCGCAGAGCAGAGCGTTGTACAGCGTAGTGCTGACCTGGCATATGCCGCCCCCGGCCTGTATGCTGTAGCCCTTACCGTCCGCTATGCCGTTCGCCCCCTTCCAGCCCGTCTCATAGGTGCGGGGACCTATGAAGCCATTAAAGCTCCACTCCTCCCCTGCCGCCACGGTTATGCCGTTAATAAGCCCCGCCGCTTTTTCGATATTGAACACGCGGTTCTGCACTACCTCGTTGTCGGTGCTTATGGCGTATTCCGTAGTGTACTCTGAACGCTTGCCGAAATCTCCCTGAAGGTCGGCTGCGGTAAAGGAGGGGAGTATATCCTCATACTTCACTTCCATGTCGAACTCAAAGCTTCCGGCGTTGAACTGCTTCTCAATGTATTCAAGGTTCTCGGCAACTTTGAGCTTTCTGCCAGGCACTCCCTCTACAAAGCTCAATGATATGGTGCCATCCCCATTCTGAGCAGGGTTGGCCTGGGCCTCGATAGCGTTCTGATCGAACTCGCCTGCGATATCCTCCAATTTCATTCTGAGGGTGGTGCCATTCCATGTAAACACGTCGTTTATCTGGCCCGGCTCGCCGCTTGCAGTAACGTCCACCACGCCGCTGTCGTCAGGCACGTATGCCATAGCCCTCTGTATTGCGGCGTCAACGTCGCAGGAGAGGCTTATATCCTCCCCGGTGAGCTTGTACTCCTCGCCGCCGCAGCGCAGCACGACGCAGGAGGCGGCTATTATCTCCTCCGCCTTTTTTGCCACGGCGTTCCTCGCTTCGGTCTTGGTCTTGCCTCCCACATTTATACCCAGTATGGACACGCCGTCAGGCAGGTTTTGCTCCTGGCCTATGACGAGCTGCCCGCCGTCGCTGCCGATGTGCTTCACTGCGGCGATGCTTCCGACGGCTATCAGCGCCAACAGCGCGCATATGGTTATGAGCCGCCTGTAATTCACGCGTTTTCTTGGCTTGCGCTGCTGTGGCTGCCGGCGCTCCTCGTGCTTGGTCTTTTGAGCCGTGTTGGGCTTCCGGTCAGGCTTTGGCTGCGGGGCCGCCTTGGTTCTTCCCTTACCGTCCATATATCCCGGCAGCTTGAGCTCCCTGTCGTTATTGCTGGGCATTACTTATCTCTCCGAAAAATGCTCTGCCTGCCAAGGGCCCTAAGGGCAACGTCAGGGCAGTTCGTTATGACGGCATTGGCGCCCTTTGCGGCCAGTGCCATTACGTCCTTTGCTTCGTTTACTGTCCATGGATTCACCGCTACGCCGTTTTTCACGCACCCTTCCATAAGGCCGGGGCAGAGCAACGCCGCCCTGTAATTTGGGTGTATGGCGTTGGCGTACAGCAGTCCTATCTCGGCATCGGGATCAAGCTCGCGCACCTTTTGCAGCACGTAATGGTTGAAGGAGGAGTATATTATCCTTCCCTGCATGCCCATCTCCCTTTCCAGGCTTATCACCTTATCCCAAATGCCCGGATATATGACCACATCGCACTTTATCTCCACGTTTACGGTCATTCGGCTGTCCTTTATCAGTCCGTATACCTCCCTGAGGGTAGGTATCCTAACATCCTTATAGCCCGGCATTCCATTGGAGAAATCCAGTTTTTTAAGCTGCTGGCATGTCATATCAACCACGCGTCCTGTGCCGTTTGATGTGCGGTCGATCCTCTCGTCATGTATCACCATCAGCTTGCCGTCGCTGCTCTCGTGAACATCCAGCTCCAGCCCGTCTGCGCCCATCTCCATGGCCATTTGGAAGGCGGGAATGGTGTTCTCCGGCGCATAGGCACTCGCGCCCCTGTGGGCCCATACTTTTGTCATATCAATACTCATGCGGAAGTAAATACCTCCTTTTCATGCCTATTTATTATAGATAGTATATTATAACATAACTGCTTTTGTTTTACAAAAAACATAATGTGAATAAATATGGTCAGTACGGCGCATTATACGCCGTATGACAGACTTTTTGCTTTGCTTCCTGCTGGGCGGCGCCGGATATGTGCTGATAGAGCTTTTATGGCGCGGCCGCAGCCACTTTTCAATGTTTATAGCCGGCGGCTTCGCCTTCGCCCTGCTCCATGCTCTGTTCCGACGGTATGCCCTGCCGCTGCCGGTAAAGTGCATAGCCGGCGCATTGGTGATAACCGCAATAGAATTCATCGCGGGGTACATAGTAAACCTGCGCATGGGGCTAAACGTATGGGACTATTCAGGCAGGCCGTACAATCTTTACAAACAGATATGCCCCGGTTTCGCGCTGCTCTGGGCTCTGCTTTCGCTGCCCATAGCGCTGCTGTGCGATCATATAAAATAGGCGCCTTTCCCGGCGCCCTTTATCTTTATCTGTAATATGTATTCCCGCCTATGAACTCCCGCAGTATGGATGTTGGCGGTATCTCGTCCTCTATATCCGCGTCCAGTATGTAATTCAGGAATTTCACTATATCCCGGGCCATGGCATAGTACTTGCTCTCAGGCGGCACCTCCTCAAGAAGGGGATAGACGTACTTCTTAAGCACGGACACCTCATAGAGTAGGGTAGTGTTGAACAGCGCGTCCGCATTCTCCTGATATGGGAATATCCACTTTTCCTCGCCGCGGCGCACGCTCGCCCACATGCCGAGGGTGTGCTCCATAGAGGCGTTGCGGGTCATATAATCCCGCACCAGGCGGCGCAGTATGCGTATATCCGTAGTGCGTATCCTGTTGTGATCGTCCAGGTTAAGTGTAGTCAGGGCGCTTACGTATATCCTGAATATCTTGCTTTCGTCCACCTCGGGGCTTAGCAGCATGGGATTCAGTCCGTGTATGCCCTCGATTATCACCGGCTCATCGTCGTGGAGCTGCAATATCCTTCCCTCCGGGGCACGCTTGCCGTTGGTAAAGTCAAACCTCGGCACCTCTACCTTCTCGCCCCTGATGAGCGCCGCAAGGTCGCTGCCGAAGCGTTGTATATCCAGAGTATTGATGTTTTCGAGGTCAATCTCGCCGTTTTCATCCCGTTCTATCTTATCCCGGTCGATGTAGTAATCGTCCAGCGACAGCATGACCGGATGACAGCCCTGCAAACGCAGTTGCGTGGATATCCTATGGGCAGAGGTAGTCTTTCCTGAGGAGGAAGGGCCCGCCACAAGCACCGCTTTTGCGCCCTTTTGCACTATCTTATCCGCTATATCCGCATAGCCCCTGTCGTGCAGCGCCTCGTTTATGCGCACCAGCTCCCGTATGGTGCCGTTCTGTATGTGGGTATTCAGGTCGTTCACCGTGGCGCATTCCATGAGCTTTCCCCACTCGTCGCTTTGGTGGAACACCGCATGAAGCTTTGGCAGGTCTACGTAGTCCGAGGGCACGTCCGGGGCGTCGCTGCGTGGCATGAGCAGCACCACTGCTCCGTCATGGACGTACTTTACCCGGAATACGTCGGCATATGACGTATCCGGCGCCATCTCACCGTAGAAGTAATCCATATAGCCGTCTATCTGGTAAACGTCAAAGTAGCTGAACCTGCGCCACTTGAGCAGCTTCGCCTTGTCTGCCTGTCCGTCCTGTTCGTAGAAGCTCAGCGCCTCTTTTATGGATATGCGCCTGCGCTCCAGCGGCAGCTTGAGCCGCACCAGACGGCGCATCTCGGTTTCCACCTTGAGAGCCGCTTCCTCGTTGAATGGCTCCTCCATGCCGTCCACGGTTATAAACAGCCCAGGGCCCAGCGAGTACCTTACGCATACCCTCGCCCTTGGAAATTCCTTGCGCATGGCCAGAATAAACAGAAACTGCAATGTGCGCTCGTAAACCCGCCTACCCATATCCTCGCCATAGCGGAGAAGATGTATCTGGGTATCCTTTTTGGGCGTGAAACGCAGATTGAATACCTCGCCGCCTATTTGAGCCGCCAGCGGCCTGTCGGACAGCATTATGCTGTCAAGTCCTTCCTTTTTTACCGCATCCAATATGGACCGGCCGCTTTCCAGTTCGCAGTTCCTTCCGTCTATGTCCAACCTCACGACTATTCCTCCCGGTACTGTTTCAAAATAATTTCGTATATCATACCAATGTGTAAAATTCCATTTTTACGTTATTATACTATATCCTTATCCAATTGAACATGTGCTCAATGAAAACTTTTTGTTTAATCAGCATTTTCTCACGCACTGAGCCGTAAATCTGATATAATAAGTAAATGTATGTGCCGGTTTCGCTTATCCGCTGCGGCCGGCGAGCAAAAACTGACGGAGAATGCAAGCTTATTTTATGGAAAAGAAAAAGACCTCATTCGTACAGGGCGCGGCTGTACTTGGCGTAGCCGGACTGCTGGTAAAGATAATAGGTGCGGTATTCCGCATACCCCTCAATAACGCCGTAGGCCCCATAGGCATGAGCTACTATGAGGTAGTCTATCCCTATTACTCCGGTCTTCTTGTGATATCCTCCTCCGGCCTTCCCACCGCCATATCTAAGATGGTATCTGAGCGCGTGACTGCAGGAGACTATCGTGGCGCACACAAGGTGTTCGTCACCGCAATGCGGCTTCTGGTATGCCTCGGCCTCTTCACCGGCCTTCTGATGTTCTTCGGCTCGGAAAGTCTTTCCGCCCTCTCCTCACAGCCCGAAGCGCACCTTTCCTTTAAGGTGCTTTCCCCCGCCCTGCTGGTAGTTTCCATAATGTGCGCATACCGTGGCTATTTGCAGGGCATGCAGCGCATGACGGGCACAGCCCTTTCCCAGATAGTGGAACAGGTAGGCAAGCTGGCCATAGGCCTTACCTTAGCCATAAAGCTGCTGCCCAAAGGACCCGAGTACGCCGCCATGGGCGCGCTGATAGGTGTTACCGCATCGGAATTTCTGGCCCTGCTTACCATCATATTCGTATATAACCGCTACCGTCCTTCCATAAGGCGGCATATAGAACAGAGCGCGCCCTACGCTCCCGCCCCCATAGCTAAAAACCTCATACTGCTGGCCGTGCCTATAACCCTGGGCGCTTCCATAAGCTCCCTTTCCGGCATGGTGGACAGCGCCATGATAATCCGCATACTGCTGAACCTGGGCTACTCCAAGGATACCGCCCAGACCGCCTACTCCCTGCTGCGCTCAAACGTGACTACACTGACCAACATGCCCGGCGTGCTGACCATGGCTCTGGCCATGAGCCTCGTGCCTGCCATATCCGCAAGCGTTGCCCGCAGGGATAAATCAAGCGTTCAGAATATATCCCGCCTCGGCATGAAGCTGGCCCTCATAATCGGCCTGCCCTGCGCCGTAGGTCTTTTCGTGCTGGCTAAACCCATACTGGGCATGCTGTATCCCCGCCTTACCGAGGCACAGCTCACCCTTGCCGCCGACCTTATGCATACCGCCTCCATAGGAGTTATATTCCTCTCCTTGGTTCAGGCTATGACCGGCATAATACAGGGATTGGGCAAGCCCAACGTACCGCTGTTCAACCTGTTCATAGGCTTTATACTCAAGGTGATAACGCTGGTAGTGCTCACCAACATACCCTCTATCAATATACAGGGTGCTTCCATATCTACCGTGATATGCTACGCCTTCGCCGGCATCGCTGATACGGCCTACGCCGTGCGCAAGGCGCATATCAATATGAATTTATGGGACGTTATACTAAAGCCGGTTCTCTCCTCCGCGGTGATGGGCGCAATGGTGTACATGTGCTTCGCTTTTATGAATAAGCTTGGCCACGTCACCCTCGGAGTTCTATTATCCGTGACTCTGGGCGTATGCGTATACGGCATCCTTGCAATATACCTCCGCATGTTCAGCCGCGAAGAACTCAACTACATACCCGGCGGCAGAAAGCTTAAAAGGCTCATTTACGGCAGCGAAAAGTAAATAAGGAGAAATCATATGACTAAACTCACCATAGCACCCCTTTCCATCCCCGGAAGCATCACTACCGCTTCCCAATCGGCAATAGAGCATGCCGGCAGGCTGTTCCTTCAAACTGCGGATTCACCCTGCGCCAGATGGATAACAGATGCGGGGCTGCCATATGTCTCAATGGACGACCTGTACGACAGCAGCTACGATTACGACGAGCTGAACCAGGCGATAGCGGCACGGCTAATGTGCGGCTGCGATGCTGTTTATGCCGTGTCCGGCCGCGGAATAGGCGAAGGCCAGCTTTCCGCCATTCGGGAAGCCGCGGCAAAAGCCTGCGTGACCCTAAAGGTGCTTCCCGGCATAGGCTACTCTGACGCTGTTCTGGCCGACCTTCCCTTTACCTTATCCGACAGGCGCGTGATATGCGCCGCCAACGATCTTCCCGATACCATAGACCCCTTCCTGCCCCTCTGTGTAGAGGAGATGGATACCCGGCTCTGCGCGGGCGATGTAAAGCTGGCGCTGCTTGATTATTACCCCGATGAGCACGCCGTGTACTTCTGCGATATGGGAGCAGACGGCGAATACCGCATAAAAGAGATACCCCTTTTTGAGCTGGACAGGCAGAATAGCTATTCCGCCGCCACCTGCTGCATAGTGCCTCCCGCCGCATCTCAGGACAAGCTTGATCGCGGCGATATGAACGGCCTAATGGCGGTGCTGCGCCGGCTCCGCGCCCCGGGCGGCTGCCCCTGGGACGCAAAGCAGACCCACGAATCCCTGCGCTCCAGCCTTATCGAGGAGGCCTATGAGGTAATAGACGCCATAGACAGCGGCGACCCCTTCGCTCTCTGCGAGGAGCTGGGCGACTTACTGCTTCATGTCGGAATGCACACTGTCATAGAGGAGGAAAGGTCTTCCTTCACCCTCAGGGATGTGACCTCCGGCATAATCAATAAGATGATATACCGCCATCCCCACGTATTCGGCACAGCAGAGGCTGACACGCCGGAACAGGTACTCAGTAACTGGGAAAAGCTCAAGAAGAAAGAAAAGCACATGGAAAGCTACTCCGCCACCATGGAGGCTGTTCCCAAGGGCTTCCCCGCCCTCATGCGAGCTGCCAAAATACAGAAAAAGGCTGCCAATGTGGGCTTTGACTGGGACAACGCCGATCAGGCGCTGTACAAGCTGCCAGAGGAAGTCAGCGAACTTACCAAGGCCATGGCGGAGGGGAGCCACGCCCATATCGATGAGGAGCTGGGCGACGTATTTTTCGCCGCAGTGAACGTGGCGAGGCTTCTCAAGCGTGACCCGGAGCAGCTCCTTAATGCCGCCACTGACAAGTTTATAACCCGCTTCAAGGTCATGGAGGAGTTAATAACCGCCGATTCCCTATCCCTCGAAGATATGACCCTCGAGAAAATGGACAGGTACTGGGATAAAGCCAAGAAAAAGTTAAAATAAATTAGAAATTCAGGCGGTTTTTTGATTTTTCATCTTGCGTTTGCGGGACATGCTTAGTATAATTGTAAAAGTCCGCGTTATGCGGCATACTAAAGCCCAACAATAATTAGGAGGATATAATTAAATGAATAAGACTGAACTCATCGCTGCAGTAGCCAGCAAGTGCTCCATCTCCAAGAAGGAGGCCGAGGCTGTAGTCCTCGCTACCTTCGACAGCATCACCAACGCCCTCGTAAGCGGCGAGAAGGTACAGATCGTTGGTTTTGGCGGCTTTGAAGTACGCGAGCGTCCCGCTCACAAGGGCCACAACCCCATGACCGGCGAAGAAATTGAAATCGCTGCCAGCAAGTCCCCCGCTTTCAAGGCCGGCAAGGCTCTCAAGGAAGCTCTCAACTAAACCTTACTTATCCTTATTAACATAAAAAAGCAGGCCGTAAAAAGCCTGTTTTTTATTATTTCGATTTGCGTTAACCCCTTATCATACATACGCTTCTCGCAGTTATGCACTCCAGGTTTCCCTCCGGGCCGGTATGCTCCGGCGTGGTGGCCTTTGCGCTCACAATGCCCACATCGCACCCCATGGCATCGGCTATATTGCGGCGCATATTATCTATATACGGCGCAAGCTTTGGCTCCTGGGCTATCACCGTGGCGTCCACCGAGCATATCTCATAGCCGGCCCCGCGCACCATCTGCCATGCCCTTTTGAGCAGTATGAGCGAATCAATGTCCTTATATTCAGGAGATGAGTCCGGGAACATCCGGCCTATATCCCCCATAGCGGCGGCGCCCAGCAGCGCATCTATTACGGCGTGTATCAGCACATCCGCATCGGAGTGGCCCATAAGGCCCAGCCTGTACGGTATCTCCACACCGCCTATGACCAGCCTTCTGCCCTCTGTCAGCCTGTGGGTATCCTCGCCGTAGCCTATCCTCTCTCTTGCCGTAAGCTTTTGGAACAACTCAATATCCTCCTCAGTGGTAAGCTTCTGGTTTATCACACCACCCAGTGAGTAATGCACGCTGCCATACAATCTTTTATACAGGGCGCAATCGTCCGTGGCCTGCACGCCATCGTCCTTTGCCTGCCGGTACGCCTTCATTATCCGATCATACTTAAAGGACTGGGGCGTCTGGGCCAGCATTACGCCGTTTCTGTCTACCAGCTCGCCATCCCGCCACATGGTATCCCGGGCGGGTATGACTGCAACGCCGCTGCCGAACTCGGCGGCGCACCTTATGCTGTCCCGTATTATTTCTTCCGATACGAGGCAGCGCGCCCCGTCATGTATAAGGGCTATGTCGCAGTCGGCAGCCCTAAGGGCGTTATATACGGAATCTCCCCGTGTCTCGCCGCCATTAACGGTCCTGAGACCATACTGTGCGCAAAGCGCCTCCGCCTCCTGCCGCGTGGCGTCCGACACGGCTATTATGATATCCGTAACACCCGCATTGAGCAGCGCCTCCGCGGAGCGGCGCAGCACAGTCCTGCCGCCCAGGCTTATGATAAGCTTATCCCTGCCCATGCGCCGGGAAGCTCCCGCCGCCAGCAGTATTCCAGTTACCTTCATTCGAGATCTCCCCGGGTGATCATCTCATACATCTCGGCGGCAGCCGCCTTGGTTGTGAACTCCTGTACGCTGGTAACCTTCACCACGGTATGCTTGCCGCCCATGAGTATATCCAGCATATCGCCCTCCTTAACTTCGCTTGAGGGCTTCGCCACCTTGCCGTTTATCTGTATTCTGCCGAGGGACGCGGCCTCGCTGGCAACCGTCCTGCGTTTGATTATCCTTGAGACTTTAAGGTACTTATCCAGACGCATATACGTCCTCCAAAATTCATTTTTCTAAAGCTTACCACATATGTGGCAAAAAAACAAACCGGGCGGTTCGGGCGGTGTTCGTAAGACAGTAAAATATATGCAAAAGGCGTGACTTTCGAGGTCACGCCTTTTGCCTTGGGGGGATAGCCGCTTTCACGGCGCAAGGGATGCAATCCCTTGTTCGTAACGCAGCGACGCAAAACGCCCCGGACATTCAGGCGCCT
>OMEC01001176.1_pt1 | contig 11259 bp, 13 predicted proteins | sample 1673401 | NCBI WGS metagenome assembly OMEC01 (sample SAMEA103958110, study PRJEB25191) | human gut metagenome | reverse complement strand
AAATTTCGGTTTTGCTGGAGAAACGGAAGTAATCGCACCTGGTATTAATGGTAAACTCGATGAAGTTCGGGCTGCGTATGGGATACTAAATCTTAGACAAGTGGATATGGCTATTGCGGCACGTTGTCAAGTGGCTATTAGGTATCGGGAGACGTTAAGAAATGTTGATGGTGTTTCTTTTTTTGATGATATTCCCGGTATCAGACACAATTATTCATATTTCCCGATTTTCATAGATGCGAAAAAATATGGAATGTCTCGTGATGAATTGTATTTCAAGATGAGAGAGCAAAATGTATTAGGACGAAGATATTTTTATCCGTTAATTAGTACATTCTCGACATATCGTGGATTAGAAAGTTCAAAGTGGGAAAATCTTCCTGTGGCACAAAGAATTGCAGAACAGGTTCTGTATGGTTTCATCGGAATATCCGGTAGTTTTCAAAAAATCACCGAGCCGGTTATAATCGTCCAGCCCGGAAAAGCCCTCCGGCAGTAAATCACAGCCGTCCAGATCTGCGCCGAGGGCAATGTGGCCCTCACCGTCCAGCTCCAGAAACCGGTCAAGATGGCGGCGCAGATCGTCAAACGACGCGCGGGGCGCTTGCGTCAGGAACGGCGCGTAGAGGTTCAGTCCCGCTGTGCCGCCAAGATCGCGGATGGCCCGGAACTGGTCGTCCGTCAGATTGCGCGGGTGCGGGCAGACGGCAAACGAATCGGAGTGACTTGCGATGACCGGCTTTTCGGCCAGCCCGATCATGTCCCAGAAGCCCTTTTCGGACACATGGCTCACGTCGACGAGCATCCCGAGCGCCTGCGCCCGCTTAAAAAAGTGCCTGCCCTTTTCCGTCAGCCCTTCGTCCGAGCCGCACGGCGCGGCAAGGCTGTTCGGAAGGTTCCATACAAGCGAGATCATCCGCACGCCGGATTCATATGCGTGTTCCAGAAGCCCTTCGTCCTCGCGCACAGCCTCTGCGCCCTCAATGGCGAGAAACGCGGCGCATTTGCCGCTCTGCATGGCAGCTTCGGCCTCACTTGCTGTGCGGCAGAGCGTGATCTTGTCCGCATTCTCGCGCAGCTGCGCGTCAAAATAATCCAGCGCATGGGCGAAGATCTCCGGCCGCGGCAGCTTTGCCTCGACCCATGCGGTGCAGAACGCGAAAAACTGCGCCCATGTGCCGAGCCTCTGCGCCCGTGCGAGTGAAACAGCCAGCGTGTTTTCCAGCAGCGGCTGATTTTGCAGCCAGAGTTCGATGGGCGTGTCGCAGTGGCCGTCAAAAACGCGGTAATTTGTCAAAATGCGTCCTCCATATGGGTGATCTGCGGGCGGCGGGTCTGCGTGCCGTCGGGCGCATAGATTTCGATCACGTCGAAGCGCGGCTGCAGCGGCGTTTCGTGTTGGGATAGGTACAAAAGCGCGGTCGTGCGCAGGCGCTGCTGCTTGTGCGCGTCGACAAATTCCCGCGCGGCGGCGAAATCCGCCGATTTTCGCAGTTTGACCTCGCAGAAGACGAGATACTGCCGGTTCGACGCGATGATATCGATCTCGCCGAGCCGCGTGCGGTAGTTCATGGCCTCGATGCGCCAGCCCTTTTTTCGCAGATACTCCGCGGCCAGCGCCTCGCCCCATGGGCCGGACAGGTCACGGGTTCTCATAGAATTTTTTGAGGAATGTTTTTCTGTGGATCGGACTGGGACCGAATTCACGCAGCGCTTCATAGTGCCGCTTCGTGCCGTAGCCCTTGTGGACGGCGAAGCCGTACTGCGGGTACTGCGCGTCGTATTCCTCCATCAGCCGATCCCGCGTGACCTTGGCCAGAATCGACGCGGCGGCGATGGAGGCGGATAGACTGTCGCCCTTGACGATGGTCCGGACCGGCAGACCGAAATCCTTCGTCCGGTTGCCGTCGATGAGCGCAAGCTCCGGCTGCGGGGAGAGCTTCTGCATGGCGCGCTCCATGGCCAGGAACGTCGCCTGTAAAATATTGATCTCGTCGATCTCCTGCTCGCTCGCAAACGCGATGCCGTAAGAGACGGCCTGCTCTATCATGATATCGTACAGCTCCCGGCGCTTTTTGTCCGTAAGCTTTTTCGAGTCGTTGAGGCCGGGGATTTCCAGCCCCGGCGGCAGTATGACCGCCGCCGCACATACCGGCCCGGCCAGTGGCCCGCGTCCCGCTTCGTCCACGCCGCACACCAGTTTGATGCCTGCGTCGAACGCTTCGCGTTCATACACCCAAAGATCCATCGGTTCTTCCTGTCTCATTGCATGTCCTCCGGGCTTTCGAGCGTCAGCTTGCCGAGCTTGCCGCTTCTGTAATCGTCCATGAGCGCCTTTGCCATGCGCTCGGTATTGACCTCGCCGCCGGAGACGAGATAGCCGCGCTTTTTCCCGGCCAGCTGCAAAAGCTCGTATCCGTCCGCATCCTCCGGCGCTTCGAGCTTATAGCGCTCGGAAAGCGTCTGCGGGTAATACTTTGCCAGCAGCGCGATAAAATGGCAGGCCAGCGTCTCGGTGTCGATCACGTCCTCCTTGACGGCGCCCGTGTAGGCAAGGCGCATCCCGACCTCCGGGTCTTCGAACTTCGGCCACAGAATGCCCGGCGTGTCCAGAAGCAAAAGCCCCTGGTCGACCGTGATCCACTGCTTGCCGCGCGTGACGCCCGGCCGGTCACCGGCGGCGGCCGCCTTGCGCCGCGCCACTTTATTGATAAATGTGGACTTGCCCACGTTCGGGATGCCCAGCACCATGACGCGCATCGGCCGACCGACCTGCCCCTTGGCGGCATACGCCTCGATCTTGTCGCGCAGCGCTGTGCGCACCGCGCCGGCAAAGCCGTTGACGCCCTTGCCGCTGCGGCTGTCGGTCTCGAGCACGGTCATGCCCTGCCGCTGAAAGGCTGCGCGCCAGCGCGCCGTCGCCTTCGGGTCGGCGAGATCGGTGCGGTTGAGCACGACAATACGGGGCTTGTCGCCCGCGAGGCGGTCAATGTCCGGGTTGCGGCTCGCCGTCGGGATGCGCGCGTCGAGAATTTCACACACGGCGTCGACCTGCTTCATGTGCTCCTCGATCATGCGCTGGGCCTTCGTCATATGGCCCGGGAACCACTGGATATTCAGCTTTTCAAAGTCCTGCGCCATGTTATTTCACAACTCCGATGTTCTTGACCGGGAAGAGCGTGAAGTACACCCGGCCCATGATATAGCGCTCATCGACGCAGCCGAGACGTGCGTCGCGGCTGTCGGTGGAGGCGTTGCGGTTATCGCCCATGACGAACACGCAGCCCTCCGGCACTGTGATCTTGCCCTCGAAATTTTCCCGGTCGTGCACAGGCTCATTGACATAGGGCTCATCGAGCGCCTTACCGTCGACGTAGACCACGCCGTCGTCAAAGTCGATGTCCACAGTCTGTCCCTCCGTCGCGATAATGCGCTTGACGATGGGCTCTTCCATGAGCGTCTGCTTGCGCAGGACAACGATGTCCCCCTGCTTCGGATGATAGAACAGGTTGGAGATGACGACCTTGTCACTCTGCTCGAGCGTCGGCACCATGGAGTGACCGACGACATTGACCATACGCACCGCAAACACAAACAGCAGCACGCAGAACACCAGCGCAAAGATGATGCACTGGATCCAATCGTATACTTCGGCGCGGCCCTTGGCGCCGCTCGGATTCTTGCTGTCCATTTTCAAAACCTCGGTATAAAAAATTCGTAGCTTATATTATACACGCACAGACCCGTTTTCGGCAACTAAAATTGTGTGAATTCTTTCCCAGCGGCATCGCAAAAACGCCCCGAAAATGCAAAAAAGAGGCCGAAGCCTCTTTTTTGCAGTATCCACTTAGATAAGCTCTTTGACCTTGGCTCTCTTGCCCACGCGGTCGCGCAGGTAGTACAGCTTGGCTCTGCGGACTTTGCCGCGGCGAACGGTCTCGACGGACACGATCGTGGGAGAGTGCACCGGGAAAACCTTCTCGCAGCCCACACCGTAGGAGATGCGGCGGACTGTGATCGTCTCGTTGATGCCGCCGTGCTTCTTGGCGATGATGGTGCCCTCGAAAGCCTGGGTACGCTCACGGTTGCCCTCGGTGACGCGGACAGTGACACGCACGGTGTCGCCGACGCGCATGGCCGGCAGTTCGGGTTTCATGTACTGCGCGGTCAGAGTTTTGATGAGATCCATAATGAAATCCTTCCTTTATCAGACGTTCATACCGGTGGACAGAGCCGGTCACGGCAGCGGACCGTCGTTATCTTGCGAAACGCTGTTTCGCACAAGCCATAAGATAATAGCACATCCGGTGCGGGTTTGCAAGTGTTTTCAGCGGAAAATTTGCATATCTTCCGTATAGACCTCCTGCCGCGTGAAGGCGGCAAAGTCCGGGGCCAGCTCGGGCGCCAGCTGATGCAGCGCCGCGACGAGATGGTCGGGGTTGAGCGTCGGCTCCTGCGCGGAAACGACGGCCTCGACCGTCACGAACCGCGCCTCCGGGCGCACGTGCAGCTCCGAGATCGCGGGCACGATGTCCATCTGCCCCTCCCCGCGCTTGGTCTTGCGGGTGATGACGATGGCATCTTGCGCGTAAAACGCGCAGAGCTTTTCCGCCATGTCCGCGGGGTCTGCGTTGTCATATTCATACCGCCCGGTCACGCGCAGCCACTTGAGCTCGCGCACCTTGCGCCCGGCAGGGTACGCCTCGAGCGCGCGGATGCCCTCCGGCATGACCGCCGTGAGCCGCTCAGGCAGCGCGGCGAGGTCGACATCCTCGCGCAGCTGGAAATCCATGAGTTCGCACACGCTCCCGACGCCGACGGACAGCGGCAGCAGGATGGAAATGAGCGCGTGAGGATTGAAGCCTTCGGAATATTTCAGCGGGCAGTCCGCGCGCAGAAACACGCGCTGCATCGTGCGCATGAGGTCAAGGTGCGAGATATAGATCGCGCGGCCGGTCTTTTCAAACCGCAGTCTCAGCTTTTCAGGCATCGCACTTGCCCCCTTCCGTCATGAGTGCGAGCGCACCGCAGCCGGTGCACTGCTTGCGGCAGTCGGGCGAGAGCTCGGCTTTATATGCCTGCTCGCGCTCGTGCCACAGGTGCGCGCGGCGCACGCCCATGTCCACAATGTCCCACGGCAGGAACTCGTCCTTCCCGCGCTCGCGGCAGGCATAAAACATCGGGTCAACGCCGCAGGCGTCCATGGCCGCCATCCAGCGGTCGAACGAGAAATAGTCGCCCCAGGCCTCGAGCTTGCCGCCGCGGCGCCAGACCTCTTCGATGACGTCGGCAATGCGCCGGTCGCCGCGCGAGAGCACGGCTTCCACGAAGCTGGTGTCCGGGTCGTGCCAGTTGTAAGTGACATTCTTGGCCCTGATATTTTCACGCAGGAGGTTGACCTTGCGCTTGTACTCATCCATCGTCACCTGCGTCTCCCACTGGAAGGGGCTGTGCGGCTTCGGCACGAAGCACGATGTGCTGACCGTGATGCGCACGCCGCGGGCCTTGTTCGTCGCATGCATGCGCCACGTGTGCAGGACCTGATTGGCAAGCTCTGCGATGCCGAGCACGTCCTCATCCGTCTCCGTCGGCAGGCCGAGCATGAAGTAGAGCTTCACACCGTTCCACCCGCCCTCAAAGGCGACCTGGCAGGAATGGAGCAGGTCCTCCTCGCGCACGTTTTTATTGATCGCGTCGCGCAGGCGCTGCGTGCCGGCCTCGGGTGCAAAGGTCAGGCCGCCCTTGCGCACCTTCTGCAGGCGGCTCATGATGTCCATGGAGAAGTTGTCCGCGCGCAGCGACGGCAGCGCGAGGCTCATGCTGCGCGGCTCGCAGTATTCCAGCAGCCCGTCGCACACCTCGTCGAGCGGGCGGTAATCGCTGCTCGAGAGCGACAGGAGCGTCGCCTCCTGATAGCCGGTGTTTTTGAGCGATTCGATGCCCTGCCGGATGATCGTCTCCGGTTTGCGCGGGCGCACCGGGCGGTAGACATACCCCGCCTGACAAAAGCGGCAGCCGCGGATGCAGCCGCGAAACAGCTCCACGTTCACGCGGTCGTGCACGATCTCCGTGCTCGGCACGATGGGATCGGTCGGATAATAGCAGGCGTCGAGATCCTGAATGATGCGCTTGGTCACGCGCGCGGGCGCGCCGTGCGTCGGCGTCAGGTCGTGCAGCGTGCCGTCCGGGTTCCAGTGCGGGACATAAAACGACGGGATGAGCACGCCCTGAATCTTCGCCGCCGTTTCGAGAAACTGCGTCTTGCTCCAGCCGGCCTGCCGCGCCTGCCGGAACAGGGCCAGCACCTCATTGTTGACCTCCTCACCCTCGCCGATAATCATGAGGTCAAAAAACGGGGCCATCGGCTCCGGATTGCTGCAGGCCGTGCCGCCCGCAATGACGAGCGGCGTCAGCTCCGGCCGGTCGGCGCTGCGCAGCGGGATGCCGGCAAGGTCAAGCATATTGAGCACGGCGGGATATGCCATCTCGTAACCGAGCGAGAACGCCACGACGTCAAACGCGCTGACGGGGTCGCCGCTCTCGAGCGCATAGAGCGGGATGCCTGCGCGGCGCATCTCGTCCTCCATGTCGCCCCACGGGGCGAACACGCGCTCACACCAGACGCCGGGCATCCGGTTCATCGTGGCATAAAGGATGCGCATGCCGATGTTCGACATGCCGATCTCATAAATATCCGGGAAACAAAAAGCGAGGCGCAGGTCCACCTCCGCCTTGTCCTTGATGATCTGGCGGTATTCGCCGCCGGTATAGCGCGCGGGCTTCTGCACGCGCGGCAGGATGCGTTCCAATCGCTGATCCATACTACACTCCTACATATGATAGTAGGAGTATTTTACATCATGTTTTCCCCCTTGGCAAGTCATTCCCGGCTGCAAAAGTGCAAGCCACGCGCCAAACACGCCCAGTGCGAGCCCCATGCCGCGCGCAAACAGCGCCACGCCAAGCCCCATCAGCGCGACCGGCAGCACCATTCCCAGCGCGTCCAGCAGCCGCTCCGCCGCACGCGCCCCCGCCAGCGCCGCGACCGCCGCCTGCAGCGCGCGGCCGCCGTCAAGCGGCAGCACCGGCAGCAGGTTCACGCACGTATACAGCAGGCTCAGGTCCGCTCCCTCCGGGTATCCCAGCCCGCGCAGGATGCAAAACAGCCCCACGCCGGCGGCAGGGCCGGAAACCGCCGCCGCGATCGTGCGCACCGCGCCCGCCGGCGGCGCGCAGCGCAGCGCCAGCCCACAGCCCTCCATGCGCAGGCCGTAGATCTCCGCACCGCACAGCACCAGCGCCGCAACATGGCCCAGCTCATGCACCGCCACGGCGAGCGCCAGCCGCGCGCACCAGCGCAGCGGCAGCAGAAAATACAGCCCGGCAAGCAGGGCGACCGCGCCCGGGCGAATATCGAGCGAAAAGCGGCGGCGCTTCATACGGCGGCGAGGTAAAACTCCGGGTTGTAGTAATAGCCGTCATGCATGAGCTCGAAGTGCAGGTGCGGCCCGGTCGCTTTGCCGGTCGCGCCGACGAGCGCGATCTCCTGCCCCATCGTGACCATCTCCCCGGCGCGCACGAGCAGCTTGCTGCAGTGGCCATAGAGCGTCGTATAGCCGTCGGCGTGACGGATTTTCACATAGTTGCCGTACCCGTCGTCCTGCCCGGCAGCAAGCACCGTGCCGTCAGCAAAGGCACAGACCGCCGTGCCGGAATTGGCTGCGAAGTCTGTGCCGTAATGAAATTTCACCTTGTTTTCCAATGGATGCAGCCGGTAGCCGAAGCCGGACGAGGTATAGCCCGCGACCGGCGACGCGTGTGCAAACGGCAGCTCGTTGACAGCATAGCTGACGTTGGCCGGCACCGCGTAGCCGGAATAGACCGCCTGCTCGTTGAGAAACGTCTCGCGCGCGGCGAAGGCAGCCTGCAGTTGCGGGCCCTGCGTCGGCTCGGGCGTCGGCGTCGGTGTGGGCTCCGGAGTAGGCTCCGGCGTGGGTGTCGGCGTGGGCTCCGGCGCGGGTGTCGTCCAAGCGGACATGTTCACATTCACGGCGGGCAGATACTGCCGCAGCTGTTCGTCCTGCGCCTGCACCGCTGTGGGCGCAAACACGCTGCGGATCTCGGCAAAGACGGATTTATAGTCATCGTCCGTATTGATGGCCGGCAGCAGCACCTCACGTGCGTCCGTTGCCGCCGCCGGGGCGACCATCTTCACCGCCGTCAGCAGCAGAAACACTGCCGCGCACAAATAAACTTTCCAGCGCTTCATGCACATCACCCCCGATAACAGGAGTGTATGCAGACAGGCCCGGTTTTAGCACGACGGCAGCGCCCGCGTCGCGCGCCGCATGGCCGTCACGGCATAGCACGCGACCAGCAGCTCCGTGACCGGCATGGCCCACCAGATCGAGGCCGGCCCAAGCACGGCCGGCAGCAGCAAAATCAGCGCGCCGCTGATGACGAGCCCCCGCGCGACGGAGACGAAAAACGCAGCGCCCGGCTTGAGGATGGCCTGAAAATAATACGTGGAAAAGATATTCAGCGGCAGCAGCAGGAACGACACGGCATACGTCCGGACGATGCCCGGCGCCATGGTGAGTATCGCCGCCGTCGGCCGCATGAAGATGCGGATATAGAGGTTCGGCCAGGCAAGGCTCAGCGCCGTCCAGAAAACGGAGAACGCCACGCACGACACCAGCGCCAGCCGGAGCACGGCGCGGATGCGCGCCCCCTGATGTGCACCAGAGTTCATGGAGATGATCGGCTGCGCCGCCTGCCCGACGCTGTAGGCACAGCACTGGACAAAGGTGCTGATGTTGATGACCGGCCCGTAGATTGCCAGCGCGTCCGCGCCGAAAAAACGCAGTATCGGCTCCTCCAGCAGCCAGACACCGGCCCACGCCATCACCGCCGTGCCGTCCGGCCCCTGATACTGGCCGACCATCGCCATGTCCACAACGCCGTAAATGCACGAGATGAGCGCGCTGCCGAACGCTGCCAAAAAGTATCTGCGGTAGAGCGCACGCACATCGCCCCTGAGCAAATCCAAAAGCCTCCTCCTTGGAAAAGAAAAAAGCCGGACAAGGAACAGACATTTCAGTCTGCGCCTTATCCGGCTGCCGTTTCTCTGAACAGCTCGTCCTCCAGCGAACGAGGGTGTTATGCCAGAAGGAAGATGGATTGTCAAGCGATGCAGGTCAAAAAACCGTGCCCAGCTCACACGCACAAAATCCGAACATATTTATCCACGCTTGGCCGCATACACCAAGAAATTACTGGGTCTCAAGTTCACACCAGACGAAGTCCAAATCTTCCCCGTCTCCATCGCAAAATCCGAATCCACGACATACTCCTCGTGTCTTTCCAGCCTTTGAAGCCCCATGATTTGTTCAGCACCAACGACATGTTCCCACCAGAAGTGATTATCCTCATCTATTTGCGAATAGAAAAGCTCGACAGGCTCTAAACAGTACTGCCACTCGGGATGAAATCTATATTTTTCATATTCCAAATACGCAGCGCCACTAGAGCCGCTCCGATACACATAGCCATCGTCTCCGATGAGGAATCGGTCACGTTCCTGTCCCTGAAAGGCGAGGAGCGGCTGCCCATTTTTAATTGTATAAACAGCAAATGCATATCCGTCTTCCATCGGGCAAAAGTCGCCGCCAATCCAGCCGAGGAGTAGTTCATTCGTTCCATCGCCATTTAAATCTCTGAAAGAATAACCGATTCGACTCAAAAGACCATCTGAATTTTCCCAAGCCCAGTATGGATTCACAATACATTCCGCCAAGCCGCGCTCCATCACATACTTGTCGCGATCCCAATCGGCTGTACCCGCCTGATGTGCATACAGTGCCTGATAGTATAAGTTCAAAACACTTGCATACCTCTGCTCATCCGCACTCATAGAGCCTGCATTACTCTTGCCCGCGCCCTTATCTTCACTCGTATCCGGCTCGACCGTGGCATCCGGCGTAAGCACTGCTTCTGTTGCCTGCTGCGAAGTTTCTGTCTCTGCATTGGCACTATCGGCATTATCGGCAGAACATGCACCAAACAACACAGAAATACTAAGCAGCAAAATGACCGCAAGTAGCACTGTTGCTTTGGCTGTCCTCACGCCTCACACCCTCCGTCCATTCGTAAACCTGCCCAGTGCCTTACTCGATGCCCTGCTGTTTGCACCAGATGTCCATGACCATGTCCACCGGCAGGAGCTTGACCAGGCGCACCTGACGGCGCACCGGGTGGCCGAGAATGGAGACGCTTTTTTTCTTCTTAAGGTCCTGCATGGCCTGCGCCGCCACCTCATCGGGGCCGTACCACTTGTCCACGTAGCGGATGTATTCATCATGATGCGCGACCTGCTGGAACTCGGTCTTGATCCAGCCGGGGCAGACGCACATGACATGGATGCCCTGCGGCCGCAGCTCGCGGCCGAGCGCGCGCGACAGGCTCAGGACATAGCTCTTGCTCGCACCGTAAACCGCCTGATACGGCACCGGCTGCCAGGCGGAGTTCGAGCCCATGTTGATGATATTGCTACCGGCGTGCATATACGGCAGGCTCGCGTGGCACATGCCCGTGAGCGCGAGCGAATTGAGCTGCGCGCTGGCGAGCAGCTTCTTGCGGTCCGCCTCGGCAAAGGGGCCGAACACGCCGCAGCCGGCCGCATTGACCAGCATCTTGATCTCGGGCTGCTCCTGCTCGAGCAGGGCCTGATACGCGTCGATGCTGTTCAGGTCCGAAAGGTCGAGCGTGATCGGACGGATGGGATTCGTGCACTTATCGCGCAGCTCCTCCAGCCGCTCTTTTCTGCGGGCAATGACCCAGATCTCATCATAGCGTGCGTCTTTGTCCACGGCGTAGACGAGCTCCCGGCCGATACCGGCGGACGCGCCGGTGATGACAGCAATGTTCATACTTTCTCCTCCAGAATGAAAATATCGGTATCCCTATCATACCGAACTTGCTCCGGTTGCGCAAGAGATGTGGAAATAAAAAAATCGCTGCGGACGATACATCGTCCGCAGCGATATGGTCGGAGTGGCGAGACTTGAACTCGCGGCCTCATGGTCCCGAACCATGCGCGCTACCATCTGCGCTACACCCCGATGCAGCTTTTTCATTATAATGATAACACACACGGTTGTCAAGTATCATTTTTCATTTTTTGCGGAGAAATTTGTAGGACTATAATACATATTGGACAAGTGAATAAAAAGATATGAAGGATATGGTCTCATGGGTTAT
>OMEC01001172.1_pt1 | contig 11284 bp, 10 predicted proteins | sample 1673401 | NCBI WGS metagenome assembly OMEC01 (sample SAMEA103958110, study PRJEB25191) | human gut metagenome | reverse complement strand
CACCCTTCTTGGGTTTCCCGCACACACCCTTCCTTACCGTCGCGGAGAATTTACCACTTTATTGACAGTCTCAAGAAATGTCCGTATGTTTCTGTACAAATGCAGAAGAATACTTGACAAAAGAGAGAAAAAGCAACATAATAGTACCAGTTTTGGGCAGCACAATGTTCTGTGACGACCGTTTGGCCGTCGCTTTTTTATGCGGCGGGGAACTGGTTGCCGTTTGGACCGCTGCCCGGCTATGACGGATAATAAAAGGAGCCTGCGGGAAAACCGCAGACTCCGTAATGAAAGGATACCGACATGATCACAGTCAACAATGTAAGCATGAACTTCAGTGGCCAGATCCTGTTCAAGGACGTGGAGCTGAAGTTCGTTCCCGGCAACTGCTACGGCATCATCGGCGCCAACGGCGCCGGCAAGTCCACCTTCCTCCGCATCCTCTCCGGGGATCTGGAGCCCACCACCGGCGAGGTCATCATCCCCAAGGAAGAGCGGATGTCCATTCTGAAGCAGGACCACTTCCAGTATGACGCCTACACCGTGCTGGATACGGTGATGATGGGCAACCAGCGCCTCTATGACGTGATGAAGGAGAAGGATGCCCTCTATGAAAAAGAGGACTTCACCGACGAGGATGGTGTGAAGGCCAGCGAGCTGGAGGCCGAATTTGCCGAAATGGGCGGCTGGGAGGCCGAATCCGACGTGTCCCGGCTCATTCAGGGCCTTGGCCTCTCCAACGATATTCTGTACAGCGAAATGTCCAGCCTGACCGCCAAGGAAAAGGTGAAGGTGCTGCTGGCCCAGGCGCTGTTCGGCAAGCCGGACATCATCCTGCTGGACGAGCCTACCAACCATCTGGACATTCAGGCTATCGAGTGGCTTGAGGACTTCCTGATGGACTGCGAGAGCCTGATCCTTGTGGTGAGCCATGACCGTCACTTCCTGAACACCGTCTGCACCAACATCGTGGACGTGGACTACGGCCATATCAAGATGTATGTGGGCAACTATGAGTTCTGGTACGAGTCCAGCCAGATGGTCCAGCGGATGATGAAGGACCAGAACCGGAAAAACGAGGAAAAGATCAAGGAATTGCAGCTGTTCATCCAGCGCTTCTCCGCCAACAAGTCCAAGAGCAAGCAGGCCACGGCCCGCCGTAAGCTGCTGGACAAGCTGACGGTAGAGGAAATGCCCGCCTCCTCCCGGCGGTATCCCTTCGTGGGCTTTACCATGGAGCGGGAGTGCGGCAAGGAGATCCTGGCGGTGGAGGGCATCTCCAAGACGCTGGACGGCCGCAAGGTGCTGGATAACGTGTCCTTCCGGGTGAACAAGGGAGATAAGATCGCCTTTGTAGGCGAGGATGAGATCGCCAAGACCACCCTGTTCAAGATCGTCATGGGCGAGATGGAGCCGGATGAGGGCACCTACAAGTGGGGCACCACCATTACCACCAGCTATTTCCCGCTGGATAACTCCGCTTTCTTCAACGACTGTGATTTGAATCTGGTGGATTGGCTGGCCCAGTTTACCCCCAAGATCCCGGAGGCCAACACCGAGTCCTTCAAGCGGGCCTTCCTGGGCCGGATGCTGTTCTCCGGCGACGATGTGTTCAAGCCGGTGAAGGTCCTCTCCGGCGGCGAGAAGGTCCGGTGTATGCTCTCCCGCATGATGCTCTACGGCTCCAACGTGCTGGTGCTGGATCAGCCCACCAACCATCTGGATCTGGAATCCATCACCGCCGTCAACAATGGCCTGATGGACTTCAAGGGCGTGGTGCTGTTTTCCAGCCATGACCACGAGTTCGTGCAGACCATCGCCAACCGCATTATGGTGCTGGAGGACGGCAAGCTGACCGACCGCCTTGGCACCTACGAGGACTATATCGCCTCGATGGCAAATACTGCTGAATAACCCAACACGGGGACTGCTTAAAAAGCAGTCCCCGTGATTTTTTACGAAAGCAATGACAAAACGAACCGGAAGATACCGTTTGCCGGCCTGCGATAAAAATGCGGTCCAGATCCTTTTAAATAACGGTGCCGGGCATAATACTGGCGAAAATTGAGAAAAACACAGATTTTACCGTTTTTATTTCCGCATAGCCGATCCTTTTCGTGTCAAACTATGCTTGCGATACCCAAGTGACCCACACATGTAAGAGATTGAAAAGGAGAAACTGTTATGTCCAGTAAGAACACCAACAAGATCAACGTTCCCGAGGCCCGCGCTGCTATGGATAAGTTTAAGATGGAAGCCGCCGCTGAGATGGGCGTCAATCTGAAGCAGGGCTACAACGGCGACCTGACCAGCCGCGAGGCCGGTTCCGTGGGCGGCCAGATGGTCAAGAAGATGATCGAGTCCTACGAGAAGAACCTGTAAGCGTCTGCGCAGAAGGAACTTCTCTGGAAAAAGGAAGAGCGGACGGCTGTCCGCTCTTCCTTTTTTTCGCTGGATATGCTATAATACCACGTTACTTACTTGTTCTGATTTTCGGCAAAAGAAACGGTCCGGGGGAGGGATTCGTATGGAAAATATCCATCAGGGACATCGTGAAAAAATGCGGCAGCGTTTTCTGAAAAGCGGGCTGGAGGGCTTCGCGGATCACGAGGCGTTGGAGCTTTTGCTGTATTACGCCATCCCCCGGCAGGACACCAACCCCATCGCCCACCGGCTCATGGATCGCTACGGCTCCCTGACCGCCGTGCTGTCAGCCCCGGCGGAGGATCTGAAAAAAGTGGAGGGCATCGGCGAGAGCGCAGCGGTGCTGCTGAAGGTGGCGGGGCAGATCGGCCGCAAGGCCCGCCTGGCGGACGCTGTTCAGAGCTGTCCCATGACAGATGTGGAAACTGCGGGCGCCTACTTGCTGGAACGGTACGCCGGGGAGACCCACGAGATCGTTTACGAATTGTGCCTGGATCGAAAGGGCAAGCTGTTAGCCTGTAAGCGGCTCAATGACGGCGGGGCGTCCTCCGCCGCGCTGGACATCCGGAAGGTGGTGGAGAATGCCATCCTCACCTCCGCCAGCACGGTGATCCTGGCTCATAATCATCCCAGCGGCATTGCGCTGCCCTCGGACGATGACTGCGCCGCCACCACCCGCGCGGCGCAAGCCTTGCAGACCATCGGTGTTGCATTGGCGGACCACATCATCGTGGCGGATGACGATTTTGTATCCATGGCCCAGAGTGGCTACCTGACCCCATGGGAGCACCTGTGACCGGGCGGCTCCCTGTGGATGATGTGATAGAACAAATGTTTGAAATTTCAGAAAAGCTGTGGTAGAATAACCGGGAAACGGGGAGAGCCACAGACTGTCTTTGCGAAGGGGGAGAGAACCATGCAGATCCGGCGTGGATGTGAGGCCGACACGGAGCGGCTGGTGGCTCTGGCGGGCCAGATTTTTGAAACGGAACAGGAGATCCCCCGGGCGTTGACCCCGCTGCCGCCGGAAAACCGCCCCCAGTGGTGGTGCGTGGAGGAGGACGGGGCGCTTCTGGGCGGCGTGGCCCTGTATTGGGAGGACAACGCATGGCACATGGGCCGCTTCGTCATCTCCCCGGAACTGCGGGGGCGTCATGTTGGGACCGTACTGCTGGAAACGGCCCTGACGGACATTTTTGCGCAGGACATCCGGGAGGTCACCATGGAGGCCCGGGATACCACGGTGCATATCCTGAAAAAGTTCGGCGCGGACCGGTTTAGGCTTCTTCTGGAGGAGTCCTCCAACCGAGTGGAATACCAGCTGCGCGCCATTCAGAAGAAATACGATCTAAGCGTGGACGAGGACCGGGTGAAATTCATCGGCGAGGCCGCAGAGCTGGTCAGCAGCCTTGGGAGCGCCGTCCAGCGGGAGATCTACGGAAACCGGGTGGCGGAAGCTGGAAAAATCTCTCCCGAGGCCATGAAGATCGAGGTGGAAAAGGCCCGCAAGCGCCTCCTGAATCGGGAGAAGCGGAAGCAGGAGCGCATCGAACTGGCCCCTGCCGTGGCGGCTCAGCCCAAGAGCCGCACCATCCACTATGACAATGTGAAATCCGCCAAGGCAGAGGAGATCGTCCTGGCGCAATGCCTGACAGACCCCGCCATGATGGACGAGACCGAGAATCTAAAGCCGGAGGAATTCTCCTCTCCCTTGCTGGGCCGGGTATTCGACCAGCTGCGGCAGCAGAGCCGCCAGGGCCTCGCCCCCGGCATTGCGGGGCTGACGGATTTTACGGGGGAGGAAATGGCCCACATTGCCGGGATTTTGCAGCGAAACCCCGGCCCGGTCTCCGAACAGGCCCTTCACGACAGCATCCAGGTGATCCGGCAGCTGCACGATTTCAAGTCGGCCAGCACCGACGGCACCAATGACACGCTGATGGAATTTTACCGGAAAATACAGGAAAGCAAAGGGATCAAAGCATGACAGAGACGACAGAGAAAGACACCGCCATCCCCGTTCCCAGGGATGAGGACGATATCCGGCAGTACCTCCGGGAAATTCGGCAGATCCCCCGGCTGACCCCGGAGGAGGAGCGGGAGCTTGCCCGCCGCTGCGCCCAGGGGGACGAGGAGGCCATCCGAAAGATGGTCAATGCCAATCTGCGCCTGGTGGTGTCCGTGGCCAAGGAGTATTCCGGCCGGGGCGTGCCCCTGATGGACCTGATCCAGGAGGGCAGCATCGGCCTGCTGGCAGCCGCCCGGAAGTTTGACTACACCCGGGATTTGCGCTTTTCCACCTATGCCACCAAATGGATTCGCCAGGGCGTGACCCGGTGCCTGCTGAACCATGCGGGCGCCATCCGCGTCCCGGTCCATACGGCGGAGCGGATGCGCAAGGTCCAGGCGGCCCAGGCGGTGCTGCGCCAGGAGCAGGGCACGGAGCCCACGGCGGAGGAAATCGCCGCCCGGGTGGATATGCCCAGGGAGAAGGTGGCGGAGCTTTTGCAGCTTTCCCCGGATGTCTGCTCTCTGGACGTGCCTGTGGGGGACGAGGACAAGAGCAGCTTCGGCAATCTCTTAGAGGACCTGGAGGCCCCCCAGCCCCAGGAGGAGCTGGTCCGCAAGGAGCTGAACGACGCCATCGACCGCCTGCTCTCCAATCTGACCCAGCGGCAGCAGACCATTCTGCGGCTGCATTTCGGCATGGAGGACGGCGTCTGCCACTCCCTGGAGGAGATCGGCCAGAAGCTGGGCATCTCCAAGGAGCGGGTGCGCCAGGTGGAAAAACAGGCCATGGACAAGCTCCAGGCCATGGGCACAAGTATGGGATTGGAGGATTTTCTGGAATGAATACATTGGATTTTTCCTTTGACGACAGCCCCTGGGAGCGGTTCCTGGCGGGCAGGCAGCCGGGGGATACGGTAAACGCCGCCCACTTCCTGACCCTGCTGGAGCAGGAGACGGAGGAGGCCGTGGAGGACGCCTTTGGGGCCCTGGAGGCCAGGAAACTGCTGCTGGATATCTCCCAGCTGCCGGTGAAGCACCACCAGGGCCAGGCGGCCCTGCGGCTGCGGCAGGAGGCGGAGATCGCGCAGCAGGGCATGGATGTGTCCGGCCTGAGCGAGACCGACCCGCTGCGGCTCTACCTGGAGGAGATCGCCCAGATCCCCCTTGGGGAGGATGAGGCCACTCTGGCGGAACAGGCCGCCCAGGGCCGGGAGCCCGCCGCAGAGAAGCTCATGAATCTGGGACTGCACCGTGTGGTGGAAATTGCCAGAGAATACGCCGGGTGCGGGGTGCTGCTGATGGACCTTTTGCAGGAGGGCGGTCTGGCCCTCTGGCAGGCCATCGGCACAGAGGACTATCTCGCCCGACGGGACAGCGCCATTCGGGCCGCCATGGCCCGGGCGGTGACCTTGCAGGCCCGGGCCAACGGCGTGGGCCAGAAGCTGCGCCAGGCCATGGAGGACTACCGGGCGGTGGACGAGCGGCTGCTCTCGGAGCTGGGCAGAAACCCCACCCTGGAGGAGATCGCTCTGGAAATGCACATGACCCCCGAGGATGCCGATACGGTGCGCCGCGTCTTGGAGGATGCCAGGATGCTCCAGCGGGCCACGGCGCCCAAGGAGGAGGAAGCAGCCGGGGAGGAGAACCAGGCCGTGGAGGATACGGCCTACTTCCGGATGCGCCAGCGCATTGCAGAGCTGCTGAGCGTGTTGCCCCAGGAGGATGCAAAGCTTCTGACTCTGCGCTACGGACTGGAAAAGGGTCTGCCCATGACCCCCGAGGAGACCGGCAAGGCCCTGGGCCTGACGGTGGACCAGGTGGTGCAGCGGGAGGCAAAGGCCCTATCCCTTCTGCGGGAAGAAAAATAAAGGCGGCAGCTTAGCCGGGAAATGAGGAAACATATGGGAAAGAAAATTTCTGTGGCCATCGATGGCCCTGCCGGTGCAGGCAAGAGCACCATTGCCCGCCGTCTGGCGGGGGAGCTGGGCTTCCGCTATGTGGATACCGGGGCCATTTACCGCACCGTGGCCTATTTTATGGACCTGTGGGGGGTGAGCCCCAAGGATGTGGACGGGGTGAACCGCTACATCGACGAGCTGACCGTCGGCATTGAATACGATGACGAGGGCGTGCAGCATATGCTCATGAACGGCATGGACGTGACGGGGGACATCCGCACACCGGAGATCTCCCAGAAGGCCAGCCTCATCTCCGCCCACGCCGTTGTCCGGGATGTGCTGCTGGATATGCAGCGGAATATGGCGGAAGAATATGATGTGGTCATGGACGGCCGGGACATCGGCTCCGTGGTGCTGCCCAAGGCCACGGTGAAGATCTTCCTCACGGCTTCTCCCGAGGTCCGGGCCAAGCGGCGCTATCAGGAGCTGCTGGAAAAGGGCCAGAAGGCAAGCTACGCTCAGGTGCTTAAGGATGTCCAGCAGCGGGACTACCAGGACACCCACCGGGACATCGCCCCCCTGAAGATGTGCCGGGACTCCGTGAAGGTGGATACCTCCGAAATGGACCTGGAGCAGTCCGTGGCGGCCATCCGGAAGATCGTAGAGGAGAAGATTTCCCGATGAGTGTACGTGTTGCCAAAAGCGCCGGGTTCTGCTTCGGCGTCAGCCGGGCGGTGGAGCTGGTCCAGTCCTCCGCCGCAGCGGGGAAGCGCACCGTGACCCTGGGGCCGATCATTCACAACCGCCATGTGGTGGAGGCCTTCCATCAGGCGGGTGTGGGGGTCATCGATTCTCCGGAGGAGGCAAACCCCGGCGATACCGTCATCATCCGCTCCCACGGCGTGGGCCGGGAGGTCTATGCCCGGCTGGAAGCCCGGGGGGCCGAGATCGTGGACGCCACCTGTCCCTTTGTCAAGCGCATCCATGGCCTTGTGAGCCGTGCGGAGGAGGAGGGGCGGCTTCCCATCATCATCGGCACGCCTACCCACCCCGAGGTGGAGGGCATTGCCGGCTGGTGTACCGCCTGCAAGATTTTTGATAGTGCAGATTCACTAAAAAAATGGGTCACGGAAGAAAGAATTGCTGCGGACTTGCCAATTTGCATGGTTTGCCAGACAACTTCCACAGAAAATTTGTGGAAATTATGCAGAAATTTTGCAAAAAAACAGTTTACTAACTTGAAAATTTTTGATACAATATGTAAAGCGACTGAGGATAGGCAAACCGAGGCGGCGCTTTTGAGCCGCCGGAGCCAGGCCATGGTTGTGGTTGGGGATGCGAAAAGCTCCAATACCGGCCGGCTCGCCATGATTTGCCGCGAATACTGCGACCGTGTAGCTCTTGTTGACGATGCCAGCGAACTGGAGCCCGCGTTTTTCGCCGGTATCACTGATGTTGGAATCACGGCTGGTGCGTCCACACCGGCGTGGATTATAAAGGAGGTCAACAAGACTATGAGCGAAATTACCAATGTTGAGGCTGTACAGGAGGAGAACTTTGCAGAGCTTCTCGAGCAGTCCATCAAGACTTTAAATACAGGAGATAAGGTTATCGGCACCGTTACCGGAATCGGCAATACCGAAATCCAGGTAGACCTGGGCACCAAGCATGCCGGTTACATTCCTTATGACGAAGTCAGCAACGATCCTTCCGTGAAGCCCGAGGATATCCTGCACGTCGGCGACCAGATCGAGGTCTTCGTCGTTCGCGTCAACGATCAGGAGGGCACCGTGCAGCTGTCCAAGAAGAAGCTGGACGGCCTGAAGGTCTGGGACGAGATGGCTGATTACGTGGAGAACAAGACCACCATCGACGCCGTCATCACTGAGGAGAACAAGGGCGGCCTGGTTGCCAATGTGAAGGGCGTTCGCGTCTTCATCCCCGCTTCTCAGTCCGGCGTTGCCAAGGGCGGCGATATGTCCGCTATGGTGGGCAAGCCCGTTCAGCTGAAGATCACCGAGGTCAACCGTGCCCGCCGCCGGGCCATCGGCTCCATCCGGGCCGTGAACGCAGAGTCCCGCAAGGCCGCTCAGGAGAAGATCTGGAGCGAGATCGAGGTCGGCAAGAAGTACCACGGCGTTGTGAAGTCCCTGACTTCCTACGGCGCTTTCGTGGACATCGGCGGCGTGGACGGCATGGTCCATGTTTCCGAGCTGAGCTGGAACCGCATCAAGACCCCTGCCGACGTTGTGAAGGTCGGCGACGAGATCGATGTTTACGTCATCTCCTTCGACCCCGAGAAGCACAAGATCTCCCTGGGCTACAAGACCGCCGAGATGAACCCCTGGAACCAGTTCATGACCAACTATGCCGTTGGTGATGTGGTGGATGCCAAGGTCGTGAAGCTGATGACCTTCGGTGCCTTTGCCGAGATCCTGCCCGGTGTGGACGGCCTGATCCATATCTCCCAGATCGCCGACCGCCGCATCAACAAGCCCGAGGATGTCCTGTCCGAGGGTCAGGAGGTCAAGGTCAAGATCACCGATGTTGACGCTGAGAACAAGCGCATCTCCCTGTCCATCCGCGCCCTGCTGGAGGACGGCGAGGACGCCGAGTAAGCTTTCCTGAAAACCGTACCGGGGTAGATTCTACCCCGGTATTTTGCAATATCGCCAAGCCGCCCCACCGCACCGCCCCGACGGGAAGCTCTAAACCTTCCCCATCGGGGAAGGGGGACCGCCGCCGTAGGCGGTGGTGGAAGAGGGGCGTTAGGGGAGAGAGCGGTGCGGATTTATTAGCTACTCCCGCCCGGTACACCCCTCCTCAGTCAGGGCTGCGCCCTGCCAGCTCCCCCGAAGGGGAAGCTTTTAACCTTCCCCTCCGGGGAAGGGGGACCGCCGCCGTAGGCGGTGGTGGAAGAGGGGCGTTACGGGAGAGAGCGGTGCGAAAAAGGGAACCATGGCTCCCCTTTCAGGGGAGCCCGAGTACGTATTTCCAGCCGCTCCCGTCCGGTACACCCCTCCTTGGTGCAGCTTTGACGGTATTGCAATATTTTAATAACCACCCCAGAAAGGATGTTCATTCCATGGTCAAACACATTATTCTGTTCACCCTGAAAGAAGACGCCGACAAGCCTGCCGTCATTGCTGCGGCCCAGGCGGCGCTGCTGCCTTTGGTCGGCCAGATCCCCGGCCTTACCAAGATGGAGGTGAAGCCCTGCTTCTGCGGCCCGGACTTTGTGCTCTATTCCGAGTTCGACAGCCGGGAGGCTCTGAATGGCTACGCCGATCACCCCCTGCACGTGGAGGCCAAGTCCCACTTCTTCCCCTGGGTGGCCTCCAGAATGCCTGCGGACTACGAAGTATAAGGAGAGAAACGCCATGAAAGCAATCGTGACCGTTGTGGGCCAGGACCGGGTGGGCATCATCGCCGCCGTCTGCTCCAAGCTGGCCGAGTTCAATGTCAATGTGCTGGATATCAGCCAGACCGTTATGCAGGGCTATTTTACCATGATGATGGCTACGGAGGTTTCCGCCTGCAATGTCCCCCTGGCAGAGTTTGCCCGTAGAATGGACGAGCTGGGCGTTCAGATGGGGCTGTCCATCCGGGTGCAGCGGGAAGATATCTTCCAGTCCATGCACCGCATCTGAGGAGACGCCATGCTGGATCAAAAAGACATTCTGTCCACCCTGGACATGATCGACAATCAGCACCTGGATATCCGGACCATCACCATGGGCATCAGCCTTCTGGACTGCGCCGATGAGGATTTGTCCGCCTGCTGCAAAAAGATCTACGATAAAATCACCCGCTGCGCCAAGGACCTGGTCCGTGTGGGCCGGGAGATCGAGGCGGAGTTCGGCATTCCCATTGTGAATAAGCGCATTTCCGTCACCCCCATTTCCCTGGTGGCCGCCGCCTGCCGGACGGAGAGCTATGTGGAAATTGCCAAGACATTGGATGCCGCCGCCAAGAAATGCGGCGTCAACTTCATCGGCGGCTTCTCCGCCCTGGTGCAGAAGGGCGCTACGATCAGCGACTGGAAGCTGATCCGCTCCATCCCCGAGGCCATGGCCTCCACGGATATGGTCTGCGCCAGCGTCAACGTGGGCTCCACCAAGGCCGGCATCAATATGGACGCCGTGGCCGAGATGGGCCGCATCGTCAAAAAGACCGCCGAGCTCACCCGGGACAAGGACTGCCTGGGCTGCGCCAAGCTGGTGGTCTTTGCCAACGCCGTGGAGGATAACCCCTTCATGGCCGGTGCCTTCCACGGCGTGGGGGAGCCGGAGTGTGTCATCAATGTGGGCGTTTCCGGCCCCGGGGTCGTGTACCACGCCCTGCAAAGCGTCAAGGGCCAGCCCTTCGATGTGGTGGCCGAGACCGTGAAGAAGACCGCCTTCCGCATTACCCGCATGGGTCAGCTGGTGGGCGTAGAGGCCTCCCGCCGCCTGGGTGTGCCCTTCGGCATTGTGGACCTGAGCCTGGCCCCCACCCCTGCCATCGGCGACAGCGTGGCGAGAATCCTGGAGGAGATGGGCCTCGAAACCTGCGGCACCCACGGCACCACCGCGGCCCTGGCATTGCTGAACGATGCCGTGAAGAAGGGCGGCGTGATGGCCTCCAACCATGTGGGCGGCCTGTCCGGCGCTTTCATCCCCGTGTCTGAGGACGAGGGCATGATCGCCGCCGCCGAGAAGGGCACCCTGGTCCTGGACAAGCTGGAGGCCATGACCTGCGTCTGCTCCGTGGGCCTGGATATGATCGCCGTTCCCGGGGACACCACCGCTTCCACCATCTCCGCCATCATCGCCGACGAGGCGGCCATCGGCATGGTCAACTCGAAGACCACGGCCATCCGCCTCATCCCCGTGCCGGGGAAGGGCGTAGGGGAGTCGGTCGAGTTCGGCGGCCTGCTCGGCTCCGCGCCGATCATGCCGGTGCATACCGCC
>OMEC01001168.1_pt1 | contig 11294 bp, 15 predicted proteins | sample 1673401 | NCBI WGS metagenome assembly OMEC01 (sample SAMEA103958110, study PRJEB25191) | human gut metagenome | reverse complement strand
GGAATGTCGAAGCCGCTGCCGCACTTGGCAAACTCGCCGGGGAAAAAGCGGTTGCAATCGGCATCAGCGAGGTTGTCTTCGATAGAAGCGGACACAAATATCACGGCAGAATCAAAGCAGTGGCCGACGCCGCTCGCGCTGCCGGACTTAAGTTCTAACGGAGTCTAACATGACAGTCGAAAAACAGAATATTGAAGAAAAGGCCGTGGAGGAAGTTGATCTTTCTTCCCTCACACCGGCAGCCGCCTCCGGCGAAATGGAGGAGGTCGTCCTCAGCATCAACCGTTGCTCCAAGGTTGTCAAGGGCGGCAGAACCATGCGTTTCTCCGCGCTGGTGGTTGTCGGCGACGGCAAAGGAAAGGTGGGCGTCGGTATGGGCAAGGCAGGCGAGGTTCCTCAGGCAATCGAAAAGGCGACTCAGCAGGCAAAGAGGAGCATGAGCGAAATTTCTTTGCTCGGTTCCACCATTCCCCACGAGATTATCGGCAAATTCGGCAAAGGTCACGTGCTGCTGCTTCCTGCGGAAGCCGGTACCGGAGTTATTGCGGGCGGTCCCGTGAGAAGCGTGCTCGAAGCCTGCGGAGTCAAGGACATCCGCACAAAGAGCTACGGCAGCAACAACCCCATCAACTGTGTCAAGGCTACCTACGAGGGACTCAAAAGCCTGCGCACCGCTCAGCAGATAGCGGCTCTCCGCGGCAAGGCAGTTGACGAGCTATAAGGAGAAAACCAATGGCAAAAGCTAAAAAAACTCAGAAGGCGGCCGAACCGAGAATTATGAACGGTCACCTTGTGAAGGAAGCCAAAGCTCCTCTTTACAAGGTCAAGCACGCCAAAGGCGACAAGCCTTACCAACTCAGCGACAAAAAAATCAAGGTCACGCTTGTAAAAAGCACTATCGGCTGTTTAAAGGTGCAGCAGAGGACGGTTGAAGCGTTGGGACTCAAAAAGATTCGCTCTTTTAAAATTCTCAACGACAACGACGCCGTTCGCGGCATGATTTTCCGCGTGAAGCATCTTGTGACCGTCGAGGAGCTTAAATAGGAGGCAACCGAAATGAGAATTCACACTTTAAGACCCGCCGAAGGCGCGGTCACTCCCGCCAAAAGACTCGGCAGGGGCACCGGCAGCGGACTGGGCAAGACCAGCGGCAAGGGGCACAAGGGACAATGGGCGCGCAGCGGCGGCGGAGTACGTCCCGGTTTCGAGGGCGGCACGATGCCTTTGACAAGACGTCTGCCCAAGCGCGGTTTCTACAACAAATTTCAGAAAACCTACGCGGTGGTCAACCTTTCGGTTTTTGAAAGATTTGAGGACAACGCGGTGGTTACACCCGAGCTTCTGCTGGATATGGGCTTGGTCAACAACAAATCCAACGCCGGACTCAAGGTGTTGGGCGGCGGTCAGTTAAGCAAGCCTTTGACCGTCCATGCGCACAAATTTTCGGTTTCCGCAAAGGAAGCAATCGAAAAAGCGGGCGGTAAAGCAGAGGTAATCGAATAATGATTCAGACTTTAAAGAACGCCTTTAAAATAAAAGAAATCCGCAACAAAATCCTTCTGACGATTTTGCTTGTAATTATTTACAGAATCGGCTGTTATATTCCCGTTCCGGGAATCGAAGCGTCGGTGTTCAGCGACGCAGTCGAAGGCAACAGCTTTATGGGAATAATGAGCGCGATTACCGGCGGCGCTTTAAGTCAGGGTACGTTGTTTGCGATAGGAATATCGCCTTATATCAACGCATCCATCATTATGCAATTGTTGACAGTGGCTATCCCCGCCCTGGAAAGACTTTCCAAAGAGGGAGAAGAAGGAAAACACAAGATTGCGGTGATTACGAGATATGTTACGCTCGGTCTTGCCGTAGTCAACGCGGTAGGTATTCTGCTTGCTTTCAACAACGAAAGTCTGTTCGACAACGCAATGTTCGGAGCGCAGTTCACCGTTCCCACGTGGGTATTGTTCATCATTGTTACGATAATTTTCGTCGCAGGCAGCATGCTTACCATGTGGATAGGCGAGAGAATTACCGAATACGGCGTTTCAAACGGCATATCCATGCTGATTTTTATCGGAATCATAGCATCGGCGGGACAAGCGATTCTCAGAGTGTTCGGCGGCATAGCCGAAACCGGCGATTTTACTGCTTCCGGAGGCTGGGATTTGATAGTCTTTGTCTTGCTCGTCGTGGTTATTTTCGCCTTTATCACGTGGGTTGACGGCGCCGAGAGAAAAATCAAGGTTCAGTACGCCAAGCAAATCAAGGGCAACAAAATGTACGGCGGACAGTCCACCTTTATTCCCATAAAGGTCAACGGAAGCGGCGTTTTGCCTTTGATATTCGCGTTTGCGCTGCTCAGCTTCCCCACCATGATATTCAGCTTTTTCCCCGATTGGTCGTTTACGGCGTGGTGGACGAAGTACATGACGGCGGAAGGCGGACATTGGGTAGGCAACGTGGTTTATCTGTTCTTCCTCACTTTGTTCATTTTCCTGTTCGCGTTCTTCTATTCGCAGATTCAGTTCAATCCTGCGGAGGTGAGCAAAAACATACAGCAGAACGGAGGCTTTGTTCCCGGGATTAGACCGGGTAAGGAAACGGCGGACTTTCTTGCGAGAACAGTCAGAAGAATCACCTTCTGGGGAGCCGTGTTCCTTGCCATTATGGCGCTTTTGCCTTCGACGGTGTTTCAGATTATCAATTCGGGCGCGACAGACCTTTTGAACGCGTTTTCCGCGACGGGAATGCTCATCGTAGTGTCGGTTGCATTGGAGTTTAACAAAGCTCTGGAAAATCAGATTATGATGAGACACTACAAGGGCTTTTTGAAGTAAAGGCAGAGAAATGATTGCTGACGGTTTGAGAATAGTTATGCTGGGTGCGCCGGGAGCGGGAAAAGGCACTCAAGCGCAGCGGATGGTCTCCCATTTCGGTATTCCGCAGATTTCCACGGGCGAAATTTTCCGCGAAAATCTCAAACGGAACACGCCGCTCGGAAGAGAAATAAAAGAATTTATGGAGAAGGGAGAGCTTGTCCCCGACGACATTGTTCTTAAAATCGTCGAGGAGCGCCTCAGTCACGGAGACTGTGCCAAGGGGTTTATTCTGGACGGTTTTCCGAGAACTCTCGGTCAGGCAAAGGCCTTTGACGGGGATGTGGACGTCAGTTGCGTTATAAATCTGTCGGTTGACGACAAGGTTCTGCTTGAAAGGCTGGCAGGCAGACGCACGTGCAGAAACTGCTCCGCCGTGCATCACATAAGCGTTCTCAAAGACCGAAAGGTCTGCCCGCTGTGCGGAGGAGAGCTGTTTACAAGACAGGACGACGCCGAAGCGACCATAACCAACCGAATGAAGGTTTACTACAAAAACACCCATCCGCTAATCGAATATTATCGCAAAAAGGGCAAACTGATTGACGTAAATTCGGCGCAGCCGCCGCAAGCGGTGTTTGAGGAAATAAAGGAACGTATAGCGGAATTATGATAAGCGTAAAGACCAACGAACAGCTTGAACTTATGCGTCGCGCGGGCGCAATCACCCGCGACACGCTCAGGCTGCTCGAAGACAAGGCGCGCGCGGGCGTTTCCACAGCCGAGCTTGACAAGGCTGCGTATGAATTTATTTTGAAATGCGGAGCAAAACCGAGCTTTCTCCGCTATCACGGTTATCCCGCTTCCGTGTGCATTTCCATAGACGAGGAAGTAGTGCACGGCATTCCCTCCAAAAAGCGTTTTCTCGAAGAAGGACAGATTGTTTCCTTTGACGTTGGCGCCTTCAAGGACGGCTATCACGGCGACGCGGCTCGCACCGTTGCAATCGGGAAAATTTCTCCGGAAAAACGGAGGCTTGTCGAGGTGACGGAGCAGTGCTTTTTCGAGGCGCTGAAAGTCATAAAAGACGGCGTGCGCTTAGGCGACGTCGGCTGGGCGATTTGCAGCTATGCAAGAAGCTTCGGCTACGGCGTCGTGGAAGAGCTGGTGGGACACGGGATAGGCCGCGAGATGCACGAGGAGCCAAACGTACCCAACTTCGGCGTAAAGGGCAGGGGCATAAGGCTTGCAGCCAACATGACCATTGCCGTCGAGCCGATGATAAATATGGGAACGGGCGCGGTCGATTTCTGCGAGGACGGCTGGACGGTCAAGACCGGCGACAGACTGCCCTCGGCACACTATGAAAATACGGTTGCCGTAACCTATGACGGCGCCGAAATTCTGACGATTTAGGAGAGGCAATGGAAAACGTCATCAGAATCGGAAGCGTTGTGTATTCCAAGAGAGGCAGAGATGCCGGCGGATATTTCATGGTGTCGGAAATAAGGGACGCCGATTTCGTTTTTATCGCGGACGGACATACCCACAAGCTTGCCCGTCCCAAAAAGAAAAATATAAAACATCTGAAAAACAGCGGACACGTTTTGGAAGGCATTGCCGAAAAGCTGATTGCCGGAAAAAAAGTGTTCGACAGCGAGGTAAGGAGCGCATTAAGAAGCTTTAATGAGCCGTCCGCCCCACAAAGTCTAAATAATTAAAAGGAGGAAAGTATGTCGAAAGATGACGTCATAGAGGTAGAAGGCAAGGTGGTTGAAGTGCTGCCCAACACGAAATTCATCGTCGAGCTGGCAAACAGCCACAAAATCACCGCCCACATATCCGGAAAGCTTAGAATGAACTATATCAGAATCATGAAAGGCGACAACGTGACAGTCGAAATGAGCCCTTACGACCTTACAAAGGGACGCATTATCTGGCGCTCGAAATAACTTGACAATACTCAATCCGTAAAAAAATTTAAGTAATTCAGGAGGACTTTAAAATGAAAGTCAGACCCTCAGTAAAGCCCATGTGCGACAAATGCAAAATCATCAAAAGAAACGGCAGAGTTATGGTGATATGCTCCAAGTATCCCAATCACAAGCAAAGACAGGGTTAGGCAACAATTTCAGTCAGGAAACGCCGCCAACATTCCGATTTTCTGCGGCAGACCTGCCTGTGTAGAGATATAAAAAAATAATATCTTAATAGGAGTAAAAATTTAATGGCACGTATTTCCGGTGTAGATTTACCAAGAGAAAAACGCATCCAAATCGGCTTGACTTATATATACGGCATCGGTCTGCCCACTGCGGACAAAATTCTTGCCGAAACAGGAGTCAATCCCGACACGCGCGTAAAAGACCTGACAGAAGAGGACGTCTCCAAGCTGCGTGATTATATCGAAAAGAATATCCACGTGGAAGGCGATTTGAGAAGAGAAGTCTCCATGAACATAAAGAGACTTATCGAAATCGGCTGCTATCGCGGCGTAAGACACAGAAAGAATCTTCCTGTGCGCGGACAATCGTCCAAGCAGAACGCCCGCACGAGAAAGGGACCCAAACGCACGGTTTCCAGAAGCAAAAAGGCGGCTAAATAAGGAGGCTTGACATGGCAGTTAAAAAAGTAACGAGAAAAAAGAGAGATATACGCAAGGTTGACAAAGGTCAGGCGCATATTCACGCTTCCTTTAACAACACCATAGTCACGATAACCGACACCAACGGCAACGCTTTGGCGGCTTGCAGCTCCGGCGCGTTGGGATTCAAGGGTTCGAGAAAGAGCACTGCCTATGCGGCGCAGCAGGCGAGCGAAGCGGCGGCGCGCGGCGCGAAGGAATACGGACTTCGTTCCGTAGAGGTTTTCGTCAAGGGACCCGGACAAGGCAGAGAAGCGGCAATCAGAGCGCTTCAGGTAGCGGATTTGGAAGTCACGATGATAAAAGACGTGTCTCCCATACCCCACAACGGCTGTCGCCCTCCCAAGCGCAGAAGAATTTGAATTAAAGGAGTTTTAAGAATATGGCAAGATATACAGAGGCGGATTGCCGTCAGTGCAGAAGAGAAAATCAAAAGCTTTTTCTTAAAGGCGACAGATGCTATTCTCAGAAATGCGCTTTGACCCGCAGAGCCAAAATTCCCGGACAGCAGTGGGCGGGCAGGAAAAAGGTGACCGAATACGGCTCGCAGCTGCGCGAGAAACAGAAAACAAAGAGAGCTTACGGATTGCAGGAAAAGCAGTTCCACAAATATTATCTCAAAGCGGACAGCATGAAGGGAATCACAGGTACCAATATGCTGGTCATGCTCGAGGAAAGACTTGACAACGTCGTTTACCGTATGGGCATCGGCGTGTCCCGCAGTCAGAGCAGACAGCTCGTCAATCACGGACACATCACCGTCAACGGCAAAACGCTCAACATTCCTTCCTATCAGGTGAAGGTGGGCGACGTGATAGGAGTTAAGGAGAACAAGCAGGACAACAAATTTTTCTCCGAGTTAAAGCAGATGAAAAAACCGACAAATCTTCCAAAATGGTTAGACTTCGACACTGCAACCCTTTCGGGCAAAATTATTTCTAAACCTCAACGTGAAGATATCGATATGAATATCCAGGAACACATGATTGTCGAGTTGTATTCCAAATAACACGGCTTTTTGAAGTCGTAAACCCGACAAAAAAATTTAAAGGAGATAATCGATATGATGGAAATAGAAAAACCAAGAATGAATGTCGAAGAAAACTCCGACGGCACTTATATAAAAATTGTCGTTGAGCCGTTGGAAAGAGGTTTCGGCATCACGCTTGGAAACGCTTTGAGAAGAGTTTTGCTTTCTGCCCTTCCCGGAGTTGCCGCCGTAGGCGTAAAAATCGACGGCGTACAGCACGAGTTCTCCACAATAAACGGCGTCAAAGAGGACGTTACAGAAATTATTCTCAATCTCAAACAAATAGCGATGAAGTCCGACAATACCGCCCGCGATTTCAGAAAAACCCTGACAATCAGCAAGGTCGGTCCCTGCGAGGTGACGGCGGCGGACATTTCCACCGACGCCGAAGTGGAAATTCTTAACCCCTCGCTCCATATCTGCACGATAGACCAGGGCGGTCAGCTGAACTGCGAAATCACGGTCGGGCGGGGCAGAGGATACGTTTCGGCGGAGAAGAATAAGGAAGTCAACAGAGAGTTAAAGCTTGCGTATCCCTTGGGATATATACCAATCGATTCCATTTACGCCCCCGTCAAAAAGGTAAATTACAATGTTGACGCGGCGCGCGTGGGACAGAATATAGGCTTTGACAAGCTTACGCTCGAAGCGGAGACAAACGGCGCTTTTTCGGGGCGCGAAATAGTGGGGCTTGCGGCGAAAATCCTTTGCGAGCATGTTCAGATGTTTGTGGATCTGTCCGAGTCTATGGGCGAATTGGGCATTCTAATCAGCCGCGAGGAAGACAAGCAGCAGAAGATTCTCGACATGAACATAGACGACATGGATTTGTCGGTCAGAAGCTACAACTGCTTGAAGCGCGCCAATATTCAGACGGTAGGCGACCTTACCAGAAAGACGGAAGAGGATATGCTCAAAGTCAGAAATCTTGGCAGGAAATCTCTGGACGAAGTTATTGCACGGCTTGAAAGCTTCGGTCTCGGACTCAAATTGAAAGAAGATTAGGAGGAAAAACCACAAATGCAAAGAAAACTAGGAAAAGCCACGGACCAAAGGCTTGCTTTATTGAAAAATCAGGTTTCCTACCTATTGTGGAACGGCAAAATAGAGACCACTCTGGCAAGAGCCAAAGAGGTGCAGAAGCTGGCTGAGAAAAATCTTACGCTTGCAATAAATACGTATCAGGACGTCGTGAAGGTACAGAAAACCAAAGTAGTCAACGGCAAAGAAACAAAGGTTGACGTCATCAACGACGGTCCCAAAAAGCTTGCGGCAAGAAGAAAGCTCATCTCCAATCTTGTCGACATTCAGGAAACCAAAGGACAAAAGGAGAGCAAGAGCGCTTACAATCTGAGAACAAAGGACATCAAGATGCCTTTGATAGAAAAGATTTTCAACGTTTACGCTCCCAAATTCGCAGAGCGCTCCGAACAAATCGGTCAGAAGGGCGGCTATACCACCATTCACAAGCTGGGTATGCGTCGCGGCGACGCTGCGGAAATGGCAATCATCGAAGTATTGCCCATCTGAATTATTGCATGAAAAAACAGCGCGTTTACCGCGCTGTTTTTATTTTCAGAGAAACGATGGAAAAATAAGGTCAATCACAAGTCCAAGCGCTGTTGAAAGCAAATAAAGGGAAACGACTATAAGCAAATTTTGTTTAAGGTTTTTGTTTTGCTTGAAAAGTACCGTCAGGGCGATTCCCGCGTTTACCGATAGTCCCGCAAACGCGCTGCCGAAGGTCAGTCCCTCGGTTATGTACAGATCGGTCAGCACCACGCTGCTCGCGCAGTTGGGTATGAGCCCCACAAGCCCGGCAATAAAAGGCTGGAAATATCCCGTGCCCGCAAGCACGTTGTGCAGCCATTGCTCTCCCGTATAGAACAGAAGCAGCCCGAAAAGCACGTTGACAATCAAAATAAAAGCAAATATTTTAAGAGAATGCACCATCGGATGAAAGACGTAATTCTGCCAGAAATTGTGCCGTTTTTCTATGTGATGATGACAACAGCCTATGTCGTCGTTTTCTTTTTCCGATTGTTCGTCGTCGATGTCTTTCTTGTCTAAGGACGCATCGGCAATTGTTGCAGTTTCTTCGAGCGTCTTTTTTCCGCCGCAGACGAGGTAGGCGCCGTAACCGACTGCCACCGCGGCTGCGAATTTCGCCAGCAGAAGCGGCCACAGCTTGCTCCATCCTGCGGGATTTGCCAGCAGAATAGGGATTGCCTCGTCGCTCGTGCTGATGTAAACGGCAAGAAGCGTACCCGCGGACAAATATCCTTTGGCAAACAGATTGGTCGCCATTACCGAAAAGCCGCATTGCGGCACGAGCCCTATGCCCGCGCCCAACAAAGGAGCGAATCCGCCCCGCAAAGCTCTGCCGGATTTCAGTTTTGCCGAAGTTTTCGTTTCCAGAATTTCGATAAGCACGTATACGAGAAACAAAAAAGGCAGTATTTTCAGACTGTCCAGCAGAGCGTCCAACAATACTTCACCCATGCCGCTATTATACATCAAAATTATTTTTCGGGCAATCGAATAGGCAGGCAAAAGGCGCGAACAGATTGTTGAGATATAAGCGTGTTTGTCGAAAGGCGATTGTGTAAATATTTTTTGTAATTGAATAAATATGCAAATTGTGCATATTGGCGCCGACAAAAGTTTTTATATACAATACACAAAATCGATATGTTTTTCGTGAAATTTCCAACATAAATGTACGTTTATATAGACAAAATTGAAACTTTCATAACTATATCACTCAAAAACCATTGGAGACGAGTAGTATATAAGAAATTAATTAAAGCTATAATTAGTGAAAAAAATTCATAAAAATCAATTGAGGCAGGGCGTCGGGAGACAAAAATATGAATAAATTTCATATTTTTACCCGTTTTACATCAAGGAAGAAAGTATTGGCTTAAAAGCGAAAAGGCGGCGGGGGTTTCCATTATTTGGCAGCTTTATGCGGTCGGCAAGGATTGACTTTTTAAGGGCGGCGGAGATATAATAGGCTCTAAACTTATCCGATTCGTCCTTTGGGTACAGGATAAATTTTTTCAGGAGGTTCCACAATGAGAAACAAAAAAGTGTTGACCTTGTTGTTGGTCATGCTGATGGTGTGCACCACCGCCGTTGCGGCGTACGTGCCCGCTTTCAATGCAGGATACAACGCATCGAAAAACACAGGGACGACGACTGGCGGCTCCGGTCTCAACGACGGCGTCACCGTAACCGACGTTACGGACAAGTACAAAACCGGCTTGGTTGCGGACGCTCTCAACACGGACGCAATGCTCACCGCGTCCGACGTCGCCGAATTGACGGGAGACCAATCGCCCGTATTTTCGTCTGAGGACGAGGTATGGGTTATTGTGCAGCTTTCGGACGATTCGCTCGTTACCAGATACAACAAGGGAGAAAACGAAAAATATTCTTCCATCGACAAATATCTGGAAAGCTCGTCCGCAAAAGGTCAGGCTGCCGTGCTTGAAGCAAAGCAGACTGCTCTTATGGCAAAGCTGTTGAAAGCGGGCATCGCAATCGAGTTCAAATACAATTATACATCGGTCATGAACGCTTTTGCCGCAAACGTCAGATACGGAGATATTGCCAAGATAAAGGCGTATAACGACGTCGAGAACGTCATCGTTTCCGAGCTTTACGCCGAGCCTACGGTAGACGTTACGGAAAACTTTGTCAATGTGTATGAATCTACCGGTATTTTCAACAGCTCCGGCTCCGGCTACGCGGGAGAAGGCATGGTGGTTGCCGTGCTCGACACGGGTATTAACAGAATGCACGAGGCTTTTCAGCATCAGCCCGACCCGGAAACAATGGCAATGAACAGGGAGTACGTCTCCTCGATGATTTCGTCCGGCAAGCTCAAAGCCAGCTCCATTTACAACGGACTGAGCGTTGACGACGTTTATTACAGCGACAAAATCCCTTATGCTTTCGACTACCCCGACGCTTATCCCGGCAGCAACCCTCACGGCGTTCACGTTTCCGGCGTTATATTGGGAAAATCCGACGTGATTACCGGCGTTGCTCCCGAGGCTCAGCTCGCTACCATGAAGGTTTTCAGCGAGGAGCACTCCGGCGCCTATCAGATGGACATACTTGCCGCTATCGAGGACAGCGTTGCTTTGGGCGTTGACGCAATCAACATGAGCTTGGGTTCGACCTCCGGTTTTGCGTCCGGCGGAGAGTCCGGCATCATCGACGGCGTATTCGGCACAAACCTCACATACAGAACTCCTGAACTGCTTTCAAGCCCATGGTTCTATGAGGTAGATTGCTCTAAGTACATTGCTTACTTCATTGCATCACTCAATCATGACAAGTCAATTTCACAGGTCATCGACCCACACACAAAGATCGAAGCTCTGCTGAAAAAATACGGCATAAAGTAAATTCAATACACAACGATAAAGTTCGGGGCGGACGGCTGTCCCGAACTTTTTTTATATGAGGAGAAGATAAAATGATATTTGCAGGGATAGTTGCAGGGGGCTGTGGCTCTAGGGTAAAAAGTGCGGTTATACCAAAGCAGTTTATAGAGATAGGCGGAGTGCCTGTTATCGTCAGAACAGTGAGAGCGTTTCTTGCAGTGGAAGAGATAGATATGGCTTATGTGGGCATAAAACCTGACTGGCACGAATACACTGACAAGCTTTTTGAACGCTTCGAGATAGACAGCAGGCGTGTGAAAGTTATAGACGGCGGAGCTGACAGAAACGGCACTGTAATGAACATAGCTGAGGCAATAGTCGCTGAACATGGTGAGAATGAGGGGGAC
>OMEC01001165.1_pt1 | contig 11299 bp, 11 predicted proteins | sample 1673401 | NCBI WGS metagenome assembly OMEC01 (sample SAMEA103958110, study PRJEB25191) | human gut metagenome | reverse complement strand
AAAGCTCCCTTGCGCCGCCCGGACAGTCCCTTGCCTTTTCTCTGGGAGACGAGAAGGGCTTTGCTTGGATCGGCGCATACGATGTGACCGCCGACGAGCTGCTTGCCAGGACGGACACGACAAAGGCAGAGAACAAGACCGCACAGGCTGAGACACTGATACTGGAGCTACTGGCAGACGGCAGACGCATACCCAGCGCGGAGCTTGAAAAGGCGGTCAACGACCGGGGCATATCCTCCCGCACCCTGCGGACGGCGAAAAGCCGCATCGGGGACAGGCTCGTGACCGAGAAGAACGGCGCAGGCTGGGTCTGCTATCTCCGGGAATAACGGCAGGAACACGGCAAAGAAGGCAAAGGCGGCAAGATTTTTATAGATACCTTAAAGTTGCCGCCTTGCCTTCTTCCCTCATATCGCCGGAAATCAGTGGGTCAAAATGACCCACTGATTTTAACCGCAACACAGGCGGAATCAAATGACAACTTTTGTCACTTGATGTGGTGTGGGTCAAAACAACCCACACCAACACTTACAGACAACCACGCAAAGTGCTTGTGATAACTCTTGTCATAAGCAAAAATCATGTGGTCATTTTGACCTCTTGATTTTCAATCATTCATTTTTACAGGAGGTACTTGATGAACAACACACCCAATCAACAGCCCGTTCCCGAAACCGACACGCCGCCCTGCGTCCGCAAGACCATCGGCAGGACCACCTATGTTGTCAAGGTTCATTTCAGCGAGACGGCAAAGGAGACGCTGGAGGACAAAATCAAGCGTCTGCTCCGTGAGGAGGTGCGGAGAATGTAACCTATTTTTGAATTTGATAAAAAAGTCCTTGACAATTCGTATCCGGCAAAACAGCCAAGTCGATCAATATTTCCTGCGGCGCGCGCCTTGCGCCCTTCGATATTCAGGAGCTGCGGGAGATCACCATGTACGACGAGCTGGAGCTGGACACCCTGGGCGACCGGAAAACGGCGCTGTTTCTCATCATGAGCGACACCGACAGCACCTTCAACTTCCTCATTTCCATGATTTACAGCCAGTTATTTAACCTGCTGTGCGAAAAGGCTGACGACGTATACGGCGGCAGGCTCCCCGTCCATGTGCGCTGCCTCATCGACGAGTGCGCCAACATCGGGCAGATACCGAATCTGGAGAAGCTCATGGCTACCATCCGCAGCCGCGAGATTTCCGCCTGTCTGGTGCTGCAAGCCCAAAGCCAGCTAAAGGCTTTGTACAAGGACAACGCCGACACCATCATCGGCAACTGCGACAGCTCCATATTCCTGGGCGGCAAGGAGCCCGGCACGCTGAAGGAGCTGAATCAGGCGCTGGGGAAAGAGACCATCGACACCTTCAACACCGGCGAGAGCCGTGGACGGGAGGTGTCCCACAGCCTGAACTATCAGAAGCTGGGCAAAGACCTTGCCACGATAGACGAGCTGGCGGTGCTGGACGGCGGCAAGTGCATCTTGCAGCTTCGGGGCGTGCGCCCCTTCCTCTCGGATAAGTACGACATCACCCGTCACCCCAATTATAAGTATCTGTCGGACGCGAACCCAAGGAATGCCTTTGATATCGAGAAATACCTCTCCACAAGGCTGGTGCCGAAAGCGGATGAGGTCTACGAGGTGTTCGACGCGGGCAGCGTCTGAGCGCACAAGCCCGCCGCCCTCATGCGGCGGCTTTTCATATAGATACGGATGAGAAAAGACGCCTCCTCGCTTGCAGGGTCGGAACGAATCCACGAACGAAAATTTGAAAGGAGAAGCCGGAATCGGGGCTGCATCGCAGCTTTCGCTCCGGCTCCTGCTGTATCCGCGAGATTTCAACACAACCAACACCCAATGATTCCGGCAACACAAATATGGAATTTTTCAACTCTGCTGTCGGCGTTCTCCAGACCCTCGTCATTGCCCTCGGTGCCGGCCTCGGCATCTGGGGAGCCATCAACCTGCTGGAAGGCTACGGAAACGACAACCCCGGTGCTAAGTCGCAGGGCATGAAACAGTTGATGGCGGGCGGCGGCGTGGCGCTCATCGGCGTCATTCTCGTTCCCCTGCTCTCCGGCCTGTTCGGTTAATCGCCCGCACAAATCCTTCGCGGCGTCCGCCCCTCGGGGCGGGCGCTGCGGGAAAGGAGGGTAAAGCCCATTGGATTTGATATGGCAGAAATTCACCGAATGGCTGAAGGAGCTGCTGGTCAGCGGCATCATGGACAACGTGAACGGACTGTTTGACAACGTGAACAGCCGCGTGGCGGGCATCGCCGGACAGGTGGGCGCTACGCCCCAGGGCTGGAACAGCGGCGTCTACGGCATGATCCGAACGCTGTCGGACAATGTGATTTTGCCCATCGCGGGCGTGATCCTCGCCTTTGTCATGACGCTGGAGCTCATCCAGCTCATTACGGAAAAGAACAATATGCACGACGTGGACACCTGGATGTTCTTCAAGTGGATATTTAAGACCGCCTGCGCCGTGCTCATCGTCACCAACACATGGAACATCGTCATGGGCGTGTTCGAAGCGGCTCAGAGCGTTGTCAACAGCGCGTCGGGCATCATCATATCGGACACGTCCCTGACGTTTAACGAGCATATCGCGGGATTTGAAGCAGCGCTTGCGGAAATGGAGGTCTGGTCGCTGCTGGGGCTGTGGCTGGAGTCCGTGGTCGTGCATCTTTCCATGTGGGCGCTGACCATCTGCATTTTCATCATCTGCTACGGCAGAATGATCGAGATCTACTGCGTGACCTCCATCGCGCCCATCCCCATGGCGACCATGGCCAACCGGGAATGGGGGCAGATGGGCCAGAATTACCTCAGAAGCCTGCTGGCGCTGGGGTTTCAGGGCTTCCTCATCATCGTCTGCGTGGCGATTTACGCGGTGCTGATCCAGAACATCGTGGTGGAGAGCAGCGTCTCGGCGGCCATATGGACGTGCATGGGGTATACGGTGCTGCTGTGCTTCACGCTGTTTAAGACGAGCTCCCTTGCCAGGAGCCTGTTCCACGCCCACTGACGGAGGTGATGAAAATTGGCATACGTTCCCGTACCCAAGGACTTGAACGCGGTGAAAACCAAGGTCATGTTCAATTTAACCAAACGGCAGATTCTGTGCTTCGGCGGCGGCGCGCTCATCGGCGTACCGCTTTTCTTTCTGCTCAAGGGGCATATCGGCAGCAGCGCGGCGGCTCTTTGCATGATGCTGGTCATGCTGCCCTTCTTCCTGCTGGCTATGTACGAAAAGAACGGTCAGCCGCCGGAGAAGCTCATCCGCAACATCGTGCAGGTGTGCTTCCTGCGCCCCAAGCAGCGCCCGTACAGGACGAACAATTTCTACGACCTGCTGAACCGGCAGGATAATTTGGATAAGGAGGTCTACGCGATTGTCCACAAACAAAAACCACGCAAGAAAGCTCACACGAGCCGAGCGAAAGCAGATCGACGCGGCGATTGCAAGAGCAAAGCGTCAGGATAAGCGAAAGAAGTCCGCCCAGGACAGCATCCCCTTTCAGCGGATGTACCCCGACGGCGTGTGCCGCGTGACGGACAATTACTACACGAAAACCGTGCAGTTTCAGGATATCAACTACCAGCTCAACCAGAACGAGGACAAGACCGCCATTTTCGACGGCTGGTGCGATTTCCTCAACTATTTTGATTCCTCCATCCGCTTCCAGCTCTCCTTTATCAACCTCTCCGCCACGCAGGATACCTACGCCCGGCGCATCGCCATCCCCTTGCAGGGCGACTGCTTCGACAAGCTCCGCACCGAGTACACCGGGATGCTGCAAAGCCAGCTTGCCCGCGGCAACAACGGGCTTATCAAGACCAAATACCTGACCTTCGGCGTGGAGGCGGACAGCCTGAAGGCGGCAAAGCCCCGATTGGAGCGCATCGAGACGGATATCCTCAACAACTTCCGCCGTCTGGGCGTGACGGCGGAAGCCCTGAACGGGATGGAGCGCCTGCGCCTGCTGCACGGGATGCTCCACATGGACGAGCCGCAGCCCTTCCGCTTTTCGTGGGACTGGCTGGCTCCCTCCGGGCTGTCGGTGAAGGACTTCATCGCGCCCAGCGCCTTTGAGTTCAAGACCGGCAGCAGCTTCGGCGTGGGCAGCAAGACCGGCTGCGTATCCTTCTTGCAGATTTTAGCGCCGGAGCTCAACGACCGGATGCTGGCGGACTTCCTGGATATGGAAAGCTCCCTTATCGTCAGTATGCACGTCCGGTCCGTGGATCAGGTGAAGGCCATCAAGACCATTAAGCGCAAGATCACCGACTTGCAGAAAATGACCATTGAGGAGCAGAAAAAAGCGGTGCGTTCCGGCTACGATATGGATATTATCCCCTCCGACCTTGCCACCTACGGCACGGAGGCGAAAAAGCTCTTGCAGGAGCTGCAAAGCCGCAACGAGCGTATGTTCCTTTTGACCTTCCTTGTGGTGAACGTGGCGGACAACAGGCAGCGCCTCGGCAACAACGTCTTTCAGGCGGGCTCCATCGCCCAGAAGTACAACTGCCAGCTCACGCGGCTGGACTTTCAGCAGGAGGAGGGCTTCATGTCCGCGCTGCCGCTGGGATATAACCAGATCGAGATCCAGCGGGGGCTGACCACCTCCAGCGTGGCGATTTTTGTGCCGTTTACCACCCAGGAGCTGTTTCAGGACGGCAAGGAAGCCCTGTACTGCGGGCTGAACGCCCTTTCCAACAACCTCATTATGGTAGACAGAAAGCTGCTTAAAAACCCGAACGGTCTGATCTTAGGTACGCCCGGAAGCGGCAAGTCCTTCTCCGCCAAGCGTGAGATCGCCAACGTGTTCCTCGTCACGAACGACGATATCATCATCTGCGACCCGGAGGCGGAGTACGGGCCGCTGGTGGAGCACCTGCACGGGCAGGTGGTGAAAATCTCGCCCACCTCCACCGACTATTTGAACCCCATGGATTTGAACCTGAATTACAGCGACGATGAAAACCCGCTGAGCCTGAAATCCGACTTCATCCTGTCCCTGTGCGAGCTGATCGTGGGCGGCAAGGACGGCCTCATGCCGGTGGAAAAGACCATCATCGACCGCTGTGTGCGCTCTGTCTACCGGGAGTACCTGAGTGACCCCCGCCCGGAAAAGATGCCTATTTTAGAGGACTTGTACAACGAGCTTCGCAGGCAGGACGAAAAGGAAGCGCAGTATATCGCCACGGCGCTGGAAATCTACGTCACCGGCTCACTCAACGTGTTCAACCACCGCAGCAACGTGAATATTGAAAACCGCGTGGTCAGCTTCGATATCAAGGAGCTGGGCAAGCAGCTCAAAAAGATCGGGATGCTGGTGGTGCAGGACGCGGTGTGGAACCGCGTCACAATTAACCGTGAACAGCGCAAGTCCACCCGCTACTATATCGACGAAATGCACCTTCTTTTGAAGGAGGAGCAGACCGCCGCGTATACGGTGGAGATATGGAAGCGATTCCGCAAGTGGGGCGGCGTTCCCACGGGCATCACCCAGAACGTCAAAGACCTGCTCTCCAGCCGTGAGGTGGAGAACATCTTTGAAAACTCCGACTATGTGTATATGCTCAACCAGGCTTCCGGCGACCGGCAGATTTTAGCCAAACAGCTTAACATTTCGCCTCACCAGCTCTCATATGTGACCCAATCCGCCGAGGGCGAGGGGCTTTTGTTCTACGGCAGCGTGATCCTGCCCTTCGTAGACCGCTTCCCCAAGGATACGGAGCTGTACAAAATCATCACGACCAAGCTCTCGGAGCAGGTGCAGTCAGAATAGAGACGAGAAAGGATGTGCGAATATGAATAACAATCTGATGATCTTTGAAAACCCGGAGTTCGGAGCTGTACGAAGCATCCTGATCGATGGCGACCCGTGGTTTGTAGCAGCCGACGTGTGTAAAGCACTGGAGATTGAAAAAACAAACCGGGCTTTAAGCAGGCTCGACGACGACGAAAAGGGTGCTCATTCAGTGAGCACCCCCGGCGGCAGGCAGCGAATGTCTATCATCTCTGAATCTGGATTGTACTCGCTTATTCTCGGCTCCCGCAAGCCGGAAGCGAGAGCCTTCAAGCGCTGGATCACCCATGAGGTCATTCCCTCCATCCGCAAGCACGGCGCGTATATGACGGATGCGCTTCTTAGCCGGATGGATGAGCACCCCGAGCTGATCTCGGAGTATATCTGTAAGCTCCGTGCGGAAAACGCAAAGGCGAACGCCGCACGGGAGGCGCTGAAAAAGGCGGAGGCCGAGAACGCGCGGCTGGCTCCGAAGGCCAGCTACTACGATTCCTTTGTAGGCGTCGAGAGCGTGACCTGTCTCCGCTATACCGCCAAGGAGCTGGGCGTTCCGCAGAAGAAATTCATCGGCTACCTGCTGGAAAAGGGGTATGTGTTCAGAGACCGTCACCGCAGCGACCGTGTATTTGTCAGAGCCGGCAAGCGCAACGACCCGCTGTTTGTGACCAGAGATTTTTACCTTCCCAACGGCACAAAAAGCGAATACACCCTCGTCACGCCTGCCGGAAAGGCGCATTTTCTGAAAATCGCGGAGAAAATCCGCGTCTGGCAGCCCCGTGAGGTTGCAGAAGGCAAAGACGCCAGCGAACAGGCCGTCTTTGCCGCGTGCGTATGACGATCCAATCCCCACAGAATCGAGGTGATGAATATGGCAAAACGCTCGCCAAGGCTGATTTTCACCGAGGAAGAACGCGCCCTGCCGGAGCTGGAACGAGCTGTCCGCAGGGCGGGCAGGGCGGCGGTTAAGCTGGAAAAGGCCGAAGCGAAAATTCCCAAGAAAACCGTTAAGGTCAAAAAGCGCGTTGTGGACAGTGAGAGCGGCAAGGTCACGACGCGCCTTTTCTTTGAGGAGGCGGACAAAAAGCGTCCGCCCTCCAAGCTGGCGCACGCCGCAAGGAAAGCGCCACTGGATACCGTCCGCAGCGCAGTCCACCGCAAGCTCCGGGAGGAGGGCGATGACAACCCCGGCACGGAGGCGGCGAACACCCTGACCGAGACGGCGGAGCGCACCTGGCGCATTGCGGAATCGGCGCACCGCTCCCATGCGGAAAAGCCCTACCGCAAAGCGGACAAGGCGGAAGCCGCCGCAGACAAAGCCAATCTCAAGGCGCTGAACAAACAGTACGAGCAGGAATACGGCAGGGCTTCCAACCCCTATTCCCGTTGGCGGCAGAAGCAGGCCATTAAAAAGGAATACGCCGCCGCAAAAGCGGGAAACGGCGCAAGGAATACCGTCAAAGCGTCCGAGACCACCGCGAAGGCGGCCAGGCGCGCCGCCGAGGGAAGCAAGGAACTCGGCAGCTTTTTTGTCCGGCACAAGAAGGGCTTCCTCATCGCGGGCGGCGTCGCCGCCGCGATACTGCTGCTCATGACCTGCATTTCCTCCTGCTCCACGCTGTTTCAGGGAGGAATATCCGGTGTTGCATCCTCCACCTATCCGCTGGAGGATGCGGATATGCTGGCAGCGGAAGCCGCCTACTGCGCCATGGAGGACGAGCTGCGGGAATACCTGAACAGCTACGAAAGCACCCACGATTACGACGAGTACCACTTCGACCTGGACGAGATCGAGCACGACCCCTATGTGCTCATTTCCATGATTACCGCCCTCAAGGGCGGAGAATGGACGATCGACGAAATAGGCGGGATTCTGGAGACGCTGTTTGAAAAGCAGTATATCTTAACGGAAACCGTCGCCACGGAAACCAGATACCGCACCGAAACGCATATCGGCTATTACACCGACGAAAACGGCAACCTGCAAAGCTACGAGTACGAGGCGGAGGTGCCGTACACCTACTATATCTGCCATGTGGAGCTGGAAAACTTCAACCTCTCCCATGTGCCGGTGCATATCATGTCCCACGATCAGCTCTCCATGTACGCCGTGTATATGAGTGTGCTGGGCAACCGCCCCGACCTGTTCCCCGGCTCCCCGTATGTGAACCGGTACTACCACACCCAGTATGAGAAGTACGAGATACCCCCGGAGGCGCTGGCGGATGAACAGTTCGCCGCCATTATCAAGGAAGCGGAGAAGTATCTGGGCTACCCCTATATCTGGGGCGGCAGCTCGCCCGCCACCTCCTTCGACTGCTCCGGCTTCGTTTCGTATGTCTACAACAACTGCGGCCTGCACTGGAGCTTCGGCAGGCTGGGCGCGGAGGGGCTGCGGGGCATGTGCGCCTATGTTTCCCCGGAAAGCGCCCGTCCCGGCGACCTGATCTTTTTTGAAAAGACCTACGACACCGCAGGCGCGTCCCATGTGGGCATCTATGTGGGCAATAACAGGATGCTCCACTGCGGCGACCCCATTCACTACGCTTCCATCGACACGAGCTACTGGCGAAGCCATTTTCTCCAGTTTGGCAGATTACCTTAACAACAACCATATCAACGCAAAAAGGAGGATGTTATGAACCCGCGACTTGAAAAGCTGCGTCAGGAGCGCGAGAAGCTGGCGGAAAAGCTCGCATCGCTGACCGCACGGCTCAAAGCCCTGGACGAGCAGATTCTGAAGCTGGAAAACACGGATATTGTGGGCATCGTCCGCGAGAACGGGCTGACCATCGAGCAGCTCGCGGCGCTGATGGCGATGCTGGAAAAGCGTCCCACGGCGGCGCTGCCCGACGAATACAGAAAAACGGAGGAATTTGTGGATGAAGAATAAATGGAGATTTTTTGCCGTGACGCTGGCCGTCGTGCTCTGCATGACGGTCTTTTCTGTTACGGCCTATGCAGGCGGCGATATGGTCGATTCGACAATGGGCGACCCGACCATGGAAACCCCAACTGCAACTACACAGCCGGAGAATACGAATACCGGTGAGCAGACCCCAAACGGACAGACCCTGACCGTGCTTGTGACCGAAAATGCGGACGGAAGCCATACCGTGACCATTGGGGATCGGAGCTGGACGCTTCCCGCCAAACGGGAGCAGGCCGGAAAGGTGGTCAACGTCCGCACCTATTTGAACCTGCGCACCGGCCCCGGCACGGATTACACCGTGATCGGGCGTCTGCTCAACGGCGCGGAGGTGAAGGTGCTGGAGGAAAGCAACGGCTGGTACAAGGTGGTCGTGCCGGAGCAGACCGGCTATGTATACGGCAAATACCTTGAGGTCATGAACGCGCCGACAGAAAACAGCGGAAGCGATACGGATATGGCGGGACTGCCGGAGCTGCTGCTGCAATATTACGCCGCTGCCGGAGGTTCCGCGCCCCTGACCCCGGACGGCAACCTGACGCTTATGGACGACATCGGCTCCGCTTTCGGCGCAGGCAAGCAGTTCATCACCGTGACGACCAAGGGCGGCAACACCTTTTATCTCATCATCGACCGGGACGATAAGGGCAATGAGAACGTCCATTTCCTGAATCTTGTGGACGAGGCCGACCTGCTGGCGCTGACCAAGGACGGCGAGAGCATCGTCCCCGCCTGCGCCTGCACGGACAAATGCGCCGTGGGCAAAATCAACACGGGCTGCAAGGTGTGCAGAACCAATATGAGCGAGTGCGCGGGCAAGGAAGTTACGGAACCCACGCCACAGCCCGCCGAGCCTGCGGAGACCGCGCCCGAAAAGAGCGCCAACGGTGCGGGGCTTGTTGTGGTCGTCCTCCTGCTTCTGCTGGGCGGCGGCGGTGCGCTGTACTGGTTCAAGCTCCGCAAGCCCAAGGCCGACACCCGTGGGGCGGACGATCTGGACGATTACGACTACGGCGAGGACGAGGAAGATGAGGATTACGAATTTGAAGATGAAAACACTGCTGACAGTGAGGAGGACAAAAACCAATGATGAATACGACCTGTTACCGGCTTGTTGTGTGTGAAAAGCCCTCCGTGGCAAGGAGCATCGCCGCCGTCCTGGGCGCAGGCAAACGCGAGGACGGCTTTCTTTCGGGCGGCGGCTATCTCGTTTCCTGGTGCTTCGGACACCTTGCGGAGCTTTCGGATGCGGACGCCTACGACGAAAAGTACGGCAAATGGCGAAGGGAGGACTTGCCCATCCTGCCGGATAGCTGGCAGTACACCGTGGCGAGGGACAAGCAGAAGCAGATGAACACCCTGCGCACCCTCATGCACAGAGAGGACGTTTGCGAGGTCGTCAACGCCTGCGACGCCGGGCGCGAGGGCGAGCTGATCTTCCGCACGGCGTATAATCTCAACAACTGCCGCAAGCGCGTAAAGCGGCTCTGGATTTCCTCCATGGAGGATGCGGCGATTCTTCAGGGCTTTGACAATCTCCGCGACGGCGCGGAGTACGACAACCTCTACGCCTCCGCCCTCTGCCGCAGCAAGGCGGACTGGCTGGTGGGCATCAACGCCACCCGCCTGTTTTCCGTGATGTACCACCGCACACTGAACGTGGGGCGCGTGGTATCGCCCACGCTTGCGCTGCTGGTGCAGCGGGAAGCGGAGATCAACGCCTTTCAGCCGGAGAGCTTCTACACCGTCCATCTGGACTTTGACGGCTTCTCCGCCGCAGGCGGGCGCATGAAGGAGCAGGCAGAGGCGGAGCGGCTTGCCGGGGACTGCAACAGCAAAACCGCCGCTGTTACCTCCGTCGTGCAGACGGAAAAGACAGAGAAAGCCCCGGCGCTCTACGACCTGACCACCCTCCAGCGGGATGCGAACCGCTTGCTTGGGTACACGGCGCAGCAGACGCTGGATTATCTGCAAAGCCTTTATGAAAAGAAGCTCTGCACCTACCCCCGCACCGACAGCCGCTATCTCACCGACGATATGGAGAGCGGCGTAAACGCGCTGGCGCTGTGCTGCGCGGGCGTCTGCGGCACGGAGCCGCCCGCAGCCGTCTGTTCGGGGCAGGTGTGCAGCAGCAAAAAGGTCAGCGACCACCACGCCGTCGTTCCCACTATGGCGGCGGGCGAAACGGATTTGGAAACCTTGCTCGCAGGCGAACGGGAGCTGCTGCGCCTTGTTTCCCGTCAGGTGCTTATGGCGGTCAGCGCGCCCTTCGTCTATCTGGAGACCGAGGCAAGGCTGGACTGCGGCGGGAATGGCTTTTCCACAAAGGGAAAAACGGTGGTGCAGCCCGGTTGGAAAGCATATGCGGATGCGGAGCTTACGGACAAGCCCCTCCTGGAGCTTTCCGAGGGACAGATGCTTTCCGTTTCCTCCTGCGAGGTCAAAGAGGGCAGAACGACCCCGCCAAAGCACTTCACCGAAGCTATATGCTGTGAAAGGGGGATAAGAAATCGCCCATAGAAAGGAGAGTTTTTCAATGAAAGCAAAGAAAACGG
>OMEC01001152.1_pt1 | contig 11420 bp, 10 predicted proteins | sample 1673401 | NCBI WGS metagenome assembly OMEC01 (sample SAMEA103958110, study PRJEB25191) | human gut metagenome | reverse complement strand
TAGGGAATTAAATATGCCCTTTTTTGGTGTTTTTGGTGCTTGTTCAACTTTTGTTTCATTTAATTTTGTATCGATATCTGCCATTTCCATTTTTATTTTTTCAATTGTTTCTGTATTTTCTTTAATTCTTGAATTAATTGCTTGTCCTTCTGTATTTATTGCATTTTGTTCTACCTTTTTATGATTGTTAAAATTATTTTCAAATTGTTTTTTAATTTCTTCAATTTTTTCTGTCTCATATTCTCTCTTACAAGTTGGGCATACAAATGAATCCGGATCAAATTCCAGTTTTGTATTACTAATTTCATCCCACTTTTTATATAATTCATTTTTTCTTTTGCTGTCTTGCTCTATTTTTAGTTGTCTCTCATCCAATTCTTGTCTTTTATTTCTCAACATACTTTCATTTAAGGCCTTATCATTTATTAGTTTTATTTTTTCTGCTACATATTGCTGCTTATTTTCCTTTTCTAGTGTAATTTTTAATTCATTTAATTCATTTTTTGCCTTCGCAAGTTTATCGGCTTTTTCTATATTTTCTTTTGCTCTCGCTTGTATATCAAACATCTCTGTTTCAATTTTTTTCAATTCTTGATTGTATGTTTCTTTTTGTTTTTCTAATTCATCATAATTTATATTATGCTCTGTTACTAAAGTATTGGTAAGTTCATCTATTCTTATAGGAATACTTTCCTTTTGATTATTTAATTCCTTTATTTTAGATTGAATAACCTTTTTATAATCTTCTATACTTCTACCATTTAAGTTTTGTTGTAATGTTTTAAATTCTTCATTTGCGTTTAATATCTCCTCATCTGTTATTTGATTACCAGATATATTAGTCAATATTTCTCGTCTTTCCTGCCATTTTAATTGTTTATTAAAATACAAAGGATCTGTTATTAATTTAAATAGACTTTCTGGAACTAAACTATTGATTTTTTCTTCATAATCTTTCTTTTTGACTGGTACTTCATCTATCCAATAACTTGTCTCGTGTCCAGAAAATTCTTGTTGTGTTTCTCCCCTTTTAGTAACCCATTTTTCCTTCAGCATTTTTTTAAAAGTCATATCCACTCCATCTATTAGTAAAATGGCCTCAACTTCATGTTCTAAAAAATGAATTGGTTTATTATTTTCATCTAATGTTTTTATATTAAAATCTTTCCTATCGCTACTATCTTTATCAAAAAATAGCCATTTAAAAGCATCAAATACTGTTGTTTTTCCTGTTGCATTTTTTCCATATATATTTGCGTTTTTTCCTTCGAAATTAATCTCTAAATTTTTTATTCCCTTAAAATTTTTTAGTTTTAAATTAGATATCTTTATTTGCATTTTTATTCTCCTTCCTTGTTTTCATTAACTTTTCTACATCTTCTAACGCTTCCAAAAGTCCACATTGGGAACATATATCAGTTTTTCCATCTCTTCTGGACAATGCAGGCCTTTCTCCAAGTATTCCTTTACATCTAGGGCATATTCTCATTTTTGTCACCTCTTTTACAAATACTCTTCGTATTTTTCACTTATATTTTTAATCCATTCTGTGTTTACTCTATCTAGATATGTACTCCACGCTGACTTATAAGAATTCCACCACCAGCCTTTTTTCTTTAAAGCATATATTAATTGTCTTTTGCATTTCATAGTAAATTTTATATACGCTCTGTCTCCCTCAATATAAGATGTAAAATTTTCATCTTCATAAATAATTTCTTTTCTTATTTCTTTTACTTCGCCATTTATTGATGCTTGGTATAATTTATATATATTACTGTTTTTTCTCCACTTATATTTTTCTTGTAATTGTTCATATACCTCTATAAACTTTTTATTATCAATGGTTGCTAGGTTCATAATATCTTTTGTTGGATCTAAATTTAATTGAATAAGCCTTTTTATTCCATCAATAATATATTTTACTTTTTCTTCTTTGGAATCATCTTTTTTGGCATTTTCTACTTGTTTTCTTAAGTCCTCGAACCATTCACTCAATTCATGTGAAGCCTTCAATATTTGTTCACTTTTATCAAGTCTTTTAGAATTATATTTTGCTGGCCCTGCTACCATAACTGGTACATGTTGAGATTCATACTCTAATATTTTTGAATATTTTTTATATAAGTTATCTAATATTTTTTGCTTTTTAACCTCAGATATTGGCCATTCTATAACTTCATTAGCATATGCTTTGTAGCATTGTTCAGTGTTGGTTCCCCTATTATAAAAACTATTATTATTTGTCCTTTGTATTAAATCCTGCCTTAATTCATGTATTTCCATATTACTCCTCTCTTGATTTCTTTAGATATGTATGCTACAATATTTAAAGAAACATTTATATATGTGTTTTTTAGAACTATTTATTTACTTTGGTCGGTATTTGGTAGTTCTATTATTTTTGCGGTTTCATCTGTTTCATTTATCACTATGTCTTTTACTAGTGCTGAAAAGTTATCTGAAGCAATTTCGTAGATTTTCTTTAATTTGATATTTTTATTATTGTATTCATTTATAAAACATAAGTCTTTAATCATTTTAAATTGTTCTGCACATTCTGTTTTTATATCTTTAATTTCTTTATCCCTTCTTGCAATTATTTCTTGAAGTTTCTTATTTTCTACTGCTTCTCTACTATGTTTCCCTGGCATTTTCTTTTTCCTCCTTTCAAACTTTTTAATCTATATTTCATCTTGAATAATGTTAATAACATATTTTTATATTTTGTTTTAGCTTCTGCAATATCAATACATTCATTTAATAACTCCTGGTAATATTGAATCATTTGTACCCTCCTATATTTTTTCAAAAAATATATGCTTTATTACTGTTATTGTATCGTCTTTATCTAATTTGCTTGCTTTTAAATATCCTATCGCATATAGTAATTTTGTATCTTTGTCATTCATTTTTTCTTTTTCAAATGTTTTCTGTAGTTCTCTTTCCGCATCCTTTAAATTTGCACTTTTTTCCATTGTAAAATCCTCCTTTATTAGTTTTAATCCTCATCTAAAAAACTTTCTAAAACTAATACTATAATTAAACCAAAAACAGGTACTAAATACTCTCCTCCAAATGCTTTATAACCTCTTATTCTATTGGCATATTTTATTGATACTATTGTTAAAATAATTGTTGCTATTATTGTAATAAGTTCTAATATTCTTACTATAAATTTTTTCTTATTGGTTATTTTCATTATTCTTCCCCCTTTAATCTTTTCTTTTTGTACCATTCTCTTATTGCACTTCCTAATGCAACCTTCTCTTTTCCAAAATTTTCACTTGGAAAATCTTGTGAATTATAGATGCTTAATGCTGTCGGTACACTGCAATTTCTCAATTCTGCAAATTGTGTTGGGGTATAAAAAACATTATCTTGTAATTCCATTTAATTTTCCTCCTTTAATGTGTGGCTTCCGCATTTTTTTATTTTTTTCATATTTCTCCTCCTTTAATCTACTTTTTGTAGAGTGGTGGGTAAAATAATATAATCCTTTGAAATTTTATATAAATTACAAAGTTCTTCAAACTCTGCTATCTTAATTGATGTTCTTCCCTTTTCCCAATTAATAATAGTTCCTTTTGTTTTCTTCATTTCCTTGGCTACCTCATCTAATGAATAACCTGCATTAACTCTTGCTGCGGTTAATGTTATTTGTAATTTTTTCTCCATATTTTTATTCGCTCCTTTCTTGATTTGTTCACATTATATTCTACTTTTTGTAGAATGTCAATACTAAAAGTAGAATTTTTTAAACTTTTTTATTGATTCTTTCTACTTTTAGTATTATAATATAGTCAAATGTTGAGAAAGCGAGGTTTTTATATGGACAAGGATAACAAATACAAAAAAATATTTAAATTATTATATGACAGTAAAAGGAAAAACTCAAACAGATATTATAAATGATTTAGATATAAATAAATCTGCTATTTCTAGTTGGTGTAATGGCACTAGACTTCCAAGAATGAACAAAGTGCAATTACTCGCAGATTATTTTAGTATAAATGTTTCTGACTTAATAGAAGGAAGTTGTGACAATAATAACTATTTTGAATTCATATCCGAAGATGATTCTATGTTTCCTTTGCTAGATGTTGGAGATATTGCCCTAATATACAAACAAAACATAATTGACAAAACTGACAATAAAAACAAAGGAACATATCTTTTAAAACTAAATGGAAAAAATACGATAAGGAAATTAGTATTAGATGAAAATAATAATATATATCAGTTAAATCGTCCGCGGCGGTCGGAGAAAGAAAAAACCCGCAGACAATTTGTCTGCGGGTTTTTTCGGAGATATACAACAAAACATTTCAATTACATTCAGGCGGCGTCAACGAAATTCGGCGTAACCGTTATGCTGTCGGGCAAAGAAAGATTGTTGTCTGCAACCACCTTTCCCCATTGAATACCCGTGCCGCGGTAGTTGATTGCGGAAAGCTGCGTGCAGTTTTCCACCGCCTTGGCGTCAAACTTTGAAACGGTTGCGGGAAGCACCAATGTTTTGACTTTGCAGGACAGCGTCGCTACGTAATAACCGAAGCAATCCTTTTCAAGAGTTGCCAGAATACTGTCCGCCGACGTATAAACCGTGTCCACCGTCACCCCCTCGAAAGCGTATGTCTTGATTGTCACGACATTGTCGGGCAGGACGAAAGTATCCTGTGCGTCGAATTTTCCTGCGGGTACCTGAATCAGAATTAAATTTTCGCCGTCTTTGAGATAGAGCGCTCCGTCTACAACTTCATGAACAGTATTGTTTTCGGCAAGCGTAAAGCTTTCAAGCGTGCTTATGCCGCCGAATACGCCGTTGCCGAATTTGGATACGTTTTCAACGGCGGGGATTTGTACAGTAGTCAGGGAGGTGCCGGTAAAAGCTTCGTCCTCAGCCTGCTTTATTATCGCGTTTTCGCCGAAAATAACGGACGTCAGAGTTGCAAGCTTGTTAAGCGCGGCTTTTTTGAAGGTGATAAGACGGTTGCCGAAATTCAGCGAGGAAACTGCCGTACCCTTGAACACCGATTCGTTGAGCACAAGCTCGTTTGTCGAGTCGGCAAAAGTGACAGTTTCAAGCGTAGACACGTTTTCAAAGGTTTTTCCGTCGAAAGTGAGACTTCTTGCGGGGAAAGCAAGACTTGTCAGCGACGTGCCCTTAATCACCTGCCCCTTGACGTTGAGAGTCTGTTCGCCGCCCTCTTCAAAGGTCAGAGATTTTAAGGTCGTCACCCCGTCAAACGCGTTGGAGCCCAATGTTTTCACCGTGTTGGGAATTTCCGCACTTTCAAGCGATGTATTTTTAAATGCATTGCTGCCGATAACCGTAAGATTTCCGTTTTCCGCAAAATATACCGCCGTCAGTGTGGTCACGCCGTTGAAAGCGTCTGTCATAAGTTCTGTTACGTCTTCGGACAAAGTCACCTGCGTTATGCCGGAATTTTTGAACAGATTTCCGCTGATTTTGTATACGCCGTCGGGCACGGTGAAGCTGTTGTTCTCAAAGGAATAATTTGCGGGTATTGCCGCCATTACCAATCCGCCCGCTTCCTTGTAATACAGGATTCCCTCCCGCACGGAAACAAAGGCTTCGGATTCGCCCTCCTCTACCGCAAAGGTTTCCATAACGCTTCCGAAAGGATTGTCTGAACCGATAAAGTTTATGCCGCGGGGCAAAGTTATCGAAGTCAACGCCGTGCCTGCAAAAAGCTTGTTGGGAATGGTCGTAAGCGACGTATTTCCCTTTGCAAAGATTGCGCTTGAAAGCCGAGCGCAGTTTTCAAACACGTTTCCTCCAAGCTCGGAAAGCGTTGAGGGAAGCGTAACCGACGTGATTGCAGTCCCCTTGAAAGCGCTGCTTTTGACTGCGGTTACACCTTCGGGAATAACAAGCGCGCCTTCGAGCGGCGTATCCTTGAACGCATTGGCTTCAATGCTGACAAGCGCTCGGGGGAAATTTATTGCTCTGACCGCAGTGCCGTTAAACCCGCCTATGAGCGTGCATTTGCTGTTTTCTTGGAAAATTATATTTTCCAAAGCGGCGGAATAATCGAAATAATTAAGCTCGATTATACCGTCGGCGACAACTATGGTGACCAGCGAACTGCCCGAAAAACCGCTTGTTCTCGTGATGTCGGTTTCTCCGATTTTGTCGGGTATATACAACACCTGTATACCCGCTTCGGAATAAGCCTCGGAAAAACCGAGCACTCCGTTTGCAAACCAGTCTTCAAAACCGAACAGTTCTTCGTCGGCAATTTTTTTGACGGTAAAGGAACGGGTTTCCTCTCCGTTTTTGCGGGCATAAAAGACATATACGTTGCTTTTCAGCAATCCGGTAAAAACGGTTTCCGTCTGCCATTCGTTGTTGTTCGCCCAGCCGGCGGAGTATTCCCAGCCGTCGCCCATATCCACCACCGTCGCCGTGGTCAGGTTGTCGTTCACAACGGCTCCGAAGTTTGCCGTAGCGCCGAATTTTACGCTTATTTCAACGTCCTCCGTAACGGCAAATCTGTAAGAATTGCCCACCACGTCAACCTTTAAACCGTTTATTGTCAATTCGTCCACAAAATAGCCTTCGGCAGGCTTGAAGGAAAGCTCTATTACCGAACCGTCGACTATTTTTGTGCCGCTTTCAAACCTGTTGAAAACGATAGGGTCGGGGAAAAACAAATTGCCGTCCTTGTCCGCCATAGGCTTGTCGAAAGTGTAAACCATTTCGGCAAAGCTGGCAAACATTTCTCCGTTTTGTCCGGAAACGGAATAATCGACCGTATATTCGTCAAGCGAGATATATCCCTCCCACTGCAATATGTTGAGCAACGCATAGAAGGGTGTTTCTTCGCCGTAAACCACGAGATTGCCTATGCGCACGCGCCTGTTCTCTATTTCTTCATCCGGTCTTATCTCGGAATTTATATGCCGCCCCGATTCAAAAAACTCCGTTGCACCCTCCTCCGTTGAAAAGAGCACGGCGGTCGCCTGCTCGTTGGGGAATCCGTGCCATGAGGTAGGCTGCCCCACAAACACCGAAAAATCGCGCGCTATGTATACGTGAACGGCTATATTTTCCAGAGTATCGTGGAGCGCGGTATCCCAATTGTATTTTTCCACCATCATGTCGAGGAAATCCTTGTCGATGAAATTGTCTTCGTCTTCAAGGTCGGGAGTGGGTTCTCTCGGCGTGCCGTTGAGAAAGTCTACGATTGTATCTTTAAGCACGGGAGAGTTTGACGTCAACATAACGTTTCCTATCGCGTCAAAGTAGGGCGTATCATTGAGAGAAACGGAGCCAAGCGCCGCTTCCGCCCATGCCTCGTCTGCAAAAACTCTTGCCGAAAACCTCGCTATGGTTATGCCTGCGCTGCCCTGATTCTGTTCAATATAGATATGCGCGCCGTATACAGTGTCGTCCATACTGCAAAGCATGACCGAAATGCCGCCGACGGCAGTCCTGAAACCATGCCGTGCGACTTCCGCTTCTATTTCCAGACTTTGAGTCTTGTATGGTTCGTCCATCACTATGCTCTGTCCCGATAAATGCCCCATTCTTGCGGGCGAACCGAGATTTATCAGGGTTTTTACCACCCATATTCCATGCGGCGTGCCCTGTATGATAATATTTCTGTAAAGCTCCGCGTCCGGCAAACCGTCGTTGCCCCAAACGGTCAAAGCGTCGGTTTCGTTCTGATAGACGGTGACTCTGAATCCGCCCGACACTCCGTACTTGTCTATCTGATTACCGAAAGCAAAGCTGCCCGCGGTGAAAGTTGCGGCGCCCGTCAGCGAATCCTCGGTAACTTCGCCGGCATGGAAAGCATTGCCGCCGATTTCGTATTCTCCCACCGTCAGCATAAGGTCACGTATCACGTTCGCCGCGTCTGCGGGCGCAAGAGACCAATCGTATTCAAAGTAAAATTCGGCGTAAAGCTCCGTCTTGGCGTCGAGACTTTCAATAATATACGTATTGTCTGCCAAAAGCTCGGTTTCGACGCCGTCCACCGTAAGCTTACTCACATGATATCCCGAATCGGGAATAACGTGAACAACCACGGCGCTGTGTTCGGGTATACGAGCAGGGCTGGTGATGAAATCCTCGACACCTACCGAGAGTTCTATCCTGCCGTTGTCGCCGCAGGTAAACACAACCTCGTGCCTGACTACGGCAAGTTCCCATTTCGCGTAAACAATCTGAGATTCGTACATCGGCGGAGTGAAATTGAATTTCTCGTTTCCGTTCGCACTAGTATACCAGCCAAGGAAGGTATAACCGTCCTTTACGGGATTGTTCTGCACCGCAGGCGGATACAGCTTGTCGCCGTCGGCTACGCTAGTCACGGGAGAAAAGCCCTCCGGCCAGCGTCCTCCGTCAAGCTCCCACGTCACCGAATAAACCCGTCTGAACGTAACGCTCACTTCAAGCTCTTTGTCCGCTTTGAGCGTGAGTTTTGTCCCTGTTTCGTCGAGTCCCTCCGTCTGCGTCTTTCCGTTCACCGTCCACATTCCTACCGCGTATCCCGACGCGGGCGTCGCTTCAAACTCTATTGCTTCGCCTGCTCCCACTTTGCTTCCGCTTTCTATCGCTTCGCCGTTTGAAACAGCCGCAAGCGTGCCGTTTTCTCCCGCGACAAACGTCACTTTGTATCCGTTTCCGCAAGCTGCCAATACTCCGACTAAAATCGCCGCAAGCGCTAAAAGCCATAACAATGCCTTTCTCTTTTTCATCTCCTTTCTCCTTTTTTCGTTCTTTAAACGTCGAAAATTTTTGCGTTTTGTGATATCGCTTTTTAATATTAGCATTTATTAACTGTTTTTGTCAACCCTATTTCCCCGGTTTTATGTGAAACTTTCAGTGCTCCCTTTCCGTTTTTAATGCATCCGCCGCAAAACGACGTTGGAGGGGCGAGGCAAAGACGCCCTCGCCGCGGTTAAACGTATAATTATCGCTCCGAGCGTTCATAATTCGCCCGATGGAACAAAAACTGGAAGCATATCGCCGAAAACGAAATTTTCTTAAAACCTCCGAGCCGTCGGGCAAAGAAGAAAAAGCGGTCGGCGGCACGGAGCGGAAAATATTTGCCGTTCAGCTGCACTACGCGAGAACGACTCACTTTGATTTCCGACTTGAATGGGACGGGGTTCTTTTAAGCTGGGCGGTACCAAAAGGTCCCTCCTTCAACCCCAAGGACAAGCGTCTTGCCGTGCGCGTCGAGGAGCACCCGTTGGATTACGCCGACTTCGAGGGAGTCATCCCCAAAGGCGAATACGGCGGCGGCACGGTTTTGCTGTGGGACAAAGGATACTGGACGGAGACGGAGGACTTTGCGCGGGGACTTGAAAAAGGCTCTCTCAAATTGCGACTTGACGGAAAAAGATTAAAGGGAGGCTGGGCGCTTGTACGGCTTAACGACAAAGACAAAGCCGAAGACGAAAAGGAGAACTGGCTGCTGTTCAAGGAAAAAGACTCCTTTGCCAAGGACACAAGCGGCTTGACAGGCAGAGAAAGAAGCGTCAAAAGCGGACTTTCTGCCAAAGGAATTGCGGAAAAAGCCGCTGTGGCGGCAGCTGAAATTCCCTTTGACTGCGCCCCCGTCATGCTGTGCCGACAGGTTGCCGCGCCGCCGTCGGAAAAAGGCTGGGTTTACGAAATAAAATACGACGGCTACCGCATCGCGGCGTATTCGCAAAAGGACGGGGTACGGCTTTTGACGCGCAACGGAAAAGACTTTTCGGACAAGCTGCCCGAATTGGCGCAGGCAATCGGAAGGCTGTCAAACGGGCGCGCGCTCGTGCTTGACGGCGAAGCGATTATCTCCGACGACGAGGGCAGAAGCGATTTTCAGGCGCTGCAAAACCATTTAAGACTCAAAGACGGGAGAAAACCCGTTTACATGGTGTTTGACCTTTTGTCACTCGACGGCAAAGACCTACGCGAACTTCCTCTCATAGAAAGAAAAAAAAGGCTGAAAACGCTGATTGGCGACGGCAACGACGCAATCAAATATTCCGCCCACGTCGAGGGCAGAGGGGAGGAGTGCTTTGCCGCAGCCCGAAAGCTTGGCTTGGAGGGAATTGTCGGCAAACGCGCCGACTCCCCCTATTCGGGCAGCCGCAACGGCGACTGGATAAAAATCAAATGCTACAACCGACAGGAATTTGTAATAGGCGGCTTCACTCGCACCGCAAAAAGGTCCGACGGAGTGAGCGCGCTTCTTTTGGGATACTTCGAGGACGGCAGCTTTGTATACGCGGGACGTGCGGGAACAGGCTTCGGCGCGGCGGAGGCGCGGAAACTGCTCGAAATTTTCCGAGCGCTTAAAACCGACAAATGCCCCTTTTCGCAGCCGCCCGACACAAAAGGCGAGCAAAGCGTTTTTTGGCTCAAACCGCGCGCCGTCGCGGAAATTCAGTTTGCGGAGTGGACGGACGAAAACGTACTGCGTCAGGCGAGCTACAAGGGACTGCGCGCCGACAAGGAAGCGCGTTCGATCGTGCGGGAAACCGCCCGCACCTTAGCGCAAACCGACGACGGCGCAAGAAAAACGTCCAAGTCTGACAAGGACTCGGTGCTCGGAGTAAAAATCAGCAATCCTCAAAGACTTGTTTTCGCCTCCCCTATTCTGACAAAAAAAGAGGTGGCGGAGTACTACGCCGCAGCGGCGGAAAGAATGTTGAAATACGCGGGAGGACGAATTGTCAGCGTGGTGCGCTGCCACGGCGGCGTTTCCGACGCCTGCTTTTTCAAAAAGCACCCGACCTCCGACGTACGCGGAACGGGAACTGCAACAATCAAAAGCTCGGACGGCAAAGCGTCGGAATATTTTTATCTGAAAAACGAAATCGGCTTGATTTCCGAAGTGCAGCTGGGCACGGTGGAGTTTCACGTGTGGGGAAGTAGGGTTTCGGATTTGGAAAAGCCCGATATGCTTGTTTTTGATTTGGACCCCGACAAGGGACTTCCCGCGGAAAAGGTCAGGCAGGGCGCGCGCGACGTAAAAAAGGTGCTTGACGCGCTCGGCTTAAAATCCTTTCTCAAAGTGAGCGGCGGCAAGGGCTATCACATCGTCGTGCCCTTGCTCCCCGAAGCGGACTGGGAAACCGCCTCCGAGTTTGCGAGACGCGTCGCCGAGACCGCCGAAAAAAAATGGCCCGACAGATACACCTCCAACATACGCAAGGAAAAACGAAAGGGAAAAATTTTTATCGACTGGGCAAGAAACGGCCGCGGCTCCACCGGCGTCGCCCCCTACTCGCTGCGCGCGCGGGCGGGAGCTAAGGTATCCATGCCCATTGCATGGAAGGAGCTTGACAGCGTGCTTCCGTCGGGAGTGACGGTTTTTGACGCCTTGAAAAGGCTCAAAGCGCCCGACCCGTGGAAAGGCTTTTTCAACGTCGGGCAAAGCCTTAAAAAA
>OMEC01001150.1_pt1 | contig 11437 bp, 7 predicted proteins | sample 1673401 | NCBI WGS metagenome assembly OMEC01 (sample SAMEA103958110, study PRJEB25191) | human gut metagenome | reverse complement strand
TGTCAAGGGGCTTGACGTTGTATGGGCGTATTTCTGCCCGTCAAAACCGTGTCTGACCTTGTCAACCGATGGTATTATACCACGCGCACAAAAAAATCACAAGGCAGACAAGCTGCCTTGTGATAGGGTTTTGGTTTTTGCGATCAGATCTGGTAAGACGCCCAGTCGATGTCGGGAACCTTCTCGGTCCACTTCTCGTAAACGCTGTCGCCCACGCGGTCGCACTTATGATAGTTCGTCGCTTCCTGTACGTCCTTGTAGTACCATGCGTTTTCGTTCAGGTTATCGCTCCACATGTTCATCTCGGACGTCGGCAGGAGGTCGGACACGCTCTCGGTCTGGCGATCGAGGACGCGGTTTATCATCGCGAAGGTCTCTGCGCGGATGATGCTCTTGTTCGGGCGGAAGGTGCCGTCGGTGTAGCCGTTTATCCAGCCGTTGCCCGCGGCAAGCTCGATGCTCTTCTGTGCCCAGTGGCCGTTGATGTCGCTGAAGGTCTTGGTGTTGACGTCAAGCTTTGCAAAGCGCGCTATGATCGTCGCAAGCTCCGCACGGGTGATATCCGCGTTCGGGCGGAAGGTGCCGTCGGTGTAGCCCTTGATGTTCCACTGGCTAGAAGAGCTGCCCTGCTTATTGGGTTCTCCATCAGTCAAAACAACAGCAAACTTTTTGTCACTTGCAATACCGTTAGGTGCATTGGAAATGCACTCATCAGCCAAACTCAGTCCCTGTTCAAGGTTTGTTCCATTTGCCGAATTGCCTTTATAAACAGGTTCAAGCGCATTTATCACGCCTATTACATTCTGCCTATCAGATGCATTGGATACGTCCATCCAATTAGACAAGTTTTTATATGCATAGCCTTGGAATGATACTATTTGCAAATAGCGTCCCGCATTCTCTTTTGCGCCAGCATAACTGTTCACGAAGTTAACAGCAGCATTTCTTGCAGCATATAAGCGAGTTTGCTCAAACGAAACCTTGCTTGTTCCACCAACTCTATAGCTACAGCCTCGTTCATGGTTCTGCCCGTTTTCCCAGCTTCGGCCACATTCTGTGCACTGATACATCGATGTAGATATGTCAATCACGAGCACAATAGCAGATGCTCCGGGTGCAGTCGATGACGTCTTGGATTCGATCTTGAGGGTGATATTATACGTATCCTTTTGACCCTCGACCGGAGTTGCCGTCTTGCTGTATGTTACATCAGCACCGGTAGCACTGTTTGTGTAGGGTTCGCCGACTGCGGTCAAGCCGGTTTTCTGCGTCCATGTGGTGCCGTTTTCGTCATACGTTCCGTAGACAACGTCGGGCTCTGATGTTCCGTCCGCAAATGCCGAGAACGGCAGGAGCGTGAAGATCATGCAGATGCACATAAGAAGCGCAAGTCCGCGTTTTCTTACATTCATTATTTTTCCTCCTTTTAATTAAAAAAATCCACCGCCTGCGGCAGAGCACCACATATTGTATCGCCTGCCGCGAACGCATACTATTGCGTGGCTTTATTCTACTAAGAGTTAGCAAAAAATCAATAGTAAATATGATTTTTAAGCGAAATTTTACATCCCGTGTCATTACACTGTTCGGACAGGTGTCGGTTTTTGGCGGTTTTTTGCGGCTTTGTGCAATTTTGGTTGTGGATTTTTTAATTCAACCCCTCGGCAGCAAAGCCGACTGCTCCCCTTAACATGGGAGCCAATTAGGGGTGCGGCGCACAAAAAAGCTGCCTCGCACTTATGCAGTGCGAGGCAGCTATGGTTTTTTATGCAGTTTCCGGTCGGGATGCCGGAAATATCCGTATCGGCAGGGGCGTCAATTCGCAGCGGAAAAACGGGAGATCATGCAGGTGAATTCTGCGCGTGTTGCGCTGCCGGTCGGGTCGAGGATGCCGCCGGTGCGGCCGTTTATGATGCCGTTTACATTCGCCCAGCGCATGGCCGGGACCGCATAGGCGCTGACGGAGGAGGCGTCGCGGAAGCTGTCGGCATATGACAGGGGCGCTTTGAGCGTGCCGCCGGATACGACCTTGTCGGCATAGCGGAACAGGAACGCCGCGAGCTGCTCGCGAGTTACGGTAGCTGAGCCTGCAAAGCGAGAGTCGGTGAAGCCGTTGGCGACGCCGGCGTTATACGCCCATGTGATCGCGTCGCGGCTCCACGCTGCGGTGTTGTCGGCAAAGGGGCATTTCATGCCCTTGACCGAGGGCGAGCCTGCCATGCGGTAGAGCACCGTCACGACCTGCGCGCGCGTTACGATGGCGTTCGGCGAGAAGGTGTTTGCCGTCGTGCCGTTGACAAGGCCGTTTTCGTAGGCGTAGACAAGCTCGGGGCGGTACCACGCATTGTCGGCAACGTCGGTAAACGGCAGCGGCTCGTACAGCTCGCCAGACTGCTTCGAGGTCATGTAGTCGGCAGGGATGCTCAGCATCCAGGACATGCCCAGCTCGCCGTAGTGCGCGCTCATGATGCCGACGATGTTATAAAGAAGCGTGGCGGTCTCGTCCGGGCAGGCCGAGACGAGCTTCATGAGCATCTTGACCAGTGGCCTCACCATCTCCTTGACCTGCTGGGCGTTATACTCGGTGATGCCGGCCTCGCGCATGGTGTCAAGCAGGATATCCGCAACGACAGTCACGGCGCTGTCCTCGCCCTTCATCAGCGAGGATATGAGCTTTGCCATGTTCTCCTTTGCATTTACGGCAAGGCTCTGCTTGACGGTCTCCCACTGGTCGGGGTATGTGCCGATCAGCGGCAGAACAAGCTCCTGAATATCGTCCTGCGCGGCATAGACCTCGGCACGGGTGGTGAACACCTCGGTGAAGAGCTTCTCGACGAATTTATCGAGGAACTCGCCCTGAGTCATCACATCGCCGCGGATGCCGGAGATGATCTTGTCGGCAGTCGCGCCGGGGGTAACGGTGACATATTTGAAGTCGTCGATGCGGTATTTGCCGGCGTTTTCAAAGGTTGAGAACACCTTGAGCATGCTATCCTTGAGCTGCGAATAGTTTGAGTCGAGCTTTGCCGACGGCATGACGTGGTCAACGCCGTAGCGCGCAAAGCCCATGCACTCGGGCGCTACGCGAACGACGAGGTCGTTGTAGTTAATAACGTTGTGGATGTTCTCATAGATTCTGCCGCCGACCTTGGAAGCATCGGCTCCCATGGGCGCCTCAAAGGTGTAGATATACATATCCTTCGGAGAGAGGGTGACGTTTTTGCCGACGGAAGCGCCGGAGAGATACATGTCGTCAAGTGCACCTCCGAGCAGGTTTGCACCTGCCGCTCCGCGGCTGTAGCCGGTGCACCAGAGCTTGATTTTGCCGCTTATCTCGCTGTGCTTTGCAAGGTAGGTCTGAAGAAACGCAAGCGCCTTTTCGCGGCAGATGGCAAAGCCGGTGTGCTCGCCCTCGAGGCCGACGTTCAGATCCCCTGCCCACTCGGCATAGTAGCCGCAGCCGCGCAGGCCAACGGCAATGACAGTGTACTTCTCGCCGTTTACGCTGATCTCTTTGTTTGCGATACCAACGCCGAAGGTGTTGCGTCCCGGACGATTCGTGAAGTCGGCATTCGCCTCGAAGTCCTCAAAGCCGATCTGCGTGAGGAAATCCTCGAGGTTTGCCGGGCCTTCCCTGTACCGCTCGGGGTCGGCGACGTTTCCGGCGGCAAGGCACATTGCCATGGTAACCGCGGCGAGATCCTGCCTGTACTTATACGCAGTTTCGGTAAAGTAACCGTCACTGTAGGTAAACGGACACGGGTGATCCGTCTCCATGTCATCATGTCCGGCATTGAACATGACGGTGCCTGTGATGGTATCGTAGCCGTTATCCGCCGCAAACACCGACATTGGCGCTATTGAGACGAGCAGCACGAGTACCAGCACGATGCTGAGTGCTCTTTTCATTTTTCTTCCTCCATTTTATATTTTTTCTTCCTCTTTTTCTATAATTGCAAACATAAGCGTCAAAAGTCCCGCCTCCGGGAACGGGCAGAATATGCCGGGGTTCGTCATACTCATTAAGCCTATGCCTATGTAAGACAGCGCAAAAACGGCAATGCGCTTGCGTTTTCGCCCTATCCACAGCATTTTAAGCCGCGAAAACAGCATCCATCCATAGGCCGCAACGCCTACGAGTCCCATCGAGCTTATGACCTGGATAACGGCATTATGATAGAACATAAGACTTCCGGGAACGTATGCCTTAAATATACCTACATCCTTCATGTTGGCAATGCCTATGCCGAATATCGGGTGAGCCAGGAAGTTTTCCACGCCGAGCTTTATGAACTCAAGGCGCGTTTTATCTCCGACCGCCGCATTTTCAATGCGTGCGGCATACAGCTGCGGCAGAAGCGCGATCGCGAGCACGGCAATCACTACAATAGACACACCGAAAAGCCAATTGTAAAATCGGCGGTGCTTTTTGTTTTTAATATAAATGTATGCAAGGCACACAAGGAGCAGAAACGAGCCGAACAGAAGTCCGCTGCGCGAGCCGGTCATTATCATTGCAATGTACATAAGCACCGTGCCGATAAGATACAGATTGCTGCGGCGGACAAGGATGCATATCATGGGTATGACCATGAGGAAAACGCTTGTGACAAAGTTGCGCTGCTTGAAAAACAGCACTCCGCCTTTCTCTATAAATTTATCCAGGTTCTGAATATAAAATCCAAGGACCACGACAACGAACAAAAGTCCTCCGGTGTACAGGATTCGGGCAACGCGCTCGACGCGGTCATAGCTGCACTCATTCTCGAGCCGCGATCGGAAGATCAGATAGAGCACAAACTGACCGAGGCCGAGACCGAGAGTGTAGTAAAGCCCAATAGGCTCAAAGTAATCATCTGCGGATATTACTCCGACACCTCCGATGATAAGCGCCGCCGAAACGGCAATATAGGGATATGTGAGCTTGCCGAAAACGATTTTTCGGCGGTAATAAATAAGGTTAAACAAAAGCGCGAGGGCAAACGGCACTATTGCATACCACATGTACTGCGTAAGCACGGAAAAATCCTTGTAGTACGACACTGAAGTCAGAAGTGTGAACATGACGGTCGGAATGATGGACAGAAGATCATCTGAGAATATCATGAACAAAACGCATAGGAACACATAAAAACACATGCACTCAAGCGCCGCATCGCAGAACACTGCGATAAATTCCGTCAACAGCAGAAACGGCAGATAATACTTGCTGTTCCAGACCGCTTCGGCCGCAGTCTGCCCTTTTTTGAATAGTGTTTTAAGCATGTATACCTCGCTGGTTTTCAAATATGCCGGCAAGCTTTGCGTAAAGCTCATCCGGCTTTACGGGCTTTATGATATAGCCTGAGAAATCGCTCAAAGCTCCGCCCTGCTCGTTTATAAACGCATCGGCTGTCATCGCAAGCACCGGCACTGTCGGCCCATATCGCTTCCCGGAGGCACGGATGCGCGAGACAGCCTCGATGCCGTTCATCTCCGGCATCTGGATGTCCATAAGGATGCAGTCGTAATAATAATCGGGCTTTGAGGCAAAAAGCTCTGTCGCTTCCCTGCCGTTTTCGGCGCAATCGACGACGGCTCCGTGCCGCTCGAGCAGGCGGCAGGTGATGGTTGTGTTGATGGCAACGTCATCTACGACCATTATCCTGCGTCCGCTTATCGCAGAGCAGTTAACCGCCTCGGTTTTCTTGACCGCGGCTTTGCCGAGCGAATACGGGATATCGACATAAAACGTCGTGCCCTCGCCGAGTCTGCTGCGAACGGATATGCTGCCGCCCTGGAGATCGATCATGCTCTTGCATATTGCCATTCCGAGGCCGCTTCCGGCCGCCCGGCCGCCGTTTTCGCTCATTTCCTGCGTGTACGGCTCGAACAGATGGCCAATAAACTCCTCGCTTATGCCGACTCCTGTGTCGGCAACCTCAAGATGCAGGATAGACGATTTTTCATTCATCTGCTTCTGCGAGGCAAAAATCGTTACTCTGCCGCCGGATCTTGTGAATTTATTTGCGTTAGACAAAAGGTTGTTTAGAATTTTCCTGAGCGATATCTCGTCGCCGATAACATCGGGACTTGTCACGGCGTCGGAATTTATAGTAAGCCTTATGCCCTTTGTGCTCATCGTTGCACCGAACACGGAATAGACCTCGTCGAGCACCGACGAGATGTTGAACGGCTTTGCATTTATCTCGTACTTGCTGCTTTCGATCTTGCTCATGTCCATGATATTGTTCAGCAGGCTGAGAAGATACTGGGACGACTGGTCGATCTGGTTGAGATAGTCGCGCAGCTCATCATCACGTCCCTCGCCGACCATCTCGCGTGCAAGGTATGTAAGCCCGGCTATGGAGTTCATGGGCGTGCGTATCTCATGCGACATGTGCGACAAAAACTCGCCCTTTGCACGGCTGGAGTCCTGCGCAAGCTCAACGGAATTGCGCAGAAGAAGCTGAGCGTCGATATCACTTGTTATGTCCGTTGCAACGCAGACATAGTGCGACTTCACGCCGCCCGTTACTATCGGAGAAAACGCGCACCTGAGCGTAATATCCCTGCCGTCGCCGGTCTTGAACGGTATATCGACCGTGCATCCGCCGCTGCCGTCGGATTCGGAAAGGGTCTTTATGACCTTATCCGCGGTTTCTTCATCAACGTTTTCTCTGAGCGTGCGTATAGCGGAGCGCCCCGTAAAATAGCTTGCAGGGAGTCCGAGCACCTTTTCGGTGTTTGCGCTGACAAAGCAATATTTGCTCTCGCCCTTGGGCTTTATTAAAATGACGTTCGGGATAAACGCCGTCATGCTTGAGAAAAGATGCTCGCGCTCGGCCACCTGCTTATACAATGCCGCGTTTTTGATGGCGATAGACGCTATTGCAGAAACCGTGCTCAAAAACGAAAAATCCGAATAGGTGTAGCCCACGCCCTTTTCCTTATCCGCAAGCAGCAGAAGTCCGACAACGCTGCCGCCGTCCTTGAGGGCGCAGATGCAGGATATGCCGTAGCATGCAAAAAGCTCGCGCTCGGTGCCCCACATTGATTTATACAGGGGATCGGTTTCAAATTCCTTTATTACGATGTGGTTTTTGCCCGTGTCTTCGCCTTCAAAGTATTTTACGCACGGATGATCTGCGGCAATGGTAAACGCCGCAGGCTTAAGCGGCATTGCGCTGCACATAGGAACATACTTTCCGTTTTGCAGAAGGCATATGTAAAGCTGATTTACATGTATCTCATTTTTTATGACCTTGACAGTCTGGCGCAGAATGCTGTCAATATCCAGTGTTTTGGAAACACTGTCGCTGTACTGCTTTATGCGGCTGCCCTGCCGCTCTTCATCCGAGAAGATCGACGTGAGCAGCTTGCGGAATGCGGATATGGCGATAAACAATATGATAGCGAGGAACAGGAACGCTTCGATCTCAGGGTTTCCGAGGTGGCCGCCAATTTTTCTGAACAGCTCAACCGTTTTCTCGAAAAACAGCGCGGCAACGCCGACGCACATCGCAGCCGACACGAGCATGAGTATGCTGCTTGAAATGACCGGCTTTGTGTTAAACATTCTGCGCTTATACAGCGAGCGGATAAACAGTATGGCAAAGGCAAGGCCGAACAGAGTGTCCCACGGGAAGGTGTTGCCCGGGAGTATCTGCACGATATTGCCGATCGCCATGAGAAAGCAGCCTATGATAAGCTCGCTTACGCCCGGCGCTTTTTTGCCCTTAGTGTCAAGTATTCTGCGGAATAGCTTTATGATAGAGCCGACGATGAGCATGAAGAACACCGTCGGAATGCCGATCTTCCAGTCCATCGCGTAGGTGAACACGGCCATACCGTTTCCGTCAACTGACACCGTTGGCGGCGCAAGGAAGAATCCGGTTGCCGAAACTATGAGGATTATGACCGTGCCGGCAAACCATATAAGGCGCTCAAGCCCGTTTTTTACATTTGCGAACTGATAAACGTAGTTATACACCAGAAAGGCGATCGAAAACAGCGCGAGCAGCGAAACATAATACCAGAACTCGTAGCTCGGGAAAACGTGAAGGCGCATGAACACCGTTCCGCCCGTCCACAGCACAAGGTCGCCCAGCAGCACGAGCCATGCGCGCATTTCGCGGCTGCGTTCTGCCGCGAAGAATGCCACGAACATCAGCGCAAAGCACAAAAACGCCGCAATATTTATGTATATGTACGATACATTCATATATCTGCCTCCGTATGCTGCTTTGGCTTTATTCCGCCGAGCATGGCCTTGAGCCACAGTGGATCGGGGTTAATTCGGCTTATCCTTGTCCCCTGCTTTTGCTCAAAGCTTTCGATCGTTTTATATGGCAGTATGCTTATCTGAAGCGGCTCGATATTAAGGAGCTTTTTCAGATCCTTATAGTCGCTGTCAAAATACCTGAAATAGACCGAAAGATGCTCGGTGAGCACCTGCTTTGTGACAACGTCGTTTGCCCTCGCCTCCGGCGTTACCTCAAGATAAATGTGCAGAAACGGCGTGTTATCCCCGTCGTATTCCTTTGCCGCTATCCAGTCTCCTATGCCGAGCTTGGACATGCGTATTACCTCGGATATGGATTTTTCGGTTATGCGCGTAAAGCCGGCTATGTCTATGACCGTGGGTATGCGGTCAACATATGTAAAGCGCGGCACACCCGTCGCTTTGTCGATCTCCGTGCATCTGTACACGTCGCCGATGCGATAGCGCATGAACGCGCCGCCGTGCAGAACACTTATGACTATCTCGTACTTTGCGCCGGGGCTGACCTCGTCCATAAGGCAGGTCAGCGGCGTATAGGAAGGGTCTGAAAGATTTCGGAGCATCTCGCTTTCGGGGATAAACTCATAAAAGCAGGAATCGGGAAACAGCACCATACCGCGCTGCTCCCATGTATCGCAGCCGACGCAGGTCGATTCCGTGCCTGCCGCGACCTCAACAGGCGTTACGCCCCACGCGGCTGCAAGCTTATCCTTATAGCATTTGCCGTCCGTCCCCGTGCAGGCAAAGCCCGTGATCTTAAAAAGATCGGCAGGCCGGATTTTTCTTTTTTCTTTGCGGCAATTGTATTTAGCTTTTATGTATCGTGCGGCAATGACCGGGGATATCTGAGCTCCCCCACCGCCGCCCGAGGATATCTGTTTATCAAAATTTTCGGTTATGTAGTTTGCAACGCTGCCCATGGCAAAGAAATAGTCAATGCCGCCGTTAAAGGCCATTTTGAAGCCTTTTTTCATGCGCTGGCTGAAGCTGAGGTCGGAATACTCATCGCTGTCTGGCAGCCACTCGAAGCGCATCTCCTCGTTCATAAGACTCGGTATAAGCCCCGTTTCATACGGCAGCGGCGCGCCGCCGTAGAGGAATCTATGCCCTGGTCGGATGTTGAAGTCGGCCTTTCCGTGGCCGGATACGAGCATCGCCATGGCCATGATATTGTGCTTATAAGAATCGAGCATGCTGCGCGTATACGGCGCAATTTTTATCGGGCGCAGTCCGCCCTCCCATGTTGTTTCTATCCAAATCACCGGCGCTTCGGGCAATGTGTCCGGGTCGCGGCGAAAAAGAACCTCGGCATAATCTTCATATCCGGTCAGCGGCATGCTGTGAAGAAACTCTTCTATACTCTCGGGCGCAGAATTTTTGTATATGTGCCGGCCGAGGTCGGAGGCGCACCAAGAGTTTATCTGCTCCTGCATGAGCCTGCGCTGGATATACATATAGTCTTTTATATTAAGCTCCAGGTAGCCGCAGTATTCGTTCCATAACTGCTGCTTGCTGAACTTCCGCAGTTTCTGTTGAAATGTCATATCTTCATCCAAAAAACTATTTTTTAAAGATCTCTTTTATTCCGGCGGATGTGGGAATAAGAAACGGAACGCGTTTTTTATACTCAACGTATCCGCCGATGGAGCGTGGGAAAAACCACTTATCTTCTGCTGCCGCAAGAAGAAGATTGAGCGTGCTGTACAGCGCAGCATCCGGCCACGGGAGCTCAAAAGCATAGTGCAGCGAAACATAAAGTCCCGCAAAAAACAGCACTCCGGGATGGCGGCACAAAGCGTAAAAGCCCTTGTCATACACACGGCGTCCGCTATCCTGACGCACATATGCGTCCTTTACCGAAAACGAGCCGAAAAGCACATACAAAAGCACGAGCAGGAACGCTCCCGAAACGGCGCACCACGCGGCATCAACGCCTGAATAATCAAGCCTCAGCGCCGTTGCTGCCGCAAGCAGCACAAGCCCCGTGGGAAAGCACAGGCGCAATGCGCCTTTGTGCCACGCAGCGTCGTTAATATCTCCCAGCAGCATAAGCAAAAACGCCGCCGCTCCGATAAGCATTACAGGCATTCTATCATGCCCACAGCAACTGCATACTCACGCTCGACCTCGGCGCGGTATTGCAGCGCTTTTTCCGCATCGCCGCTGCGCAGCGGCTCGGTTATGAGCTTCATTGCCTCAAATAGGCCTGTCATTCCGAGCATGCCGGAGCTGCCCTTGAGCGAATGCGCGGCGTGAAAACCCTCAAGTGCATCATGCGCATCCAGCGCCGACATGAGCTTTAAAAAGCTTGAGTCTGCGGCAAACATGTCAAGCAGACTGTGCAGAAGCTCCTCGTCGCCTGCTACGCGCTCGATCGCGCCGGCATAGTCGTATCCGCGAGCGGCATATGCAAATCTAAGCTCAGCCATTTGCCGTCTCCTTATATTCAAATATCTCCGATGGGCGTCCGCCGGTTTTGCAGTCAAGTGTTATGTCAACCTCGCCGAGAGAGTGCATGTATTTAAGATATCTGCGCGAGGTGACCGTTGACAGGCCGAGTCCGTCGCTTATCTCGGTAAGCGGCATTTTTATGCCGACCCTTGCGCGCATGAAGCCGCGCACGGTTTCGAGCGTTGTTTTGTTTATCTTCCCCGGATTCGGCACGCCGGCGACAGTCTGCTGATCGGTGTTGTAGTTCCTGTGGGGGCAAAGCAGAATATCCACCTTATCCTGCGTCCAGACATGGGTGGTTTTTACAAGCTTCATGACCGTGTCAAAGCGCGCTATCGCCTTTTCAAGGCGCACGGAGTTAAAGGGCTTTAGTATGTAGTCGCATATTCCGTAGCACATGGCAGAGCGGATGACCTGATACTCGTCGGCCGAGGTTATCATGATCACCTGAATGTCAATATTAAATTTCCGCAGCTCCGCAAGAAACTCGATGCCGTTCATGCCGGGCATGAAGTAGTCGAGCACTACAAGATCCGCGCCGTCCGGCTTCTGCCGCAGATACTCAAGCGCATCGCCGCATCGGCGAAAGTCTCCCTCGAGCTTGAGCTGGGTAAATTTACCGAGCTGCTTTTCGAGGATGGAGCAGACCATAAGGTCATCCTCAACAATAATAGTTTTATACACAAAAACACCTCTGTCCGATATACAGCCGCTCAGCAGCCG
>OMEC01001140.1_pt1 | contig 11509 bp, 6 predicted proteins | sample 1673401 | NCBI WGS metagenome assembly OMEC01 (sample SAMEA103958110, study PRJEB25191) | human gut metagenome | reverse complement strand
TATAATGGTTAGCGTTCCTTAAAGAACACGCGCTCGTAGCTCAGTTGGATAGAGTGTTTGACTACGAATCAAAAGGTCGTGGGTTCGAATCCCGCGGGGCGCGCCACAAAGGAACTATCTGAAAAGATAGTTCTTTTTTTGTTGTCATTCTTTTGCATTCCTATCGTCATGGCAGCACAAAAACGCCGGGGAGCCTTTCGGCTCTCCGGCGCATTGTTTATTGCAGATCGCAGCGCGATTACTCGGCAGCCATCTTCTTGTAGGATTCCAGGCGCTCCTTGGCGTCCTCTTCGTTCTTGGCGAAGAGCTTCTCCGCCGTCTCGGGGAACTGCTTGAGCAGCGTGGCATAGCGGGTTTCGCCGCGGATGAAGGCCTGGTAGTCGCCCGTGGGCTCCTTGCTGTCCAGGGTCAGGGGGTTCTTGCCCTGCTCGGCCAGCTCGGGGTTGAAGCGATAAAGCGGCCAATAGCCGGCTTCCACAGCCTTGCGGATTTCAGCCTGCGCCATGGACATGTTGATGCCGTGGTTGATGCAGGGCGCGTAGGCGATGATCAGGGAGGGGCCCGGATAGGCTTCCGCTTCGTTCATGGCCTTAAGCAGCTGCACAGGATTGGCGCTCATGGCGACGGTAGCCACGTACACATAGCCGTAGCTCATGGCCATCATGCCCAGATCCTTCTTACCGGTACGCTTGCCGGCAGCTGCGAACTTGGCGATGGGGCCGGTAGGAGTAGCCTTGGAGGCCTGGCCGCCGGTATTGGAGTATACTTCGGTATCCAGAACCAGTACGTTGACGTCCTGATCCTGTGCAAGCACGTGATCCAGTCCGCCGTAGCCGATGTCGTATGCCCAGCCGTCGCCGCCGAAGATCCACTGGCTCTTCTTTACCAGCAGGTCCTTATTGGCCAGAACTTCGCGGCCCAGAGTGCAGGCCTCGCATACGCACTTCTTGCCGTTGGCAAGCCAATCCTTCTCATAGGGGGTACCGGTGAGGTCGGGGTCTACGCTGGCGTTGAGCTCTGCGATGAGCTTTTCGGCAGCCTTGCGGGAGCCCTCGGCGTCGTCCATGTTGTCCAGCCATTCCTTGCCTGCGGCCTTTAGGTTGGCATCGCAGTACTCGACGGCGATCAGCTTCTCAACGGTGTCGGCAAGCTTTGCGCGGCGCTGAGTGGTGGCCAGGTTCATACCGAAGCCAAACTCGGCGTTGTCCTCGAACAGGCTGTTTGCCCATGCAGGGCCAAAGCCCTTCTTGTTTACGGAGTAAGGCACGGTAGGTGCGGAACCGCCGTAGATGGAGGAGCAGCCGGTGGCGTTGGCGATCATCATCCTGTCGCCGTAGAGCTGGGTCACCAGCTTGATGTAGGGGGTCTCGCCGCAGCCTGCGCAGGCGCCGGAGAACTCGAACAGAGGCTGGAGGAACTGGCTGTTCTTTACTGTGTTGTGGTTGAACTCCACATCGGGATCGGGAAGCTCGAGGCAGAAGTTCCAGTTGGCGTTCTCAGCCTCTTCGCAGGAAGCGAGGGAGGTCATGGTGAGGGCGCCCTTTGCCTTTGCGGGGCATATATCCGCGCAGTTGCCGCAGCCGGAGCAATCCAGGGGGCTTACCTGCATGCGGAACTTATAGCCTGCGAATTCCTTGCCGGTAGCTGCCTTGGTCTCAAAGGGAACCTCGGTGCCGTCCTTGATGAGGAAGGGACGTATGCAGGCATGGGGGCAAACCATGGCGCACTGGTTGCACTGTGCGCAGGCCTCGGCGTTCCATACGGGCACTTCAACGGCGATACCGCGCTTCTCATACCTGGTGGTGGCGGTGGGTACGCAGCCGTCGGGAGCCAGCTTGGAAACGGGCAGCTTGTCGCCGTTCTGAGCCAGTACGGGTTTGATGAATTCCTTGAAGTAAGGATCGTCGGTAACGTCCTCAACTACCTTGCCTTCGGTGGTGGTAGCCCAGGACTCGGGATACTTGACCTCTTCGAAGCCGGTAGCGCCGGCATCGATGGCGGCATAGTTCTTCTGAACCACTTCGTCGCCCTTCTTGGCGTAGGACTTCTTGGCGGCGGCCTTCATGTAGTCGATGGCCTGATCCGCGGGGATTACGTTGGCAAGCACGAAGAAGGCGGCCTGCATAACGGTGTTGATGCGGTTTCCCATGCCAACGCTGCGGGCGATCTTCACGCCGTCCATGTTGTAGAACTTAACATGCTTCCGGGCGATGATGTTCTTCATGGAAGCGGGGAGCTCATGCTCCATCTCGGCGAGAGTCCAGGGGGAGTTGAGGAGGAATATGCCGTGATCCTTGATGTGCTCAAGCATGTCGTACTTGGTCACATAGGAGGAGTTATGGCAGGCGATAAAGTCAGCCGCATCGATGAGGTAGGGGCTCTGAATGGGCTGCTTGCCGAAGCGCAGATGGGATACGGTAAGGCCGCCGGACTTCTTGGAGTCGTATGCGAAGTAGCCCTGTGCGTACATGTCGGTGTGATCGCCTATGATCTTTATGGAGTTCTTGTTGGCGCCGACGGTACCGTCGGAACCAAGGCCGTAAAACATGCAGGCAATGGTGCCCTCGGGAGCGGCGTTGACCTGCTCCTTGACGGGCAGGGAGGTGAAGGTGACGTCGTCGGTGATGCCCACGGTGAAGTGGTTCTTCATCTCGCCGTCCAGATTGTCATACACAGCCTTGGCCATGGAGGGGGTGAACTCCTTGGAGCCCAGGCCGTAACGGCCGCCTACTACCTTGATGTCTGCGCGGCCGCACTCTACCAGAGCGTTTACAACGTCCTGATACAGAGGCTCGCCCAGAGAACCGGATTCCTTGGTGCGGTCCAGCACGGCGATCTTCTTTACGGAAGCGGGTATAGCCTTTACGAACCTGTCGGCAGGGAAAGGACGGTACAGGCGGACCTTCAGCAGACCCAGCTTGGCGCCCTTGGCGTTCAGGTGATTGATGGTCTCTTCTACTACGTCTGCGCCGCTGCCCATTATGACGATGATGTTCTCGGCGTCAGGTGCGCCAACGTAATCGTAGAGATTATACTTGCGGCCGGTGAGCTCGCCAACCTTGTCCATATAATCCTGTACGATGTCGGGCAGGTCGAGATACAGCTTGTTGGCAGCCTCGCGGCCCTGGAAGTAGATATCGGGGTTCTGGGCGGAGCCGGCAAGATGGGGATGCTCGGGATTGAGGGCGTGCTCACGGAAGGCCTTGACGGCGTCCATGTCGCACATCTCGGCGAGGTCCTTATAATCCCAGACCGCGATCTTCTGGATCTCGTGGCTGGTGCGGAAGCCGTCGAAGAAGTTGATGAAGGGGACCTTGCCCTCCAGCGCGGCCAGATGGGCCACGGGGGACAGATCCATGACCTCCTGGACGTTGCCCTCGCACAGCATGGCGAAACCGGTCTGGCGGCAGGCCATGACGTCGGAGTGGTCGCCGAAAATGTTTAGCGCCTGAGTGGACACGGTACGGGCGGACACGTGGAACACGCAGGGCAGCTGCTCAGCCGCGATCTTGTACATATTGGGGATCATCAGCAGCAGGCCCTGGGACGCGGTGTACGTGGTGGTCAGGGCACCGGCGCCCAGAGAGCCGTGGACAGCACCGGCGGCACCGGCCTCGGACTGCATCTCGACGACCTTGACCTTGGTGCCGAAGATGTTTTTCAGACCGTTGGCGCTCCACTGGTCCACGAAGTCCGCCATGGGGCTGGACGGGGTGATGGGGTAGATGGCTGCGACCTCGGAGAACGCGTAGGAAACGTGCGCCGCGGCGTTATTGCCATCCATGGACTTCATTTTTCTTACCATAATGAGCCTCCTTACATTATATACTTCCGTACCGCCAGAAGGGCGCAAAGACCCCTTTGTACGGAATGTTAGGCACCGTCATAGTAGCACAAAAAATCCGGGATGTAAACCCATATTTTCGTGATTTGTGCCACGATAAAACTTTTTTAGCGCCATGCACAAAAATTCTCACGGCGGCGGGACAGGTTCATGCACTCCGCGCAAAAGGCAGGGGACTTTTTTTGGAAAAAGTGGCTGTTCACGGCGGAAATTTTGTGGTAAAATGTACGATGCTATAAAATTAGTGTAAAGGGGGCGCTGTCCATGATGGTGACGGTACGGTCGCTGGGCCTGACGGGCATCACCGGCTATGAGGTGTCGGTGGAGTGCTTTCTGTCCGGCGGACTGCCGGGGTTCGACGTGGTGGGCCTGCCGGACGCGGCGGTGAAGGAGTCGCGGGAGCGTGTCCGGGCGGCGGTGAAGAACTGCGGGGCCAAGTTCCCCGTCAGCCGCATCACGGTCAATCTGGCTCCGGCGCGGGTGCGGAAGGAGGGCACGGTGTACGACCTGCCCATCCTGCTGGGCATTCTGGCCGCGGCGGAGGAGATATCTCCCCTGCCCCAGGGCGCGGCGTTTTTGGGCGAGCTGAGCCTCTCCGGCGCGCTGCGGCCGGTGACGGGCGTGCTGCCCATGGCGCTGACGGCGGCGCGGCTGGGCATCGATACGCTGTATGTGCCCGAGGCCAACGCCGCCGAGGCTACCCTGGCCGACGGGCTGACCGTGTACGGTGTGACGGACGTGGGACAGCTCATCGCCCACCTGAAGGGCGAGCAGGTCATGACGCCGGCGCCCCGGTGGACACCGGGACATCAGGACCGGCCCCTGCCGGACTTCGCCGACGTGATGGGGCAGGAGAATGTGAAGCGGGCGCTGGAGATCGCCGCCGCCGGCGGCCACAATGTGCTGCTGGTGGGCTCGCCCGGCGCGGGCAAGTCCATGCTGGCCCGGCGGCTGCCGTCCATCCTGCCGGACATGACCCGGGTGGAGGCCCTGCAGACCACGGAGATCTATTCCGTGGCGGGCATGACCGACCCGCGGCACCCGCTGGTGGATACGCGGCCCTTCCGCAGCCCCCACCACACGGCGTCCACAGTGTCGCTCTCCGGCGGCGGGGGGATACCCCGGCCGGGAGAGATATCCCTGGCCCACAACGGCGTGCTGTTTCTGGACGAGCTGCCGGAGTTCAGCAAGGCGGCGCTGGAGACACTGCGCCAGCCGCTGGAGGACGGCTTTGTGACCATCACCCGGGCCTCCGGCTCCCTGACGCTGCCCAGCCGCTTCATGCTGGTGTGCGCCATGAACCCCTGCCGCTGCGGCTGGTACGGCCACCCCTCCGGACGCTGTACCTGCTCGCCCCAGCAGGTGGAGCAGTATATGCAGCGCATCTCCGGCCCGCTGCTGGACCGGATCGATATGCACATCGATGTGCCGTCGGTGGAGTATGAGGCCATGCGCCGCAAGGAGCGGCCGGAGCCGTCATCGGCCATCCGGGAACGGGTCAACGCCGCCCGCGAGGTGCAGAAAAAGCGCTTTGCCGGGACGGAGGTGTCCTGCAACGCTTACATGACCCCCGCCATGATCGGAACATACTGTGCGCTGGACGCCGCCGGCGAAAAGCTCATGCAGGGCGCCTTTGAGCGCCTGGGCCTGACGGCCCGCAGCCACGACCGCATACTGCGTATGGCCCGGACCATCGCCGACCTGGAGGGCAGCGAGCACATCGAGGCGGCACATCTTGCCGAGGCCATACAGTACCGCAGCAGCAGTACACTGAAATGACGGCGGGATCTTTTCCGCCCTGCCATCGTCAAGCCTCCTCGACGTATACCTGATACGCCGTCGTCAGCTTGCCATCGGCAGGACGAAAAATCTCGCCGCCGTGGCGGGATACATTTCCGCCCTGCCTGCGTCAAGTGATGAGCCGCAGGGTGCCGGAGAGAACTACACAAACAAGGAGAGAACCATATGCACGAGATCATTCTGTGCAAGCTGGGCGAGGTGGTCCTGAAGGGACTGAACCGCCGCAGCTTTGAGATGAAGCTGATGAGCAACATCCGCCGCCGTACCCAGCGGTTCGGCAAGTGGAAGATATATTCCCGCCAGTCCACTATCTATGTGGAGCCGGCGGAGGAGAAATGCGACATCGCCGGGGCTTACGCTGCCTGCAAGCAGGTGTTCGGCATCATCGCCATCACCCGGGCGCTGCCCTGCGAGAAGAGCAAGGAGGCTATTTTCGACACGGCAAAGACCTATCTGGGCGGCGCGCTGACCGCGGCCAAGAGCTTCAAGGTGGAGAGCAAGCGGGCGGACAAGTCCTTCCCCATGGGCTCCATCCAGCTGAGCCAGTGGGTGGGCGGCGCGCTCCATGACGCCTTCCCCCATCTGACGGTGGACGTACACCACCCGGAGCTGACGGTGTACATCGAGGTACGGGAGGACGCGGCCTACGTCCACGGACCCGCCGAGAGCGCCGCGGGCGGTCTGCCCCTGGGCATGGGCGGCCACGCGGTGAGCCTGCTGTCCGGCGGTATCGACAGCCCGGTGGCCAGCTATATGATCGCCAAGCGGGGCGTACAGCTGGAGATGATCCACTTCGCCTCTCCGCCCTATACCGGCGAGCTGGCCCGGGAGAAGGTGCTGAAGCTGGCGGAGGAGCTGACCCCCTGGTGCGGCCGGCTGGCGGTGTTCATCATCCCCTTTACCGAAATTCAGGAGGAGATCCGCCGCAAGTGCCCGGAGGATCACTTTACCCTGATCATGCGGCGGTTCATGATGCGCCTGGCCAATATGCTGGCGCTGGAGCTGCGATGCCGCGCCCTGGTCACCGGAGAAAATCTGGGTCAGGTGGCCAGCCAGACCATGCAGGCGCTGGCCGTCAGCGAGGACGTGACCACCATGCCGGTGCTGCGGCCCCTGATCGGCATGGACAAGGAGGAGATCGTGAAGATCGCCCGCCATATCGGCACCTTCGACACGTCCATCCTGCCCTATGAGGACTGCTGCACCGTGTTCACGCCCCGGCACCCCAAGACGAAGCCCAGCGTGGAGGAGACGCGGGAGTACGAAAGCGCGCTGGATGTGGAGGGCCTGTGCCAGCGGGCCATGGCCGGACGCGAGATGATCCGGATCAAACCTACGCTATAAGGAGGCGCGTCTATGCCCCGTACCGCGGAGATCATCGCCGTGGGCAGCGAGCTGCTGACCGGCGGCGTGACCAATACGAATGCCGCGTTCCTCTCCCGGCTGCTGACTGCCGCCGGTGTGGAGGTGCTGTACCACACCACTGTGGACGACGACGCGGCGCGGCTGGAAAAGGCCGTGACCATCGCAAGGGGACGGGCAGAGCTGCTGGTATTCACCGGCGGGCTTGGCCCCACCTACGACGATATGACGAAAACGGCGGTGTGCGCCGCGCTGGACACGCCGCTGGTGTTCCACCAGGAGGTGGTGGAGGATATGCGGCGGTATTTCGACACCGTGTTCCACCGGGAGATGCCGGAATGCGATATGCAGCAGGCCTATCTGCCGGAGGGGTGCACCGTGTTCCGCAATCCGGTGGGCACGGCCCCAGGGTGCGTGTTCACCGCCGGAAAGACCACGGCAGCGCTGCTGCCCGGCGTGCCCCATGAGTGCCGCTATATGGCCGAGCACTGCCTGCTGCCCTGGCTGGAGCAGGCCCGGGGACAGACGGTGCGGTCACACACGCTGCATATCTTCGGCCTGACGGAGCCGCAGGTGCAGGAGCTGCTGGGCGACCTGCTGCGGCGGGAGGCGGACATGACGCTGGCACCCTATGCCAAGCCGGGCGAGGTGATGCTGCAGCTGTCCGCCCGCGGGGCGGACGAGCGTGCCTGTGAGGCGCGGATGGCGCCGGTGCTGGCGGAGGTAAGGGCCCGGCTGGGCGCGTATCTCTACGGCGTGGACGTGTCCGGGCTGGAGGAGACGGTGCTGACGCTGTGCCGGGAACGGGGACTGACGCTGGCGGCGGCGGAGAGCTGCACCGGCGGACTGATCGCCAAGCGGCTGACGGATATCCCCGGCGCGTCGCAGGTCTTTCTGGGCGGCGTAGTCAGCTATACGAACCATGTGAAGCAGCAGGTGCTGCACGTGCCGGAGAATTTGCTGGCGCGCTGCGGCGCGGTGTCGGCGGAGGTGGCCCGGGCCATGGCCCTGGGCGTCCGGGTGCTGACAGGCGCGGACCTGGCGGTGTCCGTCACCGGACTGGCCGGTCCCGACGGGGACGACCGGGGAAACCCGGTGGGCACCGTGTTCGTGGGGCTTTCCGCGCCGGAGGGCGTGACCGTGCGGCATCTGACATTGGGCGGCGATCGGGAGCGCATCCGGACGCTGTCTGCCCACCACGCTTTTGATATGCTGCGGCGTTATCTTACCAATCTACCGATAGAAGGAGAATAAAACCATGGCAAAGAACAGCTACAAGGCCAACGTGAACCAGTACGCCAACCAGGAGGAGGCCATCCGCAAGGCCAAGGGCAACCCCAATAAGAATATCCATTCCAAGAAGAAGAACAGCAACTACGGCGGGTACACCACCGGCGCGTACATGGCCCATAAGGTGGCCGAGAAGGTGAACCAGCAGGAGAAGGTGAAGCTGCCCACCTGGCTGAATGTGACGCTGATCGCGGAGTTTGCCGTGGTGCTGGTGATCCTGATCCTGCGCCTGACAGCCTTCAAGGACAGCGCGGTAATGACCCACCTGTCCTCCCTGACGCTGGGCATCACCTGCGGCACGCTGTTCTATATCCGCAAGTACAAGCACACGAAGAAAACCAGCGCCATGTACAGCATCATCACCATTCTGCTGGTGGTCATGTGCCTGCTGTACACCACCTTCGGCATTCTGGGCCTGCTGGGCTTTTTGGGCTGAGCGCCCCGCGCCGTAAGGCGCAGACTTCCCGGAGGGAGAAAGGAGCCGAGCTATGGCTGAGCTGACACCCATGATGCGGCAGTATATGGAGGAGAAGGAGAAGCACCCCGACTCCCTGCTGTTTTTCCGGTTGGGTGATTTTTACGAGATGTTCGGGCCGGACGCCCGGACGGCGTCGAGGGAGCTGGACCTGGCCCTGACCACCAGGGACAAGGACAAGAGCAAGTCCGACGAGGAGCGCATCCCCATGTGCGGCGTGCCGTATCACTCCGCCGAGGGGTATATCGCGCGGCTGATCGCCAAGGGGTACAAGGTGTCCATCTGCGAGCAGATGGAGGACCCGGCCCTGGCCAAGGGGCTGGTGAAGCGGGAGATCATCCGCACCGTCACCCCCGGTACGGTGCTGGACGAGGCATGCCTGGACGCGGGACGCAGCAACTATCTGTGCGGCGTGTATCTCAGCGAGACGGCGGCGGGACTGTGCGCGGCGGACATCTCCACCGGGCAGGCCCAGGTGACGGCGTTCACCGGGGCGCAGCGGTTGACGGGGCTGATCAACGAGCTGGGGCGCTTCGCCCCGGCGGAGGCGGTGATGAATGCCGCGGCCTATGACGACCCGGCGCTGACCGCTGCGCTGGAGGAGCGCTTTTCCTGCCGGCGGGAGAGGCTGGCGGAGGGACGGTTCGACGTGTCGGACGCGGAGAAGAAGGTGCGGATGCAGTTCGGCGAGGCGGCGCTGCGGGACCTGCCCCGGAACGAGAGCGCACCGCTGCTGGCGCTGGGCGGACTGCTGACGTATCTCTACGAGACGCAGAAGACCGACGTGAAGCAGCTGGACAAGCTGGAGTGGTACCGGACGGGGCAGTTCATGGAGCTGGACCTGACGGCCCGGCGCAATCTGGAGCTGACGGAGACGCTGCGGGGCAAGGAGAAGAAGGGCAGCCTGCTGTGGGTGCTGGATAAGACCAAGACACCCATGGGCGCGCGGAACCTGCGGATGTGGCTGCAGCAGCCGCTGGTGAACGTGGCGGCCATCGACCGGCGGCTGAATGCCGTGGCGGCGCTGACGGACAACACCGTGGGCCGCCAGGAGCTGCGGCTGGCCCTGACCGGCATGGGCGACATGGAACGGCTGATGAGCCGGATCGTCTACGGCACCGCCGGGGCCAGGGATCTGGTGAATCTGCGGGCGGCGCTGGAGCACCTGCCGGAGATCAAGCGGTGCCTGACGCCGTTCCGGACAGGGGCACTGGGAAAGCTGGACGAGCAGCTGGAGACGCTGGAGGACATCAGCGGGCGCATTGCCGCCGTGCTGGTAGACGAGCCGCCGTTCTCCGTCCGGGAGGGCGGCATGATCCGCGAGGGCTATGACGATGAGGTGGACCGGCTGCGGGGGATACTCTCCGGCGGCAAGGGGTTTATCGCGCAGCTGGAGGCCCGTGAGAAGGAAAAGACCGGCATCCGTACCCTGAAGGTGGGGTACAACAAGGTGTTCGGGTACTATATCGAGGTGAGCAACTCCTTTAAGGACCAGGTGCCGGCGGACTACATACGCAAGCAGACGCTGGTGAACGGCGAGCGCTATATCACCCAGGAGCTGAAGGATCTGGAGCACGAGGTGCTCACCGCCCATGACCGGGACGCGGCACTGGAATACGACCTGTTCGCCGCGCTGCGGACAGAGGCGGCGGGACAGGTGACGCGGGTGCAGCTGGCGGCATCGCTGATCGCGCAGCTGGACACGCTGTGCGCCTTTGCCGAGGTGGCGGCCCAGAACCACTACTGCCGGCCGGAGGTGGACGAGTCCGGGGTCATTGAGATCACGGCGGGACGCCATCCGGTGGTGGAAAAGGTGCGGGGCGACGCATTCTTTGTGCCCAACGACACCCACATGGGCGCAAAGGAGGACCGGGTGGCCATCATCACCGGTCCCAACATGGCCGGTAAGTCCACCTATATGCGTCAGGTGGCACTGATCGTGCTGATGGCCCAGGTGGGGTGCTTTGTCCCCGCCCAGCGGGCGCATATCGGCGTGGTGGACCGTATTTTTACCCGCATCGGCGCCAGCGACGACCTGGCGGCGGGGCAGTCCACCTTCATGGTGGAGATGACCGAGGTGTCGGAGCTGCTTCGCTGCGCCACGAAGAACAGCCTGCTCATTCTGGATGAGATCGGCCGGGGTACGTCTACATTCGACGGAATGTCTATCGCCCGGGCGGTGCTGGAGCACTGCGCCGGGAAGCTGAAGGCCAAGACGCTGTTCGCCACCCATTATCATGAGCTGACCACGCTGGAGCAGGAGCTGCCCAACGTGCGGAACTACAATGTGGCCGTCCACGCCCGGGGCGAGGATATCGTCTTTCTGCGGAAGATCGTCCCCGGCGGTGCGGACCGGAGCTACGGCATCGAGGTAGCCAAGCTGGCGGGCCTGCCGGACACGGTGCTCAAGCGGGCGCGGGAGATCTTGCGGGAGCTGGAGAGCCAGCCCCGGCAGCCCCACACCCCGGCGGCGCGGGAGGACCAGGTATCCCTGGAGGGCATGGCCGAGGGCGCCGTGGCGGATATCATCCGCCGGACGCAGGTAGACGCGCTGAGCCCCCTGGAGGCGCTGAACCTGCTGTATGAACTGAAGAGCAAGCTGCAATAGAAAAGGAGTGAATACCATGCCGCAGATACAACAACTGCCTGCCCATATCGCCGATCTCATCGCTGCCGGCGAGGTGGTGGAGCGCCCCGCCAGCGTGTGCAAGGAGCTGCTGGAGAACGCCCTGGACGCC
>OMEC01001132.1_pt1 | contig 11562 bp, 9 predicted proteins | sample 1673401 | NCBI WGS metagenome assembly OMEC01 (sample SAMEA103958110, study PRJEB25191) | human gut metagenome | reverse complement strand
AATGATTTAAAATATTTTACTACAAATGTAGATTATTTTCCTAAAAGAGAGATAGTGGCATATGACTATGAAGCTGAAAGTAAGGATGTACCATATGAAAGAATAGAAGTTTTAAATAAAATAAAGCAAAATAAGGCAGAAATAATAATAACAACAATAGAAGCACTAATGCAAAAAATGATTTCTAAAGAATTACTATATAAGTATGTAATTCAATTTAAAGTAGGAAATACATACAATTTAGAGGAGATAAAACAAAATTTAATACAACTTGGATATGACAGAAACGATTTAGTAGAAAATAAAGGGCAATTTAGTGTAAGAGGCGGAATAATAGACATAGGCTTAACAGAAAAACAAGGTATAAGAATAGAGTTTTGGGGAGACGAAGTTGATTCTATAAGATATTTTAATATCTCGTCCCAAAGATCTACAGAAATGATACAAGAAATTCTAATAAATCCAGCTCATGAATTTATTGTAGAAGATTTAGTAAAGGTATGTAAAAGGATACAAGAAGCTTATGATGATTTAGCAGATATAGAAACAATAAAAAATGGTTCATATATAAGTAAAATAGATAAATATTTTAATGAATTTTACGAAGAGCAAAGTACCATTTTAGATTATATAAATAATAAATACATATTATTTATAGATGAAAACACCAAAGTGGAAGCTAGAAAAAATAATATAATATTAGACAATAACAATTTGATAGAATCATTAACAGAAAAAGAAAAGTTTGTCCCAGAGGCAATAAGAAACATTAGTGAATTTGAATATGATTTAAAAAATTTGCAAACAATATATTTACAGGAAAATAATGCTTATACACATCAGAACAGATATGAGTTTAGGTATAGAGAGATAAACTTTTTCAAGTCAGAGGTAGACATAGTAATATCAGATATAAAAAAATATATAGCTGACAACAAAAAGGTATTAATATTAGGTGGTATACAAAATACCTGTAAAAAAATATTAAATCTGCTAAATGAAAAACTGATTCAGCATAAATATTTAGAAAAAATAAACAAAATAGAAAATAGAGAAGTAATAGTTACAACAGGAAATGTATCTGCAGGATTTGAAAATTACGATTTAAACCTTGTAGTAATAAATATGGGAGAAGGTTTTGAGCAGGCACCTAAAAAGAAAAAAAGTTCAAATGCATTTAAAGAGGCGCAAAAAGTAGTATATGCAGATCTAAAAGCTGGTGATTACGTAGTTCACAAATCGTATGGTATAGGGGAATTTGTGGGAATAAATACAATTACAGCAGATAAAATAACCAAAGATTATATTAAAATAAAATATAAAGATGAAGACATTCTATATGTGCCAACCAATTCATTGGATACAGTCAGAAAATATATAGGTGGAGGAGATAGAGAGCCAAGACTAAATAGACTAGGTGGCAAAGAGTGGGAAAATACTAAAAGTAGAGTAAAAAATAATTTAAGAGAAGTTGCAAGGGATTTAATAGAATTATATGCTAAAAGACAAAAAATGCAGGGATTTGCATTTTCAAAAGATAATGAATGGCAAAAACAATTTGAGGACGAATTTCCATATAAAGAAACAGATGACCAGCTAAGATGTATAGAAGAAGGAAAAAAAGATATGGAACAGCCAAGACCAATGGATAGGCTACTTTGTGGAGATGTTGGATATGGTAAAACAGAGGTAGCAATAAGGCTAGCGTTTAAAGCTGTTATGGATCAAAAACAAGTAGCATATCTTGTACCAACAACAGTATTAGCAAACCAACAATATGAAGAATTTAAAAACAGAATAAGTGGATATGCCATAAATGTGGAATTATTAAATAGATTTAGAACAACAAAAGAGCAGGAAGACGTTATAAAAAAATTAAAATTAGGGGAAGTTGATATTGTAGTAGGAACACATAGGATTTTAAGCAAGGATGTAGAATTTAAAGATTTGGGACTACTTATTATAGACGAAGAGCATAGATTTGGAGTAAAAGACAAAGAAAAAATAAAGCAATTAAAAAATAGTGTTGATGTATTAACAATGACAGCAACTCCAATACCAAGAACATTACATATGTCTATATTGGGAATTAGAGATATGTCAGTAATATATGAGCCACCACAAAATAGAAGACCTGTTCAAACTTATGTATTAGAATATGATGATGAAGTTATAAAAGAAGCTATAACAAGGGAACTTGAAAGAAACGGTCAGGTATTTTATTTATATAATAAAGTAGAAGGTATAGAGAAAAAGGCAAATGAAGTATCTAAACTTGTGCCAGAAGCAAAAGTAGGATTTGCACATGGAAAAATGACAGGTAAAGAATTAGAGCAAATAATGCTTGACTTTATACAAAAGAAAATAAATGTACTTGTATGTACAACAATATTAGAATCAGGAATAGATATACCAAATGCAAATACCATAATAGTTGAAAATGCAGATAGATTGGGATTGGCACAATTATATCAAATAAGGGGTAGAGTTGGAAGAAGCGACAGACAGGCATATGCATATATAACATATAAAAGAGAAAAATTGCTATCAGAGGTAGCAGATAAAAGGTTAAAAGCAATAAAAGAGTTTACAGAATTTGGTTCTGGTTTTAAAATAGCAATGAGAGACTTAGAAATAAGAGGAGCAGGAAGTTTATTAGGAGAAATACAACATGGACATATGGAGCAAGTTGGTTATGATACATATTGCAGATTGCTAGATGAAGTTGTAAAAGAAATACAAGGCATAGAAGTAAAAGAAGAACAAGATATACAAATAGATATAGATGTTTCAAGTTATATACCAGATAGCTTTATTGATAATAATAGTCAAAAAATAGAAATATATCAAAATATTGCGTTATGTAGAACAGAAGAAGATATACAAAACGTAATAGACGAAATTATAGATAGATATGGACATATGCCTTCAGAATTAGAAAATTTAATTGAAATTGCAAGGATTAAAAATTTGTGTAGAGTTGCTAATGTAATAAAAATATCGCAAAGAAAAGAAAAGGTTGTATTTTACTTTGACAAAGCAAAATTTAATCCAGAAATTGTGGATAAGCTAATAAAAAAATATAATACCAATATAAGATTTTCTACAGGAATAGAACCATATGTAACAGTAACAATTGGAAGCAAAATAATAGAGGAGATAAAGGAATTTTTAACATATATACAAAATTGCACAACATCTTCAATGTAGGGGCGATTTTAATCGCCCGCCCATCTTGAGCAGAGCAAAGTGAATTACAAAGTGTAGGGGCGATTTTAATCGCCCGCCTATCTTGAAGGAGAGAAAAATGAATATAATTTCAAGTAAAGATAATGAATTAATAAAAAATATTAAAAAACTAAAAGAAAAAAAATATAGAGACATAAATAATCAATATATAATTGAAGGAATTAAATTAATAAAAGAAGCAATTATAGAAAAAGCAAACATTAAATTAATAGTAATATGCGAAGAATGCCTGGTTGATGGAACAATAGACAAAAACCTATTATACGAAATAGCAAAATATGAATGTATATATGTAACAGAAAAAATATTTACCCAAATATCAGATGTAAAGGCACCACAGGGCATACTGGCAATAATAGAAAAAGGCTGTAAACAATGGCAAATAGACTACTCAGAAGATATAATTATTGCTTTGGATGGTATACAAGACCCAGGCAATTTAGGAACAATATTAAGAACAGTAGATAGCGCAAATTTAAAACAAATAATAGTATCTGCAGATACAGCAGATTGCTATAATCCTAAGGTTGTACGCTCAACAATGGGAGCGATATTTAGAGTAAATATAATAGAAACAGCAGAATTAGAAACAACATTAAAAGAAATAAAAAAACACAAATTTGATGTTATTGTAACATCGTTAGATACAGAAAAAAGCATATATGATATAAAATATAACAAAAAGGTAATAGTAATAGGAAACGAAGCAAATGGTGTATCAAAGGAAATACAAGAAATGGCAGATACAAAAGTAAAAATCCCAATGTTAGGAAAGACAGAAAGCCTAAATGCATCTGTCGCAACAGCAATAATAGTATATGAATATGTAAGAACAGAAAAGATTTGATAAAAGTAATTGCAATACAACATAATATGATATATAATGGAAACATCAAAAAAGCAGAAAGGAGAAAGGAGTATGTGGTGGCGGATAATTATGGCAATAATTAATGTCATATTAAGGATTTTGGCCATCGTTATGTGGATGGCCATTGCAGTCATGGTAATAGGCATAGCTCTGGCTGGACTGTTAGCCAGATAATGCCTGTTCTCCTCCTTCCAAAGGGAGCTACGAAAATAACTTTCGTAGCTCCTTTATTTAAATATTAAGAATTTCTTTTGCACGTTCCACATCTTCAGGTGTTGCTAAACGTACTCCTTCTAATTCGTATTTACAACCAAGTTGTTCCCATTTATATTTACCCATATCATGATATGGCAAAATCTCAACTTTTCTAACAGTTTTCAATTCAGACAAAAATTGCTTTAAATTCAGCAAATCTTCTTCTTTATCAGTATATCCAGGTACAAGAACTTGTCTTATCCACATATCTTTTCCAATTGAACTTAGATATTTAGCAAAATCCAGTTCTAACTTATTAGAAACTCCTGTTAAATCTTTGCAAATTTCATCATTTATACATTTTATATCTAACAAAAATAAATCAGTCAAATCAATAAGCGTTTTTAACCTATCTGTAAGAGGAAATGAGCCAGAAGTATCAATTGCTGTATGAATATTTTGCCTTTTCAATTTAGTAAATAATTCTATTAAAAAATCCATCTGTAAAAGAGGTTCTCCTCCACTAACAGTTACACCACCACCAGAAGGTATAAAATAATTTTTATACCTTCCAATTTTTGATATAAGTTCATCAACTGAATATTGCATACCAGCATCTAATGCCCAAGTATCTCTGTTTTGACAATATTTACACTTTAAGGAACAACCCTGCATAAAGATTATAAACCTTATTCCAGGTCCATCAACTGTTCCAAAAGTCTCAAAAGAGTGTATTCTGGCAAGTTTACTATCCATAATTAATATCATTCCCTTCTTAAAAGGAACAAATTAAAATGTTTAAATTCTTTCATGAATTGTTCTATTTATAACATCTAATTGTTGTTCTCTTGTTAATTTTGTAAAGTTTACAGCATATCCAGAAACACGAATTGTAAGTTGTGGATATTTTTCTGGATGTTCCATAGCATCTTTTAATAAAGCTCTATCAAAAACATTTACATTTATATGATGACCAGTTTGCATAAAGAAGCCATCTAACATATTTACTAAATTATTTACCTTTGTATCTTCATCTTTACCTAAAGTATTAGGTGTAATAGAGAATGTGAAAGATATTCCGTCTTCAGAATATTCATAAGGCAATTTTGCTATTGTATTCATTACAGCTAATGCACCATTTACATCTCTACCATGTAATGGGTTTGCGCCTGGTCCGAAAGGCTCTCCAGCTGCTCTGCCATCAGGAGTTGCACCAGTAGCTTTTCCATATACCACATTAGAAGTAATTGTTAAAATAGATAATGTAGCTCTTGAATTTCTATAGGTTTGATGTTTTTCTAACTTTTTCATAAATCTTTTAACAACATCAACAGCTATGCTATCAACTCTGTCATCATCATTACCATATTTAGGAAAATCTCCGTCTATTTGATAATCAACAGCAAGACCTGTATCATCACGAATAACTTTAACTTTAGCATATTTTATAGCAGAAAGTGAATCTGCAACAACAGAAAGACCAGCAATTCCACAAGCCATTGTCCTTAAAATATTTCTTTCACTATCATGTAAAGCCATTTCTAAGGCTTCATAAGAATATTTATCATGCATATAATGAATTGCATTTAGAGCCTTAATATATATTTTAGCAACATAGTCCATCATATTATCAAATTTTTCCATAACTTCATCATAATTTAAATATTCAGAAGTAATAGGAGCAAATTCAGGAGTTATTTGAACACCGCTCTTTTCATCTCTACCACCATTAATAGCATATAAAAGAGTCTTTCCAAGATTTGCTCTTGCTCCAAAGAATTGCATTTGTTTACCAATTCTCATAGCAGAAACACAACAAGCTATTCCATAGTCATCACCCAAGGTCGCTCTCATTAAATCATCATTTTCATATTGAATAGAAGATGTTTTTATAGAAATATCTGCACAGAATTTTTTAAATCCTTCAGGTAAATTTTTTGACCATAAAACAGTTAGGTTTGGTTCAGGGGCAGGTCCTAAGTTTACTAATGTGTGTAGCATTCTAAAAGAATTTTTAGTAACTAAAGTTCTACCATCAATACCCATTCCACCTAAAGCTTCTGTAACCCAAACAGGGTCTCCACTAAATAAGGCATTATATTCAGGTGCTCTTAAAAATCTAACCATTCTTAATTTCATAACAAATTGATCCATCAATTCTTGTGCAAGAGATTCAGATAATGTTCCTTCATTTAAATCTCTTTCTACATATATATCTAAGAAAGTAGTAGTTCTTCCCAAACTCATAGCAGCACCATTTTGGTCTTTTATAGCACCTAGATATCCAAAATATAACCACTGAAATGCCTCTTTAGCATTTGATGCAGGAACAGAAATATCAAAACCATATTTTAAAGCCATTTTCTTTAAATCCTCTAAAGCTAGAATTTGGTCATGGACTTCTTCTCTATTTTTAATAATTGAATCAACAAATTCATCACTATCTAAAATATCTAATTCTCTCTTTTTTTCTTCAATTAATACATCTACACCATATAAAGCTACTCTTCTGTAATCGCCAATAATTCTTCCACGACCATAACCATCTGGAAGCCCAGTAATTAAGTGAGAACTTCTTGCAGCTCTTACATCAGGTGTATATACGGCAAAAACACCGTCATTATGTGTTCTTCTTAAATTATGATAGATGTATTCTATATTTTCATCAACTTTATAACCATAGCTTTCGCAAGATTTCTCTACAATTCTAATACCACCATTAGGCATAATAGCCCTTTTTAAAGGAGCATCTGTTTGAAATCCTACAATTTCCTCTAAGCTTTTGTCAACATATCCAGGTTCATAAGCATTTATAGAAGATGGAGTTTTTACATCTACATCAAGAACCCCATTATTTTCTGTTTCTTTTTTATAAAGGTCTAAAACCTTATTCCATAATTTCTTTGTTTTTTCTGTAGGAGATGTTAAAAAATTAGAGTCACCCTCATAAGGAGTATAGTTAGCCTGTATAAAGCCTCTAACATCTATTTCTTTAGTCCATTCTCCTGTTGTGTTAAAATTTCTCCATTGTTTAAAATCCATATAAATTCCCTCCTTTTTTAATTTAGATGCTAAAAACATCTATAGTCATATAAGCATAACATAAAACACAATAAATATCAACAATTTAAATCAATATTTCTATAAATTAGTGTTACCATAAAAAACAAATTTATTTGAACAAATTTAATTTTCTTTTATAACTTTTCAAAGCGAGAACAATAAGCAATTTTAAATATAACAAAAATGGATAATAAAACAGGAGGTAAAATATTGACAGATAAGTTAGAAATTGATATTATAGAGTTACCAAAAATAAAGGGAAGAGAAAAGGAAAAAGATAAACTATTAGATTGGCTATATTTTTTGGAAAATCCAAAATCGGAAAGGGTGACTGAAAAGATGGGAGAAAACAAAGAAATAAAAGAAGCAACAGAAAAACTTGATAGTTTAAGTGAAGACGAAAGAATGCAAAGAATAGCAGATTTACGACTAAAAGCAATAATGGACGAAAAAGCAATTTACGCTAAAGGACTGGAAGACGGAGAAAGAAAACGCGAAGAAGAATTGAAAGAAAGAATGGAAGAATTAAGGCAAAAGGCAATAATGGATGAAAAAGCAACTTATGCTAAAGGACTAGAAAAAGGCAAACTAGAGGTTGCAAAAAAAATGTTAGAGTTAAAAATAAGCAAAGAAACAATAGCTAAAGCAACAGGATTAACCATTCAAGAAATAGAAAATATTTCCAATTAGAGACAGCCCTCGAGGTAACCCATTTAAATTAGGATAATTGTGTAGGGGCGATTTTAATCGCCCGTTATATATGAAAACAATATGGTGGAATCTACAATTAGGGACAGCCCCAAATTGTCACTAAGGACAATTTGGAACAGTCCCTAATTGTAGGCATTCATAGATTATTTCTTCTAATTTTCTTGTGTCTACTATTGATTCTATGCTTGCTTCTAATATTTCCTCTGCTTTGGCTTTTTTTAAGTCTAATTGATAGCCATTTTTTAATGCTAATTGTCTTATAAATTCTCTGTTCGTTCTTCCATTTCCCTCTCTGAATGGATGTAATACGTTTAGTTCTGCTAAATAGTATGCTAATTTTGTTGCTAAGTCTTTTTTATTTAATCCTTGCAAATATTCTTCTTTTTTTAGCTTATTTAATAAGCTTTCAAGTTCTGTTTCTATATATTCAAATTGAGCAAATCTAAACTCTCCTTTTGCTATATTTTCTGTTCTAAATTGTCCTGCAAATGGATATACGTCTTCAAATAGGTATTTATGAATCTGTTTAATATGGTTTGAGTCAAAGTTTCCTGTTATACCTGATTTTCTTAAGCCTAAGGATTTTGCAGCTGTGATTTTTGCTTCATATGTTTGCAATTTTTCTATGTTCATTATGTTTAATTTATTTTTTAATACAGTGGTTCCTGGATAGCAATATTTAGAGTTATAGGTTTCATATATGTCTCTCATAATTTTTCCTTTCTACACTTTTTACAATTAAAAACTGCCTTTTGTTTATTGGCAGTTTTTTGTGTAATTTTAATTTTATAAACTTTGATTTTTTATTATTTCTATTAATTGTGGCATATTTAATTCATCATTTGCAAATCTTCTATACATGTCTACATCTGCATTTGTTATTTCCATTCCTTCTATTGCTAAATCATTTTTTATATTATCTATATCAAATTTAAATACTTCTTCGTTAAACATTTTTAAGTACCTCCAAAATTAATTTTATTTTAACCCATTTATACTATAATTATACCACAAAATGCCGTAAAAGTCCAGTGTTTTCACGTTTTTTGGTAAATGAATTTCAATTATTCATTTTATTTACATTTCTTATTATGTTGTCCACATCTATATGTTTTATTTGCTTGTTTTCCATTAGGATTTCTCCATTTACTATTGTTGTTTCCACATTTAGTCCACTTGTGTTATATACTAAGTTTGCAATTTGGTTTAAATTTGGTATCATTTTTATATTGTCTAGCTTTTCTTCTGTATCTACTATTATTATATCTGCTTGTTTGCCTTCTTCTAAATTTCCTACTTTATCTTCCAATTTTAATGCTTTTGCTCCATTTATTGTTGCCATTTTTATAACGTCTTTTGCTGTTATTCTTGCTTCATTTTCATGTATGCCACCTTGTATTAAACAAGCTACTCTCATTGCATCAAACATATCCAAATTACTTCCTGAACCTTGCCCATCTGTTCCTAATGCAACATTTAACCCGTTTTTTATGTATTTAGTTGTGTCTGCTATTTTACAACCTAATCTTAAATTTGATATTGGATTATGTACTATGCTACAATCCATTGTTTTTAAAATTTCTATATCTTCATCATCTAACTTAACACCATGTGCCAATATATTATGCGTATTACCAAAGTATTTTTTTAGTACATATATTGCTTTTTGCCCATGTTGTTTTTTTATATCTTCTATTTCATCTATGCTTTCCAAAAAGTGTACATGTACTGGCAAATTATATTTTGATGCTATTTTAGAAACCTTTTCTAAGCAATTGTCTGAACAAGTATAAAAACTATGTGGAGCTACAGTATATGATATTAAATCATTTTGTTTATCTCGCGTTTCATATAAATGTTCAAATTCAGCTATTCTTTTATCAGTGCCTTCTTCCCCATCTGTTGATGTAATTGTTCTGGTTAGAACTAACCTTATTTTGCTTTTCTCTGCTGCTTTTCTTATTTGTTCTGACATAAAATATTGGTCATTTATACAAGTACAGCCTGTTCTTATCATTTCTATAAATGACAGCATACTTGCATTATATATATCCTCTTCTGTTAGTTTTTCTTCCCTTGGCCATATTTTTTCATTTAACCATTCGTATAAACTACATCCTTCTGTTGTTTCCCTAAATATGCTCATTGGCACATGTGAATGTGCATTTATTAGTCCTGGCATTATAATTTTATTTTTCGCATTTATTATATATGCTTCACTATCTTCTAAATTTTTTTCCATCTTTTTTATTTTGCCGTTTTCAATTAAAATATTTATCTCTTCTATCACAACATCGTTATTTTTAATAATTAAAGCTTTTCCATTTTTTATTAATATTTTAGACATCTCTTCTTTCCTTTCTTAATAGTAGTTAGTGCTTCTCTTTTGCTTAAGTATATACAGTATTAAATATTTTGTCAATTTTTTATATTTTTTTTGTTGATAAAAAACTGCATATGTAGTATTATATTTTATATACCGCTAATGAAAAGGTACACTTTATGTGTAAAAAGGAGTTGTTATGAGAGATCCAAAAATAGATTTTTATAGTCCTACTGCTCTAAAATCGTATAATTTAGATAAGACTATGAGATACCAGTTAAATGTTTTAGGTAATCTTGATTTTTTTACTAAAAGGCATAGCGAAAATGTTGCTAATCTTGTTTGCAGAATTTGCCAATATTTGAACTGCAATAATAGTTATACTGTTTATTGTACAATTTGTGCTTATTTGCATGACATTGGCAAAATGTTTATTCCTTTAAGTATATTAAATAAACCTGATAAATTAACACCTGAAGAATATGAAATAATGAAAACTCATACTACTTTAGGTTATGAAATGTGTATAAAGGATTTAGAATTGCGTCCTTATGCTGTTGGCCCTTTATACCATCATGAAGCTTTAAATGGAACTGGCTATCCTAATGGTGTAACTAAAGAAAACATTCCTTATTGCGCTCAAATTATTAGAGTTGCTGATGAATATGATGCTATTGTTACCAAAAGAAGATATACAACACACGTAAATATTTCAGAAACCCTACGTGATTTAATAAAAGATGCAAGACCTGACCCTGTTCTTGTTGCTTTAGACCAATTAAATGAGAATAAAAAGTTAGGTAAAATAAACGGAAAAGTTTTAAAAGTTTTATTTAAAGTTGTTATTGATGATACCAATTACGAGATTTCTTGTATTTGGGATTATATTAAGTATTTGCAATCTCAAATTAAAAGATTGGAATTAATGGAAAGCTACAGTATTAAAATGCTTAAAGCTACTAAGGAAAAAACTCAAAACTATTATAGAGAGGGTATTAGAATGCTTTTGCAAGATGGCGAAACCTTTGATAATTTCCTTCAAGTTTTGAATGAATACAGACAAGCTGTTATTACTAGAAAAGATATTATTGATAAATTAAAAAATGAAATTCTAATTATTAAAAAATTAAAAGTTTAATGCACTAGATATATA
>OMEC01001127.1_pt1 | contig 11580 bp, 8 predicted proteins | sample 1673401 | NCBI WGS metagenome assembly OMEC01 (sample SAMEA103958110, study PRJEB25191) | human gut metagenome | reverse complement strand
TCGTACCGTCGAGCACCACAGGCAGAATTTCGACGCCCGCCTCGCGCGCCAGCGTGAAAGCCCCCGCCTTGAAACGATAGATTTCGCCGTCGTGCGAACGCGTGCCCTCCGGAAAGATCGCCACCGAAGCCCCGCGCGAAAGCCACAGCTTTCCGTCGCGGATCACCTTCTCCATCGCGGCCGTAGCATGTCCCCGGTTGATGCAGATATCCCCGTGCAGCAAAAGGAACTGGCCGAAAAACGGCACCTTGAAAACTTCCCGCTTGGAAACCCACCGGAAGTTGAGCGGTACGAAATAGAGGGTCGGAATATCCAGGCCGGCCTGGTGATTGACCACGATAACGTACGGTTTGCGACGGTCGATATACTCCCTGCCGGTAACCCGGAACTTCCACAGAGGCGGAACTGCATAGAAAATACGGACCAGTATCCGGGACAGTTCGTGCACGATCCTCCGGGATTTGTCGAAAGGCCACGTCAAAAGCAACGCCACGGCGGACAATACCAGAAAAAAAGTGCAGATAACGAACAGGAAAAGGTAGAATAAAACGCTTAACATAAGGTATGGTCACAATTATCCATGATAATTCAAGGAACAAAAGTACAAAAATTTATCGGGTATTTTAACCGCGATCCCCGAAATTTTTATCAATACCTCCTTGCGGCAAAAAAGGGTTCGCACCACGGCCGAAGCCTTCGGAGGACCGGCGAAATCCCATTTACGACCTCGACACATAACGCGGTGCGGCGACCTTTCAGGATCGCCGCACCGCCGTTCACAGGCCGGAATCTCAAAACTTCACCTCCGGTACGGTCTGCGCACCTTCCTCGGCCGCAAAATAGGCTTTCTGATCGAAGCCGAACATGCCGGCGATCAGGTTGGCAGGGAAGCGGCGGATCGTCACGTTATACTGCCGGGTCGCATCGTTGAAGCGTGTGCGGGCCACGGCGATCCGGTTTTCCGTTCCTTCCAGTTGGGCTTGCAGCTCCAGGAAATTCTGGTTGGCCTTCAGGTCGGGATATTGCTCCGCAACGGCGATCAGGCGCCCCAGAGCCGATCCCACCTTCTGCTGCGCCTGCTGGAACTCGGCCAGCTTCTCGGGCGTCAGGTCCGCTGCATCCAGTTTGAACGACATGGCCTGGGCACGGGCCTCGACCACCTCGGTAAAAGTGGACTGCTCGTGCGCAGCATAGCCCTTGACGGTATTGACCAGATTGGGAATCAGGTCGGAACGACGCTGGTACTGCGCCTCGACATCGGCCCAAGTCGTATTGACGGTCTCTTCGGCCGTGACCATTCTGTTATAGGCCGAACAGGAGCCGCTGATGAACAGCACCACAAGTACGACCACTACGATCCAGATAACTTTTTTCATTTTTTCTATCGTTTTTTAGTGAATTTCCAAATTTACCAACGGGAACCGGCACCGCCGCCACCGAAGCTGCCGCCGCCGAAACCTCCACCGAAGCCGCCGCCCGAACCGTGTCCGCCGCCGAAACCTCCGATCCACATACCCCCGCCCCCGCGATGGTTGTTGTTATCGCTGCGTGCACTTCGGGACTGCCGCTTCACGACGAAACCGCATTTGCCGCAACGGTAAGTGTCTTCGAACAGGTTGTAATGGTCCGTCTGCCCGACGAGATTCCGCGATTGCAACACCAATGCGAAAGCACGACACCGGGGACAACGCCTGGAATGGTAGAATCCGACCAGCATGATGCCCAGCGGCACGAGGACGACCAGAAAGACGATCAGGAAAACCGCCCACACCGGCAAATCGTCCGCAGCCCGGAAATCGTCGTTGCCGCCCGAATCGAGCTCGCTGCCCTCGAGCACCGATGCCACGGCACGCAACCCCGCCACCATACCGGCGCTGTAATCTCCCTCCCGGAAATACGGCAGCATGTAACGCATCTGGATCCGCTTGCAAAGTGCATCGGGCAAGACGCCTTCCAGTCCCGGTCCGGTCACGAACCGCACTTCCCGGCGATCGACGACCAAGAGAATGCCCAGTCCGTTGTCCGAATCGGCGCGGCCGACACCCCATTGGGAAAAAAGCGTATGGGCGAAGGAGAAAAGATCATCTCCGCGAATATCCTCCACAGCGACCACGGCGACCTGGGCCAGCGCCCGATGCCTGAGCGAATAGCAAAGCGAGTCTATCTCGGCGACTGCCGAAGGGGAAAGAACCCCGTCGGGATTCGACGTGAACCGATAACGGTTGCCGACCTGCACGTTGGGAATCTCCTCCACACCGTACGGCCGGGCAGCCGAACCCAGAAGCGGGAACAGCATTCCGAAGCAAAATATCGTCAGAATTATTTTTTTCATCGTCCTACTAAACCTACCTAATGCAACTTATATTATATGCGCATTTCCGAAACCGGGAAGCCGTTGCCGCTTCGCAAAACGGCCTCCCCGTCGCCGGCAAATGTACGAAAAAATCCGGCCTATCTACATCGGCCGTGTCAAAATCCGGAAGCTCCAGCCCGGCATCCGCTCATCGACATGCGAGCAGAGCTGTACGCGTTCGCCCGTCAGGGCGTCCGCATAGCCTCCGGCGTAGATTCCCGTATCGAAATCGGCATGGACTTCATAAGGCGACACGTTCAACAGGGCGACTACCCGATTTTCCGGAGTTTCCCTCACGAAAGTCAGCAGGCAATCCTCGGCATTGTTGCGGATTTCGACGAAGGAGCCGCCCCGCTCCCCGGAAGCGAGAGCCGGAGCATCGTGCCGCAAAGCGATCAGCCGCCGGTAGAACTCCGTCGTTTCGTTCGGCTCGCAAGCAGGCAGCGGGTCCCGGTCGAAAAAGGCGAAAGAGTGGTCGTAACCGAACTCCTGCCCCGTGTAAACCAACGGCAGCGACTGCGGCAGCAGAAACGTCAGGGCCGTCATGACCCGCACGGCAGGCCCCAGGCGGACGAATTCGCTACCGCTCCAGGAGTTCTCGTCGTGATTCGAAGTGAACATCAGCCGCAAAGCCCAAGCCGGGACGTGCTTCCGATCGGCATAAAGATACTCCCGAATACGATCGACCCGGCACTTCTGCTGCGCCACGTCGTTCATCAGGTGATAAAGCCGCCAGGCATACGACGCGTCGAAAGCCCGGTCGAACAGGTAATCTTCCTCGGCTTCGGCCAGCAGGAACAGGTCGGGTTTCACCGCCCGCAACCGCCGTGCCGCCTCCTGCCAAAATTCGATGGGAACCAGCATCGCCATATCGCAGCGAAAACCGTCCACCCCGTGTTCCGCAAGCCAAAAACGCATGGCGTCGATCTGTCCCTGCCAGACGGCCCGATTGGTGTAATCAAGCTTGGCCGTGTCATCCCACCCGTTAGGAACGACGGGCCGGCCCGAAGCGTCCCGCTCGTACCAGTCGGCCGGACATTCCGCGAGCCAGCGGGCATCGCGCGAAGTATGGTTGGCCACCCAATCGATCAAGACCTTCATTCCCAGGGCGTGAGCCCTCCGAACAAAAGCGTCGAAATCGGCCAGCGTCCCCAGTTCGGGATCGACGGCCCGGTAATCCCGAATCGAATAATAGGAGCCCAGCGATCCCTTGCGACCGACCTCCCCGATGGGATAATGAGGCATCAGCCAAACGGCATCGATGCCCAAATCCCGCAAAAAACCGAGCCGCTCCGCAGCGGCGGCAAGCGTTCCTTCGGGCGTCGCCTGCCGCAGATTCATCTCGTACAACACGGCATTCCGGCTCCACACAGCATTCATCATATAATCAATCGTCTCTTTTAGCGTTATAAAATACAGTAATCGCAAATATAGCAAACAAAAACCTTCCCATTCATATATTTTTTCTACCTTTGCATACCAAAATTACACGTGTACTACAAAACTATTTCGAAATGAAACGAATAAAGGCCTTCGCCCTCCTGCTCGGGGTCGTCGTTCTTGCGTCATGCGCCTCCCAGAAGCGCGTGATCTACCTGCAAGACACTCAAGCCGACGAGCAGGTCAAAATCGCCCAGGATTATCAAATACGCATCAAGCCGCTGGACCGTCTGACCGTCGTGGTCAACAGCCGGGACCCGGAACTGGCTGCGCCGTTCAATACATCGACCTCTCTCAACTCCCTGACCGGAACCCCTCTTTCGACCTATTCGTCGAACAGTGCGTCGTTACAGATCAGGACCGTCGATGAAAACGGCGACCTCGATATGCCGATCATCGGCCCCATTCAATGCAAGGGCAAGACCCGTAGTGAACTGGCCCAGGAAATCGCGGACAAAATCCGGGAAGGCGGATACATCAGCGACCCGACGGTCAATATACAGTTCGCCGATATGAAAATCTCGGTCATCGGAGAGGTCGCCCGTCCCGGACAGTACGACATCACCAACGACCGCATCTCCCTGTTGGACGCCCTGTCGCTGGCAGGTGATCTGACCATCTACGGCGTGCGCTCCGACGTCAAGGTAATCCGGGAGGAAAACGGCGTCCGCACCACGGCATCTCTCGATCTGACTTCGCAGGACATTTACGATTCGCCCTATTTCTATCTCCAGCAGAACGACGTAATTTACGTGAAGCCGAACAAGTACCGGGCCCAGGCCGGCGAAATCAGCCAGAACCGCAGTTTCTATATCTCGCTGATCAGTACCGCCGTGTCCGTAGCGACTCTGATCGTCACACTCACCCGTTAATTTTCACAACAAGGCATGACACCTAACAATATCAACCCGAACTCCGCGAACAGCGATACAAAGCAGGAGGAACACATTACTTTCTCGGTGCACGATCTGATCCAGACGGTAATCGCCAACTGGTACTGGTTCGTCATCTCGGTATTCGTTTGCGTCGGATGCGGTTACATCTACATTTTACGCACCCCGAAAATATACAGCCGCACGGCCAACATCCTCGTGAAAGACAGCCGCAAGGGAGGGGATACCGACCTGGCGACCCTGAGCGACCTGGCGGGCCTGTCACAGCGCCGCAATGTGGACAACGAAATTTATATTCTCCAATCGCGCCGCCTGATGACGGAAGTGGTCAAACAGCTGGGTTTGACCGTTCAATACGAAACGAAGGACGGATTACGTCCCCAGGATCTCTACGGGCAAAGTCCGATCGCAGTGGAGTTCATCAACGATAACGACCGGCAGGGATTCCGGTTCGAAGTTTCGCTGCGCCCCGACAGCATCGTAAAACTCAACTACTTCGAAATATTCGGTCCCGACAAACAGAAATTCAAGCAGGAAATTTCGGCCGTATTCGGCGATACGATCTCCACGCCTGTCGGCCAAATGATTATCCGGCCGACTCTCTATATGTCCCCCGATTACTACGAAAAGGCTCCGATCCGGGTCACCAAAGGCAACTTGGGCGTAGTAACGCAGTTCTACCAGCATGAAGTCAAAAGTTTCGTAGCCAACAAACAGGCCTCGATCATCACCATTTCTATGAAAAGTTCCGTTCCCAAAAAAGCGGAAGATGTCATCAATACGCTGATCGCGGTTTACGAAAAAGATGCGATCGACGACAAACGGGGGATCGCAGAAAGCACGGGACAATTCATCGACAATCGGTTGGAGATCATCTCCGAAGAACTGAGCGAAGTGGACCGCAACATCGAAAAATTCAAAAAAGACAACAAAATATACGATATCGTATCGGAAGCCGAGCAGACGATTACCGAAAGCGCCCAATATAAAACCGACGGCCTCTCGCTGGAAAACCAGATCCGAATGACGGAATTCCTCAAAGAATACCTGCTGGACCCGACCAAAACCAATGAACTGATTCCCGGAACGCTCTCGATCAACAGCCCCGCGATCAACTCCCAGATAGAGGGCTACAATACCGAGTTGCAACGCTATATGAAGCTCAACTCCGAGAGTTCGGAGAACAACCCGATCATTCAGAATCTCGGCAACGGACTGGCTTCCACACGCCGGTCGATCATCGCGACGCTCGATTCCTATATCTCCACGTTGCAGATCCAACTGGCCGCTTTACGAAAGGAAGAGGCGCTGACCAATCAACGAATATCCTCGGTACCGACGCAGGAAAAACAGATTCTGGACATCGTCCGTCAGCAGAAAATCAAGGAGGAACTTTACCTCTACCTGCTCAACAAACGCGAGGAGAACGCCATCACCATGGACATCACGGAAAGCAACTCGCGCACGATCGACAGTGCATACGGTTCCCCGCGCCCCGTGTCGCCCAATACCGTGCTGATTGCGGGAATCGCCTTCCTGTTCGGACTGGGCATCCCCTTCCTGATCATCTACCTGATCCAGATACTCGACACCACGATCCGGGGGAGGAAGGACATCGAGGACAACCTTTCGGCTCCGTTCCTGGGGGATATTCCGCAATATTCGGGAGAAAAGCAACAGGGCAGCTTCGTCGTACGCGAAAACGGCCGCGATCCGGTGTCGGAAGCTTTCCGCATGATCCGCTCGAACATGAACTTCATGAACCTGGGCAAGGGCGAGATAAAAGTCATTATGGTCACCTCGTCGAATCCCCACGCCGGAAAGACGTTCGTTTCGACCAACCTGGCCATGACGTTCGCCACGACGGGCAAGAAGGTCGTCATCATGGATCTGGACCTGCGGCGCCGCACCTTCTCCAAACAGATGGGGCACGGCGGAGATACCAACGGGGTTTCGAGCTACCTGTCCGGAAGCACGGAGCTTCAGGCAATCATCCGCAAATCCAAACTGTCGGAAAAACTCGACATCATCTACGCCGGCATCCAGCCGCCCAACCCGAGCGAAATGCTGTTGAGCCAGCGGATGGAAGAGTTGATCGCGGAACTGAAACTCCACTACGACTACATAATTATCGACAGCACCCCGGCGATGGCCGTAGCGGACGCCATCATCACCGACCGCCTGGCAGACCTCAGCATTTACGTAGTACGGGAAGGCCTGCTCGACCGTCGTCAGTTGCCGGATATCGAACGGCTGTACCGCGAAAAGAAATTCCATAACATGGCCATCATCCTCAACGGAGCCAGCTCGACAAAACGTCACGGGTACGGTTATGGCTACGGCTATGGTTACGGGTACGGCCTCGACGAAGAGGAAACCACGACAAAGAAGGGTTTCTGGGGCAAATTATGCGAATGGACACGTAATAAATTTCAAAAGAAATAACCGATATGGCCGTTAAAGGAGCAATCATAGCGATCGATTTCGACGGAACCGTCGTGACACACGCCTATCCGCATATGGGGATGGACGCAGGTGCGGTTCCCGTACTCAAGGAGCTCGTGGCGAACGACTGCAAACTCATCCTGTACACCATGCGCAGCGGACAACTACTCGAAAAAGCCGTCCAATGGTTCAAGGAACAGAAAATTCCGCTGTACGCCATCAATGAGAATCCCGGACAGAAGTCCTGGACTTCGTCGCCGAAAGTCCACGCCGACCTTTATATCGACGACAGTGCACTGGGATGTCCGATCCGCTTTATGGACGGCGTAGCCCGTCCGGTAGCCGACTGGGTGAAAATCCGCCAACAACTGGTAGAAGCCGGTTACCTGGATTAAGCCCGGGTATTTCACCTGTCCCGGAATCACGAATACCTCCGAATCGGAGCCGGCGGACAGGTGGTCGAGAGCCTAAACCTCGTTTTAGAGAGGCTGACAGGTGGCTGGTAACAACAACGAGCGGCCTTTCAGGGGCATCGGGCATAGAAAGCGAAAGACGAACGGAATAGCCTGGTCTTTCGATCAGGACATGGGACGACACCCAAACTTGTAAAAGCCTTCTACTCGCAAACCGACTTCGTCGAGTGCAGGAAAACCAATCAAAATCGCCGATCCGTTTGGATCGGCGATTTTCCATTACCGGACCGACGACGATTTGTCTATCGCCACAAGTATTCGGGATAAATCCCCGCCCGGATCATCTTCTTCAAATTGGCGACCAGCAACGGTTTATCCTCCTTATAGGTCACGCCGAACCACTGCGCCGGAGAACGGAGGACCCGAACGGAAGCCGTGCCGTCGGCGATCAACTTATTGACCATCGACGGGATATAGCACTCGGCTTTCAAATTCCCGGCACTCTCCTGCAGAAACGACCGAAAAAAAGCCTCGGAGTGGGCGAAGTAATCGGGAGTAAAGCCGAAAAGGTTCATCGACACGGGCGTATCTTCGGCCAACGGTTCATCCCCGTTCGCACCGTGATCGACGATCCCGGCCGCCGTGCGTTCGATCTGCGTATGCTCGACCATTCCCGTAAGGTCGCCGGCAGCGTTTACCGAACAGACGCCGCGCGACACCGTCCCGTTTTCGGAAAGCGTCCGGCTCAACTCGTACGCCACCATGCAATAGCGTCCCGACGCTCCATTCAATCCGCGAAGGTATTCGGCGATGGTACGGAACGCTTCCGCTCCATAAAAATCATCGGCATTGATTACGGCGAAAGGCTCGTGAACGGCATCCCTCGCCACCAGAATCGCATGGTTCGTTCCCCAGGGTTTCACACGCCCTTCGGGTACGGTGAACCCCTCGGGCAGACAATCCAGCTCCTGATAGACATACTCCACGCGGATCCTGCCACCGAAACGCTCTTCGGTGAAAACCTCCTGGAAGTCGGAAGCAAAACTGTGGCGGATCACGAATACCACCTTGCCGAAGCCAGCACGAATGGCGTCATATACGGAATAGTCGATGATGGCTTCGTTGCCGGGACCTACCCCGTCCATCTGCTTGAGCGATCCGTAACGGGATCCCATGCCGGCAGCCAACACCAATAATGTCGGTTTTATCATACTATATTCAGTTTTTACTCGTTTCAAAGAAACGTACAAAGGTAAGGAAACCGGCATTAAATTCAAAGATTTATTGTTACCTTTGTACAATTCAACTTTCCGGCGCGAAAAGGCAGGAATACCATCGGCCCCGTTCGATATGCCGGACCGGAAAGACGAAACGGACAGCCCCGGCTTTTCGACCGGCAGAAACCCCTGCGGATTTCGGTCCAATCGCAAACAACGATCAAAAACAGAACCATGAACGCATTTCATTCCATATCCTCGTGGTGGAAACGCTTCTCCCGCAAACGCCGCCTGAGCATGCTCAATGCGACCGACAACGTCGAGGAGTGGTACACCCACATCTCCCCGGCAGGTCTGCTCGCCGCGTTTCTGGCTTTCGCGCTGCTGCTTTTCATCCTCATTCTGTCGATCGTGGCCTATACGCCGGTGCTGGAACTCCTGCCCGGCTACCGCGTCGAAGCGGCCCGCTCGCGCGAAAATCTGATGCAAAGCGTCATCCGTCTGGATTCCATGGAGCGGATGATGAACGACATGATTACCTATAACAACAACATCGCCCTCATCATGGAGGGCAAGACTCCGGTGGTGCGAACCGTAGGCAAGGAAGACAGCATCCGCACGAACAAGACACTCGTGGTGCCCAGCCGCGAAGATTCGCTGCTGCGGGCCGAACTGGAGGGAGAAGGTCCTTACAGCCTCGGGCAGAGCACAGGCGGCGGTGCCGCACGCAAGCCCATCGAAATGGTCGCCCCGATCGAAGGCATCGTCATCGAGCGGTTCGACATCAAACGCGAGAATTTCGGCATCCGCATCGCCGCATCGCCCGACACCCAGATCGTCGCGGCGGACGACGGCGTGGTGGTGATGAATCTCTGGACCCCCGAAACGGGTTACCTGATCGAAATACAGCACTCCAACAACCTGATATCGATTTATAAAAACCTGTCCAAATCGTTAGTAGCCAAAGGACAGCGAATAAAACGGGGCGGTGTCATCGGATCCAATACGGAAGTGCTGGCCGACGGCGGCGACGCCAAAATTTTCGAATTCGAACTTTGGAGCAACGGCAAGCCCGTCGATCCGGAGAGTTATATCGTCTTCTGACCTTCGTTATGAAACAAAGAATCGCCTTGCTCGGATCGACCGGATCCATCGGAATACAGACCCTCGACATCGTTCGGGAAAATCCCGGACTGTTCGAGATCACGACCCTTACGGCCCATCGCAACTGGGAGCGGCTCGCCCGGCAGGCCGTGGAGTTCGACGCCGACAGCGTGGTGATCGCCGACGAACGGCAATACGACGCCCTGCGGCAGGCACTCGACGGCACGTCGATCAAGGTATATGCCGGCGAGGAAGCCCTGCGGCAGACGCCGGAGCTGCTGCCTGTGCTCAAGGAAGCGGGCGTGGTGGACAGCGGCGGCAAGGGTCTTATGACCATATACCGAGGCTTTAAGATGGTGGTGGACGGAGATGCCATAGACGATTATGTGGCAGAGCAGCAGGAAGCTGTTACACCAGAGGACAACGACCTTTCGCTGGAAGACGTAAATGACATAAAGTTTGGCTACTGCACTGAGTTTTTCGTCATACATCTTGTGGAGTCCTTCACTGAGGGCGACCTGGAAAAGTTCCGTGATAAGCTCATGAAGATAGGCGACTCCGTAGTAGTTGCCCACGATGCCGACTTTATTAAGATACATGTCCACACCAACATGCCGGGCAAGGCTTTGCAGCTGGCGCTCTGCCTTGGCGAGCTGGATAAGGTCAAGATAGAGAATATGAGGGAGCAGAACCGCGCCATTCAGGAGAACATCAAAAAGAACGAGACCGAGAACGCCATGGTAGCGGTAAGCTCAGGCGAGGGCATGGACAGCGAGTTTACAGGCGCCGGCGTAGGCGTGATAATCTCCGGCGGCCAGACCATGAACCCCAGCATAGACACCATAGCAAAGGCCATACGCAAGGCCAACGCCAGGAACGTATTCGTTCTGCCAAACAACTCCAATATAATTATGGCGGCCCAGCAGGCGGCGGAGCTTTCCGACCGCAACGTAATAGTCATACCCACAAAGACCATGATGCAGGGAATGGCGGCGGCCATGGCTTATGCCCCCGAGAATACTCCGGAGGTAAACCGCAAGCGCATGGAGAAGGCCGCGGCCAACGTCGTATCGGGTGCGGTAACATATGCCGTAAGGGATACCTCCTGCAACGGCCTGAATATAGCCAAGGGCGATATAATCGGCCTCAAGGACAACACCATAACCTCCGTGGGCAAGACCGTGGAGGACGCTACGCTTTCTCTTGTGGAAAAGATGCTTGAGGACAGGGAGGAAGCTATGGTGACGCTGTACTTTGGCGAGGGCGTTACCGAGGAGCAGGCAAACGAGCTTTCCGAAAGGATCATGGCGAAGCTCCCTGATACCGAGATCATAGCCATACCCGGCGGACAGCCGCTGTATTACTACTATATATCCGTAGAATAATGCATGAATGAAGCTGACTGACAGCATAACCGATTTAAAAGGAATTGGCCCACGCAAAGCCGAAGCTTTCGGCAAGCTGGGCCTTTTTTCCATGCATGACGTTTTGTATCATTTTCCGAGAAAATATTTGGATTATTCAAAGACGTCATGCATAATGGGCGCAAAGCACGGGGACTACGTAGCTTTGGAGCTGAAGCTCAAGAGCGATCCCAAGCTTGCCCGGGTGCGCCGCGGGCTGGATATCACTACCGCACGCGCCTTTGACCAGAGCGGCGAGATCAATCTCACTTGGTATAACCAACCGTACAGAATGAAGGCGGTAGTGGCGGG
>OMEC01001116.1_pt1 | contig 11701 bp, 9 predicted proteins | sample 1673401 | NCBI WGS metagenome assembly OMEC01 (sample SAMEA103958110, study PRJEB25191) | human gut metagenome | reverse complement strand
ACGCTGCTGACCCTGAAGCGCCCGCAGTATTTAGAGGCGCAGAAGACGGCAGGCGACCGGGAGCTGGAGCTTTTCATGGCGCCGTTTTCCTCCGATCAGACGCAGGGCGGCGCGCTGGTCGTCATCCACGACGTGACCGAGCAGAGAAAAAGCGAGCAGTCTAGGCGCGAGTTCGTTGCGAACGTGTCGCACGAGCTGCGGACGCCTCTTACCAACATCAAATCCTACGCTGAAACCATCGTCTCCGCCGGAGACGAGCTGCCGCGCGAGCTTCACGATAACTTCATGGGCGTCATCATCAATGAAGCCGACCGCATGACCCGCATCGTGCAGGACCTTCTTACGCTCAGCAAGATCGACTACGGCAAGATGGAGATGAACATCTCGCGCTTCTCGTTTGCCAAGGCAATTTCGAATGTATACGAGGCGGCGCGCCTGAACGCCGAGCAGAACCACCACCATACGATGGTGTTCCACTGCGAGGACAATATCCCCGACGTGCTCGGCGACCGCGAGCGTATCGAGCAGGTGGTCATGAACATCGTCTCGAATGCGATCAAATATACGCCAGACGGCGGCAAGATCGAAATCTACGCGGGCTCAAGCGGCAAATCCGTTTTCGTCCGCGTGACCGACAATGGCATCGGCATTCCCGAAAAAGACCTGCCGCGGCTGTTTGAGCGGTTCTACCGCGTCGATAAGGCGCGAAGCCGCGAGTCCGGCGGCACGGGTCTCGGACTGTCCATTGCCCGCGAGATTCTCTCGCAGCACAGGGGCGAAATTAAGATCGACTCGGTCTACGGCGAAGGCACCGACGTGCGCATCACGCTGCCTGCCGCGCCGCCCGAAAAATAAGCAAGACGACAGTTTTGAGAAAGGAGGCAGACCATGCGCAGACGAAAATGGCTCGAACGGGCAAAAAGCCTGCTTATTGCGGTTCTGGCGCTGACGGTTCTGGCGCTGACGGTTCTGGCGCTTCCGGCAAAGACGGTGACGGATACGCCGTGGCTGGCGGCGCTGGTGCGCCCGTTTGCCTCCGTGATGGGGCTGACGCAGGGCGAGCTGACCGCAACACCGATGGCAGACGCCGCAAGCGTCACAGGCGCGGCCCCGCCGGAAGAACCAGCTTCCAGTTTGACACTGCCGCGCTGGATACCGCCTTCGAGCAGTTCGGCGCGGCGCTCGGGCAGGCGCTGGAGGGCGCGCAGGAGCCGCAGCGTACGACCGCGCTTCGTATTCAGACCGCGCTCGGCAAGACCTCGGTCGCCTTCCGCTATCCGGGCGAAATTTCCCCGGCGCTTGCCGCGTCATGGCTGCAGGTGGAAACGGCGCTGGACGAGAGTGTCCGCGCGCAGTGGCTGATTCTGGCAAACGAGGATGCGGCGGTGAACCTGTATCTGGTAGGAGAAGAGCTGTTCGTCTGCCAGACGCAGCTCGATGGCGACGCACTCGAGCAGCTTCTGCAAAGCTGCACGCCGGACGGCAGCTTCTTCGCCTTTGAAGACGCGCAGGCGCGCTTTTCCTCCGTAGAGCCCCTGAGCCTTCTTCCGGGGCAGACGCCGCAGATTCATGCCGCCGAAGCGGCAAATCCGTGTGACGCGCGCTTCTCCGATGCCCTTGCCGCGACGCTGGGCTTCAATCCCTACGGCGACGCCCGCTACACCGACGACGCCGGAAACACCACCTACACCGAAACCGGCTACGCGCTGTCCATCTCGGCGTCGGGCGAGCTTCTTCTGCGCGCCGACGTGCAGTCCACACGCTTTCAGGCGGCGTCGGGTGAGCAGGCAGAGCTGGTCGAGTGCGCTAGGAGCCTTCTTTCCGCCATGACCGCCGGAGTTAACTCCGATGCTCGCCTCTACCTGACAGACCTTGAACAAAACGGCAGTGAGAGCGTCTGCACCTTCGATTATTTCCTCAGCGGCATTCCCGTTCTGCCCGCCAGCGGCTACGGCGCGGAGGTCCGCTTCTCGGGTACATCCATTGTGCAGGTCCGGCTGGTGCTGCGCGCCTATACGCTGACGACGCAGACGCTTTCCGTTCTTCCGCCCGCGCAGGCGGCGGCGATTCTGCCGGAGGGAAGCGCGCTTCGTCTGGTCTACAGCGACACGTCCGCCGGAATTACTGCCGGCTGGCAGTCGTAACGGGAGGTGGCGCATGTCTGTTTCCAAAATCAAAAATCTGATTCTGCTGATTCTGGCGCTGGCAATTATCGGGCTTCTGCCTGCGGTGGTTCCGACGCAGGCGGCAAGAGTCGGCAGCGAAAAGAAGGTCCATGAAAAGCTCGAAGCGCTCTATGAAAGCTACGGGCTCAGCCTCGACGCTTCCAGCCTTCCTGCCAGCCAGACGCTCTACAGCATCGAGCTGGAAAACCCCGACGCAAAGCCTGCCGCGCAGGCGCTTCTGGGCGGCAAGGCGGCGGAAGAAGAGGCTCCGGCGCGGATGCTGGCGCAGTATTCTGCCGGCAGCAGCACGCTGCAGCTCAGCCGCTCCGGGCAGCTCGAAGGGCGCTTCACAGACGCCTCGGCGGCGCACGATCTGACGCGCGCAACCAGACGGTATCTGCGCTCGATGGAATTTGACATTGCTGAAATTTTCGAGCCGGTGCGGCTGTCCGCGGGCGTCTACAGCGTCACGGCGGTGCAGAGCCTCTGCGGCGTGCCGGTGTTTGAAAGTGCGCTCACGTTTACCTATCGCAACAATGCCCTTTCGCGTGTAGACGGGACGTATTACCCCGCGGGCGAGATCGTCCGCGTGTCGCAGAGAGCGTGCATCTCCTGCGCGGACGCGCTGGTGGCGCTGCTGTCCAGCCGCGACAGCCTCGGCTGGGTCGGAAGCGAGATTGTCTCATGCGAGCAGGGCTATGTCCACTCCGAGACCGCATCGAGTGCGCTGCGCTTTGGGCCGGTCTGGCGGATTGAGACCGACGCGGGCTCGTTCTATGTCAATGGCATCACGCGCGAAGTGCGTCAGCTTGCGTCGTAGCGTGTCGGAGCACGTCAAAACAAATTTCTTAAAAGTTTCTTAAGAAATTTGTTCCCGAATTGTCATTTTTCCTTTACATTGCCGCGGGCTTGTGGTATTCTTATTCTTGCCGTGGTTTGAGCGCGCGAACAAAGCCTTCCTGCGCTTGCACGAATTGGCATCGTAACTTCTGAGCTTTCAGGAAATACTCTTTTCAAAGAGGGATTTGAACTTTGATCAAATATATCGTTCAGGGCGGAAGCAGACTGTCCGGTCATGTGAATATCTCGGGCGCGAAAAACGCCGCGGTTGCGATCCTGCCGGCGAGCCTGCTGGTAGACGGCGTGTGCCGCATTGAAAACGTACCGGATATTTCCGATGTGCGGCTGCTTCTTGAAATTTTAAGAAATATGGGCGCGGGCATCCGCCGCTTCGGGCGCAACACGCTGGAAATCGACTGCTCGCACGTCAGAAACGCGACGGCGCCGATTGACCTGGTGCGCCGCATCCGCGCGTCATACTATCTCATCGGAGCCGAGCTCGGCAGATTCGGTCACGCGCGCGTGGCAATGCCCGGCGGCTGCAACTTCGGCGTCCGCCCCATCGACCAGCATGTAAAGGGCTTTTCCGCTCTGGGTGCCGGTGTCACCACGGAGGGCGGCTATATCAACGCTATCGTGGAGTCCGGCCGTCTCACCGGAGCCAACATCTATCTGGATGTGGTGTCCGTAGGCGCTACCATGAACATCATGATGGCCGCCGCGCTGGCTCAGGGGGACACGGTGATCGAAAATTGCGCCAAGGAACCTCACATCGTGGATCTGGCCAACTTTCTGAACTCCATGGGCGCCGACATCCGGGGCGCCGGTACGGATACCATCAAGATCCGGGGCGTGGAGCGGCTGTCCGGCGGCTCTTATGCCATCATTCCCGATCAGATCGAAGCCGGTACCTATATGGCTGCCGTGGCCGCCACCGGCGGTCAGATCCTGGTGAAAAACATCATTCCCAAGCACATGGACTGCATCACCGCCAAGCTCCAGGAGTGCGGTGTAGAGGTGGAGGAGCAGGATGATACCCTGCTGGTACGCCGTACCGCCCGCCTGAAAAAGGCCAACGTCAAAACCCTGCCCTATCCCGGCTTTCCTACGGATATGCAGCCCCAGATGACCACCGTCCTCACCCTTGCTCAAGGGACCAGTCTAGTGACCGAGGGTGTCTGGAGCAGCCGCTACCGCTATGTGGATGAACTCAAGCGCATGGGCGCCCGTATTCAGGTGGATGACAAGACCGCCGTGGTAGAGGGCGTGGAAAAGCTCACCGGTGCACCGATCCAAGCTTACGACCTGCGGGCCGGTGCCGCTCTGGTCATCGCCGCTTTGGCGGCAGAGGGCGAGAGCGAGATCTCCAACGTGCAGTATATCGAGCGGGGCTATGAGGACATCATCGGCAAGCTCCGGGCTCTGGGCGCGGACATCCGCGCCGTGGAGGAGCCGGACGAGGATGCCCTTTCCACTGCGCAAATCAGCTGAACTTCACGTCCGTCAGGGAGTGTGTCGGCCTTGACCGGCCCGTTCCCCGGCGGACGTTTTTCAAAAGAGAGGTATTTTCTTGACCACCGTACATACGCTTGCCAGCGGCTCCTCTGGAAACGCCGCTGTGCTCTCCTGCGGAGACACCCATCTGCTGATCGACGCCGGGATCTCCTGCCGCCGGATCACTGCGGCCTTGAAAGAACTGGGACTGACTCCGGCAGACCTGACGGCTATTCTGATCACCCACACCCATTCTGACCATATCTCCGGGTTGAATACCCTTCTGAAAAAAACAACCTGCCCGCTTCTTGCCACCCCCCGGACCTGCTGGGAGCTCAGCTGCCGGGTAGAGGGGATCGACCCCCGGCTCATGGGACTGGACGGTCCCATCACCTTGGGAGAGATCGATATGCAGCCCATTCCCACCTCCCATGACGCCCCCGGCTCCTGCGGCTGGCGGCTGGACACAGAGAGCGGCAGTGTGGGTTTTCTCACCGACACCGGCTACGTCACCGACGAGGCGCTGGATCTGCTGCCCGGCGTGGACTTTGTCATTTTAGAGTCCAACCATGATGTAGAGTCTCTTTGCTCCGGCCCCTATCCCTATTACCTGAAGCAGCGCATTTTGGGTCTTCAGGGTCACCTGTGCAACGAGGATGCCGCCCAGTTTGCCGTCACACTGGCGGAAAACGGCGCCAGCGACATCGTTCTGGCCCACCTGAGCCGTGATAACAACACCCCCGCTATGGCGCTGAACGCCGTAGCCGCCGCGCTGGACGGCGCCGGACTGACCCCGGAACTGTCCGTAGCGCCCCGGGACACCGTCGGCCCGTGTCACATCGTCAGAAGGAGGGCCTTATGCAAAAGGTGACCATTCTCTGCACCGGCAAGCTGAAGGAAAAATTCTATCTGGACGCTGTTACGGAATACGTCAAGCGGCTGAGCCGGTTCTGTAAATTAGAGATCATCGAGCTGCCGGAGGAACGGCTGCCGGAGGATCCCTCCCCCGCCCAGATCGAGGCGGCCCTCTCCAAGGAGGCCGACGCTGTCCGGGCCAAGCTGCCCAACGGCTGTCTGGTGATCGCCATGTGTGTGGAGGGGCGGGAGCGCTCCAGCGAGGAGCTGGCCCGCTATCTGGCGGACAGCGCCGCCCAAGGCGCCAGCCACATCGTCTTTCTCATCGGCAGCTCCTTCGGGATGCACGAATCCTTGAAGCGGCAAGCCGCTCTGCGGCTGTCCATGTCCCCCATGACCTTTCCCCACCACCTGCTGCGGGTAATGCTTTTGGAGCAGATCTACCGGGCCTACCAGATCAATGCTGGAAGCAGATACCATAAGTAAAATTTCAAGCGGACACACAGAACACTGTTGATACGATATAAGGAGGTACTTGCAAATGGATTTCATGCAGGAATACGAGAAGTGGCTCCACAGCCCCGCCCTCTCTCCGGAGGAACACGCCGAGCTGGAGTCTATTAAGAACGATCCCAAGGAGATCGAAAGCCGATTCTTCGGCCCGCTGGAGTTTGGCACCGCCGGTCTCCGGGGCACTATGTGCACCGGTTTACATAACATGAACATTCATGTGATCCGCTGGGCCACCCAGGGCTTTGCCAACGTGATCTGCGCCGAGGGCGAGGACGCCAAAAAGCGGGGCGTGGCCATCTGCATGGACTGCCGCCACCACTCCATGGAGTTTGCCCGGGCCGCCGCCGAGGTATGCGCCGCCAACGGCATCCATGTGCGGATCTTCGAGTCTCTGCGTCCCACCCCGGAGCTGAGCTTCGCCGTGCGGGAGTATGGCTGCCAGGCGGGCATCAACGTCACCGCCAGCCACAACCCCAAGGAGTACAACGGCTACAAGGTCTACTGGGAGGACGGCGCACAGCTGCCGCCCCACCACGCCGCCGCCATCGCCACCGAGCTGGAGAAGATTGACATCTTCACCGGCGTGAAGCGCATGGACTTTGACGAGGCCGTCAAGGCGGGCCTCATCGAGACCATGGGCGATGAGACCGACCGCAAATTCATGGCAAATGTCATGGATATGGTCAACGATTACGATTCCGTCGCCAAGGTGGCGGATACCTTCCAGGTGGTGTATACGCCGTTCCACGGCTGCGGCTATAAGCTGGTGCCGGAGGCTCTGACCCGTCTGGGCATCAGGCATCTGCACTGCGTGCCGGAGCAGATGGTCATCGACGGCGACTTCCCCACGGTAGTGTCTCCCAACCCGGAGAACCCCGAGGGCTTCTATCTGGCCATTGCGCTGGCCGACAAGGTGAAGGCCGACTTCATCGTGGGCACCGACCCGGACAGCGACCGCGTGGGCATCATGGTGCGCAACAAGGAGGGCAAGTTCCAGCCTGTCAGCGGCAATCAGACCGGCGTATTGCTGAGCGATTACCTGTACGGCGCCATGAAGCGCAGCGGCAAGCTGCCGGAAAACCCCGTGATGCTGAAAACCATCGTCACCACCGAGATGGCCCGCAAGGTGGCCGAGGCCCACGGCGTCACCTGCTACGATACCTTCACCGGCTTCAAGTTCATGGCCGAGAAGAAGAACCAGCTGGAATCCGCCGGTCAGGGCAAGGTGGTGTTCTCCTATGAGGAGAGCTACGGCTACATGCTGGGCGACTACGTCCGGGATAAGGACGCTGTTACCGCGTCGCTGCTGCTGACGGAGATGGCCGCGTGGTACGCCACTCAGGGTATGACCCTGTACGACGCGCTGGACGTGCTGTACAGGAAGTACGGCTGGTACGGTGAAAAGACCCACAATCTGGTGATGCCTGGTCTGGACGGTCTGGAGAAGATGGCGAATCTGATGAAGTCCCTGCGCCAGAATCCGCCCGCTGTGATCTCCGGTGTGGCTGTGGCCCGCCGCAAGGACTATACCGACGGCAGCGTGGTGGATTGCGCCACCGGCGCGGTATCCGAAATGGAGCTGAAGGGCAGCAACGTGCTGCGCTATGAGCTGGCGGACGGCACCACCATTCTGGTGCGCCCCTCCGGCACCGAGCCGAAGATCAAGGTCTACATTCTGACCCAGGGCAAGGACGCCACTGAGCGTGACGCCAACATCGAAAAGTACGGCCAGTGGGCCGAGGCGCTGGCGAAATAACGATAAGAAATGAGAAACGGACAGACGCGAAAGCGTCTGTCCGTTTCTCTGCCTAAAATCTACACGAGGGGATATGGATAAAGCGTGATACATTCAGCGTGCCGGAGAGCGCGGCGCTGTCCTCCGGTGAAAAACTGTGTGTCCTTGGTACGTATACCAAGTATACCACAGCATTCCGCGTTTGGCAAGATAGTTTTCAATACTTTATAAAGATTATGTTAAAATTCTGTTAAGACTTCTGCACGCTGCGGCGGAGGTCAAAATATACAGAATATTCTGCATAAAAGCGGTTGCGAAACGGAGAAAAGTGTGATATGATATGAAATTACTGAACAGCGGCGCAGTATCCTAGTCAGATCTGCCGTCTCCTAAGAAGGGCCTAAAAATCCTTTAAAGGGCACAACTGTGAAACCTCTGGTGCTTGCTTCTTACGCCCAGTTTGGGGTGGGTGCTGGAGGGAGGCGTGCGAAATGCCCGCCTGCGGATGTAGGGCGCCCCTCAATGGCATGAGGGACCCGACCCTGCTTCCGTGGAGACCTGCTGTTGTGCACAGGCGTACTCCCCTTGTGGTAAGCGACCTGTGTACGAGGCAGTTGACGTCATCGACCCCGATGGCAAGAAACCTGCATCGCGGTGCTACCCGGCCTTTGTGCCGTGAACGCTGTGTGCAGAGTAGCCTGCCTTGCGTGGGCACGGTGAATAGGGGAGCTGAAGCACCAAAGACCCCGGCCAGGGTCCGCGTGCGATTCCCTTGAAACCCTGCCTGCAAAAGAGGATAAGAGGCGGCGTGACTGCAGTGGAAATCACCTAGGCTGTCCATTTCTGTGGGGCCTTGGGAGGATTGCAGTGCGGACTAAGTGGCAGTCGGGTATCACGACGCGGCAACGCCGTGATACAGCACCTAAGGGGAAACCACCTGATCGGCGACGAGAGGCGTGCTGTGGGGAAATCCAACCCGTACCTAAGCCGCAAGATTTACTCCCAATGCTGCCCTGTTCAGTTTTTGACTTTGATCGCCGGAGTAAGTCCGGTGTTTTGAAATGAGGTTTTTTCATCTTGAGTGACAAAAACAAGCCCAAAAAGAAGAACGACCACTGGCCCTTACGGGTCTTTTTCATGGCGGTGATACTCAGCGCGCTGCTGAGTTTTTTCTCCTCTACTGCGCTGAACGGAGCGGGCTATGTGGTGGCGGGCCTTGTGCTGGCGGCGTTTATCGCCCTGGGCATCGTGTTCGATATGATCGGCGTGGCGGTGACGGCGGCCGACCCGAAGCCGTTCCACTCCATGGCCGCCCATAAGGAAAAGGGCGGCAAGGAGGCCATTCGCCTGCTGTCCAACGCCAACCGCGTCAGCTCCGTGTGCAACGACGTGGTGGGCGATATCTGCGGCATCGTCAGCGGTTCTACCGCGGCGGTGATCGTGGCTGCCCTGCAGCGGGATCTCAGCACCACCAACGTGATGATCTCCATCGGTGTGACGGCGCTGATCTCCGGCCTGACCATCGGCGGCAAGGCTTTGTTCAAGAAGGTGGCCATCAATGAATGTACCGCCGTGGTGTACCGGGTGGCGCGGATCATGCACGCGCTGCATCTCTATCGCTGAAATGAGGAATGACCCCTGATGCTGGAATCGATCCACAGCCCCTCCGATGTGAAGCGGCTGAACAGTACCCAGACCCGTCAGCTTTGCGATGAGCTTCGCACCTTTCTGGTGCGCAGCGTGGCAAAGACCGGCGGCCATCTGGCATCCAATCTGGGCGTGGTGGAGCTGACTGTCGCCATCCACCGGGTGTTTGACACGTCCCGCGACCGGCTGGTGTTCGACGTAGGACACCAGTGCTATGTGCATAAAATTTTAACGGGCCGCCGGGAGCAGATGGATACCCTGCGGCAGTTTGGCGGGCTTTCCGGCTTCCCCAAGCCCTATGAGAGCGTTCACGACGCCTTTATGGCAGGACATGCTTCCAACTCTGTGTCGGTGGCGCTGGGCATGGCGAAAGCACGCACCATGCGCCATGAAAACTACGACGTGATCGCCTTGATCGGTGACGGTGCGCTGGGCGGCGGTCTCAGCTTTGAGGGGCTGAATAATGCCGGAGCCTCCGGCGAGCCCATGATCGTCATTTTGAATGACAACGGCATGTCCATCGCACCCAACGTGGGCGCGGTCAGCCGCCATCTGTCCCGTTTGCGGACGAAGCCGGGCTACTATGAATTCAAGAAGCGTTACCGTCAGCTGCTGGGGAACGGCCCGGTGGGCGGTAAGCTCTATCGCATCAGCCACGATGTCAAAACGGCGCTGAAAAAGACGCTGCTGCCGGACAGCTCCATGTTTGAGAGTATGGGCTTTTCCTACATGGGGCCGGTGGACGGCCACGATGTGGAAGCGCTGACGCAATCTCTGCAATGGGCGCGGGAGCAGCGCTGTCCCGTGCTGCTGCATGTGCGCACTGTAAAAGGGAAGGGCTATTCTCTCGCCGAGGAGCGCCCCGCCGACTATCACGGCGTATCGCCCTTTGATCCGGTCACCGGTAAGCCACTGCGTACTGCAAAAATGGATTTCTCCCACGTGTTCGGCCAGGAGCTGACCGCGCTGGCAGGGGAGGACGGGCGCGTATGCGCCATCACCGCCGCCATGCAGGAGGGCACCGGACTGACGGAGTTCGCCCGGAAATATCCCGACCGCCTTTTTGACGTAGGTATTGCCGAGGGACATGCCGTGTCCATGGCGGGCGGCATGGCGAAGCAGGGACTTGTTCCGGTGTTTGCCGTATACTCCAGCTTTTTGCAGCGGGGCTACGACCAGCTGCTTCAGGATGTGGCGCTGGATGGCCTGCATGTGGTGCTGGGCGTTGACCGGGCGGGTCTCGTGGGCGCTGACGGCGAGACGCACCACGGCTGCTTCGATGCCCTGTATCTCTCTCAGGTGCCCCACATGACGGTGCTGTGCCCCGCCAGCTTTGCCGAGCTGCGGCAGATGCTGCGACGGGCGGTGTTGGAGCTGACCGGCCCTGTTGCTGTCCGCTATCCCCGCGGCGGCGAGGGTGCGTATCAGGACTGCTGCGGCAATGAGACCTTTACGCAGGTGCGTCCGGGAGCGGACTGCACCATCCTGACCTACGGCGTCCTGATCAACGAAGCGCTGGCGGCGGCGGAGCTGCTGCATGAAGCGGGGGTCGAGACCCGGGTGGTGAAGCTGAACGCCATCGCGCCGCTGGACGGCAACGCGGTGCTGGCGGCGCTGGGCAGTGAAAAGCGCCTGCTAGTGCTGGAGGACTGCGTGGGCAGCGGCTGTGTAGGCCAGCGGCTGACGGCCATTCTGGCTCAGCGTGGCCGGATGCCGGAGCGGCTTATTTTGAAGAACCTGGGGGACACCATCCCCTGTCACGGCACCGTGCCGCAGCTGTATGCTCAGTGCGGGCTGGATGCGGCAAGTGTGGCGGCCGCGTTGAAGGAGGCGTGCCATGAGCAATAAAACAAGACTGGACATCCTGCTGGTGGAGCAGGGCTTACAGGAGAGCCGCCAGAAGGCGCAGGCGCTGTTTGCCCTGGTGCACGGCACGATGATCACTTCCTGGGTGAAGCAGGATCCTGCCGATTTGGAGATGGCGCGCCAGGCGCTGCCTGCGATCCTGGTGGAACGCTGACGTACTTAGATACATCAAAGTAAAATGGCGGTCGGAATGATCCGGCCGCCATTGATTTTTGTTGAATTAACCGATAATCAGCCCAATGCCCAGGCGGGCAGCGCCGCACAGCAGCATCACCAGAATGGGGTTCCACTTGCGCCAGCGCAGCACGATGAAGGCGGCCACGGCCATCACCAGGCCGATTACATCCACCTCGCTCAGGGAGATAACGCCGCCCGGCCAGATCACCTGCCGCAGAATTTCCAGACCAGCCGAGGCGATCAGCGCTACCACGGCGGGGCGCAGACAGGTGAGCACATTTTGCAGCATGTCCATCTGCCGGTACTTGCGGTACAGATAGGCCAGCAGCGATACGATCAGGCACGAGGGCAGGATGCAGCCCATCGTGGCCACAATAGCTCCGGTAAAGCCTGCCAGTCGGTTGCCAAC
>OMEC01001107.1_pt1 | contig 11751 bp, 9 predicted proteins | sample 1673401 | NCBI WGS metagenome assembly OMEC01 (sample SAMEA103958110, study PRJEB25191) | human gut metagenome | reverse complement strand
AGGCTATTATATAACAATTTGATACTTCTGGCAAGCGGACAAATCCTGTGCCTATAATTTTTTGAAGACCTCTGTCTCGCGCTTCAAATCTGCCGCGATGTGCTGGTTCTCGTCCATATGGCGCGTGATGTCCTCCATGTCGCCCACGAGCACCTGCGTGCTGTCGGCAGCGCTGGAAACGCCCTTCACACCCTCCTCGATCGCATGTGCAATCGTGTTGATGGAATCCGCGATCTCTGCCATCGTCTTCTTTAAGACCTCCGTCTTCTCGGTAAAGTCTCCCATGCTGGTCTCAATGTGGGTTGCCTTCTCCCGGTACGCACTTCCGGCATCGACAAACGCCTCAAACTCCGGAAGAATGGAATCATTCATATACTGCACCAGTCCGTTGGAATGTTCCGTGAGGTTTCCAACCGCCTCCGTCACAACGCGGTTGATCTGCTGGATACGGTTGGCTGCCTCCTGGCTGGCGGCTGCAAGCTGACTGATCTCCGTCGCAACAACGGAAAATCCTCTGCCCGCTTCCCCTGCTCTCGCTGCCTCGATGGAGGCATTTAACGCCAGAAGGTTGGTCTGGCTTGCAATATTTAAAATATCATCGGTCAGGCTGTTTACCTGATTTACGCTCTTGCTGTCCTCGATTGCCTGATTTAATACGGTTAAAATCTCATTGACCTTGGCTCCGGTAGACTCCATGTTCTCCCTTGCGGAAGCCTCCATGGAATCCGCATGTTCCTTCATCTCGCGGGTGTACGCGTTGATCTCTGACGTGCGCTCCGCGATCTGGTCAACTTCCTGCTTTACAGACTCGGTGTTCGTATTGATGAGGGATGCATTGGCTGACATCTCCTCCATCGTGGCAGAAAGTTCTTCTGTGAGTGCCGACAGATCCGACACACTGCCATTCGATGTCACGACGCTGTCGCGCACCTCGCCGACCACAGATTCCATTCTGGTTGAATTGTTCACGATCACCTTGAAAATATCCTGAAGCTTGTCCATAAACACGTTGATGCCGTTGCCGACCGCCGCGACCTCCTGGTTGGCGTGCACGCTCACACGTCTCGTCAGATCGCCCTCGCGCTTGTCAATGTCCTCAATAATATCTGTGATCTCCTTCTGTGTCTTTAACAGAGGGATAATTACCAGCTGGAATACGCAGATCAGAGTTGCAAGCAACGCCGCCACACTGATGATGATGGATGCCGTGCTCGCCGCGATTGCCGTCCGGTAGACCGCTGCAAGCTGTTCCTTTGCCACATCCGCATTTTCGCTGACATTGGTGCGGATTGCCGCAATGCTCTCCTGCATTGCACTGGAATAATCGGCGATCTTGCCGTTTGCCAGCGCATAAGCCGCCTCGTTATCGTTGTTGGCACTGTATGCCATGAGGTTGGCAAGCTCGTACTTCATTCCCTCGTAGTTGGACACCAGCGCATCGTATTCCGCCTTGTTGTCGTCTGTCACATATTCCTGGAAATCATCCAGATATGTCTCTAAGGTCTCCTGCTCACTCCGGATGGTCTCGACCAGCGAGATCATGGTATTTAAGTCGGTCGCCACGATATGGGACAGTCCCAGTCTGTGGATCAGAAGCGTCTCTTTCTGAATATCGCCGAGCTCTGAAATACAGCTCATGTAGCCGTTTGCAATCTGCGTTGCATTTGCATTTACTCTCTTAATATTGGTCACTGCCAGAATATTGGAAACGACTGACACAAATCCCAGGATAAATACCGGAATCAGAATAATAAACTTTGTACTGATATAGCTTTTTTTCTTCATATCCTGCTCCTCCCCGTTACTGTACCGTCGACTGTGTAATTCCAGCCACAAGCGTATCCATCACTTCCTGCGGATCCGTTCCGTTTGTGCTGCCTGTCGCCATCAGATTGCCGAACTCCGTCGTCGCATCCCAGAAGCTGTTGCCCACACGCTGGAGTTTGCCGTACTGCGCCTGCGCAATGACTGCCTGGATGGCAGGCACCGCCTGTACCTGCTCCGACGCAGCCGCGTTTTTATTGGAAGGTCCCTGATCGCGCTCCTCAAGACGCAGCATCTGGTTCTCCTCGTTTGTAAACCAGTCTGCAAGCTTTAATGCCCAGTCCTTGTGCTTGGAATAGGCGTTGACGCCCATCATCTTATAGCCCGTGAAAGAGGCCATCTGGACCTGCTGTCCCGCGCAGGTGTAGGTCGGAAGCTTCACTGCCCCGTAATCGTTGCCCCATACCTTTTTGATCTCCGATGCATTCCACACGCCGCTGACGCCTGCCACAACCGTTCCGTCCTGCACGCCCTCCATGAATTCCGTGTCGGTACAGCTTAAAAACGCCGGATTCTGTGCGATGGCAAGCAGCGCCTCCTCAATGTCGGTTCCCTTTATGCTGCCTTCCGTCGCATTCCAGTCGCAGTAGTTCGTCACCCCGTCGTCATTTACACCGAAATCCAGTCCGGTGTTGCCGAAAAACGCATAGAGGTACCAGCCGGAACTCCAGTCCATCGTCACCTTCTTGCCCACAGCGCCCGCTGCTGCCAGAAGCCCGTCCATCGTCTGGACGTCCTCTTCCGTCAGGTAATTCTTGTCGTAATACAGAAAATATCCGTTGTCCGCCGTCATCGGGTAAGCGTACAGCGTATCATTCACAGAAGCCGCTGCAACCGCCTCATCCAGATTCGCCTCCCGGATCTCATCTGCATTTGCTACCGGCTCTAAGGCACCGGCTGCAACCATGCTGGTAAGCTGATCGTCCGGCAGCGGGAAGACATCCGCTCCGTTATGTACATCTCCAAGCAGCGTATTGCGCGTCTCAGCATCTGCATTCTCCGCAAGCTGAATATCAAAATCTGCCTGTCCTGCATATTTCTGCTCGAAGCTGTCGATCATCTCCTGCAGAACATCAAAATTGGCCTCCTCTGCCCATACGGTCAATGTAACCTTGCCGTCATCCTCCGCTACATCGCCGGACAACTCTGTCGAATCCATGACCGCCTCCGTCTGCAATACGGACGGTTCACCGTTTACGGACTCTCCACCTGCCGTCGTATCCGCACCTGTACAGCCCGCCATTGCTGTTGTAACAAAGGTTGCCGCTGCAACCGCCGCAATAACATGCTTCTTCATTTGAAATCCCCTTCCTTTGTATTCGTATCTGTATGTGCAAATTCTCTCTGCCGCCTCTTCTGTTCTTATACACGATTTTGCACTCATTTTATATATTTTACACCTATTTTACAAAATGCGCAATCGGTTGTTCCTTTTTTTTAATTTTTCTTATCCTTTCTCCCACTTTTACATCCGCTGCAGGATGAGCAGTGACCACAGCAGCCACAATCTTCTTTGTCTTTTTTTCTTTTTCCCATATACAAAAGCGCCAGGATGATCCACAAAAGGATACACCCCAGCACAATCAGATCCAACGCATGCAACCCACTCAAAAGAAGATTCCTCCTATCTGATAAACCGCAAATGCCATCAGCCACGCGACCGCGCATTGAAGCACCACGACGAGAAATGCCCGCATGCCGCTTCCCATCTCACGCTTCACCGCCGCAATGGCTGCAACACACGGCGTGTAAAGCAGCGTAAACACAAGGAAGCTTGCCGCCGAGCGCCCGGTAAACATACTTCCGAGCACCCTGCTTAGATTGGCAGTCGCCGTGCCGGTCAACACACTCAAGGTGCTGACCACCGCCTCTTTTGCCGTAAATCCGGTAATCAACGCCGTAGAAACCCTCCAGTCCGAAAAACCGAGCGGTCCAAACAGCGGTGCGATCCACTGCCCCACCAGAGCGAGCAGACTTTTCTCACTGTCTGTCACCACATTAAGCTTCAGATCAAAGGTCTGCAAGAACCAGATGACAATCGTTGCCACAAAGATAATGGTGAAGGCCTTCTGCAAAAAGTCACGGGCTTTCTCCCAAATCAACTGGCAGACACTGCGCGCCGAGGGAAAACGGTAGTTGGGCAGCTCCATGACGAAGGGGACAGGCTCGCCCTTGTACTTGGTGAATTTCAGCAGGATCGCGTACAGGATGCCGCACAGGATGCCCGTGATGTACAACCCGATCATCACGACGGCACGCCACTGCCGGGGGAAGAACGCCGTCGTGAACAGGGCGTAGATCGGCAGCTTGGCCGAGCAGCTCATGAAGGGCGTGAGGAGGATGGTCATCGTCCGGTCACGCTCCGACGGCAGCGTGCGGCTGGCCATCACACCGGGCACCGTGCAGCCAAAGCCGATCAGCATAGGCACAATACTGCGGCCGGACAGACCGATCTTTCGCAGCAGCTTATCCATGACAAAGGCTACACGGGCCATGTAGCCGGTGTCCTCCAGCAACGACAGGAAAAAGAACAGCGTCACGATGATGGGCAGAAAGCTCAGTACACTGCCCACGCCGGTAAACACGCCGTCCACCACCAGTGAGCGCACCGCGTCGTTTACCTCCCCGGAGATCAAAGCGGCGTTCACCAGCTCCGTCAGCCACACGATGCCGTTCTTCAGCAGACCTTGCAGCCATGCGCCGATCACGTTGAAGGTCAGGAAAAATACCAGCCCCATAATGCCGATAAAGGCTGGAATGGCGGTGTACTTTCCTGTCAAAAAGCGGTCAATCTTCTGGCTGCGAAGGTGCTCACGGCTCTCGTGGGGCTTCACCACTGTGGCGTCCACCAGCTCCTGAATGAAGGAAAATCGCATGTCCGCGATGGCCGCGGCCCGATCCAGCCCCCGTTCTGTCTCCATTTGAACGATGATATGTTCCAGCATTTCCCGCTCGTTCTGATCCAGCGCCAGTGCCTCCAGTACCCGATGGTCGCCCTCTACCAGCTTGGTGGCGGCGAAACGAACAGGGATCCCCGCCGTCTCAGCATGGTCGGCGATCAGGTGCATGATGGCGTGCAGGCACCGGTGTACCGCACCGCCGTTATCGTTCATACCGCAGAAATCGGTGCGGCCCGGTTTCTCCTGATATTTGGCTACATGCACCGCATGACGTACCAGCTCGTCCACGCCCTCGTTCTTGGCGGCGGAGATGGGCACCACCGGGATGCCCAGCATGGTCTCCATCTCATTGATGCGGATGGAGCCGCCGTTGCCCCGCACCTCGTCCATCATGTTCAGTGCCAGCACCATGGGCACGTCCAACTCCAGAAGCTGCATGGTCAGATAGAGGTTCCGCTCGATGTTGGTTGCGTCCACGATATTAATGATACCGGTGGGCTTTTCGTTGATGATGAACTGCCGGGTGACGATCTCCTCGCTGGTATAGGGGGACATAGAGTAGATTCCCGGCAGGTCAGTGATCTCTGTGTTAGGATAATCCCGGATTGCGCCGCTCTTCCGATCCACCGTTACACCGGGGAAATTGCCCACATGCTGGTTTGCGCCGGTCAATTGGTTGAACAGCGTGGTTTTGCCGCAGTTCTGGTTGCCCGCCAGTGCAAAGGTCAGCGTGGTATTCTCCGGCAGAGGATGCTCCTCTGCCTTGATGTGGAACCGTCCCCCCTCGCCTAGGCCGGGATGCTCGCAGTCGGCACAGGTCTCTGCCTGTACCTCTGTTTGCTCCTTTGCCGATCTGATGGGGATCACGCCGATCTGCGCGGCATCGGCCAAACGCAGCGTCAACTCATAGCCGTGGATCTGCAGCTCCATGGGGTCACCCATGGGGGCGAATTTCACCAGTGTTACATCCGCGCCGGGGATCAGCCCCATATCCAGAAAGTGCTGCCGCAGCGCCCCTTGTCCCCCTACATCCGTGATACGGCCAGACTGACCAATGTCCAATTCGTCCAGTGTCATACTCTTTTCTCGCTCTGTCATATATTTCTCTCTCCATTACAGTTATCCATTGTTCCTTAGAGTCTACCTCATTTCGTCATCACCGTCAAGATATCCGTTGAAAACACAAGAAAGAATACGGAGAACAACGTCCTCCGTATTCTCAGGCGAACGTGTCCTCCGGCTCCCGGCGGACACGATGGGTGTGCATATAGCGATAGTCCATTTTCAGGATATTGCGGACAAATGGCATCAGCAGCACGGAGTCGGAAGCGATCCAAGCGAAAGGATCCGCCACGCACAATGCGTAGAACGCCAGTGCCGGAGCCTCCGCGTTGACCGCCCCTCCGGCGAAAAGCGGCGGCAGCAGCAGACTGACCACAATGCGGGCCACCAACTCCGCCGCGCCTGCGCCAAGGACAAACTGGGATTTGCCGATCCCCTGCACGCAGTTGCGTACCGCAAAGATGAACCCCAGAAACGCATACATGGAGAAGTCCACATTGAGGAATGTATTGCCATAGCGGATCGTCTCCGCCGTTACCTTATCGTCGCTGAGGAATACGTGAAGATAAAAGCCGTTGCGGGTAAGCAGCAGTCCGATTCCGGCGGCAGCCGCCACCAGAACCGCCATCATGACCAGCGATTGGAGCGTACCTTTTTTAATACGTTCATGCTCGCCGGCGCCCAGATTCTGGGCGGTAAAGCTGGTCATGGCTGCGCCGAGGCCGTTCATGGGTGTGGTGACAAGATTGGACAGCTTGTTGGCCGCGCCGAAGCCATTCTGCGCTGCGCTGGAGACCATTACGCCATCCAGCATGTCAAACCGCACCACCACGCTCTGCATTACGATGATGCCCACAGCCAAGACGGAAAACTGCAAGCCAAGCGGGATGCCCTGCGTCACATGGCGGCGGATATCCCACCACGTGATGCGCCAATCCTCCCGGTGCAGCCGAATGTCGGGATAGCGGAAAAACGCGTAGCAGAAGCAGCCGATGGTGCTGATCAGCTGAGCGGACACCGTGGCGATCGCCGCACCCGCCACGCCCCAGCGGAAGGACAGGATAAACAGCAGGTCAAGCCCTACGTTCAGGATCGTGGAGAACAGCAGGAACAGCAGCGGCGTGACGGAATCGCCCAGACTACGCAGAAAAGAGCAGATGAAGTTATAGAACAGCTGCGCACCGATACCGGCAAAGATCACGGCGCAGTAGGTATACGCCGCCCGGTACACCTGTTGGTTGTCCGGCGTGATGTTGAGCCACGCCAGCATCGGGTTCAATAGCAGCAGGGCGATGGCCGTCAGCAGCACCGTCAGGGCGGCAGAGAGAATGATCTGTGTAGCAAACGAACGGCGAACGCCCCGTTGGTCATGGCACCCTACGCTGCACGAGGTGATCACACAGAATCCCGCGCTGACGCCAAAGGCAAATTGCAGGAAAATGAACACCAGCGACGTGGTATCGTTGACGCCTGCCACCTCCTGTGCCGTCAGGGTCTGGCCCACGATGGCCGCATCGCTGATGGAATACACCTGCTGCAGCAGGTACGACAGAATGATAGGCAGCGAGAACACAAGGATCGTTTTCCAGCAGGTTCCCTGCGTCAGATCCACCGGCTGAAAAAGTGCCGAAACGCCGCGCTTTTCCTGTTTTTGCTCCATTGTTCTCCCTCCTTTGCGGTATTTTTGATTTTGCGGAGAGATTATAATATCGCCGTCCGGCAAAGTCAATGGCGACGCATGTTGAAAAATCACAATTTATTCATTCTGTTTTTGGCTATTTTGCCAGTTCTACGTACAGGAATCGAGAGCCGCAGCAGAAGCTGCGGCTCTCGGTAAAATTCTTATTCCTGAATGACCATGCACGCTGACACGCCGTAATACCGCAGGCAGGCGATCACCTGTTGGTCAATCCGTTCGCCGCACACCACCAGCGGGATGGCCGGTGGACAGCTGATGGCCGCCGCTGCGGAGATCCTGCCGCAGCAGTCCTCCAGAGGAAGCCGCTCGCTGACCGCGAAAAGGGCCTGACGCGGCGTCATCACCCGCACCGGGTGCGGCACAGGCGGCGGAGTCAATATGATCGGCGTTCTTTGGGGGATGCTGCACAAGGTTCGCTCCAGTCGAACCAGATCGTCGTCACTGTTCCATGGCGACAGCATCAGCACCACATGGTCGGGATCGTAAAACTCCGGAAACGCGCCGTTTTCCTCCAGCGTGGCGGCGATCTCCGTCCCCGTATAGCCGAAGGACTTGGGGCAGACCGTCACCTTCAGCGGCTCCTCCCCTGTCAGCATATAGCCGCGGTCGGAAAGCCGCCGCTTCAAGGCCGCCGCCTTCGGCAGAAGGTCGGCCAGATCATCACGAAAGCGCGCCATTCGGTCGTTGGCGGCATCCAGCGATTGCAGGATCAGATAGGACGGACTGCTGGAGCCAAACAGTGACATGGACGCTTTCGCCTGCTGCGCCAGCCATTCCGGCGCGGCGTGGGAAATATGCAGATACGCCCCACCGGTCAGAACGCCCAGCGTCTTATGGGCGGAATCGCAGCAGATATCCGCGCCCAGCTCCATCGGGTGACAGGACTGCGGTAAAAACCGCAGATACGCGCCATGGGCGTTATCCACCATCAGCAGAGCGCCCGCCTGATGGCAGATCTCCGCGATCCCCCGGATATCCAGCATGTGGCCCAGATAATCCGGGCTGGTCACATAGACCGCCGTCACCCTTTGCGGGCAGCTGTGCAGCGCCTGCCGTATTCCCTCTGGTGATAGGTGGCAGCTGACATAGGAGGTATCCGTCTCCGGATAGCACCACTGAATATCAATATCCAGCAGCGCGGCGGCGTTGATAAACGCCTTGTGGGTGTTGCGCGCCGCCAGAATACAGGGTCTCTCCCCTTTTGCTGCGGCGTACAGTGCCGAAAGGTGTAGCATCGCCTGAATGCACAGGGTGGAGCCGCCTGTAGCGTACACCGTATGAGCGCCGAACAGCGCTCCGGCCTGCGCCTCACTTTCGGCAATGATACCGTCAGCGGTGAACAGCTCGTCCGCGCCGTCGATCTCGGTAATGTCCAGCGCCTCGAACCCCAGTATCGCGCTGCCCTTATGGCCCGGCATGTGAAACCGGGCCGGGCGGCGCTCGTTATAGCGGCGGACAAAATCGCAGATGGGCGAACTCATTGCGCCGCTCCCAGCTCACGGGCCACAGCCACCATGATGGCGCACTCCATGCGCTTGCGGAACAGGTCGCAGCCCTGCTTATATACGCCCCGGACAAAGCCGGTGGCGTGGTAGGCGTTGGCGGCGCAGCCGCCGGAGCAATACAGACGCGCCCAGCAATCACGGCACTCCTCGTGGGCATAAACGTTGCAGGAGGCAAATTCATCCTGCACAGCGTGATTGTCCACACCGTGCCAGATATCGCCTAAGCGGAATTTTTCGTCGCCCACGAACTGGTGACAGGGGTACAGGTCGCCCCAGGGGGTAACGGCCATATACTCCGTACCGGAGCCGCAGCCGGAAATACGCTTATAAATACAGGGGCCGCCTTTCAAGTCGATCATATAATGATAGAAGGTAAAGGGCTTGCCCTCCTTATCCCGCTGCAGCATCAGCTCCGCCAGCTTCTCGTACTGCTCCATGACGATGGCCTTGTCGGCTTCGGTCAGCGCGGAGGGATCGTTGGCGGCGGCCACCACCGGCTCCATGCTCAGCTCGGAGAAGCCCAAGTCCAGCATGGTCTTGATATCCTCCAGAAAATCCGGATTGGCGTGGGTAAAGGTGCCCCGCATGTAGTAGTTCTTTCCGCCCCGTGCTTCTACCAGCTTCTGGAACTTGGGAACAATCTTCTCCCAGCTGCCATTGCCTGCGTAGTCCACCCGGTAGCGGTCATGGACTTCCTTGCGGCCGTCAAGGCTCAGCACCACGTTGCTCATCTCATGGTTGGCAAAATCGATCACGTCATCGTCGATCAGCACGCCGTTTGTGGTCAGTGTAAAGCGGAAATGCTTGTTATGCGTTTTCTCGATCTCACGGGCATACGCCACCAGCTGCTTCACCACATCGAAGTTCATCAGCGGCTCGCCGCCGAAGAAATCCACCTCCAGATTGTGCCGGGAGCCGGAATTTTCGATCAGGAAGTCCAGCGCCCGCTTGCCCACCTCATAGCTCATCAGCGCCCGGTCGCCGTGGTACTTGCCCTGACTGGCAAAGCAGTAGGAGCAATTGAGGTTGCAGGTGTGGGCAATGTGCAGGCACAGTGCCTTGACCACGCCTGCCGTTTTGGCTTTCAGATCACCGGCCATAGGCTGGAAGGTATCTTCGGTAAACAGCTTGCCCGCCGCCTTCAGCTGGGCGATCTGGTCATAGCATTCGCCTACCTCCTCCGGCGTCACGCCCTCGGTGGAACGGTACTTTTCTGTCAGCTCACGGATGATCATATCGCGGCTTTCGGTCTCGAACATGGCGATGATATCATAGGCCAGCTCGTCCACCGCATGGACAGAGCCGGAGCAGATATCCAGCACGATGTTGTAGCCGTCCAGTTTGTATTGATGGATCATATATTGAAATTCCCTTCAGATGGTTTGGTCACGCTAAAAATGCCGCCCGAAAGGGGCGGCATCATAGTCTCAAGTACCCGTTTACTTGGTTTCCTTGTTTTCGCAGGCCTGATTGGCAATACCGCAGCTGGTCTTGCAGGCAGACTGGCAGGAAGTCTGGCACTCGCCGCAGCCGCCCTTCTTGGCGCTCTCGCAAAGGTCACGAGTCTCGATGGTATTGATGTGCTTCATGATGAATGTCCTCCCATGTGATTATCTCATAAAAATATATCACACCGTCGTGCACTTGTCAATCATCGACACGCAATTTTGCGGCAAAACCGCTTTTGAAAAAGCAGAGGCCGCCACCTCACGATGCTCTGCGGGACTGCGCTTACGCTTGTCTATGCTCTGGGGTGGGCCTTCTGGTATACGTCCTTCAGCTGCTTCTGGATCACATGAGTGTATATCTGGGTGGAGGAGATATCCGCATGCCCCAGCATTTCCTGAATGGAACGCAGGTCAGCGCCATTTTCCAGCAAATGTACCGCGAAGCTGTGCCGCAGCGTATGGGGCGTCACGTCCTTGCTGATCTCCGCTTTCGCCTGATAGTGCTTGATGATCTTCCAGAACCCCTGACGGGTCATACGTGCGCCGTTCATGTTGACGAACAGGGCTCTCTGCGTCTCGTCCGCGACGATGCGGGGACGAATCGACGTCATATACTCCCGCAGCGCCTTCACGGCGGTGGGGTACAGGGGGATGATCCGCTCCTTACTGTGGCCGGTACAGTGAATGAAGCCCACTGGCAGGTTTACGTCCTCCACGTTCAGGTCGATCAGCTCCGACACACGGATACCGGTGGCGTACAGTAGCTCCAGCATAGCGTGATCCCGGAAGCCCTTCTCATCCTCACATTTCGGCTGCTCCAGAAACAGCTCCACCTCGCGGTTGGTCAGGATCTCCGGGCATTTGCGCTCCACCTTCGCCGTGGTAACGGCCTTGGCGGGGTTCGACTTGACACGTCCTGCCTGCATCATGTAATTGTAAAAGGAGCGGATAGACGCCGCGGAGCGGGTAATGGTAGCGGGTGATTTTCCCTGATCACCCATATGGTGCAGGTACTCGCTGACGGTATCACGGTTCACCTTTTTCAGATCGGTGATCCCCGTATCCAGCAGCCACGCCTGAAACTGGTTCAGGTCTCTGGCATAGGAGTTCAGCGTATTCTTCTGTACATGCTTTTCTTCCGTCAGATAGCGGCAGTAATCCGCAATATGATCCGCCATATACGCATCCCTCCTTTTCGTTAAGATAACCGGCTCAAGGCCAGTGTGAACAGGCGCGGCACCACTGTCATTTCCAGCACCGCACCCAAGATCAGTACAATAAAGCAGCCTATCAGCCGCCAGCGCTGCGCCGCC
>OMEC01001105.1_pt1 | contig 11771 bp, 4 predicted proteins | sample 1673401 | NCBI WGS metagenome assembly OMEC01 (sample SAMEA103958110, study PRJEB25191) | human gut metagenome | reverse complement strand
GGCAGCACGCCGAATGCGTCGGCCGAGAGGAAGATCACCTTCTTGGCGGCCGGAGCCTTCGATACGGGCTTTACGATGTTCTCGATGTGGAAGATCGGGTACGATACGCGGGTGTTCTCCGTTACGGACTTGTCTGCGAAGTCGATGGCGCCCTTCTTGTCCACCGTCACGTTCTCGAGCAGGGCGTTGCGGCGGATGGCGTTCCAGATGTCGGGCTCGTTCTCCTTCGAGAGGTTGATCACCTTGGCGTAGCAGCCGCCCTCGAAGTTGAATACGCCGTCGTCGTCCCAGCCGTGCTCGTCGTCGCCGATGAGCTGACGCTTCGGATCGGTCGAGAGGGTCGTCTTGCCCGTACCCGACAGACCGAAGAAGATGGCCGTCTCGCCCTTCTCGTTGGTGTTGGCCGAGCAGTGCATCGAGGCGATGCCCTTGAGCGGCAGCAGGTAGTTCATGTAGGAGAACATACCCTTCTTCATTTCACCGCCATACCAGGTGTTGATGATCACCTGCATCTTCTCCGTAAGGTTGAAGACTACGGCCGTCTCCGAGTTCAGGCCCAGCTTCTTGTAGTTCGTAACCTTGGCTTTCGAAGCGTTGAGCACCACGAAATCGGGCTCGCCGTAGTTCTCCAGTTCGGCGTCCGTCGGACGGATGAACATGTTCTTCACGAAGTGAGCCTGCCAGGCCACCTCCATGATGAAACGGATCTTCAGACGCGTGTTCTCGTTGGCACCGCAGAACGTATCAACCACGTAGAGCTTCTTGCCCGAGAGCTCCTTCGAAGCGATCTTCTTGAGCTCCTTCCAGGCAGCCTTCGTTACGGGCTTGTTGTCGTTCTTGTACTCGTCCGACGTCCACCAGATCGTATCCTTCGTGGTCTCGTCCATTACGAAGAACTTGTCCTTGGGCGAACGGCCGGTGTAGACGCCCGTCATGACGTTCACGGCGCCCATGTCGGTCAGCTGACCCTTCTCGTAGCCGCGCAGGCCCTTCTTGGTCTCCTCACGGAACAGCTCGTCGTAGGAGGGATTGTACACGATCTCGGTCACTCCCGTGATCCCGTACTTCTTCAAATCCATTTTGTCCATAATAAAACTGTTATTTTGATTAAAAACCTCTATTTCCCTTTTTTCCGTGGCCTGCGCCACACCTAACCTAACGTGTCGTCCCCATCGTTTAGTATGCACGGAGTTCGACGGCACAAAGGTAGAAAAACTTTCATAATTGTGAAAAAATTAACAGTGAAAAACGCAAAAAATTTACTCCTCCGCTCCAGCCGGCCGGACACACGGGAAATCCGGCGATCCGCAACCCCGGAACAAAGGCCGCATGCAAGGGGGCTCCGGGAGCATGCATACGCAGAAATGCCGCACGCCTCCGGCAGAGAGGACCCCGCCGCCGAGCCTCAGAGCGGGAACGGCCCGGAAGGGAGCGACAAGGGAACACGAAAGACCGGCGGAACGGAAGCGGGAGGAGCGCAGGCGGAAACGGGAGGAGCTGCCGGCACAAAAAATCGGAGAGGAACGGCTCCCCGATCCGCTTTTTTTCGTATTTTTGATACATAATGGCCGGAATCTATCTCCACATACCCTTCTGCAAGCGCATCTGCGCCTACTGCGATTTCTACAAAAGTGCCGACCTGAGGCAGATGGATGCCCTCATCGAGGCCATGCACCGCGAACTCGACGCCCGCCGCGGATACCTCGGCGGCGAAGCGGTCGAAACACGCTATTTCGGCGGCGGCACCCCGTCGCTCTGCCCGCCGGAGGAGATCGGCGCCCTGCTGCGGCACACCGAGGAGCTCTTCGACTGCAGCCGCGCCGAGGAGACCACCCTCGAGGCCAACCCCGATGACCTGACCCCCCGCTACCTCGCGGCTGTCCGGCGGGCCGGCATCGACCGTCTCTCGATCGGCATCCAGTCCTTCGACGACGACTGTCTGAAACTGATGAACCGCCGCCACACGGCTCGACAGGCCGCCGAGGCCGTGCACAATGCCCAAAAGGAGGGGTTCGGGAACATCACCGTCGATCTGATCTTCGGCGTCCCGGGCTTCGGGGGCGACTCGCTCCGCCGGTCGCTCGAAGAGGCCATCGGACTCGGCGTCCAGCACATTTCGGCATACCATTTGACGATCGAACCCGACACGGCGTTCGGACGCCGCGCAGCCCGGGGAGCGTTCGCGCCGGTCGAGGAGCAGGTCAGCGAGGAGGAGTTCCTCACAGTGCACGACACCCTGACGGCAGCGGGTTTCGAACACTACGAGGTGTCGAACTTCGCCCTCCCGGGATTCCGCGCCCGTCACAACACCGCCTACTGGCACGGTGTGAAATACCTCGGAATCGGCCCCGCAGCCCACTCGTTCGACGGGCGGGAGCGGCACTGGAACCCGGCATCGGTCGGGCGCTACATCGCCGGCGAAGGGGCGGAATGCGAGATTCTCTCCCCGCGCGACCGCTTCAACGAGTTCGTCATGACCCGGCTGCGGACAGCCGAAGGGATCGACCTGGACGAAGCGGCCGCACGTTTCGGTACGGAATCCGCCGAACGGATCCGCCACGAGGCCGCGCGGTGGATCGAAGCGGGCGTCGCGGAACTCCGCGGTGCGTACCTGGCCCTGCCGCCCCGCCGCATGCTGCTTTCGGACGCGGTCATCGAGAGCCTTTTCGAAACATAACCGGACGATACAAACAAGTGAAACCGAGACATTAAGTTATTATTAAATATTTTTACGAATCACCTCCGGGCATTGTTTTATATAAATATATGTGTTACCTTTGCGCCCGGATTCGAACCGATTTCCATTTTTGAACGACAAAATAATATCGCATAAAACAGAAAACATGAGCAATGCCAAACTTGCTCCCGACTTCCTTTTCGAGGTAAGTTGGGAGGTATGCAACAAAGTCGGCGGCATCCACACCGTCATCTCGACCAAGGCACAGACCGTGACCCGCAAATTCGGCGACCGCTACATGACCGTCGGTCCCGACCTCTCGCACGAAGGCGTAAACCCCGAGTTTGAGGAGGATCCCGCGCTGCTCAAGGGCTGGCGGCAGACCGTCTACAACGAAGGCATCCGCATCCGCGTGGGCCGCTGGAAGATCAAGGGATCGCCCGTCGCCATCCTAGTAGACTTCTCGTCGCTGATTCCCCGCAAGGACGAAATCCTCACCAAACTCTGGGAAGACTACCACGTCGATTCGCTCTCGGGCCAGTGGGACTACATCGAGCCCGTCCTGTTCGGCTACGCCGCCGGAGTGGTCATCTCCTCCTACGTGAAGTCGTTCTGCACAAACACCGAGAAGGTCGTCGCCCACTGTCACGAATGGATGGCCGCCGCAACGGGCCTCTATCTGCGCAAATACGCCCCCTACGTGGCCACCGTCTTCACGAGCCACGCCACCGTCATGGGCCGCTGCATCGCCGGCAACCGCCTGCCCCTCTACAACGACCTGACGAAATTCAACGCCGACGAGCTGGCCCGCCAGTTCAATGTGACGGCCAAGCACTCGCTCGAGAAGATCGCCGCGGCCAACCACGACGCCTTCCTCACCGTCAGCGACATCACGGCCAACGAGTGCAAGTACCTGCTCGGCCGCGATCCGGACGGCATTACGCCCAACGGCTTCGAAAACGACTTCGTATGGACCGGCGAGGAGTATTACACCAAGCGCGACGAGGCACGACGAGCCATGATCGACGTGGCCGAGGCTTGTCTGGGCAGCAAGTTCGGAAGCGACCCGCTGATCATCGGCACCAGCGGCCGCTACGAATTCCGCAACAAGGGCATCGACGTCTTCCTCGAGTCGCTCAAGCTGCTCGCCGCATCGGACAAGCTCGAGCGCGAGGTGCTCGCCTACATCACCGTGCCGGCCGCCAACCGCGGACCCCGCGCCGACCTGCAGGCCCACCTTGCCGACCCCGCGCAGCCGATCGACCCGAACCAGTACCGCTTCACGACCCACTACCTCGAGAACCCCGACTGGGATCCGATCGTCAATTCGATCAAAGGCAGCATCCTGGCACGCCCGGACTCGAAGGTGAAGGTGATCTTCGTGCCGACCTACCTCAACAAGACCGACGGCATCTTCAACAAGGACTACTACGAACTGCTCGTCGGCATGGACGTCACGGTCTTCGCCTCCTACTACGAGCCGTGGGGATACACCCCGCTGGAATCGGTGGCCTTCTCCGTCCCGACGATCACCACGACCCTCGCCGGATTCGGCCTCTGGGTGGACAAGCACCGCGAACACGCCGGCGTGGAAGTTGTCCGCCGCGACGATTTCAACGACCAGGAGGTACAGGAGAAGATCTCCGACGCCCTGCTGCGATTCTCCGCACTGGACAGCCGCCACATCAACGAGGTGCGCGTATCGGCATCCGACCTCTCGATGACGGCCCTCTGGGAGCACCTCTTCTCGGCCTACGAGCAGGCCTACTCCGAGGCGGTTGAAAGTTCGATCGTCCGCACCAACCGCGCCGTACTCGACGACGGCGGCGCCAAGACCGAACAGATCAACTTCGTGCGTCAGCAGCTCTTCGTCGAGAAACCCAACTGGAGCCGCATGATGGTGGACAAGACGCTTCCGAAGCGGCTGCACGCCCTCGAGGAGCTCTCGCGCAACCTCTGGTGGTGCTGGAACCCCGGGGCCCGCGACCTGTTCGAAGGCATCGACCCCGCGCTGTGGGCCGCATCGGAGCGCAACCCGATCGCGTTCCTCGACCGGCTGAGCGTCGAGCGGCTCAAGGAGCTCGAACACGACGGCAACTTCCTCGCACAGCTCGACGCCGTATACACGCAGTTCCGCGACTACATGAGTGAGAAACCCGACCCGAAGACCACGTCGATCTCCTACTTCTCGATGGAGTACGGGCTCCACTCGTCGCTGAAGATCTATTCGGGCGGTCTGGGCATCCTCGCCGGCGACTACCTCAAGGAGGCTTCGGACAAGAACGTCCCGATGACGGCCGTAGGTCTGCTCTACCGCTACGGATACTTCACGCAGCGTCTCTCGGCCCAGGGTGCGCAGGAGGCAACCTACGAGGCCCAGAACTTCTTCAAGCTCCCGATCACGCCCGTGCGCGACGATGCCGGAGGCTGGGTGACCGTCACCATCGCCTTCCCGGGCCGCACGCTCTCGGCTCGCGTCTGGAAGTGCCAGGTCGGCCGCACGGACCTCTACCTGCTCGACGCCGACTACGAGGCCAACCTCGAGGAGGACCGCCAGATCACCCACTACCTCTACGGAGGCGACTGGGAGAACCGTCTCAAGCAGGAGATCCTGCTCGGCATCGGCGGTATCCGCGCCCTGCGCAAGATGGGCATCCGCAACCAGGTTTACCACTGCAACGAGGGACATGCCGCATTCATCGGCATCGAGCGCATCCGCGAGCTGGTGAACCACCGCAAGCTCACCTTCTCCGAGGCCCTGGAGGTTATCCGCTCCTCGTCGCTCTTCACGACGCATACCCCCGTACCGGCCGGCCACGACGCCTTCCCCGAGTCGATGATCCGCCAGTACATGTCGCACTATCCCGACGTGCTGGGCATCACCTGGGAGCAGTACATCAACCTCGGCAAGACGAACCCCAACGACCCGAACGAGAAGTTCTCGATGTCGGTGCTGGCCTGCAACCTCTCGCAGGAGGTCAATGGCGTATCGTGGCTCCACGGGGAGGTATCGAAGGATATCCTGGGCAACATGTGGCCCGGATACTTCAAGAACGAGCTCCACATCGGCTATGTCACCAACGGCGTACACTTCCCGACGTGGATCGCCACCTCGCTCCGCCGCCTCTACGCCCGCTACTTCGCCGACGGATTCGAAGGCCACGTATACAATATTCCCGCATGGCAGAAGGTCTACAACATCCCCGACGCCGAACTGTGGGAGGAGCGCATGAAGCTCAAGAACAAGCTCATCCGCCACATCCGCAAACGCTACAGCGACCCCAACCAGGTGCGTCTCGAGTCGCCGCGCCAGATGCTGCAGATCATCGACGGCATCAAGCCCGACGTGCTGACGATCGGTTTTGCCCGCCGCTTCGCCACCTACAAGCGCGCCTACCTGCTCTTCACGAACCTCGACCGTCTGTCGGAGATCGTGAACAACAAGGAGCGCCCCGTACAGTTCATCTTCGCCGGCAAGGCCCACCCGAACGACAAGCCGGGACAGGACCTCATCAAGCGGATCGTCGAGGTGGCCGCCATGCCGCAGTTCGTCGGCAAGATCATCTTCCTGCAGAACTACGACATGGAACTCGCCCGCCGCATGGTCCAGGGCGTGGACGTGTGGCTCAACACCCCGACCCGGCCGCTGGAAGCCTCGGGTACATCGGGCGAAAAGTGCGTGATGAACGGCGTCATGCAGTTCTCGGTACTCGACGGATGGTGGGTCGAGGGCTACAAGGAGGGCGCCGGATGGATGCTCCCGATGGAGCGCACGTTCGCCGACCAGCACTATCAGGACGAACTCGACGCCGAGATGATCTACAACACCATCGAGGAGCAGATCGCCCCGAAATACTACGACCGCGACGCACACGGCATTCCGCACGCATGGGTGGCTTCGGTCAAGAAGTGCGTGGCCGATATCGCCTCGAACTTCACGACCAACCGCATGCTGATCGACTACGAGGAGCGGTTCTACAACAAGCTCGCCGCCCGCAAGCGCGACCTCTGCGCCGACGCATACCGCATGGCCCGCGAGATCGCAGCCTGGAAACGCAAGGTATCGGCCGCATGGGACCAGGTACGCGTGGTAGACGTCGAGCGCGTGCAGATCGACAAGGGCGCCGTCTGCGTGGGTGAGAAGTACCACTTTGCCGTAACGGTGGACGTGGCGAACCTCCATCCCGAGGACATCGGCGTCGAGATGGTCGTCGCACAGCAGATCGTCGGCGGACAGACCGTCAATGTCGTGCGCACGGTACCTCTGGCACGTACGAAGACCGAGGGCAGTCTGGTGACCTACTCGGTGGACTATCAGCCCGAGGAGACCGGCACCTACGACGTCGCCCTGCGTATCTACCCGAGCAACCCGAACCTCCCGCACCGTATGGACTTCGCCCTGGTGAAATGGGCCTGACAGGCAATGCGATATAAAGGAAGAAAAATGTTTAATTCCGGCAAATCCGTTGCAGGTTTCTAAAAAAACTAATATCTTTATATAGCGAAATAGTATTTTTTAGCAATATGTCAGCACTTACCTTCGACAAAAGCGAATTGGGCAATCTGGAGTACTCGCTCCAGCGCGAGATGCTCTCGACGGACCGAATGGGCGGCTACATGAGCACGACCATCGTCTGCTGCAACACGCGGCGGTACCACGGGCTGATGGTAGCCCCCATCGACGACAGCGGCCGGACCTACGTCCTCCTCTCGTCGCTCGACGAAACGGTCATCCAGCACGACCAGTCGTTCAACCTGGCCCTGCACCGTTTCCCCGGCATGTACGAGCCCCGCGGTCACAAGTACATCACCGACTTCGAGTATACGCCGACCCCCACGATCACCTACCGCGTGGGCGGTGTCATCCTCCGCAAGGAGATGCTCTGGATCCACAAGCGCACGCAGCTGATGATCCGCTACACGCTCGTCGATGCTCACTCCGAGACGCGGTTGCGGCTGCGCCCGTTCCTCGCCTTCCGCGACAAGCATGCCCTGACGCATGCCAACATGGAGGCGGACGGTCACTCCTACCCGGCCATAAACGGCGTGAAATGCCGTCTCTACGGCTCGTTCCCCTGGCTCTACCTCCAGACCAGCAAGCCCGGCACGGAGTTCGTCCCGGCTCCCGACTGGTACTACAACTTCGAATACCAGCAGGACATCGCTCGCGGCTACGAGGGACATGAGGACCTGCTGACGACCGGCTACTTCGAGACCGAACTCAAGAAGGGCGAAAGCATCATCTTCTCGGCCTCGCTCGACGAGATGGGCTCGACGAAGACCATCGAGGAGGTGTACAACGCCTCGATCGCCCGCCGCACCCACAAGATCGACTTCCTGAGCTGCCTCGAGCACTCGGCGCGCCAGTTCGTCATCCGCCGTCCGGGCAACCGCACGGAGGTGATCTCGGGCTATCCCTGGCACGGAGTGGCAGGACGCCAGACTTTCGTCTCGCTGCCGGGAATCACCCTGCAGCAAAACCACAAGGAGGACTGCATCGACGTGCTCGACACGGAGGTCCGCGCCATGAAGGAGGGCATGTTCTCCGGCTCGTCGTCGGCCGCCGAGGCGGTCGATGCCCCGCTCTGGTTCTTCTGGACCCTGCAGCGGCTCGGCGAGCAGATCGGCGGAGCCGAGATCTGGAAACGGTACGGCAACGTGATGAAGCAGCTGCTCGAATCCTACCGCCGGGGTATTGCCGGCCGCGTCGCCCTGCACGACAACGGACTGCTCTGGGCCGCTTCGGACGAAGTGCCCCTCACGTGGATGAACTCCACGATCAACGGCCGTGCCGTCACGCCGCGCAACGGCTATCAGGTGGAGGTCAATGCACTGTGGTACAATGCCGTATGTTATGCGCTCGAACTGGCCCGCGAACAGGGCGACCGGGCATTCGTCCAGGAGTGGGAGATGCTGCCCCCGCGGATCTCGGCGGCCTTCAACGAGACGTTTGTGCTCCCGGAGGGTTACCTGGCGGACTACGTGGACGAGCAGGGAGCCAACCGCTTCATCCGTCCGAACATGATCCTGGCCTGCAGCCTGCCCTACAAGCCCATCGACGAACAGACCCGTCTGGGCGTGATCCGCACCGTGCGCCAGCACCTGCTCACCCCGAAGGGCCTGCGCACCCTTTCGCCGCGCAACCCGCTCTACAGAGGTTCGCAGGAGGGCTCGCCCGACGAGCGTGACTTCGCGGCCAAAAACGGCTCGGTATGGCCCTGGCTCCTGTCGTTCTACGTGAAGGCCTGCTTCGACATCGACGGCGCGGCTTTCGTGCCGCAGGCCGAGGAGCTCCTCGCCTCTTTCGAGGAGGACATCCAGACCTACTGCATCGGCTCGATCTGCGAACTCTATGACGCAGATCCCCCCTACGCATCGCGCGGAGCAATCTCGCAGGCGTGGAGCGTGGGTGCCGTGCTGGACATCTACCACCTGATCCGCGCCTACCGCACGGATGCGGAGGAGACTCCGGCCAAAAAAGCCCCGGCCCAAAAAAAGGCTTCGGCCAAAGCCGCAACGACGAAAAAGGCCACGGAGAAGACTGCGGCAAAGGCCGCACCGGCCAAACGCGCCGCAAAGACTGCCAAAAAGGAGGAGACCGCGGAGGCTCCGGCAACAAAAACCCGCAAGACAACGAAAAAGACAACAAAATAATTAAACAACTACAACCCGGGCGTACCATGTGACAGTGGAATGTGTCGGAACGGCACACCGATTCCCTGGGGAATCGGGCGGGTGAGGTCGTACGCGGAGCTCCGCACACGACCGCAGACAGCAGAGAGGCGGCGCGCACAGGCAAAAGAAAATTACACAAAAAATAAAGGTATGAGAGTTTTAATGTTCGGTTGGGAGTTCCCGCCCCACATCGCGGGCGGTCTGGGAACGGCCTGCTACGGAATGACCCGCGGACTGGCGCGCAACGGGGTCGATGTGACCTTTGTCGTCCCGCATGCTTACGGAGACGAGGACCAACGATTCACCCGCGTGATGAATGCCAGCGACGTCGAGGCACTGTACGGTGCCACCGGCAGCGGCGCCGACGACGTGCTGCAGCGCATGTCGTTCATCCAGATCGACTCCAACATGGTGCCCTACATCTCCCCCGAAGAATACGAAACCTACCACGAGCAGTATGTCAAGACGGGACAGACGACCTGGACGACGACCGATGCGTGGAAACAGCGCTACACCTTCTCGGGCAAGTACGGCGCCAACCTCATGGAGGAGGTCGCCCGCTACGCCGTGGTCGCCGCACAGGTGGCCCGCGACCTGGAGGGGCAGTTCGACGTCATCCACGCCCACGACTGGCTGACCTACTACGCCGGCATCGCCGCCAAGCGCGTATCGGGCAAGCCGCTCGTCGTACACATGCACGCCACGGAGTTCGACCGCAGCGGCGAGAACATCAACACGCAGGTCTACGCCATCGAGCGCGCCGGCATGCATGCCGCCGACCGGGTGATCGCCGTGTCGAACCTCACGCGCAACATCGTCATCAACCGCTACGGCGTACCCGCCGACCGCGTGGTTACGGTGCACAATGCCGTACGGTTCGCCGAGGGGAGCAGCGAAGTTCCCGAACGCGGCGTCAAGGACAAGATCGTCACCTTCCTCGGCCGAATCACCTACCAGAAAGGCCCCGACTACTTCGTCGAGGCGGCCGCCAAGGTGCTCAAGCGCGTTCCCGACGTGCGGTTCGTCATGGCCGGTTCGGGCGACATGATGAACCACGTGATCCGCCGCGTGGCACGTCTCGGCATCGCCGACCGCTTCCACTTCACGGGATTCCTCCGCGGCGAGGACGTACACAAGATGTTCCAGTTGTCGGACGTCTACGTCATGCCCTCGGTATCGGAGCCGTTCGGCATCTCGCCCCTCGAGGCCATGCGGTCGAACGTTCCGGTGATCATCTCCAAGCAGAGCGGTGTGGCCGAGGTGCTCGACTACGCCGTCAAGGTGGACTACTGGGACGTGGACGCCCTGGCCGACGCCATCTACGCACTGGTCAAATACCCGGCACTGGCCGGCATGTTCGCATCGAAGGGACTCGAAGAGGTTACGAACCTCAAGTGGAACGACGCTGCGGCCAAGATCAAGTCGGTCTACGAAGCCGTGATCGAAGAGAGTAAGAACAAATAAACATACACCACCCTTTTATGAAAACCGTTTGTCTCTATTTTCAGGTACATCAGCCCTGGCGTCTGAAGAAATACCGCTTCTTCAACATGGGCAAGGACCACAACTACCTGGACGACCTGTTGAACCGCTCCATCATGCAGAAGGTGGCCCGGCAGTGCTACCTGCCGATGAACGCCCTGCTGTTGAAGCTCATCAAGGAAAACAAGGGTAAATTCCGCTGCTCGTTCTCCATCACGGGAATCGCCGTCGAACAGATGCGTGCCTATGCCCCCGAGGTCCTCGACTCGTTCAAGGAGCTCGCCGCCACGGGCTGCGTGGAGTTCCTCGCCGAGACCTACTCCCACTCGCTCGCATCGCTTGCGTCGAAGGAGGACTTCGTCGAGCAGGTCAAGCTCCATACCGCCATGCTCAAGAAGGAGTTCGGCGTGAAACCCACGGTCTTCCGCAATACGGAGCTGATCTACTCGGACGACATCGGCGCCATGGTCGCCGAGATGGGCTTCCGCACGATGCTTGCCGAGGGAGCCAAGCACGTGCTGGGCTGGAAGTCGCCCAACTACGTCTATGCCAACGCCGTGGACCAGAAACTCCGTCTGCTGCTGCGCAACTACAAGCTCTCGGACGACATCGCCTTCCGCTTCTCGAACCAGAGTTGGGACCAGTGGCCGCTGACGGCCGACAAGTACGTGAAGTGGCTCTCGTCGGAGGAGACCCCGGGCGAAGTGATCAACCTCTTCATGGACTACGAGACCTTCGGCGAGCACCAGACCGCCGATACGGGCATCTTCGAATTCATGCGCGCCCTGCCGAAGGCCATCCTCGCGCAGAAGGGCCAGCTGGAGTTCGCCACGGTGAGCGAAGCCGCCAAGAAGTACCAGCCCGTCTCGGTGCTCCACTGCCCGCACGTGATGTCGTGGGCCGACGAGGAGCGCGACGTGACGGCATGGCTCGGCAA
>OMEC01001098.1_pt1 | contig 11820 bp, 9 predicted proteins | sample 1673401 | NCBI WGS metagenome assembly OMEC01 (sample SAMEA103958110, study PRJEB25191) | human gut metagenome | reverse complement strand
ATAATATGGAAATTGATTGCGAATTAATGGGAAATAGAATTAGAGAGGCTAGAAAAAGGAATGGATGGACTCAAGAAAACCTATCAGAAGAACTAGATGTTGCAATTGCTTTCATTAGTAGGATAGAAAGAGGAAAAACAGAAGTAAGTTTAAAAAGGCTATCTCAAATAGCAAGAATATTAGATGTACCAATAGAAGAATTAATAACAGGAGTAGCACCAAAAAATGGAAAATATTTAGATAGAGATATAAATAGGATTTTAGAACAATGTACACCAGATAAGCAAAAGTTAATATATAATATTGCAAACATTGTATCAGGTATAAAATTTGTGTAAAATAAATCCAAAGTGTTTGCTTTACAAAAACAAAAAAATAGTATAAACTACATAGATAGATAAGAAAAAGCAAAAGGTGATAATAAATGTATTTAAAAAGATTAGAACTACAAGGCTTTAAGTCTTTTGCAGATAAAACAATATTGGAATTTAAGCCAGGAATTACCTCAGTTATAGGACCAAATGGATCAGGAAAAAGCAATATATCAGATGCCATAAGATGGGTCCTAGGAGAGCAAAGCATGAAATCTTTAAGAGGTGCAAAATCGGAAGATATAATATTTGCAGGAACTCAAGAAAGAAAGTCGCTTGGATTTGCCGAAGTCTCAATTGTTATAGATAATTCTGACGCAAAGTTGCCAATAGAATATGCAGAAGTTACAGTAACAAGAAAAATATATAGAAATGGGGAAACAGGCTATTTTATAAACAAAACTCCTTGCAGATTAAAAGATATTTTAGAGCTATTTATGGACACAGGAATAGGAAAAGATGGATACAGCATAATAGGACAAGGAAAAATAGATGAAATATTATCAAACAAATCAGAAGATAGAAGGCATATATTTGAAGAAGCGGCAGGCATTGTAAAATATAGAACTAGAAAGCAAGAATCTGAAAAAAAGATGGAACAAACAAAGCTTAATTTATTAAGAATTAATGATATTTTAACAGAGATAGAAGGCAATATAGAACCATTAAAAGCACAATCTGAAAAGGCAAAACAATATTTAAATTTAAGAGAAGAATTAAAAAACATAGAAGTTGGATTATTTGTATATAACATAAATTCATATAAAGAAAAGTTAAAGCAAATTGTACAAGACGAAGAAATAATGGTTGCACAAAAAGAGACAGAGGATGAAAAATTGACATCTATACAAGAGTTAAAAGACTCTTTAAAAAGAGAAATAGACGAAATAATATTACAAATAGAGCAAATGCAAAATATTGGCTTTGAGAGTTCTAATAAAATAGAAAAAATGAATTCAGAAATTGGAATATCAAAAGAGAGAATACAAAATAATTTAAATAATAAAGAAAGACTTCAAATAGAAATACAAGAATTCGAGACAAGAATAAAAGAATTAGAAGAAGAAGAAAAACAAAGACAAGAGAAAAAAGCTAATTTATTTCAAAATAAAGAAAAATTTGAAGCTGAATTAAAACAAAAAGAAGAAGAACTAAAAAATAAGGAAATGGAAGAAAAGTTAAAAACAGAAAAAATTGATATTACATTGCCAAGTACAAAAATAAGAAGGGGTAGCAAACATCCTGTTAATAGAATCATAGAAGAAGTAGAAGATATATTTGTTTCTATGGGATATGATGTGGTTGATGGACCAGAATTAGAGACAGACGAATATTGCTTTGAAAGATTGAACCTACCAAAAGGTCATCCTGCAAGAGATATGCAAGATAGCTTTTATGTAACATCTGAATATTTATTAAGAACTCAAACATCTTCTGTTCAAGCAAGGACAATGATGGCAAACACAGAAAAAACACCAATACGTATGATATGCCCAGGAAAAACATATAGAAGAGATGATGATGCAACACATTCACATCAATTTGGTCAGGTAGAGGGACTAGTAATTGACAAAAATATATCTTTGGCAGACTTAAAAGGAACATTGGAAATATTTGTTAAAAAAATGTTAGGAGAAAATTCAGAATTGAGATTTAGACCAAGTTATTTTCCATTTACAGAACCATCTTATGAAATTGATGTTAGTTGTTTTAAGTGTGGAGGTAAAGGATGCAATCTTTGCAAGCAAACAGGATGGATAGAAATATTAGGTTCTGGTATGGTCCATCCCAATGTATTAAAAATGAACGGATATAACCCAGAAATATATACAGGTTTTGCATTTGGAACAGGATTAGATAGGCTAGCCATGTTTAAATATGGAATTACAGATATTCGTTTGTTATATACAAATGACGTAAAATTTTTAAGTCAATTCGACAGAAAGGATGAAGGAAATGAAATTAAGCATTAATTTTTTGAAAGATTATGTTGATATAGATGTAGACACAAAAAAATTGGCAGAAGACATGACAAATGTAGGCAACGAATATGATTCTGCAGAGAGATTAATAAATGCTACAAATTTAGTAATAGGGGAAGTACTAGAATGTGAGCCACATCCAGATTCTGACCATTTACATATATGTAAAGTAAATGTAGGAGAGCAAGTATTACCAATAGTATGTGGAGCTCCAAATGTAAGAAAAGGATTAAAAGTAATAGTTGCTTTACCAGGAGCAAATCTGCCAGGAGGAATTACTATAAAAGCAGGAAAAATACGTGGAGAAGAATCTAATGGAATGCTATGTTCTATGGCAGAATTGGGTTTGGAAAGTAAATTTTTGAGTCCAGAGGATAAAGAAGGTATACATGAATTACCGCAAGAAGCACCTGTTGGAGAAGACCCAATAAAATATTTAAAAATGGATGACGAAATTATAGACTTTGAGTTAACAGCAAATAGAGGCGACTTATTAAGTGTACTTGGTATGGCACATGAAGTTGCAGCAATATATAATAAAAAAGTAAAAAATATAGATTTACAATATGATGAAAATAACAGAAATATAACTGATGAATTTAATATAAAAGTAGAAACAGAAAATTGTTCGATGTTACTAGTAAAAAAAGTTGAAAATGTAACAATAAAAGAAAGCCCAGAATTTATAAAAAATAGATTGATAGCTTCTGGAATAAGACCAATTAATAATGTTGTAGACATAAGCAATTATGTAATGTTGGAAACAGGTCAACCATTACATTTTTATGACGCAGATACATTAAAAGGAAGACTTGAAGTAAGAATGGCGAAAAATGGAGAAAAGCTAACTACACTAGATGGAATAGAGAGAATCTTATCAGAAGAAAACATTGTTATATCTGATGGAGAAAAAGCAATAGGATTAGCTGGTGTAATGGGAGGCTTAGAAACAGAAGTAACAACAAATACAAAAAATATTATAATAGAATCTGCTATTTTTAACCCGGTAAAAATAAGAATGACATCAAAGGAAATACTAAGAAGTGAAGCAAGTAATAGATTTGAAAAAGGATTAGATCCAAATAGGACATATATGGCAATAGAAAGATCTTGCAATTTATTGCAAAAATATGCAGGAGCAGAAATAGTTGGAGGATTAGAGAAATATGATACCACAGACTTGTCTAATAAAAAAATAGAAATTACCTGTAATAATATAAACTCATTACTAGGTTCAGATATATCAAAAAAAGATGTATTGGATATATTTGAAAGACTAGGATTTGGCTATGAAGAAAAAGAAGAAAAAATAATAGTAGAAGTACCTAGAAGAAGAATAGATGTTAATATTAAAGAAGACCTAATAGAGGAAGTTGGCCGTATATATGGGGTAAATAACATAAAGGGAAAACTTCCAATGACTCCAACAAAACTTGGAAGTTATGATAAAACAAAAAGACAAATTAGAAATAAATTAATAGACTTAGGGTTAAACGAAACACTTTCATATGTATTAGTAAATGAAAAAGAAGCAAACGATTTTACCACAGATAACCCAGAAGTTGTAAAATTATTAGCACCAATGACAGAAGAAAGAAATGCATTAAGACATAGCATAATACCTTCTTTACTAAAAATATATGAATATAACAAATCACATTATAACAAAGACGTATGTATCTTTGAAATAGGAAAAACATTTTATAAAAAAGACGAGGAATATGGAGAAGAAAACAAAATAGCAGGATTAATGACAGGTAATTATTATTTAGGAATAGAAAAAAAACAAGTAGACTTTTATATTATAAAAGGAATAGTGGAAGAATTATTAGACTATTTAGGTTATGGAAACAGGTATAGTTTTGTAATAAAAGAAAACTTGCCAAAAGAGTTACACCCAGGACAATCAGCATTAATTTCTGTAAATAATGATATTGTTGGTATAATTGGAAAAATACATCCTCAAAAAGTAAAAGAAAATGTATATGTATTTGAAATAAATCTAGAAAAACTGTTGGCAAAAAAAGTGGGCAAAATGAAATATAAGGAAATTTCAAAATACCCAAGCATAAAAAAAGATTTAGCAATTATAACAAACAAGGAAGTAGAAGCACAAGAAATAGCAACACTAATAAAAAAATCAGCAGGTTCATTACTATTAAATACAGAGGTATTTGACGTATACACCGGTAAAGGTATAGAAGAAAACAAAAAAAGTATAGCATATTCATTAGAATTTGGAGCAAATGATAGAACATTAACAGATGAAGAAATAAACAACATATTAGAAAAAATAATAGCAAACCTAACAAAAAACGGAGCAGAAATAAGAAAATGACCAATTGGGGACAGTCCCTAAATGTCCAAAATGCACAATTTGGGACATCCCTTAATTGCATATTCAACAAAGGCTAAAATATATTCACCATATAATAACTATTTGACGAAGAATTATTTTTTAATATAAAAAATACACTATAATTCTTGTGTTTAGGAAAACTATTTGATATAATTGGGTAGAACAAAGATTTGTAAAATGGAGAATAAAATGATAGATTTGAAGCAAAGTGTTCAATATATAAAAGGTGTAGGACCGCAAAGAGCGGCACTGCTACGAAAGTTGAATATATACACATTAGAAGATTTAATTACATATTTTCCAAGAGATTATGAAGACAGAAGTAAGCCCAAAAAGATATCACAGCTTGTTGATGGAGAAGAAGCTTTAATTGAGGTAATTGCAATTTCTAAGATATCAGAAGTAAGAATAAGAAAAAATATGGTTATAGAAAAACTAATTGTCAGAGATGAAACAGGAAGTTGTGTTATTTCTTGGTTTAATCAAAAATATTTAAAGGGTAAATTTGAGATAGGATGCAAATATAGTTTTTTTGGAAAAGCATCTGTAAAATATGGAAAAATAGAAATATTAAATCCTGTATTTGACAATAATGAAACAAATAAAAACACGGGAAAGATAATACCTATTTATCCTTCTACATACAGTCTGACACAAGGGAGTATAAGAAGAGCAATAGAAAATGGACTTTCGTTGATTAATGAAAATTTGGAGGAAACTTTACCAGAATATTTACTAAAAGAATATAACTTACTAGATTTAAATAATGCAATTAAACAAATACATTTTCCAAAAGATTTTGAAGAATATCAAAAAGCACGCACAAGACTTGTTTTTGAAGAACTCTTGGGAATGCAAATAGCTTTATTGAATTTAAAGAAAGAAAATACACAAGATGAAGGAATAAGCTTTCCTGAAACAGTAAAAATGTCAAATGTAATAAATGAACTGCCATTTAAATTAACAAAAGCACAGTTGCGAGTGCTAGAAGAAATAGATGGAGATATGGAAAAAAGTAAACCAATGAATAGACTACTGCAAGGCGATGTGGGTTCTGGTAAAACTATAGTATCAATTATTGCGGCATATAAAGCTGTAAAAAGTGGATATCAAGTAGCGATAATGGCACCAACAGCAATACTTGCTTCACAGCATTTAGAAGAATTTAACAAAATATTGAACCAGTATAACATAAAAGGTGAAATATTATTAGGTGGAACTAGTAAGAAGAAAAGAAAAGAAATATTAGACAAGATAAAAAGTGGCGAAATAGATATTTTAATAGGAACCCATTCACTTCTAGTTGAAGATGTAGAATTTAACAAATTAGGTTTAGTAGTCACAGATGAGCAACATAGGTTTGGCGTAAGACAAAGAGGAACAATTGTGGCAAAAGGAAACAACCCAGATGTCTTAGTAATGACCGCTACACCAATACCTAGGACTTTAGCACTTATATTATATGGGGATTTAGACATATCAATAATAGATGAGTTACCACCAAATAGAAAGAAGATAGAAACATATGCAGTAAATAAGAGTATGGAAGAAAGAATAAATGCATTTATACTAAAAAACTTGCAAGATGGTAGACAAGCATATGTTGTATGTCCATTAGTAGAAGAAAATGAAGAAATAAATGCAAAGTCCGTTATAGAAACTACAGAAAAATATAAAAAAATTTTAACCGACTACAGAGTAGAATATATACACGGAAAAATGAAACCAAAAGAAAAAGAAAGGATAATGCAAGAATTTAAAGAGGGAAAAATAAATGTATTAATTTCTACAACTGTAATAGAAGTGGGTGTAAATGTGCCAAATGCAACACTTATGATAATAGAAAGTGCAGAAAGATTTGGATTGGCTGCACTTCATCAATTAAGAGGACGTGTTGGAAGAGGAGACAAACAGTCATATTGTATTTTAAAATATAATGCAACTACTCAAGTTGCAAAGCAAAGAATGGAAATTATGCAAAAAACAAATGACGGGTTCGTAATAGCAGAAAAAGACTTAGAACTAAGAGGAACTGGCGAGTTTTTTGGTACTAAGCAACACGGAATACCAGAATTCAAAATAGCAAATTTATTTGAAGATATGGAAATATTAAAAAGAGTTCAAAGCATTGCCATAAAAATACAACAAGAGGATCCAAACCTAACAAGTGATAAAAACAAAAAAATAAGAAATATAATTGAAGAAAAATTTAATAAGAGAATAGAAATATAGTATTTGACAATAAAAAATTGAAGTTGAGATACAAAGCAATAAAAACAAAAATAAATATGTACTAGAACAAAAATATGCAGAACCTAATGTACAAAAACAAATAGTATTAGAGCCAAGTAATATAGAAGGCTTAGAAACAATATTTGACGGAAACAATTTGAAAATAAATAATACTAAGTTGAATCTAAGTACTATATATGAAAATTACTCTGATGTAACAAGTAATTTTCTGTGGCTAAATACATTTACAGAAGAATACAAAAAGATGATAGAAACAGGAAAACAAAATATTATAGAACAAAATGGAATCATAATAATGGAAATAAAAGCTGCAGATGAATTAAATAAAAAGTTATATATAGATAGAAAAACAGGCAAACCTATAAAAATGCAAATAAAGAACGTTAGCAAAAATACAACCGTTTACATATTATATAATGAGATAGAAATAAATAGTTTAAAAAGGGATGATGTGTTGGCATTTAGATTAAAAAATGTATATGTAAATATGTAAATATGTAAAAAGGCTAGTAGTTACTATTATTTTTATCTCAACTAATACTAAAATATATTAAAAAACAAACCTTAAATATGCAAATACTGGGAGTGAAGATAATGGTAATAAAAAGAGGAGATATGTTTTATGCTGATTTAAGCCCTGTTGTTGGGTCAGAACAAGGAGGAATAAGACCAGTTCTGATTATACAAAATGATGTTGGAAATAAGCATAGTCCAACAGTAATAGCAGCGGCAATAACATCACAAACCACTAAAAATAAGTTGCCTACTCATATAGAGATAAGTCCAGAAGAAAGTGGGTTAAAAGCTGATTCTATTGTTTTAACAGAACAAATAAGAACAATAGATAAAAGCAGGTTGAAGGAGAAAATAGGTCATATAAATGACGAAAGAATAATAAATGAATTAAACAGTGCTTTAGGTGTAAGTTTTGGATTAGAATTTTAAAAAATAAAATATTATAGACATAATCAAAATAATATTGTAAAATTGTTACAGAGGAAAGTGATTAAATGAAATCTATATATTTTAATGAAGAAAAAGAAGTAAAAATAGAAGAAATAAAGGAAGCAGCAAATGGAATAAAAGAAGGAAAGTTGGTATTATTTCCAACAGAAACTGTATATGGGATAGGCGCTAATGCTTTAGACACTAATGCTGTAAAAAAAATATTTGTGGCAAAAGGAAGGGCAAGTGACAACCCACTTATAGTACATATATCAAATATCAACATGTTAGAGCAAATTGTGGAAAACATAGGCGAAATAGAGAAAAGACTGATAAATAAATTTTGGCCAGGACCACTTACTATAATTTTTAATAGAAAAAGTGAAAATATTATACCAAATAGTGTAACAGCAGGATTAAACACAGTAGGAGTAAGAATGCCAAGTAATGAGATAGCAAGAGAATTAATTGAACTATCAGGGGTACCTATAGCAGCTCCAAGTGCTAATGTATCTGGAAGACCTAGTGGCACAAATGTGCAAGACATTATAGAAGAGTTAGATGGTAAGGTACACTATATAATAGATGGTGGTAAAACAATAATAGGTTTAGAATCAACTGTTATAAGAGTAATAGATAAAAAAATAGAAATTTTAAGACCAGGTAAAATAACATTAGAAGAATTGGAAAGTGTTGCAAACGAAGTGGAAGTTAATAAAAATGTTTTTGAAAAAGTTACAGACAAACCGGTGGCTTCACCAGGAATGAAGTATAAACATTATGCTCCAAAAACTAAATGTGTTTTAGTATATAGCAATGACAAAGTTAAAATGATAAATAAAATAAACGAAATATCAAATGACTACAAAAATGTGGTTGTATTAGGAACGCAGGGAAATATGCCTAAATATATTTCAAAGAATAAATTGAGCATGGGAGCTACATTAGAAGATGTTGCACAAAATATATTTTCACTATTAAGAAAAGCAGACAAATGCAATGCGGATTTAGTTATTATAGAAGGTGTAACTAAGCAAGGATTAGGATTGGCAATAATAAATAGGCTTATAAGGGCATGTGAATATAATTACATAGAAATTTAATGTATAAATTTAACAAAATTTTCTCATACTATAAAAAAAGATATAAGGTGATAGTATGAAAAAAGTTTGGATTATTGTAATAATTTCTATTGTATTATTAACAATAGGTGGGATAACAGGAATATATATATATAATATAAACAATACATTAAACCAGAATTCGATTAAAGCAAAAGAATTAGCTGATGAACTTAAAAGAAAAATGATAGAAGAAGAAAATCGAACAGTAAGTACTTCTTCAAACACGGTAAAAACATCTCCAAATTCAATTGTACAAAAAAATACAGTTTATAAAATTTGCAATCATACTGTACAAAAAACTGAAATAATACCAGAAGAATTAATAAATAAAGAAGAAAAAGATATAGAACAATATTATAAAGATTGGCAGATAAAAAAGTTCACTTCTTCTGAGATTGTTTTGTATATGGAGAAAGATGAATATTGTGATAGACATTATGTATTGAAAGAAAACAATGGGGTTATAGCAATTTATAAGGTAAATCAAGAAAATGAAGCAGTATTTAAAGAAAATACACAAATACAAGTTCAGTATTTACCAGAAGTGGATTTGATAAATCTAAAAAAGGGAATATATGCAATAGGAGAGGAAAAATTAAATTCAATATTAGAGGATTTTGAATAAAAGTAGAGCCAGTGTGTAAAAACACTGGCTATATTCTCACTTATCTATTTTTAAATTTTCTTTCTTTAAATAACCTTGTTGATAGAATGCTCTAAAATACATTATTAACGAAAAAATTGTGGCAATAAGTGCTAAATAATATATATATTGATCAAAGTTTGGTAAAAGAGGTAAACTATATTCCGGGTGCCCAAATAAAGAACCATTCCAAACACGTACAATAAATGAGCAAACTATTGCAATGTAAAATAATACGGTAGTAAGCTTGCCATACCATCTACTAGAAACAACTAATTTTTTACCATATAGAAATGAGGCACCAGAAACCATTAGAAGTTCTTTTACGAAAACAACAACCAAAATCCATAAAGGTATAACATTTTTTAATGTAAGTATTATCAATATAGAAACTTGAGTTGCTTTATCAGCTAAAGGGTCTATTAATTTTCCAAAATTTGTTATTAAATTAAATTTTCTGGCAATAAAACCGTCTAATATATCTGTTAAGGCAGAAATAGTAAGAAATATAAATGCCAAAAGGTAATTTTCTGCATCGATAAAATATACAATAAAAGGGATTAAGGCAAATCTGGATAGTGTTAAAATATTTGGCACATGTTTAAACATTTTTTCCTCCATTTATAATTCTATTTTAAAAGTTAAATTTTCATTATTACAATCTATTAATACTTTTTGTCCGTTTTTTAATTCACCCTTTAAAATCATGTCAGACAGTTCATCTTCTAAATATCTTTGTATTGCTCTTCTTAAAGGTCTTGCACCATATTTTACGTCAGTACCAACTTTTAATAAAAAGTTAGTTGCAGATTCTGTAAGTACCATTGTAATATCTTTATTAGACAATGCTTTTTGAGTATCTTTTAACATTAAATTTATAATTTGTAACAATTGTTCATTAGTTAGTTGATTAAATATAACAATTTCATCTACTCTGTTTAAAAATTCGGGTCTAAAAGTTTCTCTTAAAGTATCTAATATTTTAGAATTATTAATTTGAGTACCACCAAACCCTATAGAATTTGTATTTAGGTTAGAACCAGCATTAGAAGTCATTATAATAATAGTATTTTCAAAGCTTATGGTATTTCCTTGAGCATCTGTTAATCTGCCATCATCCAAAACTTGAAGTAATATATTAAACACATCAGGGTGTGCTTTTTCTATTTCATCAAACAATATAATTGAATAAGGGTTTCTTTTAACTTTTTCAGTTAGTTGGCCTGCATCATCATAACCTACATATCCAGGAGGCGAGCCTATTAACTTGGATGTAGAATGACTTTCCATATATTCAGACATATCTACTCTAATAATGGAATCCTCATTTCCAAACATCTCGTATGCTAAGGCCTTAGCAAGCTCAGTTTTACCAACACCAGTAGGACCTACAAATATAAAAGAGGGTGGCCTTTTTGTACTTTTTAATCCAGCTCTATTTCTTCTTATTGCTCTAGAAACAGCTTCTACAGCATTATCCTGGCCAATTATTCTTTGATGTAAGTTTCCCTCTAAATTTAAAAGTTTTTGTGTTTCCTCTTCAGTTATTTTCTTAACAGGAATTTTACACCCTCTATTGTATAATGCAAACATCGAAAGGTCAATAAACGGTTACTGTTCACACGATGTGCGACCAGCAACGCATCTCGCCATTTTAAATCGCCTTTGGCGATGGGCGAGATGCCATTCAAGATAAAACGTGCATCCTCCGTGCCAATCAGCGTAGTGATTGACACGGAAGTGAACAGTAACCCGGACTGTACTTTTTCCCTCTTGCTTTTCACTCCCGTATCGCTTATCCTTTTATTGAATATATTTATGAAAGAAGGCATACCTATGGCTCAATCTTCACATGTACTTCACGAAATCCATCCTGTATTTAACACAGACTCCCGCATTCTGATCCTTGGGAGCTTCCCTTCTGTAAAATCACGGGAAAGTCAGTTTTTCTACGGGCATCCAAGAAACCGTTTCTGGGATCTTCTTGCCACACTTACAGGTGAACCACTTCCTGCCGGCATAGAAGAGAAAAAATCACTACTCCTTGCACACCACATTGCCGTCTGGGATGTGATCGCCTCTTGTGATATCGAAGGCTCCAGTGACAGCAGTATCCACAATGTCGTTCCCAATGACCTTTCAG
>OMEC01001094.1_pt1 | contig 11848 bp, 10 predicted proteins | sample 1673401 | NCBI WGS metagenome assembly OMEC01 (sample SAMEA103958110, study PRJEB25191) | human gut metagenome | reverse complement strand
TCGTGCTGCTGAAAAAGCCCCAATAGGCCAAAGGGGACTCCCCTTTGGAAACCCCTTGCGACCGTTCCGGCCGCCGACCGCGTGTGCGGTCGAAGATCCGACGACCACAATTATCAACCGTTAAAACTACCGCAGAATATGGGATATGCTGTATTGCATTTGGATAAAGCACCGGGCAATGAAGTAAGGATGACCGCGCATATCGAGCGGACGCAGATGCCTTCGAATGCCATACCGTCGCTTACCTACCGGAACGAAGAACTGGTCGAATTTCCGGAGGGCGTGGCCGACCGCACGGAAGCGATCAACTACCGCCTCGACCATGCGGGTTTGACCCGCAAGATCGGAACGAACCAAGTCCGCGCCATCCGCATCATGCTGAACGGATTGCCGCCGAAGGACGGATCAAGGAGTGGTGCGCCGATAATCTCGATTGGCTCCGAAAAACCTACGGCGAAGATAATGTCGTGTCAGCCGTATTGCATCTGGACGAATCGACCCCGCATATTCATGCATCCGTCGTGCCGATTGTGACGGGTGAGCGGCGCAAAGTCCGTGAAAAGAAAACCGACGAGCCGGGCAAACGAAAATACCGCAAGAAATCAACTGCGCGACCTCGCCTGTGCGTCGACGACCTGATGACACGCGTCAAGCTCAAGGGGTATCAGGATAGCTATGCCAAAGCAATGGCGAAATACGGATTGCAACGCGGTATCGACGGTTCGGAAGCCCGGCATGTCACCACCCAAGAGTTCTACCGCAACGCCATCGCCCAACAACAGGGGTTGCAGGACAATATCGGTGAATTGCTCCGTATCGAGGCGGAGAAACGGGAAACCATTGAACGTGCTTCCAAACAAGAGCAGGTAACCCGCGATGTACTGACCAAAACCGAAGCCGAGTTAAAAGCGGTGAAAGGAGAACTGAAAACCGAGCGACTGAAGAACTCTGCCGCCGAGGTCGGCACGACCATCATCGACGGTATCGGAGCAATGATAGGCACGTCGAAAGTCAAGCGGCAGGAGCAAGAAATCGACCGACTGCAACACGAGGTAGCCGCACGGGACGAGAGCATCGAATCCCTGCAAAAGAAGATAACGACCATGCAGAGCGATCACAGTCGAGAATTGACGACTATGCAGGCACGGCATGCGACAGAATTGACAAACAAGGAAAAACAACATGAAAAAGAATTGTCCGTCCTGCAAACGATTGTCTGCAAAGCGTTGACATGGTTTCCTCATTTCCGCGAAATGTTGCGTATGGATGACTTATGCCGCAAGGTTGGATTCAGTGAGGAAAAGATTGAAATTCTTATCGGCGGCAAGCAACTCGAATACAGCGGGGAACTTTATTCTGGTGAGCACAGACGAAAATTTGCAGCGGAACGGGTTGTAGCGCAGATTACGCCTGATTCGACAGACAATCAAAAACTACAACTTAAGATAGACCGAATCCCTATTGCCGACTGGTTCAAAGGACGATTCGATAAGCTGCAACACTTCGTCCGACATGAGCAGCAAACAAGGCGTTCCAAAGGTTTTAAACTATAAATTATATCAAGTCCCGATAAACTCAGTTATCGGAACTTAATCGTTATTTCCGATCTTTGCCGATTGCTTTATCTATGGTCTTTTTTAGCTTGTCCAAACTGTAATCGTCATTATCGTCCAACATAAACCGTCCTTTAACCATTTCCAAGTTTTCATCTACGATTATCAATATATCGCTGATCTGTTGGACGCCAAGACCGTTTGCGCACCGGAATCTATGGTATATGTTCCATCCGCAGAACTGATGCTCAATCACCGCTTTTGCAGAATCTCGGATTTCGTTTATTTTAGTCTTGACCTCTTCGTCTAATTCTTTGAGCTGGTTGGCGTAATCATCCATTTCTTCTTTCGCTTGGCGATATTGTTCTCTGGAATAGGCATCTCTTGAATCACTCCAAATGGCTGCCGATGATTTGGCATGCTTGTATTGCCATTGGAGTCCTTCTTTTTTCTCGTCTGCATTTAATTCGATCAAATCGTGAGCGGCTCTGACTACATCAAAATCCGTATAAACAGAGGTGTATGCACTATCTACCTGTGTTTCGATAGGCTCATAGCTATCCACATTATAGAGAATTTTAATCATTTCCGATTTGGCAATCTCTGCGGCCTTTTCTTCCTTTGTTTGTGTACAACTAAACAAAAGAGGGGAAATAATTAAGACAAAGTAAATCTGTTTCATTGTCATAGTTTGCTTTATTTATGTTATCTGTAATAATAATTGATGTGAACTTTCTCATGTCCGTCTTTTTCATAAGTATATACGTCATTAATGACAACCTCACCACGACGATACAGTTCGTATATTTCAGGGAAATTTGTTTTTATTAATTCAATTCGTTCACTATAATCTCGAATATGAGTTTTCTTTATTACGCTGCAAGAGGAGAAGATAGTAATGACTGAAAATAAAAGAATTAATCTTTTCATAACAATTTTTGTATTAGTCATCCTTCAGCTTCCACAAGGATATATTAATAACACGAAGCGTGGAACTGCAATGCCACGTCTTAACTTGAAGGTCGTAGGAAACCCGTAGATGCAGATGTAGTGATAGCAGCCCACGCTAACGCGTGAGAACCACTATGCCACCCTTGCATCTAACTGAAAATTTCCTACGTTTTCAAGTTACAAGATGAGCATAACGCTTCTTTTTCAATATGTCTGGAACGAGCGACCTCTATCCGATTACAAATGTAGCTAAATATTCTTGAATTTTGAGAAATATGTGAGTTTGTGTCGTTTTTTTATGGATACTTGATTCAAAATCATTAATTTTGATACCAGTACTTTGGTGTTTGCATAAAATATTAAGTAGATCATTCGATAAAACATTTGGATATGGCAGGCATAGGTAGAATATTAGATTGCAATCAATTGGTTGGAGAAAGAACGACCAGTCAGATTTTGGAGACGTGGAAAGATGGAATATTCTTAAAAAAAGAAGATATAACCAGAAACAGTAAAGGATTGCGGTCGCCTCAAATCGGTGCTATCTATGCAACACTATCACATTGGGAGATCTCGGCAGATCCAGCGACCGTTGTGATGCCTACTGGAACAGGTAAAACTGAGGTTATGTTATCGTTGTTAATAGCTGCGTCTTGTTACAAGACAATGATTGTCGTTCCTACGGATGCATTACGTACACAAATATCCAATAAAGTGGCATCGTTGGGACTGCTTGGCGACCCTCAATTCGGCTTAATCAAAGAAACCGTCTTGAAACCAATTGTTGGAGTAATGTCACATCGTCCATGTTCTGCAGAAGAAGCCATTGCTTTTATGGAGCAGTGCAATGTTGTGGTTACGACAATTAGCATCATTGGTAGTTTATCTAAACCTATACAAGTGGCAATCGCAAACCAATGTTCTCATTTGTTTGTGGATGAAGCACATCACACCCCAGCAAGATCATGGTCGGTTGTAAAAGATTCTTTTAAAAACACCAAGGTTCTCCAGTTTACTGCAACGCCATTTCGAAATGACGACAAACCTATAGGAGGTAAAATAATATTCAATTATCCTTTACGAAAAGCGCAAGATGAAGGATATTTCAAGCCAATAAATTATATTCCGATTATTGAGTGGAATTCCAAGCAATCCGATCAAATAATAGCAAACAAAGCTATCGAACAATTAAGATTGGATATCGAAAATGGATATGACCATGTCCTCATGGCAAGAGTGAATAGTATTGCAAGAGCCGAGATTATTCAAAAAATCTATGCTGATTCGTTCCCGGAATATAATCCATTGTCTATACACTCAAAATTATCTACAAGGTCTATATCGGAGATAAAGGAAAAAATAATAACTGGAGAATGTAAGATCATTGTATGCGTTGATATGTTTGGGGAAGGCTTCGATATGCCGAAACTGAAAATTGCAGCTTTCCATGATATCAAAAAAAGTTTGCCCACAACTTTGCAATTAATTGGACGATTTACAAGAACAAGTATGGATGATTCTTTAGGATGTGCCTCAATAATTGTGAATATAGCAGATATTGATGCACAAAAAGAAATCGAGCACCTATATGCATCCGATGCTGATTGGAATCGGTTATTACCTTATTTAAGCGAAGGAAGAATTGATAATCAAATTTCATTGCGAGAATTTATACAAGGATTTGAGAAGTTTCCGGAAGAATTACCAATCCAAAACCTTTTACCCGCTTTGAGTGCTGTCATCTATAAGATTAATGAACAAGAATGGCATCCTGAAAGATATGCCAAAGGGCTAACAGCTATAGAGCAATATGAAAAAATTTATTACGACACCAATCAGCAGGGAAACACAATTGTAATAGTTGCAGGTAAAAAAGATAAGGTTGCTTTCGGAAAAATTGAAGACTTATTCGAAATGCACTGGACTCTCTATATCATATATCGTAATGTCCGACAAAAGTTATTATTTATTAATTGCTCGGATAATGGTTCTCTTTTCGAAGATTTAGCCAAAGCGGTTACAGACGAAACAGCAAATATAGTGGATGCAACGAGTATATTTAGATGTCTGGGGTATATTAATCGTATAAAAGTAACCAATGTAGGCTTAAAAGACGCATTAAATACACTCCGAAGTTTTACAATGTATGCAGGTTCAGATATTGAAAAGGCATTAACTGAAGCTCAACAGAAAAATAAAATAAAGTCGAACATCTTTGTTACTGGCTATGAAAATGGCGAGGAAACATCGGTTGGATGTTCATATAGAGGACGAGTGTGGTCTCGAAGAATAAACAATATAAATGAATTTACGAAATGGTGTGATTCAATCGGTGCGAAAATTTTAGATTCATCTATCAACGATGAAATGGTTATGCAACATGCAACGAAATATGTCTCTGTCGATGCCATACCGAACAAACGTGCAATTTCTATTGAATGGCCAGAAAATATAATCGGTGAATTTGAAAAAAATATCTATATAGGAACAAATGAAAAAAATATGAAACCTTTGATTTGTATAGATATTTTACTTTCAGAAAATCAGGCAAATGGAGCTTTAAATTTTATCGTTAGAAGCGATGCCTTTGAATCCCATTATACCTATAAAGTTATAGATGGAAATGTATCAATAGATAATGTTTCAACACCTCTTTGCATTAACATAGGGCGTAGTACCTTATCATTATCTGAATTCCTGTGTAAAGACCGCTATTTCCCTACTGTCCGGTTTGTTGATGGAACTACTTTACAAGGCCAATATATGGCCGAATATAGAAATGAGGATGTATTATTTGATCGAGAAAAAATTCAAGTTTGGGATTGGGTAGGTGTAAATATTAAAAATGAATCACAAGGTAATGAGAAAGATAATACGAGTATTCAATATTGTGTGATAAAGAAACTTAAAGAACAAAATTTCGACATAATATTCGATGATGACAATGCAGGGGAAATAGCGGATGTTATCGCGATCAAAGTTGATGATGTTAATAAAAAAGTCAAAGTGGAATTGTTCCATTTGAAATTTTCTCAAGAAGATCGTCCCGGGGCTCGAATCAACGATTTATATGCTGTTAATGGGCAAGCACAAAAATGTGTAAGCTGGCTTCATACCAAACCAGAGCATATTCTCGGACGAATGTTAAAACGAGGAGCTTCAGGACCTAAAAACAGATATGAATTAGGAACACAAGAACAACTTTCAATAATTAGAGAGAAAGTAAAAAGTTTGTATGAAGTTGAATATATAGTTAATATAGTTCAGCCCGGATTATCGAAAGCCGCGGCTTCAATAGAACAATTAAAATTACTTAGTCTTACCGAAGTGTTTTTATGGGAAACAAGAATGATTGAGTTGGGGGTTATCGCAAGTGCATAAAATTTTCGAGTATTGAAATTATTTGGTCAGCTTATATGATTGATGTTAATGATTTTAAACAAGAGGTCGAGTGTATCTATAAAGACGAAAAATACTCCGTTCGGGATAATGGAGCTATTTTCCGGCATCCTCGTGATGGCAAGCGACCTCGTAAATATGATAACTTTTGGACTTTCGGTAAGGCCAATGATAAACATGGATACATGGAGATTGCGTCCGTTCGTGTTCATATTATCGTTGCTACGGCCTTTCATGGCACGAAACCGACGAAAGAATATGTCGTCGATCATATAGACACGAATCGCCGCAATAATCGCCCGAATAATCTTCGATGGGTTACTCGACTGGAGAACGCACTCGAAAACCCGATTACCCGGAAACGTATCATAATGCGGTGCGGTAGTATCGAAGCGTTTTTGGCCAATCCGTCTCTGTTGCGAGAAAACGATGTTACCCCCGATTTCAGTTGGATGAGAACCGTTACGGATGCCGAAGCTCAAGTCAGCAAAGAGCGATTATTGGCATGGGCCGAAAGCGACAAGCAAGCATCCGGAGGTGCTTTGGGCGAATGGGTATATGGTCGGCAACCGATTTCACAAAATGACGGTCGGTTGTCGAGTGCAGACGAAATAGATAAGCTGCAATCCGATTCTCTAAATGGTTGGGGGCAAATTCAAACTCTTGCAAATGAACGTCCCGTTGAGCAGGAACATAGAAAGCGGAATATTATGCTATCGTTAACACCCGGAGCAGCCCAAGAAATCTATTTTTATAATGATAAGCCCAATGAATACCCATGTACCCCGCAGGAATACAACGGTGATCCTTTAACTGCTTATGCAGCCAATCTGACCGAAAACGCTGTATTTTGGCGTAATAACAATGGAGATCGGGAGTATGTGGTTGCCAAGTATGGATTCTCGGAAGATCGAAATTCTCTATTTATAATGACTAAATCCGCATACGTGTGGCGAGATCAAGATGACGGAGACTCGATTGCTGTCCCCATAACAAACCTCAGTAAAGACGAGTTCAGCGAGGATGAATTGAACTATCAGCTCGGAGAGGTTGTGTACGAAGATAATTTATTCGTACATAAAAGGGTAGAAACCGGCTTTATGCCCAAAGAGTATTTGGAGGAGATATTCGACGAGTGTATTGGCAAGAAGAAGAAAAAGATTGACGAGAATTAGAATATTTCGGACGACCAATTTTATCCATATTTTTGTTGCTATTTTGTTACCCGTCGCAAAGTGTGTATCGCTTTACTTGTTAATATACAGATAAATACAAGTGTGAGTAAATAATTTCTGGCAGAACTTCGTGAACTCGTATCAGATTTACCGCCATGACCGGCGGGAAGAGCAGGCGTAACCGGGAAACTCGGGCCGGGAGGATACGTATGGATTTTGTCGGCAGGTATCGCCTGTCGGGTTTTGCCGCACGCCCGGCTGCGGGCGCGGCTATTTCCGGAAGATGAAGTAGACCGCCAGTATCAGGCAGAGGAAACCTGCGAGGTGGTTCCAGCGCAGGGAGTCCGACTTCATGAAAACCAGCGCGAACAGCGTGAAGACCGAGAGCGAGACCACTTCCTGGATGACTTTCAGCTCCCAGATCGAGAACGGCCCGCCGAACTGCGACGACCCGATGCGGTTGGCCGGAACCTGGAAGCAGTATTCGAACAGGGCGATGCCCCAGCTGAGCAGTACGATAGCCAGCATGCCGAAGCGTTCGAGCTTGGATTTGAATGCGATGTGGCCGTACCAGGCGAGCGTCATGAAGGCGTTCGATATGATGAGCAGGGCGACGGTGGCGATTCCTTTGAACATAGGCCGTAGGGGATTAAAACCGCGCAAAAGTATCAATTTTTTCCGTATGATATGCGCGCCCCGCAAAAAAAAGCCATCCGCGACGTTTTTTTATCGGGATGGCGGTAGGGTATCGGGTGTACGGTGCGTTTGGGTAAGGCCTGCGGCAGGTAGCGTCCGTATGCCTTGCGATCGGCGATGCTGCCGATCCGCCGCGGCCCGATCGTTGCCGGGCTGGGGTGGCGCGGAACCCGTCGATGACGACTGCCGGGCGCCGGGGCGGAGGAGCCGCGGAAATTGCGGACGGCCTGTCCGGCTTCTGTGCCCGGGTTATTTCAGCAAAGCGTCGAGGTCGGTGATGTCGCGGAAATCGTCGATGACCCTGTCCGCATCGGTTTGCGCTAGCGCTGCGCGGTCGAGCGTCGTGGCCAGCGCCACGATATGTCCGGCCCCGGCTCTGCGTGCTGCTTCGATCCCCGCCGGGGCGTCTTCGAAGACGACGCATTCCGCCGCAGTCAGCCCCAGGGCCGCGGCGGCCGTAAGGTAAATCTCCGGGTCGGGTTTGCAGCGCGAGACCATGTCGCCGCTGATCCTGGCGTCGAAATAAGGCTCGATGCGGCATTTTTCCAGCACGAAATCCACATTGGGCTTGTAGCCCGACGAACCTACGGCGCAGCGTATGCCTGCGTCGCGGAGCCTTTGCAAAAGGTCGGTGAGCCCGGGCATCGGCACGATCTCGGGGGCGTAGATCTCCCGGTAGATGGATTCCTTCTCTTCGGCGAGTGCTGCGAGCCCCTTTTCGCGGATCACCTCCGCGGGCATGATGAGCCTCATGATGTCGTCGTTGCCCATGCCGTATGCCTGGCCGAGTTTCTCCTTCCAGTCGCGGATGCCGTATCGTTCGCAGAAGATTTCGAACGCACGGATGTGGACGGGCGTGTTGTCCACGAGTGTCCCGTCCATGTCGAATATTGCACCTTTTATCATAGTTGTCCCCTTTTTTCCAGCCCAAAGGTAGTCAAAATCCCCGGGTTCCCGGCCTCCGTGCATCAGAATTTGAGTTTTATGCCCAGGTTGACGGCGAAATTCTGGATCTCCTGCCCGGGTTTCGGGTCGCGGTGCGTGACGCGCCAGATGAAGTCCACGCGCAGCAGCCGGAAGATGTTTTCGACGCCGAATCCCACCTCGACATAAGGGTCGGACACCGATGTCATGCCAGGCGGGAAGAGCAGCGGTGCCTGCGTTGCGGCGAGGCTGCCGTCGTTCTCCTTCGACAGCGTGCCCCACACGCCCTTGCATACCAGCACCTCGCGCCATTTGAGTTTTTTGATGAGCGGGATGCGCCCCAGCAGGATACCGTTGAAGTGGTGTTCGAAAAACAGCGCCACCCAGGTGTCCGAAGCGAACTCGTAGAAGTTCATGCACGAGAACGCCATCGGGTCGTAGAAATAGGTGCCGTTCCCCTCGTGGAGCTTCAGCAGCGGGTAGGGTACCTTGCCGAAGATCTTGCCGCCCTGCACGGTGATGTCCGAGTAGCCTAGCGGCGGCAGCTCGGGCTTGTAGTGGATGCCGCCTTCGAGGCGGTAATATTCATAGCTGCCGCTCAGCACCCGGGGGATCCCGGCCGTGAACCCAAGGGTCAGGACGGGGTATTTCGTCCCCATGTACTGCTTGTCGAACGGCATGCGGTAGATGCTTTCGTTCTTCGAGATGCGCATCCCGACGTGTACGGCGGCGTCCGCTACCGAGTTCATGACCGTGCCGTCGGGGCGCACCAGCGGGACGTACCGGTTGCCGTAGATCTTCTGGATGCGGGCGCCGAGGAAGTTGCTGATCCCGTGCCGCCATTCGTGCTCGTAGACGGCCTCGCCGCGGTTGACCATCGAGAGCCGCGAGTCGCCGCGCGAGAGGAGCGAGCTGAGGATGTTGCTCTCCGTGAGGGCGTTCTGCCCCGCGCCCAGCTGCATCACGTCGTGGCGGCCCGAGACGGTCAGCTTGCGCGTCAGCCGGCGGTTGAAAGCCAGCTCGACGCTGCCGCCGCCTTTGAACATCCCGTCGCGCGTACCGTATGCCGCATACCCCGAGAGGCGTATGCGGCGGCTGACAGCCGTGGTCGTGCGGAATCCCGGCTGCATGCGGAACCCTTCGAGCTTGTTGAAGCTCGCCAGTTTATAGTAGGGGCCGATGCCGATGTATTTGGTGTTCCAGTAACCGACGATGACCGTGTTGATCAGGGTGTAGATATTGCGGTACAGCGGGACGTTCTGCACCGAGTCGACCATCGAATAGATGCCTTTCTCCTTGTCGCTCAGCCGGTAGGGGCGGACGCTCTCCCAGAAGGCTTCGTCCTTGCTGCTCTCCGGCCCCTGGTCGCCGATCACGACGTTGTTGTCCATGCGTATGACCTCGGCGGGGATCGGTTCGCCGATCCGCACGTCGGTGTAGACCACCTCGCGCGTGCCGATGAACGAGGTCAGTTTCGATGAGTCGGCCGTGGTGACCGAGAATTCGGCCGATACGCGGTCGCGGCTTCGGAACCACGTGCTGTCGCGCACGATGCGGTTCTCGTTTTCGAGCCGCAGGTGCTTGATCCAGTTTACGTTGACGCCCTTGGGCATGCGCGCCGAGGCCGATTGCAGGGCATACGACGCCGAGTCGATGTTCACCTCGCCGTCGAGCACCGGGGAGGTGAGCCGTTTGGGGTGGAACCGGATTTTGTAGGTCTTGCGGCCGTCGACCTGCATGCTGTCCACCAGGAAATAGTCGTAATAGAAGAGTCCCCCGTCGGAGAGCGGGCTGGCAAAACGGACGTTGAAAATGTCGATGAAGTTGGCGTAGAAGTTGACGTTGCCGTGCATCTGTCCCGTGAACTGGGCGATGGCGAAGCTGTCCTCCACTCCCGATACGCGGTTGGCGCGGATGATCTCGCGCGACAGCGAGGGGTTGCGCTTGCTGTGGTAAAAGTCGGCCGTGGTTTCGGAGATCATGGCCGGCAGGTAAGCCTGCCCGGTGAGGGCCGACGTGTCGACGTATTCGAATATGAAGCCGAAGTTGCGTTGCAGCCTTTTGTTGCGGAAGCGCGGCTTGATGTTCGTCAGGTCGAGCTCCATCTTGGTGTACGTGGCGCAGTGGTAGCGTTCGTACTCGTCGGGGTTGTTCTGCGGCTTGCGGCGCACGACCCCTTTCAGGATCGGGTGTGCGGGGTTCTCGCCCGGGGTGATGACGACGCTGCCGATGCCGAATTCGACCGCTTCCAGGGCGAAGTCTACCTGGTTGAAGCCGCCCCGCGTGAGCGGCTTGGTCTGTGTGGCGTAGCCGACCATCGAGGCCTGTACGCGTCCCACCGTATCGCGGGTCTCGAGCGTATAGATACCCTCCTCATCGGTCGTGATGCCGGTCGTGGTGCCGGGGAACACGACGCTCACGAACTGCATCGGGGCACCGCTGGCGGCATCCGTCACACGGCCGCGGACACGGGTGCTCTGTGCCGACAGGGTCGTGCACACGGACAAAGCTGCGATCAGCGAGGCGAGCAGCCTGTATGTAATTTTGCCACGGAGCATTTTGCAAAAATAATTAAAAAGAACCTGTTTGGTCAAAATAAATTACTTTTGCATAATTTAAGTCGAAAAATCGAACACCAAAAGCAGAAATGGCACACGGAAAAGTCGAAAAGACCAATGCGGCCCGCTTGCTCGACCGCGCTAAGATAACCTATGAACTCGTCCCTTACCGGGTCGACGAAGAACACCTTGCGGCGACACACGTGGCCGAAGAGCTGGGAGAAGATGTCGGAAGCGTATTCAAGACCCTCGTGCTGCGGGGCGACCGCACGGGGCATTTCGTATGCGTGGTGCCCGCCGACCACGAGGTCGACCTCAAGGCCGCCGCACGCGTATCGGGCAACAAGAAGGCCGACCTGATTCCGATGAAGGAGCTGCTGCCCGTGACGGGTTACATCCGTGGCGGCTGCTCGCCGATCGGCATGAAAAAACAGTTTCCGACCTACATCCACTCCTCGGCCGCGTCGCTTCCGGCCATTTACATCAGCGCCGGCGTCCGCGGCCTCCAACTGAAAATCGCCCCGGCGGAGCTCATAGCTTTCGTCGGGGCGATCATGGCGGAAATCAGCCGCCGGGAATAGGGCTGTGGCTA
>OMEC01001080.1_pt1 | contig 11960 bp, 10 predicted proteins | sample 1673401 | NCBI WGS metagenome assembly OMEC01 (sample SAMEA103958110, study PRJEB25191) | human gut metagenome | reverse complement strand
TCGTAGTAATCGCCCAGTGCGCCCGTCGGGTTGATGTATTCGGTCACCCATGTGCGGGCATCCCATACCATCGCTTTGACGTTGTAGCTGAAAGCCTTGCCGCCCAGTTCGAAACTGTCGCGCCAACCGACCGAGAGTTCCCAGCCGTTGGTTTTGAGCGAAGCGTTGTTGCCTTTGGGTGCGTCGGTGCCGTAAACGGAGGGCAGGCTCACGCCGACGGTGTACATGTCGGTGGTATAGCGACGGTACCAGTCGAATCCGATCGACAACCGGTTGCGGAACAGATCCATGTCGAAGCCTACGTCGTAGGTGGTCGCCGTCTCCCACGTCAGCGAGAGCGGAATGGCTCCGGGAGCCGTCGTATAGGAGCCCAGTGCGTCGCCGATGACGACCGTCGAGGTTTTGATGGTCATGTAGTCGATGTATTTGTAGGGGTCGATGTTGCCATTGCCCATCGAACCGGCCGAGAGACGTATCTTGAAATTGTCGAGCCAGTTGCGCGACCACTCCATGAATTTCTCTTCCGACAGGCGCCAGCCGATCGAAGCCGAGGGGAAGAAGCCCCATTTCGAGTTTTCGGGGAATTTCGAAGAGCCGTCGTAGCGGCAACTGAATTCAGCCAGATATTTGCCTTGATAGCCGTAGTTGGCACGGAAGAAGGCGCCCACGTAACTCCAGTCGTATCCCGAAACGACGGGATCGCTGGTAAGACCGTCCATCAGACCGAAACTCGGTTTCGAGGGTACGGTCAGCCCTTCGCGCTTGATGGTCGTTCCGCGGTATTTCTTCGTTTCGAGGTTCCAGCCGGCGAGCAGCTTGAGCGTATGGTCGTCGCCGAGTTTCGGCGTGTATTCTCCGTAAATGTTGCTCGACAGGTAGTTCGTGTCCTGGCGCAGATTTTCCAGCGTACTGCCTTGACTTTCGTTAACCGTGATCGGAGTGTCGGGGCCTCGGTAACCGGTATACATGTTGGTCACACGCTCGCGTTTGTTGCGGGCGAAAAGGTAGGAGAGATCGCCCGATATTTTCAGTACGTCCTTCACCACGTCGATCTCGATGCCCAGTTTGTCTTTCATGGTGAATTTGTCGTCCTGCTGGTAGCTCGATCCTTCGGCGAAGCCTGCGTAACCGTTCAGTACGGCGGCATAAGTCCACGTCCCGTCGGGGTTGGTGATGGGGTTGATCGGCTGTCCTCCGTGTTCGATCATGCGCTGCGGAAGTTGGAGACTGTAATAGAGCATCGGTTGGTGGTAGTCCACCACCGTGAAATCCATGTTGTTATTCAACCGCAGCCAGGGACGGATGCGGATGTTGCCTTTGGCGCGGACGTTGTACTGTTTATAACGTTCGTCGCCCACGCGGTAAATGCCGTCCTGATCGTAGAAACGGCCCGATACATAATAGTCCGCATTCTGATTGCCGCCCGATACGCTGATATTGTGCTCGTGCGAGTAGTTGAAATCCTTGTAGAAAGCGTCCATCCAGTCGGTGTTGGCGAAGTATTCGTACTGATTCTTGTCGTTGATGCGCACGCGTTCGAGCGACGGATCGGTGCTGCGGCGTGCCAGTTCCTTGTACCAGCTATCGGAATAGGGGGCGATGTTGTTGATGTAGGATGGCAGCGGATTCTGTCCGTTGTAATAGCCGTTCCATGCGTTTATATAGCCGGTCGTCCATTCGTAGCCGTCGGTTACCAGCTGTGGCTTGACCGTGCGCGCGTGAAGCGAAAAACTGCCGTTGTAAGTGACTTTCGTTTCGCCCTCTTCGGCCGATTTGGTCGTTACCAGAATCACTCCGAATGCGCCGCGTGCTCCGTAGATCGCAGCCGACGAGGCATCTTTGAGCACCGAGACGCTGGCGATGTCCTGAGGGTTGACCGTTTCCAGGTCGCCTTCCACGCCGTCGATGAGCACCAGTGCCCCGCCACCCGAACCGATCGAACCGGTACCGCGGATGTTGATCGTTGCTGCACGCGAGGGTTTGCCGTCGCGCATCGAGATGTTGAGGTTGGGAATGGCGCCTTGCAGCGACCGCGAGATGCTCGGATTCGAACGTTCGGAGAAAACCTTGCTGTCGACTTGATCGACGGCGCCGACCAGATCGCGACGCTTCACTGTACCGTAGCCGACTACTACTACTTCGTCGAGCATCTGTTTGTCCTCTTTCAGAACGACGTCGATGCGGGTCTGCGTGCCTACGCGCCATTCGGCTGAACCGTAACCCAAATAGGTGAATTGGAGCACGTCGTCGTCCGCAACGGCGATCGAATAGCTTCCGTCGATATCGGTCGACGTCCCTTGCGTAGTGCCTTTCACCAATACGTTCACGCCGACGAGGGGTTCGCCTTCTTCATTGACCACGCGCCCTGTCACGACCGGCTTACGGTTGGCGGAGGGAGAGGGGGCGGGGCCTGTCGACGTGTTTTTTTTCGACGAGGGTATGGCGGTGAGAGCCACCACGTGATCCTTGATCTTCCAGGAGATGCCCGTGTCGTAGAACAGCGTATTGAGCATCTCTTCGAGTGGAGCGTCTTGGATGACGACATGCACGTCGGAGAGCGTCCGTTTGCCGAGCGAGGTTTCGTAGGAGAAGACCACTCCTGTCTGCTCGGTGAATGCCGAGACCACTTCGCGCAGCGATGCGCTGCTGAACGACAAGTTCAGGTTGAGACGCTGGTCGGCGAGTAACTCGCCCCTTGCACCGAGCGACGCCGACGGCAATGCAGCCAACCCGACGCACAGAAGCATCCGACACCATCCCGTCAGGGATAAACCGATTTTTTTCATGGATGAGTAGTGATTAGGTTGTTAGTATGAAAGTTTGTATGAGTTTGGGCAATCGTCTGTTCCTGTTCCCTTGCGGTAGCCGACAGGGATCGCAACCGATTCCGGCGCGCGGATTCAGTCGGAATCGGGATGCCGCAGGATTTCGAAACGTGTGCCTGAGATGAATTGTAACAATTCGATCACGTCTTCGATCGGGGTGTCTTTCTGAAAACTGAAATTGTAGTTGGCATCGGGTGCATCGTCGTCGACCAGACGCAGTTTCACGCCGTAGAGCTCCTCGATGCGGTCGGCGATTTGCCGGAGCGGAACGCCGTCGTCGTCGGCCCGAACGAGGCGCTGTTTACAAGAGAATGCCTCGTGCCCGGTATGCACTGGATCTCCGGCGAAGCGCCCGCGCTTCCGTTCCGGTGCAGCGCAAAAACGCGCTACCGCCAGCCGGAGCAGCCCTGCACGGTCTATCCGGCAGGGGAGACAGGCGTCCGCCTCGTCTTCGACGAGCCGCTGCGCGCCATCACGCCCGGCCAGTCCGCCGTGCTCTATGATGGCGATACCGTCCTTGGCGGCGGCATCATCGCAAGGGAGGAATCCGTATGCTGATCTCATCCATGGGCCGCTACGCGGTTCTGATCCTGCTGGATCTGGCGGAGCATCGCGGCGGCTTTGTCCCCGTGCGGCAGATCGCCGAGCGGCAGGAGCTGTCGCAGAAGTATCTTGAGCGCATCCTGCGCACGCTGGCAGAGCACGGACTGGTCGAGGGAACGCACGGCAAGGGCGGCGGCTACCGCCTGACGCGCGAACCGTCCGACTATTCCATCGGCGAGATCATCCGCGCGGCGGACGGCTCCCTGTCCTGCCTCGGCACGAACGTACAGCTGACGCGCTGCGAGGTATCCTCCGGCCTGTCCACCGTCTGGAACCGGCTCGACAAACAAATCGCCGCCTGTCTCGACGCCATCCCCCTCTCCACCCTGGCCACCGCCGACGCAGCGGATGAATATGTGATCTGACTGATTTTATCGCAGCACCCAGCGGCCTCTCCACCGGGAAAGCCGCTGGTGTATGCGTTTTCTACTTCTTAACAGGCCCTTAACATACCGGCTGTTTTCTTTTATGCTATTATATACTGGGTGAGGATCGATGGATATGACACGATATACAAAGGATCAGACCTTACGCGGGCGGCTGCGGCAGATATTCCTGTTTTCCTGGCGCGACTGTGCCGTGTGCGTCGGCATTCTGGCAGCGGCGGCGCTGCTGTGCGCACTGCTGCGGATGATCGACTCGTCCGACGTGTATGTCGCGCTGATCTTCGAATGCGCGGTCGTGCTCGTCTCGCGTTTCACCGACGGGTACCTGTTTGGCCTGCTTGCTTCGGTGATCGGCGTCGTCGGCGTGAACTGGATCTTTACATACCCCTATATGCAGCTCAATTTTACCATTTCCGGCTATCCGCTGACCTTCCTTGTCATGCTGGCCGTCTCCGTCGTGGTCGGCACGCTGACCACCCAGATCAAGCAGCAGGAAAAGCTCCGTGCGGAAGCGGAAAGAGAAAAAATGCGCGGCAATCTCCTGCGGGCCGTCTCTCACGATATCCGTACGCCCCTGACCGCCATCGTCGGCGGCATCGACGCGATTCTGGAAAACGGCAGTCAGATCTCACCGGAAACCAGCAGAGATCTGCTGGAAAATATGCGCGACGAATCCAACTGGCTCATCGGCGTGGTGGAAAATCTGCTGTCCGTCACGCGTATGTCCGGCGCTTCGAATATCAAAAAGGAGCTGGAGGCGGGAGAAGAGGTTCTCGGCGCAGCCTCCATGAAATTCAAGCGGCACTATCCCGCGGTCGAGGTCAGCATCACCGCGCCCGATACGCTGCTTATGATCCCGATGGATATCATTCTCATTGAGCAGGTGCTGATCAATCTGATGGAAAATGCCGTCCAGCATGGCAAAACGACCACAAGGATCGAGCTGCGCTTGTCGAGCGCCGGTGGCTTTGCTGTTTTCGAGGTCGCGGACAACGGCTGCGGCATCGAGAAGGAGCTTCTGCCGCACCTGTTCGAGGGCTATCTCACCCGCGATCAGGAGGAGATCTCCGACCAGCGGCGCAATATGGGCATCGGCCTGTCTGTATGTATGTCCATCGTGCAGGCGCACGGCGGTACGATGCGTGCGGAAAACCGGAAAAAAGGCGGCGCTCTGCTGCAATTTTCATTGCCATTGGAGGAAAACAGCCATGAACATCAGAGATAAGGTTCTTCTGGTCGAGGACGAGCGGACCATCCGCAGCTTTATGCAGGCGATCCTGACGGCAAACGGCTACGACGTGCTTATGGCCGGCACGGGTGCGATGGCGAATACCATGATCGCATCGCACTGTCCGGATATCATCATTCTCGACCTCGGCCTGCCGGATATGGACGGCATGACGATCCTGAGAAACGTCCGGAAATGGTCGAAGGTCCCCATTCTGGTCGTCTCCGCCCGCAGCCACGAGCGCGACAAGGTCGAAGCCCTCGACGCAGGCGCGGACGATTATCTGACCAAGCCCTTCGGCACGGAGGAGCTGCTTCCGCGCCGCCGTCCGCCACACCCGGACGCCGGAAGGCGCAGCCGCCGTCGCCAATTCCGGCGTGTTCACCGCCGGAGAGCTGACCATCGACTACGATAAGCACCGCGTTTATATCGCGGGCCGCGACGCCAATCTCACGCAGAACGAATATAAGCTGGTTGCGCTGCTCGGCCTGCACGCGGGCAAGGTCCTGACATATGATTATCTCATCAAGGAGCTCTGGGGCCCCAGCGCCCGCAGCGATAACCAGATTCTGCGCGTCAACATGGCCAACATCCGCCGCAAGATCGAAAAAAACCCCGCCCAGCCCGCCTACATCTTCACCGAATCCGGCGTCGGCTACCGCATGGTCGAGGGGGATTGAGCGTTCTGCCGCCGCTTTTCCGGTTTTGGAAAAGCGGCGGCTGTTTTCTGTGCTGCTGTTCCGCTTGCATTTTTCCTGAAACTGTGGTATGAAAGAAGAAAACCAATCAGGAGGGATTCTCTATGAAAGTCATGCTTGTAAACGGCAGTCCGCATGAGCACGGCTGCACTGACGCTGCGCTGCGCGAGGTCGCTTCCGCGCTGAACGCGGACGGAATCGATACCGAAATTTTCTGGATCGGCAATACGCCCATCGGCGGATGCATCGCCTGCGGCGGCTGCTCCAAGGCAGGCAAATGCGTCTTCGGCGGTTCGGTCAACGACTTTGCCGAAAAGGCAAAGGACGCGGACGGCTTCGTGTTCGGCACGCCGGTCCACTACGCGGCGGCCTCCGGCAATATGACCGCGTTCATGGACCGCCTGTTCTATTCTGCGCCGAAGGAAGCGTTCTGCCGCAAGCCCGCCGCCGTCATTACCTCCGCCCGCCGCGCAGGCACCACGGCCGCGTACGAGCAGCTGCTCAAATACCCCGGCATCACGGAAATGCCCATCGTTTCCTCCTGCTATTGGAACAATGTCCACGGCTCCAGGGCCGAAGACATCCAGCAGGACGAGGAGGGCGTGCGCATCATGCGCGTTTTGGGGCACAATATGGCCTGGCTCCTGCGCTGTATCGAGGCAGGCAAGGCCGCAGGCGTTCCGGAACCCCGCAAGGAGCCGCTTGCAAAAACGAATTTTATCCGGTAAAAACTGCACAAACTAATGCAACGCAAGCTTGAAAGGAGTGCAACGCAAGATGTGTACCGCGATCACATACCAAACCAGACAGCTGTATTTTGGCCGGACGCTGGATTACGAATGCAGCTACGGCGAACAGGTGACAATCACGCCGCGAAATTACCCGTTCGACTTCCACCATGCAGGCCCGTTGCATACGCACTACGCCATAATCGGCATGGCCCATGTGGCGGATGGGTATCCGCTTTATTACGACGCCGTCAACGAAACCGGCCTGTGCATGGCGGGGCTGAATTTCGTCGGAAACGCCGTATACGCGCAGCCAGAGCCGGACAGGACGAATATCGCGCAGTTTGAGCTCATCCCGTGGCTGCTGGGCCGGTGCGCGTCGGTTCAACAGGCCCGGACAGAGCTTTCCCGGCTCAACCTGACCGGAACGCCGTTCAGCGCCGCTCTGCCCGCCGCGCAGCTGCATTGGCTGATTGCCGACGAAAGAGAAGCGGTCACGGTCGAATCGACCGCAGACGGCCTGCACGTCTATGAAAACCCTATCGGCGTTCTGACCAATAACCCGCCGTTCGGCGAGCAGCTGTTCAATCTGAACAACTATATGCACCTTTCGCCCCGACAGCCGGAAAACCGCTTTTCCCAAGCGCTCCCGCTGCGCCCATACAGCCGGGGCATGGGCGCGCTGGGCCTGCCGGGCGATCTGTCGTCCATGTCGCGCTTCGTCCGCGCCGCGTTTACGAAGCTGAACGCCGTCTCCGACGACACGGAGCAGGGGAGCGTCAGCCAGTTTTTCCACATCCTCGGCGCCGTGGAGCAGCAGCGCGGCTGCTGCGAGGTGGCAGACGGGCAGTACGAGCGCACGATCTATACCTCCTGCTGCAATGCACACAGCGGCGTCTATTATTATTCCACCTATGATAATCGCTGTCTGACAGCGGTCGATCTGCACCGGGAAAATCTCGACGGCAGCGCGCTTATCGCCTATCCGCTCATAACAGAGCAGCAGATCCTCTGGCAGAACCGCCGGTAAAACGCAAAAGCGGGAGAACGCACAGCTTTGTGTGTTCTCCCGTTGATTTATGCTTTATGGCAGTGCGCGGATCAGCCGAAGGAGGCGTCGAGCATATCCTTGATCTCGCCCGTCCAGTCCTCAACGGACGCGAACCAGCTGATCATTTCGTCGTACTGGTCGTCCGTCAGATCGTCGCGGGTGTTGAGAATGTCGCTGTAGCGCTGCAGCATAAGCCGCTTGGCGTGTCCATCGTCAGCGTCTTTACCGCGTACCTGTGCTGTGAGATTCTCAACTGGGTACGCGAGATCGTCAGTGCGTTGACGCACTCTGTTCTGGCGGGCGAGATCAGCTATGCGGTGCTGATCGTTCCGGTCTTTCTCCTGCTGCGCCGGTATTTTGTCCGTGCGGCATACGAAGCCATGACCTGCTCAAGGGCGGCGCTTGGGCTGTTCGGCAGCCTTCCGGTCGCGTTCTATTTCTTTGATTACGCAACGACGATCTATTCCGATGCCCTTTACGCCGGAATTCATGCAGTCAACGAGTCGCTTCCGGCGCTACTGTGAAAACGAGCTGGTCAATCTGCTGTGCTCCTCGTTTGCGGAAAAGGCGCAGCAGCACGGCATCCGGTTGACGGCGGAGCTCCGCCTCCCCGCAGCGCTGAGCATTCCGGACACCGAGCTGTGCACCGTTTTGTCCAACGGACTGGAAAACGCGTTTCGCGCCGTGTCCGGGCTGGACGAGCAGCAGCGGACCGTCTCGCTGTACTGCGGCGTGCGGCTCAATAAGCTGCTGCTGGAAATCAAGAACCCGTATCAGGGCGAGATTGTCATGTGCGAGGGGCTTCCGGTATCCGACCGCGCGGGTCACGGCTACGGCTGCCGCAGTATGCAGGCCATCGCCGCCCGCCGCGGCGGCCTGTTCGAGCTGCAGGCTGAAAACGGCGTGTTCCTGCTGCGCCTGGCCCTTCCGCTGAACGGGTAGCCGCGTCTGCTTGCCATGAAAAATGCACCGGTGCTTCTGCAGCGCACCGGTGCATTTTTTGCGATCCCATATACCACAGCCATGATTCTGATTAGAAAATCAGGGAAGCGTACAGAATACGCGCAGGAGGTGTTTTCTACGGATCGGCATGAAATTAAAATTGGCGGTGCAACCTACTGCGTACAAAGAAGCTTTCGGGATCAGAGCAGCGCCGCAGAGATCATTGCAAAGAAAATCTTGGAATCGTCGAAAACCGACGGAAAAATTGACGTATCTGCGCCGGTAAGTTATAATATGAACGGGAAGTTGGTTCAAGGAGGCTAAACATGAGGACCAACATATCAATTGTTGTTGCCGCGTATGTGCGTCTTTCCGTGGATGAGGCCGGAAAGAGCGTATCCGGGAGCATTGAAAACCAGATCAGTCTGATTAAAGAGTATTGCGCGAAACGAGAACTGATCGTCGCGGCTGTCTTTCAGGATGACGGCTGGTCGGGCGGAAACTTTGAACGCCCCGGCTTCAAAAAGCTGCTGGAATTCCTGAGGAAGAAGAGCGCGAATACGGTCATTACCGTCGATCTTTCCAGACTTGGACGAAATATGCGCGAGGCAAGCTACTACGCCGAAGAATATTTTCCGGAGCACGGCATCCACTTCTTCACGATTTCCGACGGCTTTGATACGGCGCGTGAAAACGTCTTTGCACCGTTCCAGTTCGCCATGAACGAGGTCTACCTGCGTGACGGTTCACGCAAGGTCAAAAACGTTCTGAAAAACAAGCGTGAGAGCGGGCAATACTGTGCCTGTCCGCCGTATGGCTACAAAAAGAATCCGGACAATGTGCATCAGCTCATCCCGGATGAGGTGACCGCGCCGGTCGTGCAGAGAATTTTTGCCGCGGCGGCCTCCGGTGATTCCTCCCGGAAAATTGCGATGGAGCTGAACGTCGGCGGGATCATTCCGCCGCTCAAATATCGCGTCCTGTATCGCGATCATTTTGGCGACGAGGGCGCCAGCCACGCCTCTGATCTTTGGAATTATACGACGATCAAGCGGATCCTCAAGAATGAGGTCTATCTCGGGCATACGCTGCTTGGCAAAACGAGAAAGGCCAGCATCCGTTCCGAAAAGAAGCTCCCCGTCCCGCAGGAGGATTGGGCAGTCACGCGCGGCACGCATCTGCCGCTTGTTTCGCAGGAGACATTTGACGCTGCGGCGCTGAATCTCGGAAAAGGAACTCGGAATTATCAGAAATACGACCACGTGCGCAAAAGCATTTTCTCCGGCATTGCCGTCTGCGGACGCTGCGGGCATTCGCTCTGCTCCTGCGGAACGGTCTATAAGGGGGAACGCGAGAAATACTGGTACCTGTCCTGCACCAGACAGCGGCCCGACATTGCAGATCCCTGCGAGGGTGTCCGGATCCGCTACAGTGACCTTCTGGAGGTCGTGCGGCAGGATCTGAACGAGATCCTTGCCATGACTGATGAACAGATCGACCGGCTTGTCGGCGATGTTCTCCGGGAAACGCAAACGTCCGAGGCGGTCCAGGCCCGGCAGCTTCAGCAGGAGCGGGCCACCGCCCGTCTGAAAACCATCGACAGGGTGATTACAAAGCTCTACATGGACAATGCGGAGGGACGACTGGAGGATGCCCGGCTATCCGATATGGTGTCGCAGCTTCAAACTGAGGGCGCGGGACTTCAAAGACTTCTGACAGCATTGGAACCGGACAAAACAGAAAACGCAGCGGAGGACTATCAGCGTTTTTTCGCCCTTGCACGGCGCTATACACACATTGAGAAGCTGGACAGAGAAACGCTGTCGCTGTTTGTTGAGCGCATTGAGATCGGACCGAAGGAATTGCCGCAGGGTATCCGGAAGTCCGTCCGCCGGGAGCAGCCGTTTTGCCAGAGCATCCGCATCTTTTACCGCTTCGTCGGCGAGCTGGCCCCAGCCCCCGTGCGAAGCTTCCCGCTGCCATCCAATCCGGAACCCGGCAAAAAATAAGATGAAAAAGAACACCAAGGGAGGTCGGCGTCAACCTGAAGAACGGCTACAACGGCGACCTGACCTCCCGCGAAGCCGGCTCCGTCGGCGGCCAGATGGTCAAGAACGTGTGCCCCATACGAACCGCGAGATTTACAAGAAATAACCGGATCATGGAGGGACATATGCAGGCGGTGCGGTACATAGCGACACTGACAGTGTGAAGAAATCCCCAACAGATTGTAGAAGACGCAGTCTGCTGGGGATTTTTAATTATACAGCTTTCTCGTTGCGAATAGTTCGAAATTATGAGAATTTCAGGAATACGGTAAGATTATACAGTGCAAAAAACAGCTGAATGCAGTCTCGCTGCCGTACGGGGCGACGGGTCATTCCATGCGCTAAATAATTGCGATTGAAGGTGTAAGGTTCGGCTTTGAAATTTTCTGCTGGTGCAAAACCTGTTTCTATACAAGAAAATAGATTTACACAATGCAGCATAGTAGAAAATGCTTCTGTAGTACGCTCATTTTCAAATTTCTCACGTATTTTCTTAGCAGCCCTGCTTCCTGTGCAGCGATAACCATTCCGATTTTGTTTCCGAATCAGTTTGGCGTCTATCACACCTAAAAGAACAAGGGCACATGCTTTGTATTGCCTGTTATCATAGCAAAAGATTGCAGTATTCAAGTCCTCCGTTTTTACGCTTGCTCTTTGCAGAGTGGCAAAAAGCTCGTCCATCGCTTTCCTGCTGCAATAAGGCTTCATTTTTTGATTTGCTTCTTTAATACTTGCAGGTGCATCATAAAAAAACTTGATTGGAGCGCTTGGGGGAAGCGTCCATCCGTACTCGCCCCACTTCTTGTGGCTTAAAATCAACTCCTGCTTACGCTCTTCAGAAATGGTTGGAATTTGCCACTGCAAAATTGCTTCGGAAAAAGACACCATCCATTGTTGGAAAGCCTCTAATACCGGTTTAACGGCAACAGATATTTCCTGAGCCTTTTTTGCAAAATTCAAAAGCGCAGGCCCCACAATCTTTGCTACTTCATGCGTCACGGCAAGACTCTGCGCCACGCCATTCGCAAATTGTTGAAGCGACTGCTGCATAGCCGCTCTTGCATCTTCCGGAGACTTTTCGGGTGGTGATTTTGTATCATCAGAATCTTCTGTAGGAAAGTTATACTCTCTCTGTTCTTCATCCATAATGCGTTTATCCCCGTTCCGTCAGCTTTTGGTACATCTTCATCAATTCCGCCACACAGGCGGTTTCGGTGTTGAGTTTACCCCAGAAACCATAAGCCTGCATGACGGCTCTATCATTGGCTTGATGGGCTTTGCGCAGTTCCGGCGGCATGGTTACCTCGTCATAGAGAGCGGCAAGACTGCAATCTGGGTACAGAGCGCGTGCGTCCAGTATGCCCTGTGCCGTCTGCTCAATTTTTTCCTTTTGCGCTTCATTGTGCATCGGCCACGGGAAGTTGTTGTAGACGATTTTTATGGAATAATCA